>JAAUYD010023325.1_pt1 | contig 10603 bp, 8 predicted proteins | sample 7278101 | NCBI WGS metagenome assembly JAAUYD01 (sample SAMN14350128, study PRJNA611818) | marine sediment metagenome | isolation source: surface marine sediment (0.6m) | place: French Polynesia: Moorea | collected 2018-08
GCCGGCGATCGAACGCCGTGGTCAGCGCCCAGATGACAACCGCCACCGGGTACAGCGCGATCGACGAGACCGTCACGAACGCCCAGAACAACGTCGAGAATGCGCGCTTGGTCATCCGGTCACCTTCCTTCGCGGCGGAGGCTACACGGGGGATTTCGAGGCGCGAACATCAAGCTCACGCTGGTTCCGAGGGACTGTCCGGCGCCGACCTGTTGCGACGGCATCGAGCGGGGTGTTCGTTGCGGCGTGAAGGGCGATGGGTGTACGTTCCGGAGTCGGGGAACCTGATGGCGGCGTTATGGGGGCGTCGACGGGCGAGGGCGGACCTCGTTCGTGTGGTGGGTTCCCGTGGGAGGGGTCATGCGCGCACGGGTCTTGCGGCTGGTGTCGGTCGTTGGAGTGTTGGCGGGGGTGATGGTCGCGGCGCCGGAGGTGTCGCAGGCCCACTGGCCGGATCACTTCTGTCGCAGTGTCGACGGGGTGTTGGAGGTATCACGGGGCGACGTCACCTGTGACAGCGGCCCGGGTGGCAACGTGGCAATCGCACGCGGTGCGGGTTCGTCGGCGTCGGCGTTCGGGACGAACAACACCGCCAAGGCCCGCGGTGGCGGCGACGCCCAGGTCCCGGACGGTGACGGCAATGTCGCCGACGCGAGCGGGACCGACTCGGTCGCGATCGCGACCGGGATCGCGAACACCGCAACAGCTCGCGGTGGCGGCACCGCGCAGGCGCTCGGCCGTATCACGACGCGGAATCGGGCGATCGCGCATGGGGCCGATTCGTTCGCAAGCGTGTCCTCGCGCATCGACGCCAGCGACAACGTCGCCAAGGCGTACAACGGCGGCGCAGCGGCGGTGGGCTCCAACCGCTTCGAGGGCGGGCTGCATCGCAATTTCGTGATGGCCGACGGTCGGACCGCGACGAACGTGTCGCGGGCCCAGGTCCTGTTCGTGGGCAGCGACAATGTGGTGATCGCTCGCAAGACCGGCCAAGCGACGGCCGTCCGTTCCGATGGAAGCCAGATCACCGCCATCGGGCGCAACTCGGCCGCAACCGCGTCGTCGGCATCGACGGCGGTCGTGACGGCGACCAACGGCGGAGTGGCACGGGTGGACTTCGGCGATGCGGGCCGGGCGACGGCGACCGGTGCCGGCTCGTTCGCCGAGGCCAGCAACGGTGACGCCAACATCGCCAAGGCGACCCGCGGTGGATCGGCGTCGGCCCGCGACGGGGACACCAACAAGGCGATCGCGAACGCCGGCGATGCCGAAGCCTGCGGCGGCGGCAACATCGCCACGGCCGGACCCGGCCAAACCGTCAGCGTCGGCTGCACACCGGTCAACACACCACCCGATGCCCGCGACGACGACGTGACCACCGACGAAGACACCGCCCTCAACGGCGACGTGTTGGTCGACAACGGCAACGGCGCCGACGCCGACCCCGACGGCGACCCGCTGACCGTCACCGCCGTCGACGGCAACCCGGGTGACGTCGGCGTCCAGACGACGCTGGGCTCCGGAGCACTCGTCACCGTCAACGCCAACGGCACGTTCAGCTACGACCCCAACGGACAATTCGAGAACCTCGACAACGGCGACACCGCCACCGACACCTTCACCTACACCATCGACGACGGCAACGGCGGCACCGACACCGCCACTGTGACGGTGACGATCACCGGCATCACGGACAACCCTCCGCCGATCGCCGATCCCGATTCCTTCAGCACGAATGAGCTGCAGACGGTGTCGTCCGGTCCGGCCGTTTCAACGTTTGGAGCGACCGGTACTGCGCTCATCGAGTTCCAGAACCCGGGAGGGATCGCCTTCATCGACAACCCCTTCCCGAGAGCCGACCAGATTTCGATCGCCGACACCGAAAACAACCGGATGCAGACCTGCGACCTCGCGGGCACGACGTGTTTCTCCTTCGACGGCACCGACCCTCGTTTCGGAGGTCTCGCCTTCAACGCTCCGGCTGATGTCGCAATCGACGCGAGCAACAACCTGTTCGTCGCCGATTCCGGGAACGACCGCATCGTGCGGTGCAGGACGTTCGGTTCCTGCTCCACCAGCGTCGGCGAGTCGGGTACCGACCCAGGACAGTTCAGCAACCCTCGGGGTGTCGCCGTCGACCCCGCCGGCCGCATCGTCGTCGCCGACACGGGGAACAGCCGTATCCAGACGTGCGATTTCGGCGTCTTCCCGGTCACCTGCACCACGTTCGGCAGCGCCGGCACGAGCGCGGGTCAGTTCGACAGTCCCGAGGGTGTCGCCGTCGACGCTTCGGGCAACATCATCATCGTCGATACCGGCAACAACCGAATCCAAACCTGTGATCCGACTGGCGCGAGCTGCACCGCCTTCGGCGGTCCCGGGAGTGACCCCGGCCAGTTCAACAGCCCCACCGCGGCTGATGTCACGGCATCAGGTGACATCGTCATCACCGATACGGGCAACGATCGCCTCCAGACCTGTGATCCATCGGGCGTCACGTGCACCGTCTTCGATGCCTCCAACACTGCCCTCGGTTCGATCTCGGCCCCGGCTCGAGTCATCGTCGATCCCGTGAACGGGGACGTGATCTTCACCGACGCCGGTAACGATCGTGTGGTGACGGCCTCGACACGGACACTGCTGTTCAACGACTCGGACCCTGAGGGAGAACCGATCAGCGTGATCAGCTCCGACACGACCTCGGCCAACGGTGCCGCCGTGTCGGTGAATCCGGACGGGTCGTTCACGTATGACCCGACGACGTCGGCAACCATCGCTGCCTTGGCCGAAGGCGCCACCCTCGTCGACACCTTCGACTACACGATCAGCGATCCCGCCGGAGGCACCGATCGTGCGACGGTCTCGATCACGGTGCTCGGATTCGGCACGTGCATCGCCAGCGATGCCCACCTCCGCGCCGCCGGATCCGTCGGCGGTTCGTTCTGCGTCGACGCGGCGTCGCCAGTGGTCTTGACCGGCGGTCAGATCGAAGTCACCTCCCCGCTGACGCTCACCAGCAACGGCGCGAGCAACGCGGTCATCGACGGTGACAGCATCGACCGCGTCTTCATCATCGTCGCCGATCTCACGCTCGACGACATCACCGTGACGGGTGGAGCCGCACCGGGATTCGGATTCGGAGGGGGTGTCTATCTCGCGAGTGCGTCGACGACGGCCCCGCTCGGCACGCTCACGCTCAACGGGAACACCGCGGTCACTGGAAACAGCGCGCGAACCGGAGCCGGGATCGCAGCCGACCAGACGTTCGCCAGTGGAGCGATCACCATGAACGGCAGCTCGTCGGTGACCGGCAACACCGCCGCCGTCGACGCGGGTAGCGCAGGCGGTGGTGTCTACATCGGCGGACGCGTCACGCTCACGATGAACGACAGCGCGACGATCAGCGGCAATCAAGCGTTGGGTCGAGGCGCGGGAGTACTCATCAACGCCGGCGACTTCGTGATGAACGACAGCTCGTCGATCACCGGTAACACCGCCGGAGACCAGGGCGGAGGTGTGTACTTCGTCAACGGTGGTTCGATCGACCTCATCGGATCCGCCACGATCACGAGCAACACCGCTCCGGGCGGTGGCGGTGGCATCGCCCGGTGGCCCAGCGGGTCGGTGGCCGTCGAGTCCACGGTCAGCATCACGAGCAACACCGTGAACAACTGCCAGAGCTTCGGCGGCGGTATCGGAGGCCCGCCCCCACCGGTTCCGAACTGCGTCGGCTGATGCCCTGCCAATCTGCCGTGCCCACCGGCGCTGTGCTTCCGTGTCGGGCCCACGACTGACCGAGACTCCGTGTCCCACCCACACAGGATGTGGGCGGGACAGGGAGGTCGCGGTCTGTCTGGGTCAGGGACGGAACGTGCCGACGGAGTTGCGCTGAGCTTCCCGAGTGGGCCGAGACCGCCTCAGCTCACATCGTCTTCGCTCACATCGTCTTGGCGTAGTCCACCGTCAGGAAGCGTTCGGGGGTCAGGCGCGCCACGGCGCTGTCGTCGCTCGGCGGGTTGGCGGCGGCGTACTGAGCGCCGAGCTCTTCGCCGAGGTAGCGGGTCGCCATCGCTGTCACGTCATACGACTCGTTCGTCACGGTGACCGGGCCCTCGGCCATCACGTACTTGTAGGGCAGCCCCTCCTGCTGGACCGTGAAGGTGGCCCGACCGTGGCGGCGGAGCAGCTTCGCCTTCGCCGACGTGTCGCTCATCAGGAGGACGATGTCGCCGTCCTCGTATTGGTACCAGATCGGCACCGCCAGTGGCCCCTTGCCGTCGCGCTGGATCGACAGCACGCCGACGTGCACCCCCGCCAGGAACTCGTCGATCTCGGCCGGTGTCATGTCGGTGTCTGCCATGCGAGCAGTCTCGCACGGCCGGAGACCCGCCTGAGCAGCCGGATCGGGGCCGATGATCCCGGTCGGTCAGCGGCGCGAATGCAGGAACGCGTCGACGTCGATCCGGCGGCGGCCGCGGGTCGACAGGTTGACGACGGTGATCGTGTGCTCGCCCGCCGACATCCAGGTCTCCCATGCGACTTGTCGGAAGCCTGGCGCCGGCGAGTAGGTGTCGATCACCGACCGGGGTTTGCCGTCGACGAGGATCCGGGCCCTGCCCCGGTTGGGGCCGGTCGCCATCACGACGGCGACGTGCTCGCCCTTGCGGAACTCGGCGGTGTACGAGGCCCGCGCCCCGCCCTGCCAGGTCTTGCGGGTCGTTCCGGCCGACCAGCAGACGCACTCGTCGACCCTCCACCGGCCGGTGAACCGCACCGTGCCGCCCGTGCTCGTCGCCGCGTTGCCGTCGTCCTGGATGCTCGTCGGCGTGTTCGGGATGAAGGCCGGCGCGCTCGTGTTGCCGGCGCAGTCGGTCGCCCGCACGTTCCAGCCGGCGGTCAGGGTGGCACCGCCGCCGAAGTCACCGTTGTACTCGTTGCCGGGGACGACGTGGCGGGTGACCATCTCGCCCTCGAACAGCATCCGGGGCGGCGCGCCCGTCGGCACCTCTTCGAGGGAGTAGCCGCAGATCCCGCTGCGGTCCTTGGCACCCCACTTCAGCTCGAACGGCATCGACGCGTAGTACGAGAGCGGATCGGATCCGAACCCCACCCCGTTCACGATCGTGCCATCGACGAACGCACCCGACTTCACGACCCAGAGCATCGGCGCCTTCGAGTCGGCCCGTGGCGCCGCCGTCGCACGGTCGCCGAGGCTGGTCCCGATCATCGTGACCGCGCTCAGCACTGCGAGCGCGCGAACCAACCGGGTTCGTTTCATGTCGGGGCCTCCTTCCGCCGGTGTCGATTGTAGCGAATCTGACACATTCGTGCGGAACCATGACAGGACATACGGACAGCACACCCGCAGCGCGGCCACACACCGCGTGTCAGAGCTCGATGCGCGCCTGCTCGTTGAAGCTGTGGAGGACCGGGCCGAACCGCCCGACGTCGATCCGGCACAGGCTGGCCTGCGAGAGATGGCACTGGAACATGATCTCCATCGACACGCCGAGCGACCAGGCCACGGCGGCCTTGATCGGGGAGACGTGGCTCACGACGACGATGTCCCGCCGCGGGATCGCATCGCGCAGATCCTCCAACGCGGCGCGGACCCGTTCGTCGAGCGACCCGAAGCTCTCCCCACCCGGCGTCGTGTACTCGCGGTTGGTCCGCCACCCTTGCCAGACGTCGGGAGGCACCTCCCCGACCGGCACGCCCTCGTAGTCGCCGTACGCGATCTCGACCCAGCGCTCGTCGGTCGTGATGCTCGCCCCGAAGAACGCCGCCGTCTGCTGTGCACGCTGGAGCGGGCTCGCGATCACCTCGTCGACATCGCCGACCATCTCGGCCATCGCGGCGGCCTGACGCTCGCCGACCGGATCGAGCGGCGGATCGAGGCGGCCCTGCATCAGGCCCTGCGCGTTCGCCTCGGTTCGACCGTGGCGGACCAGATACAGCACCGCCTCAGTAGAGCACAAGGCCCGACGTCACGTCGGCAGGAGCAGCTGGCCGGTCTGCCCGAAGCGCTCCCGGCGATCGGAGCGACGAAGCTCGGCCCGCCGCACGATCCACCAGCACAACCCGAGGCCGACGAGCTCGAGCGGGACGTTCCACCAACCCCGTTCGGCCACGGGGTGAGGTGCGTCGTCGAACCCGAAGCCGGCGAACGGCCACCAGAACACCGACGTGTCGGTCCACGCCCCGGTGAACACGAGGTGCAACAACGTCCCGATCGGCAGGCCGAGGAGCATCTTGCGCCGCGCGCTCCCCCGGGGCGTCGCCAGCATCAGCACGGCGAGGAGCACGACGCTGAACGTCACGCTGTGCAACACCCGCGCGCCGCCGAACGGAGCGTCGACGACCGCTGGCAGGACGGCACCGACCACGAGCAGACGGAAGTCGAAGCTGGGATCGCGGAAGACGAACCACACGGCCAGCACGGCGGTGCCGATGAACCAGAAGAACACGCTCGCAGCGTACGGAGGCGTCGGGCTCAGGAGATGATCAGCAGCCGGCCGCAGTTCGGGCAGTCGGTCACGCCCCCGGCCTTGTCGGCGGCGTCGCGGACCTTGTCGACCTCGGCCGGCGACAGGTCGAGGTGGCAGCCGTCGCAGCGCGACCCCGACAGCGTCGCCGCCGCGACGACGTTGTTCTTGCGCAGCGAGTCGTACCGGCGGAGCGCCTTCTTGTCGACCGCACCGCGCAGATCGCCGAGGCGTTCGGCGACCCGCTCGAGCTCACCGTCGATGTCGGCTTCGGCCTTGCTGAGCGCTCCCTCGGCCGTGAGGTACACCTCGGTGAGCGCCGCTTCCTGGGCGTTCAGCTGGTCGAGCTCGGTCTCCAGCCGGCTGTGCTCCTCGAGCGCCTCGAGCTCCTTCTCGTCGAGCGCGCCGCGGCGTTCGTTGAGGGTCGCGATCTCGTGTTGAAGGGCTTCGGCCTCCCGCGGCGCGATGACCTGACGCAGCTGGTTCTGGAGCCGGTCGCGTTGGACGTCGATCTGCTTCGAGTCGGCCTCGGCCGTCTCGATCGTCTCGGTCAGCTCGTCGATGCTCTTGCGGGCGACGATCCGCGCCTCGTTCCAACGGAGCAGATCGGGGTTCGCCGCTTGCACCTGCACACGCTCGGCGAGCTCCTCGCGCCTGTGCCGGAGTTGATCGGCCATGGTGTCGGCCGCTTGGAGTTCGAGCAGCGGATGCGTCACGCGACGCCTCGCTCAGCAGCCGCGGACGCGCTGCTCGAGGGGCGCCGACGGCAGCGGAGCATTCGGGTCGAGCACATCTGGTGGGATGGTAGTGCCGCTGTCGACCGGGCCGAAGATCGGGCGCGGTGGCGCAGTGGTGGACGTGGTGGTCGGCGCCGGCGCGGTCGTCGCCGTCGGCGGCTGCGGCGTCGTGGGCGGTGGCGCCTGCGGCGGCGCGAACCCTTCGACGGGAGGAGCGGGCGGCGGTTCCTCGGCGAGGGTGGTCACCGGCTCGTAACCGATGATCGCGAACAGACACTCGTTGCCGGGGAGATACAGCCGGGCCGGCTCACGTTCGGGTGTCCCAGGCGGGTCCCAGTCGGCGAACTCGAACTGCTCGAGGCCGATGTCCTCCATGTAGGCGCCCCAGATGCGAGCCGGGTACGTACCGCCCTGCACCCGGTCGACGCCGTCGGACGAGAACTCCGGGATCCCCCGCATCGGCGTGTAGCGGTCGGGGTCGCGGACCATCACGGCGGTCGACAGCTCCCGCGTCGCCCCGACGAAGAACGCGGTCCAGTTGTTCTGCTGGGTGCCGGTCTTGCCGAACGCCGGCCGCCGGTCGGCGAACTCCGCCAGGCTGCGCCGGGCGGTGCCGCGGGTGAGCACCTCCTTCAACACGTCGATCGTGGTGAGGGCGACGTCGCGATCGAGCACCTCGGTCCCGGGATCGAAGTGGGTGTAGATCCGTTCGCCCTGCGCGTTGTCGATGTACTCCACGTAGTAGGGCTCGTGGTGCACACCCTCGTTCGCGATCGACTGGATGCCGGCCGCCATGTCGAGGGTGCTCATCTCGTTCGCGCCGGTGGCGAACGCGGGGTACGGCTGGATCGGCTCGCGCTCGCTCGCCGACTGTCCCCGGAACAGATAGGGGTTGGCGGCCATCCGGTACACCGTGTCGACCATCCGGTTGAGCCCGACGATCTGCGACGTGCGGGCGAACGCACAGTTGATCGAGCGCACCGAGTGGTTGCGGAGTGTGTCGATCCCGCCGTTCACGCCACCGGTGATCTCGAAGAACGGCTCGTTCGGATCGCCCTCGTTCGGCAGCTGGCAGGGGTGGGTGCCGTCGATCACGTCCTCGGGGTTGGCGCCCGCCTGCAGCGCGGCGGCGAGGATGAACAGCTTGATGCTCGACCCGGTCTGGCTCGGCGCAAGCGCCAGGTTGACCTCGTTCTGGCCGGCGACGAAGCCGCGACCACCCACCATCGCCCGGATCGCGCCCGTCTCGGTCTCGATCGACGTGAGCGCGGCATCGATGCCCTCGGAGTTGTCGGGGAGCACGTTGCGCGCCCGCTCGGCCTGGACCTGGAGCTGCGGATCGAGGGTGGTCACGATCCGCAGGCCACCCCGGTGGAGCAGCGTGTACCGCTCCTGGTAGGACTCGCCGAGGATGTCGCTCCGGTTGAGGAGGTAGTCGCGGAGCGCCTCGGTGAAGTAGGTCCGCTCCGTCGCGCGTTCGGCGCGGCGCCGCACGCGTTCGGGCAGCACGAACGTCTCCTCCACCCCGAGGCGCTCGTCCTCGGTGAGCAGCTCGTCGTCGACGAGGCGATCGAGCACCTGGACGAACCGGTTGCGGCTCTGCTCCGGGTTGATGATCGGGTCGTACGTGGAGGGCGCCTGCACCAGCCCCGCCAGGAAGGCCGCCTCGACGAGGCTCAGCGCCTGCACCGGCTTGCCGAAGTACGTCTCGGCCGCAGCCCCGATCCCGTAGGAGTTCTGACCGAAGAAGACGGTGTTGAGGTACCGCTCGAGGATCTCCTGCTTGGTCTTCTCCTTCTCGAGCCGGACCGCGTAGGTGATCTGCAGCATCTTGTAGCGGCCGTCGCGCGGGAACCCGGCCATGAAGTCGTTCTTGACGACCTGCATCGTGATCGTCGACGCACCCTGCACCGGTCCCTCGGTCGCGAAGTTCGACAGGGTCGCCCGCATCAGGCTGCGCACGTTGACGCCGTGATGCACCCAGAACTCGTTGTCCTCGACGGCGAGGAACGCATCGACCACCTGATCGGGCACGTCGGACAACGAGATCGGCTGGCTGTTCTCCACCTCGAACACGGCGATCTCGCGTCCCGACGAGTCGTACACGTACGACCGCTGCGCGAGGTCGTCGAAGTCGGGCAGCTCGACAGGCACCTCTTCGTGGGCGTTGGCGATCCGCCACAACCGCGGCGCGACGGCGGCGACCGTCGCCGTCAGCAGCAGCGCTCCCGCCGCCACCACGAGCGCAGCACGGACCACCCAGCTCAGGCGCAACATGGTGCCGTCGACACTATCGACGGGCATCGATCGCGTGGTGGCAGCCGCGGCCCGGTTCGGTACGGTCGGCCGGATGCCGGACACGCCCGCCTTCCCGCACCGTCCGTTCAGGTTCGGCGTCCAGGCCAACGCCGACGCCGGACGCGACGAGTGGATCGAGCTCGCACGACAGGTCGAGTCGCTCGGCTACTCGACGCTCACGATGCCCGATCACTTCAACGAGCAACTCGCCCCGATCCCCGCCCTGATGGCCGCCGCCGACGCCACCTCGACGTTGCGGGTCGGTGCGCTCGTGTTCGACAACGACTACAAGCACCCGCTCGTGCTGGCCAAGGAGCTCGCGACGATCGACGTGTTGTCGGAAGGACGTCTCGAGATCGGCCTCGGGGCCGGTTGGATGATCAGCGATTACGAGCAGTCGGGCATGCCGTACGACCCGCCGGGCGTCCGGATCGACCGCTTCGTCGAAGGTCTCGCCGTCATCCGTGGTTGCCTCGGAGCGGAGTCGTTCTCGTTCTCGGGCGAGCACTACGAGATCACCGACTACGACGGACGCCCGAAGCCGGTGCAGTCGCCACCACCGGTGCTGATCGGTGGCGGCGGACCGCGCGTGCTGCGGATCGCCGCCCGCGAGGCCGACATCGTCGGCGTCAACCCGACCCTCACCGCCGGCGTCATCGATCAGTCGACGTTCGCCACCGCGACCGCCGACTCCGTCGACGAGAAGATCGCCATCGTCCACGCCGCAGCGAGCGAGGCCGACCGTCTTGACCGGATCGAGATGAACATCCGCACCTTCATGGTGTTCGTCACCGACGACATCGCGTCGGCACACGACACGCTCGCGGAGTTCACCGGCACGTCCGGCGAGGAGGTGGCGTCGTCCCCGTACGCCCTCGTCGGGCCGCCGTCCAAGCTGGCCGACGATCTGCGCGAGCGGCGCGAGCGGTGGGGCTTCAGCTACGTGATCGTCGGGCAGAACGACGTCGAACCGTTCGCGCCGGTGGTCGCCGAGCTCGCCGGCCGGTAGATGCCGAGCGTCGCGATCGTCGGCGCAGGCCGGATGGCCGGTGCCCACGCCGCGGCGTGCCAGATCGGAAGAGC
>JAAUYD010192763.1_pt1 | contig 10603 bp, 13 predicted proteins | sample 7278101 | NCBI WGS metagenome assembly JAAUYD01 (sample SAMN14350128, study PRJNA611818) | marine sediment metagenome | isolation source: surface marine sediment (0.6m) | place: French Polynesia: Moorea | collected 2018-08
TACCTGACCGTCAGGGGCGTCGTTTCTGCGGTTGCGAGAAGACGATCCGATGTTCGGATCTCGACGGTCTTCAATCCACTGAGTACCGCTTTCATCGTGCCGCCCTCCTCACAGCGGGGTTTCCGTCAACGTCAATCGAAAAATGGCAGCGTCCGGAAAGCCCTGTTCCTTGGCCGTGCACTGCAGCGCGTGGACCCGTTCAAGTTGATCGGCCGGGAACACACTGGCTTTGTCCAGGCCGACGACGGCCATCGAGTCGCCGGAGATCCGAAGATAGGCCGAACCGGTTTTGATGACCCATAACTCCATTGCGTCTCCTCTAATCGGCCAGGCGGTGCAACCGCGCCAGCCCGTCTTCCGGATGGCGGTTCTGAGCGGCCACCCAGCGGTGCAGGGTGTCGAATGCGACGCCTCCGTCGATGGCGGCCCCTGCGGCCGCCAGTCCCGCATCCAGGGAGGCAACCGTGCCGGCAACCGTGAGAATCAGTGCAGCGTTGAGAACCACCGCCTGTCGGCGGGCACCGGTTCCGTTTTCGCGTCCCTGGATCAGGGCCGTGAATCGACGGGCTTCCTGGTTGAGGTCGGGCTCCGGGCAGAGCCCTGCCGGGTCATGCCGCCGGAGCCCCCATTGCTCCGGTTCCAGGGTGAAGGTGTCTATGTGGCCGTCGGTGTTCAATCGTGCACACCAGGTGGTGCCGCACACCGACGCTTCGTCCATGCCCTTCCCGGTTTCTCCGGCCTGGCCGTGAAGCACGAGTGCCCGGCGATAGCCGATGGCTTTCATCACACGGATCACCGGCAGAATCATCTCCCGGGAGTAGACGCCCCGCACACCATGGCGCGGCAGGGCCGGATTGGCCAACGAGGCCGCGATGTTGAGCGTGGAGCCGAAGTGAATCTGCGAGAGGATGCGTCCCAGGGCCATGGGATGGATGTGCGCGCTCATGCCGTTGAACAGACCGATGTTAACCGCAGCAATGCTGTCGGCCACCAACTGGGCGTCGCATTCCACATCCACACCCAGGGCCTCGGCCATATCCACCGTTCCACACACCGAGGTGATTGCCCGGGCGCCGTGGCGGGCCATGGGCACACCGCAGGCGGCAGCAACGATGGCGGCGGCGGTGCTGATGTTGAATGTTTTGAAGGTGTCCATACCGGTGCCGCTGTTATCCACCAGGGGACTGCGGACGGCAGCGGCCACCTTGGCGGTATCCAGTTCGTAGATGGCGTCCCAGGCCCCGGCGACCTCCTGCTCAGTTTCCCCCTTGGCCCGCAAGGCCGCCAAAAAAGCCCCTTGCTGCATGGCGGTAGTGCCGTCCGTCAGTAGTTGTTCAAAGGCCTTGCGGGTCGCCTCGCGAGAAAGGTCCTGTTTGTCGATGAGCCGCGTGATGATGGCTCCGAATGATTTGTCCTGCTGCATGCGGGTTGGCTCCTGCGTAGGAAAATGATAAGTGGGCCGACCGGCAAAAGCAGGGTGCGGTGTGGCAGGCAGGGGCGGTGAGAATAGCAAACCCGCCGCAACTGACACCCGTATCCCTTCGTCGATCGAACCGGACGAAACCGATACGGACAGCTTCCAGCGGGTATCCGTTTGGCGTTCAGGCAGGCTTTCTGGCTGACGGGCGCCCTGCGTTTTCCTACCGGCCGCGCCTTCCCGCCGCAGGTCCTGCGGCAGTGGCATCGTTGCGGCCTTCGTTCCCGATCACAGCAATGGCTGGCATGCGATGGATTGGCACCATCTTTCCTTTTACCGGGACGGCTTCGCTGATCGTTCGTCGTCCCGCACCTGGAGCCAACCTCCATGTACGCAAAAACGAGTGTTTTGTCAATTTGTAGGTCGCGGCATGCGGGTGTGCCGGCAGGCGGCAGCATCGGGTAGCCCCCGGTCCCGGTACCTTACACGGACCCTGACGGCCCAGGTCTCGGTTCGAAAAAGCCAATTTCCCGGCAGGCGGTGGACATGGCCGGGGCAGTGTTTACTGTGTGTAGTAGACAATGATGCTGCGTCTTGGCAGCACGCATCATTTTTGGGTGGTCAATCCGCCCGACGCCATCCCGTTCGTCGGGGTTGCTTGCAACCCCCCAGCGGCATCCCCCGCCATCCTGCAAATTGTCGAACCAGCGGAGGTATCATGTCCGATCCAGCTTATTCAACCCACGAATGGCCATTGCAGCAATCGAGGTTTCACAAAGAGGTCCTGCGACGCGCCGTGGCCGACCGAGATCGCTTTTTGAAACAGCATCCCCATCTTACCGCCTACCAGGCCGAGATCGATCGGCTCTTGGACCTATCCGGCGATTCCCACGGCCGCATGACCGTATTGGGCACTTTGATGGAAGGCAAATTGCTGGAGATGAAGGCTCAATTTGAGCGCCTGAACCGCCATCTGCATTCGTCGGCTGTACCTGCGGAACCGATCGCGGCTCCCACTATCCCCGCGCCCTCCACCAAGTGCTGCGGTCAACACTGCCTTTGACCCCGCGCGTTGGCCCGGCCGATCATGGGTTGACAACGGTCGCGGCCGACTCGTATAGATGCCTGGATATGTCTCGTGTTCGGTTGATCATTAGGGGACCATGGTTCCTGGTGGCCATGGCCTGGGTATGCCTGGGTTTGATGGTACCGGCCCCGTCGGCGGCGTTTTCGGCGGCGGAGCGCCACCGGTTTCAACGTTCGATCGTCGATTATCGACCGCGGCTCAATGCCAACTACAAAACGATCAAACGCACACGCACGCAGTACATCATCGTCCACACCTCGGAACTGGGACTCAAGCACACCTTACGGGTGGTCTCCAAGGGCAAGCAGTTTCGCAATGGCCGGCGCACCTATGGCGGGCATACCCATTATGTAATTGCCCGCAACGGCAAAACCTACCGCATCCTGGACAAGCAGTACGTGGCCGATCACGCCGGCAAAAGCATGTGGAATGGGCAAAGCGATCTCAGCCGGCTGTCCATCGGCATCGAACTGGTCGGCTACCATTACGCCCCGTTGACCGACCAGCAGTATCGATCGGTGGGTCTGTTGATCGATATTTTGCAGGGTGTATACCGTCTGGACGACCGCGCCGTGCTGACCCACAGTCAGATCGCTTATGGGCTGCCCAACCGCTGGCACAAGTACAATCATCGCGGCCGCAAACGCTGCGCCAAAAACTTCAACCGAGCCAAGGCGCATCTGGGCCCCACCTGGAGCTACGACCCCGACGTACGCGCCAAACGGCTGGTGGCCGACCGCCAGCTGGCCAACGTGTTCTACGGGCGACGCACCCGTGTGGCCGCCGTTGAACAAACCAACGTCATCTCCAAACAAAATACCGCCTGGCTGATTGCCGGAGAAGATTTCGATAGCCGCACGACGGTGTATCAATTTCCAGACGGCCGGCTGTTCAGCGGCGATCAAATCGCAACCCGGGTGGGCTGGCACCGCATTCCGGCCAAGACGATCGTTCTGCTCAACCATACCGGCAGTCTGAACAAATTGAAAAACGACGGACCCGTCAAGACCATTTCAGACGGCATCACGGCCTGGTCGTTGGCGGGGCGCTCCTACAATCACCGCAGCACCATCTATTTTCTGCCCTCCGGTCGCATCAAAAACGGTTCCATGATATCGGACTGGGACGATCTGCCGATGAAAACCCGGCTGATCGTCGGATACAAAGGCCCTTTTCCGGTGCGCAAAGACCGGTCGGCCTACCGCATTGCCGGCAGAAAATTCAAGGCCCCCGAAACCATCTACTACCTGCCGTCCAAACAGCTGCTCAGTGGCAACAAAATTGATGATTTCAGCACGCTTCAGGCCGGCACCCTGATCTTTTTGCCTGCGGCGCTGTAATCCTACACCTCCCACCACCGGTCAGCAGATCCACCGCCTCCGCCACCTGCATCCAATCCGCAACGGTTGGTCGTCAGCCTTCGGGCCCTGCCGGATCAGGCCGGGCCGTTCCTGGCGACCCCCTGTCGCCGGGCGATCGTGCCGGACCGGACGCCTCATAGTAGCTGGGAATACGCTTTGTGGCCGGACCATTTGGGCAGCGTGTCGTCGATGTCGACAACCCGCAGGCCGTAGAAAATATGGCAGGTCGGTCGAAACGCCGCCGGAATCGCGGCCGTCGAACCGAAATCGAACAGGGTGGGAAACGCCAGCCACATGCGGCGGCCTTCGTCGGCGATCAGCGTTCCACAGCGGCCGCAGCTGACTTTGCACGGCAGGATGCGCCGATGCTCCAGCCGCTCGCTGTTGACGAATCGGAGTTGGGTAACGCCGTGTGTGATTCGGACGTGACGTTTTTCAAAGATGGCGGCCCACTGCATCGGCGCACCGTGCAACTTTTGACAGGCCCGGCAGTGACAAAGCTTGGCGTCCACGGGATCGGCGCACACCTCGTATTGAACCGCACCGCAATGGCAGCGTGCCCGGTATTTGGGGATAAAATTCGGGTCCGCGCCAGATGCGTACTCCGGCCCCATCTGCTTGTTCATGGCCACCTCCATCGCCAACCCTGCGCGCGTTCTTCCGGAATTTCACTACTAACGGACCGGGAGGGATGAGATGTGTCCGGGCACGGCCTGCCGGTCGCCGTACAAACCTGAACACGGATCACCCGTCGGTCGATGGGACAACCGAACCGGCCTGCGTCACCGGCGAAGCGAGGCGCGGGTCGGCTCGGATCGGATAGGCTACCAAATCGCCTCGACAAAATCGTTGACTTGGCTGATCGAGCGGTTCATCGAATAATTGATCTGTTTGGGGAAACCGCCGATCCCCGCCCTGCGCCTCGGATTCGCCGATTTCGTCCACCAATGAAAGTAGACGTGGGCCGAAAAATGAGCTCCCGCGCCGATCTCATGTTGCCCGGTTCGGTCAACGCCCGCATCGTTGTGGGGGGGCAGAAACCAGCTGATCAAAATGTCTTCAAGGGCCTTGAGCCGTGCATCGTGAGCCCCGGAGGGCGTGTTCGGGTCTGGGGTGCGATACAGGTAGCCCAGCCAAATATCGTCAAAGTTGGCCGCCGTGCCACCGGCCCCCAGCTTGTGATGCCCGGTGAAGCGCGCCCCTAAATCTCTTTGCTGGGTGATTCCAATGTACGAGACATCGCACCCTTTCTTGTTGGATCCTTTTTGCCTGGCAATGTAAAGGGCCCGTTTTTCCGTGATGGAGCGGATTTCGCGTTTCAACTCCTTCAGGGATCGGAAAGGACCGTACAGGTTTAGATCGATGATAAATCCGGCCATGGTGCTATTCTCCGGTCAACGGGTGACTGTGGTGAAAACGCATTGTGCCTCCGTGCAACCAGGCGGCCGTCCGTGTTCCCGCGGCTCTGTTGCATCGGCACAGCGGCACGCGAGTGGCAAGTCAAGACCCGCCGGGGGATAGGGGCAACCGCCAGGCTTGCCTATCCGCATCGGCGATGCTACAGACATGTCACCACGAAAGACAGGGGCGACGTGCACCCATGGAACGGCAAGCGCCGCCCGGACATTGACGGATACGATCAAATGGGTGAGGAGACCATGGCTGCAACAACCGATGCACGCGCGCATCACCGTGAGGATGCGCTCATCATTGCCGAGTACACGGCCTCAGGAGAATCGGCCCATTGCCTGGTACGCAATATCAGCGCCGGCGGGCTGTTTGTGAAAACATCGTGGAAGCACGATGTCGGTCAGCCCATCACGTTGACCTTTCCTCTCACCGATGCCGATGAAACCATCACGGTAGCCGGTACGGTGGCCCGGATCGAACCCACGGGATTCGCCGTGACCTTCGACCAGCCGATCGATAAGCTGGCGTGCGAAAAAGGGCAATTTCCGACGATCATCCATGAGGGCGATCGCTAATTCGCAGCGACTCCCCGGTAAAGGCGCATCGCCAACATGCAGCCGGCACCCTGCTGATGACAGGGGTGCCCCCCGGTCCCTATCAGGGCGGTGCAATCAAAGGCCGCACGTCGGTGATCTTGAATCGCAAGGCGGCGACGATCGCATCCGCCGATGTGTTGCCGGCCACCTTGCGGATCTTTTCCCGAAACGAGTCCAGCAGTTCCCCGTAGCGCTCAAACGAATCCAACTGCAGATAGAGGCGAACGCCCTTCCACGTGGCGGGCGATTCACCGGGCTCGACGACGATAAAGCTCGCCTTGGGGTTTTCCTGAAGGTTTCGGAACGAACGGTTGCCCCCGATGGCCATGATCACGGTGTCCTCGTTGATCATACGCGGCGAACCGAATACGGCCGCATTGACGTCGCCATTGCCGTTGACGGTTGCCAACGCACCGATGCGCGTCTCTTTGTTGAACATTTTCATGACGTCTTTTCTTTTCATAGGCCCTCCCTGTGGGTTGGCGATCACCGGCTATGACACGCGGGGGGTGGCACGCGGGTGGCTTCTGGCCGGCGATCATTTGGGGAACGTGATGGTGATTGTACGGTCGTCGTTCTGCTTTTTGATCTTCACCTGCAGGTCGATGCTGCTGTCCCGAATGCCGAGGGCCAGGGCCGTCTTGCCCTTGTCCGTTTCGATGTGCGTGATCTCTTTGCACACGTCGTAGATGCGGCGGGCGATGGCATCACCCGGTGACGGCAGTTCCGTCGTGCGGTATTCGGCCACCACGGTGTTCGTGCCATCCGTGCCACTCCGAATGGATATCTTTTTGGCATTGGCATTGACGCCGTGCAGCGCTGCCAGGGCGATCCATTTGACGGCGGCGCTTTCGGTATCCGGGTCCTTGATCAGGTCGGACATTTCTCTCAACGGGTCCGAAGTTGCGTGACAATCGCACATTTCCTGAACTTTTTTGTGAAAGCTGGCTGTATCTTTCATGGGTATGCTCCTTGCGGTTTGGTAGGCTCACCCAATAAAATAATCTGTACGCGCAGTATTGGCAAGCCTTCTACCCAGAACGCATCTAGGCACCCCCACCAACCGGTAGGGTATTCCGGACGAAAGCGATGGGGAGGGTGCGACAAGGGCCCCTGATTTGGAAGACTCGCCCGACAATCGCAGAAAGAACCATCCGGATCATAGAGATCCGTAGACGATTGTTGCACCGCAATTCATCTTGACACGTATTCAGCGTACCGCATATCAATAGAGCATGAATCCATTCGGGTGGCCCTGAACGTGAGCTTTTCTCTCCCTCTTGCCTGAACGTGATCGTCGGCGCTTTCGACCAAACCGCAGCGCATATTTCTTCTTCGCGACCATTGGCCCATTCGTATTTGTAATGGTCACCCTGCCAGTGCTTTTTTCGATAGAGGAGGGTACCAATGCGTGTCTACCGATCATCCACATTCGAAGACCTTGTTGAGCATCGTGCAGCTGCCGCTCGGGCCCTGCACCGGTTAAGTCATCAGGTCGTCCAGATGGAGAACTATGTTTCGGCACCGACTACCCCGCTGCTCAAAGTCGTCGAAGACATACGAACATGCGACATCTTCATCGGAATCTACGCCTGGAAGCGCGGTTCCATACCTACGGCCACACATCAAACCAACGTGCCACCGATTCCCGATGTCACGTTGGGCCAGTCGTCGTACACCGAGTGGGAACTGGCTACCGCCCGCCATGCGAAAATGACGATCCTGCTCTTTGTGCTGCATGAGGATGCCCCCTGGCCGCCCCATCTCGTAGATGGATTCGAAAACCCGGCAGACCGACAGCCCATCCGGACCATGCGCGAAAATATCTGCAACTCCCAGATGGTGTCTTTTTTCCGATCACCCAGCGACCTCGAACAATTGGTTGCAGCCTCAATCGCCGCCTCCGAGACAACGCGACAGCTGCGGTTCTTCCTTGTTCCTCCTGCCGAATTCCAAAACGAGGTCGGATTTTCAGTTGAATCTTCGGATCTTACCGCGATCACCGAAGAACTCGAGAATATCACTCGAAACATCGCGACGTCGGCTTCCCAGCGTACAATCAAAATCAATCTCTCCACTGGATGGTGGTCCACACGGCTGTTCCTGCTGGCGTTCATGGCCAGCCGTCTCAATCGAATCCGACGGATACTGATCACCGAAACAAGGTCTGCCGGGGCTGGCTTGTCTGAAGAGGCCTTCGTAGGCCTGCTGCCCACTGAAACCGCCGTTTCAACCATCGGCGCCTTGCATCCAATCCTTCGGAAATATGCATTGCGGTGCGGAGCAGTGACCGTATCCGCCGTCAACCTGAACACGGAAATTGAAAAGCTGCTCGATATCTGGCACAAATGCTTCCCGGGGAAAACTCCAGAGCGAGAGATCGCCCTTCACATAACCGCAGAGGATTTATTTCGATGGTTTGGGCAAGCAATACTGCGCCGACCGCTTCCGGTTCGTGACGTGCAGCGTCCGACACCCTTGGAATTGGCCCTGGTCATGAACTATCCGCATGATTTTGTCCCTATTGTCTGGCAGGAGCTGCCCGAAGCGACGCCCGATGGTCCGCTTCCGGAGCCGATCCAGCGATTTGATGTCGTGGAGCAAGCCGAGCTTTCCAAACGAATCTCCCAGCGATTCGTAAACGACCAACTCGGTCGATTCACAATCAGGGACGTGTAGCCAAGCATGTCGCCGAACAACAGCACCGTGTACAGCCCCGCAAGTCTGCTTCGGGCCGTGGGTAGGGAGCGAGTATACAACCCGCACCGTACGCTCCCCGGTCGGCAAATACGGCAATCAAAATGCGGCTTTTGTTCGCAGATCATGTGGAAGTGCGTTGAGACGGCTCGCGGGGCTGTCCCCGAGTCCCGTACCGCATTCAGGCGGGTGTACGACAATCCATACGACGAGAAATCCCCATACACGCCCTACAACGGCAAAGGTGAACCCCATCCGGATGACCGGAATCAGCTCCCTGCACCTCAAGCACGGCCAAGCCGAAGTATGAACCTATGTGATCGCCAATGTGGGAAAAGAAGATATCACCGCTACACAGACCAGTATTCCGGTCGGTCAGCGGATGCCGGATGGAGCGGCAGTTGCAACGACACACCCTGAATTCGAAGAGACCTCGGCAGTCGGTTCTTCCGTTGCCATCACTCCTTTTTGATCTCATCGGAAAAAAGAAATGGCTCGGCATGCTTCCCGATGCCGATGACGCCGCCCTGTTCGTCCAGGGCCTTGACCGTGATTTCGTAGGTGTGTTTGGCGCTGGGAAACGGGGGATCCGGGCCGTTGTAGGTGCCCTTGACGGTGCCCCGGCGGATGATGCCGCTGCCGTCGTTGTCCACAAAGCCGCTGCCATGGTCAAAGGCGTTCAGGTTAAGATCGATCAGGCTGACCATAAACCGTCGGGTACCGGACGGCACCCCGGTCAGGCGAATCTCCGGGTTTTCGGTCGACCCTTTGTCGATCTGCTGCCACTCGAAATCGACGCCCATCGCAGCGGCGTTTTCGGCTTCGTCGCTGCATGCGCTCAGGAGAAGAATCATACCGACAGCCAAACTTATGAATAGACCGTTTTTCATCGATGGCCCTCCTGTAGCTGTGTTGGTAGAGGTATCACGGGTGTGCGGATGGATACGGAGCTGATGCTTGTCTTCATCCTATTTTGGATGGCTCCCGATTGTCAAATCGGATGGGCCGTCGGCATTCATCATGGCCAGGGACGCTGGCCCTGATTTGTTCGCAAGCTCGTGTTGCCCGTTCGATAAACTCGTTTTTTGGTTTGCAGCCGCAGATGGCTTGCAGGTATAGTGGGGGTCGGAGGATTCAATCGAATCGGTGTGCAACACCACGCCTTGGGGAGGATCGGAAAATTGGGCATGCAGTTGACGATTTCGCCAGATGACGGGTTTTTGCGGGTCCATGTCAGCGGGCACCTGTCGCTTGCCGATGCCAATGCGGCCTTCGTTGAGATGCTCGCCGCCGTTGAGCAACACGGGTCGACGCGTGTGTTGGTGGACTGTCAGGATCTCCATGACGCATTCGACACGTTGGAGGGGTTCGACCATGCGGCCTTCGGTGCCGAGCTGCTCCGGGACTCATGGTCAAGTGGCGCTTTGCACGGCGTCCGCTTTGGCTACCTGGTCAGCGAAGCGGACGCGGAACAGGCCAAGTTCGGTGAGAACGTCGCTGTGAACCGGGGTATGAATGTAAAAACGTTCACCCGCCTGGAGGATGCGGTGCGATGGCTAACCAGCCATCCGACGCATTCGGCGAGCCTTCGCCAAGAGTGATCGACGCGCATGAACGTGAAAGTCGGCCTGAATAGCACCCACGTGTGTCCGATACTGGACCCGCCAGCCGCTGCAAACGGGGAACCAACCGATCACCCCGGGTGTACGATGGCCCGCACGCCCTGGTTGGTATCGGTGGCGATCGCAACGGACGGCGCAGCCGCGGTGGCAGCGTGCGAGCGCTCCGCCCCCCATCGGATGATTTCGACCAGTACCGCTGATTGGCTGAAAACACCATGTGTACCATGCACCTGCCGCTCGGTGTCCGCGGTGGTCCCGCGCCCCTGCACCGGCAGGTGTGGTCCGGGTCCGACACCTGCAACAGGCCATTTCCGATGCCTGCCGGCTGTCGACCTTCCCGACGAGGGCGGGATGGCTCGCTTTGGGAGCGGATAAGGCAGGCCCACTGATCGGTAGAAAAAGTCTCTTGACAA
>JAAUYD010102226.1_pt1 | contig 10600 bp, 11 predicted proteins | sample 7278101 | NCBI WGS metagenome assembly JAAUYD01 (sample SAMN14350128, study PRJNA611818) | marine sediment metagenome | isolation source: surface marine sediment (0.6m) | place: French Polynesia: Moorea | collected 2018-08
AGCGACTGTCAATTAAAAATAGGCAAAGGTTCAGAGTTCAAGTTTCAAAAGTTCAGGGTTGAAAAAAACACACGGCTTGTATCAAAGGGATCGTGTCTTCATCTGGTTATAGATCCTTTTTGCCCAATGGGTTTGTCGAGAAAAATGATCTAAAATTCGAAATGAAGAATTAGCGATAGTTTGTCCATGTCATGCCGAGATCAGTTCCTTGAGATAGCGTATCATTTCCCAGTTGAAAGGTTGCTTTTGACAGGGGATCACGGCATTGTTGGTGAAAATCGGATCAGATTCGAGATCATAGCGAGAGGCTGCCACCGCTTTGGGCCATAGGGCTGTATGGGGAATGGGGGTGTAGTAAGCCGGAACTGGAGTGACTCCGATTTGCTTGACCACATCGATGGAATGTTTGATGGTATCTAATTTTTGACCGGGCAGGCCAACCAGGAGATAAGCGCCGATCTGATTTTTTTTAAATCCCGCGTCTCTCAGGCAGTTTACCGCTCGTTTAAATTCATGTTCAGAGACCTTGACGTCGATCTCTTCCCGGTGGTTGAAATCCCCAGTTTCCAACCCGAGGCGCAGGGTCGTGAAACCGGCTTTGAACATAAGCTGGGCGGTTTGCGGGTCGATGCCACGAATGTGTACGGCGTTGGGCGTATGAAAGCGTACTTGAGTACCGATCTGGAGAATCCCCTCTAAAATGGGGATCGCATGCCGGTCTGCTTCTATCAGAAAGGCATCGTCGTATAAAATAAAATCGTGACACCCATAGTCTTTTTGCCAGTATTTGATTTCTTCAACCACCGCTTCGGGATTGCGCAGCAGGCGTTTTGGTTCCAAAAAACGGGAGGCACAGTAGGCACACTGAAACGGACAGCCCCTGGAAGTCAGTAGAGGAACATAATTGAGGATGGTTTGCAAATCCAGGGCAGGGTAGGGGTATTCATCCGGAACTTGCGGGTCAAATGCCGGGGTGACTGAATAATCGGTAAACCGGCGAACAAGAGAGAATAAGGTATTTTCCGCCGGTTCATCGGCAACATAATCCGCTCCCGAGCCATTGCGGGCATGGTTAGGACAAAGCCGGGCGTATATTCCGCCTAAAACGATGGGGGTTCGGGGATACACCGATCTGATGATTCCAATCGTTTCCTGCACACCCGGATACCAGTATGTCATCAGTGACGTGACCAGCACAAGATCGGGCCGGCCACGTCGGATTAGGTCGTCTCTGAACCATTGCGGTTTTATGCCGTAGCGGGAAAAATAGCGCGGTACGTCCTGTAACCCGGCAGGCTTGGGTATGCGGGTTTTATAATAGGGGCCGCGGCCATGTCTGGCGCCTGGATCGGTTCTGGGGGCACGAGGATGAAAACGATCCAGGCAGTCGATATAGGAGACCTGAATACCGTGGTGCCTCAACATGGAGGCGATTGTCAGAAGACCCATGGGTTTGGCCCAGAAATCGTAAGCAGCAAAATCATGGATCCAGGGGTTGACGAGAAGAATATGAGGTGGATCACAGAGCGGCATATTCTCTCAGTCATCTTCATCCGAGGGAAAATATACCATCGAGGTTTTTTTCAGTTCTCTGCGACTGAAAAGCAGGGTGTATTTTTCAACTGAAGCGGCTTGTGACATTTTGTGGGCGGTTTGGCGGCAGGCTGCTTTGTCGTTGGCATGAATCATGGTGTAAAGATTATATGGCCAGCCTTCGGTGGGATTGCGCCGGTAACAGTGGGAGACTTGCCGGAACGAGGCCATTTTATTACCGACCTCGTCAATGCGATCTTCACTGACCTGCCAGGCCGCCATGGCGTTGGCCGTGAACCCGGTCTTCTGGTGGCGTAAGGTGGCACCAAATCGGCGGATGAATCCTCGGTCGCAAAGACTTTGAAGACTTTCAAGCAATATCTCCTCCGATATGCCCAGCTTGACTGCGATGTCGAGATAAGGACGTTCGGTTACGGCAATATCTTCCTGAATCGAAGCAATCAGTTTTTTTTCAAGTTCCGTCAGCAAGTTCAATCTTTCCACCTTCCCTCCGGGGCTAGACCGCTATGGCCTGGAGGCCGCATTCCCCTTTCGGACCAAAAGTCTTTCCCCTTCTAACCTCTGACTTCTGTCATCTTTATTTATCTGGAAACAGGCGCCGGATATCTTCTTCTGATGCTTTGCAGATACCCCTTTCAGTAATAAAACCGGTCACAAATTTTGCCGGTGTAACGTCAAAGGCAAAATTGGCTGCCTGACTGGTTTGCGGACAAATCAAAACGCTCGTTGATCCGTCCCGGTCTACTCCCTGCACATATTTTATTTCATCGGGATCGCGCTGCTCGATGGGGATGTCTTTGAGGCCGTCCCGAAGATTCCAATCAAAGGTGCTGGAGGGCAAGGCAACGTAGAAGGGGATGTTGTTGTCCCAGGCAGCCAAGGCTTTTAAATAGGTGCCGATTTTGTTAGCCACATCACCGGCCGCCGTTGTTCGATCCGTTCCTACAATCACCATATCCACCATGTCATGCTGCATCAGATGACCGCCGGCGTTGTCAGTGATAATGGTGTGGTTGACGCCATGTTTGCCAAGTTCCCAGGCCGTCAAACGGGTTCCCTGGTTGAGCGGCCGGGTTTCATCCACCCAAACGTGAATATCGATGCCTTTGTCAAATGCGGCATAGATCGGGGCGGTGGCCGTGCCGTGTTCGATACAGGCCAACCAGCCGGCGTTGCAGTGGGTCAGGACATTAACGGTTTTTCCTTCTTTTTGGTGACTGATCCGCTCAACAATTGACAGACCCTGTTCTCCGATTTTCCGGCAGTTCTCGACTTCCAGTTCAGTGATCTCGCCGCTTATTTTTTGGGCCGCTTCAATTTTCCTGGCTGGTTCCGATATGGTCAATATCTTTGAAAGTACCATGTCAACGCCCCAAGCAAGATTGACGGCGGTAGGCCGGGCTGATTTGATGCGATGGGCCTCCTGCTGCAAATATTGTGTTTCAATCTGACCATCCGGCGCGTTCAGGGCTGCCAGGTAAACCGCATAAGCCCCGGTTACGCCAATAAGGGGTGCACCCCTCACATACATATCCTTAATCGCTTTGATGGCGTCGTCTACCGTTTTTAAATCCACAATGACCAATTCATGCGGAAGTTTTCTCTGATCGATGATTTTTACTGTTTTTTCATGCTCGTCGAACCAAATCGTGCGGATATCTCTGCCGTCTACTTTCATATGTACCCTCAGGATGTTATTTGTAATATAAACGAAATCTAGTTTTTCGTTAAAGCAAATTCAGTTTGAATTTCACCGAGAAGGGCATGCCGCTTGAATACCTGGCGCACCTTGCTGGGATCCATGAGTTGATAGACAATCGGTTCATTATTCTGGATCTCAACCGTTACGTTGGGCTCGCTGCTGCACATTCCCAGGCAACCGGATGTGAACACCTGGATGTCCTGGCGGTCGGCTTCCGCCATCTCCTCCATCAGTGCCTTCATGACCTCACGTGAACCGGCAGCGATTCCGCAGGTGCCCATGTGTACGGTAATTTTTACGTTTGCATCGCCGTCACGCAAACACGTACTTTTTGCAGCTTCTTCCTTTATTCTTTTCAAATCCTCGATTGTCAATTTTGTCATGATGTATTCCCTTTTATTTATGAACCCTATTTTGCTGTCAAATGTCCACGTGTTTTGCGGATGGAAGCGGTGAGATGATGAATGACCATCGGGTTTGTCTCGGAAAAATATCCCATCTCAGCTTTGAGCTCACGGGTGTCCACGGTGAATTCCTTACCGTCAATGATATGGGTATATACAAACTCAATTTCCGGATTGCCCCTGGTCAGCGTGGATATGGTTGCGGCCATATCTCCCACCGGAGCACGATCGATATGGCTGTACAGAAAGGTGGCCGTTACCTTAGTACCGGCGTCCGGTTCTGTCTCAACAGAAAGTCGACCTGCACAGCGTTCTGTAGCCGCCGCTAACAGCGACAAACCCAAACCGACCTTGCGGGTTGTGCGGGAAGTAACGAACGGGTCAGTCAACTTATCAATTTTTTCAGCGGGCATCCCGTGGCCGTTGTCTGTAATTATGACGGTCAACAGATTGGCGGTGCGGTCTTCTTCCACCAGAATATGAATACAATCGGCACCGGCGGTAATCCCGTTTTCAGCAATATCCAGAATGTGAAGCGACAATTCCCGCATATTGGGGTTCAAGGGGTAAAAGATTCAGGGTTCATGGGGTATCGCCGATGGCCACTGCCCGTTCACCCTATTTATTTTCAGAGGACCCAGTTCATCGTTCACTCATCCCCGGTATTACCGATCCCAATGGAATAAAGAGATCCGGCAAGTCGATATGAAGATCCAGGCCATAACAGTATCGGGATTCCCTCCTGATTTGCCTTTTGGCGGGTTTCATCATCCGGCTTTTGTCCACTGGTAACAATAATAGCAGCCATTTTCCGCAGAACCGCTACAGCTACAATGTTTTGATGCCCCTGGATGGTCAGCCAGACACTGCCCTCGGGGGCATTGCCCATAATTTCACTGAGCAAATCTCCACAATAACCGTCTTCAACCTGGTGATCGAGGCCCCTATCACCGGCAATAACCTTTAGACCAAAACGTTGCACAAGATCATTGACTGTCATGGTACTTTTTCTATTTTAAATCAGACAGTGTTATGTAGATTAAGTCCGGAAAGTATAGGATAAAGACAAGTGGCTGTCAAGGGAACCGTTGGCCGTCTGAGGTTCGGTCAAAGTAAGCTATTAAACAGTTGCCTCGAAATTTCCGAGAAGGGGGCCTTTGAAAATTTTGCTGGATTTTGTAAATCGATTGGGTTATTTTAACCTTTTTTGAATTACTTTGTCTTCTGAAGGATTTAATCTGGCGAAATATTTTAAAATCGATGAAGGGAGAACCATATGAAGATCGGTATTGTCGGCGGTTCCGGATTAGATGATCCTGATATGATCAAAGATTTGGAAAAGCAGCATTGGACCACACCTTATGGTGATACCATGATAAAATCTGGCCAGCTAAATGGTGTGGATGTTGTTTTTGTACCAAGGCATGGGGTTAACCACCAATTCAGTCCTACGCACACCAATTATCGCGCCAATATTCAGACCCTCAAGGATTTGGAGGTTACCCATATTATCGCGACCAATGCGTGTGGCAGTTTAAAAGCGGAAATTGATAGAGGCGACTTCGTTATTCCCTGTCAATTCATTGATTTTACAAAACGAAGAATTAATACCTTTCATGACGATTTCAGTCAGGGGATGCATCATGAGGTAATGGCCGATCCGTTTGATAAGTCTTTAAGCAAGCTGCTGTATTCAGTTGCTGCGGATCTCGGTTTTAGGGTCCATAAAGATAAAACACTGGTTACGATTGAAGGTCCCAGGTTTTCGACGAGGGCAGAATCAAAGATGTACATCGCCTGGGGTGCTGATATCATCAACATGACGGTGGCCACTGAGGCAGCCCTAGCAAGGGAGGCCATGATACCATATGCCGTTATCGCGATGTCGACTGATTACGATTGCTGGAAAGAAGACGAAGAAATGCCTGTCTGGCAGGATATATTGGAAATTTTTAATAAAAATGTGGATAACGTTAAAAAAATATTATTGGAAACAATTCATCAATTTTCTAAACAGAAAGGTGATCGATGAAATCTACCACTCCCGTGTCTGCTTTAAATTCTAATGAAGGCTATAAAGAAGCATGTGATTACATTAAAAGTAAAGTAAGATCTATTCCTGATTGGCCCATAGAAGGTGTAATATTTAGGGATATTACCACCTTATTGCTGGACCCGCCGGCATTTAAGCAAATTTGTACGATCTTCTATGACAGGTATGTAAACGAAAAGATCGATAAAATAGTCGGTATCGATGCCCGGGGATTCCTATTTGGATCTGTTTTGGCATATAAATTGGGCATCGGGATGATTCCAATCCGAAAAAACGGTAAACTCCCCTATCACACGATCAGTGAATCCTACACATTGGAGTACGGCGAAGAAGTCATAGAAATCCATGAGGATGCCCTTCAAAAAGGCGAAAGAGTCGTCATTATTGACGATTTAATGGCTACCGGCGGCACAATTTCAGCAGCTGCGAACCTGGTTGAAAAACTAGGCGGAGATATTTTTGAATGCTCGTTTGTCCTGGAATTGCCTGATTTAAACGGCCGGGAAAAACTGGGTCATCGAAAGGTATTTTCGATCGTTGAATTTGAAGGTGAATAATTGCTTTGCTGTTATTTTTTCGCTTATTGTGGCAAGGAAATTAGATTAGATATTGGGATTTGGGATTTTAAGTCTATGATGATGGTAATGGGTTCCTTCAATCTCGCTGGGGTATCATCTACTTTGACGTTTCATTGTCACCCTGCCTTCTTAGCGTTGACTTTTGTATCCATCTATGTGATATACCATCTTCAATTTTAGTTGCCTGTCCTTTCCAATATCAATTTACCGGAGGATTATTATATGACTGATGGCAATCATCCTCAGCATTCTGATATTACAGACGATATGTGGAACAAGGTTGATGAAATTATTACCGCCAACCGGGATGTCCCCGGTTCTGTCATCGGCGTATTGCGGGAGTGTCAGGATGTTGTCGGATATCTTCCTGTCGAGTTGATTGACTATATCAGCGACGGGCTAAATCTCTCGTCCAGCGAGGTTTTTGGTGTTGCCTCTTTTTATTCACTTTTTTCATTTGAGCCCAAAGGGCGGCATTTAATCAAGGTTTGCATGGGAACGGCCTGTTATGTAAAGGGCATGCAGGAAGCTGTTAACCGTATCGAAAACAAATACAACCTAAAGGAAGGTGGTACTACCGAGGACCGGCGGTTTTCCCTGGAAGCCGTGCGGTGTCTGGGGGCCTGCGGGCTTGCCCCGGTGGTGGTGGTGGATCAGGACACCTACGGCGGGGTCACGGCCGAAAAGGTCATAGAGACGATCGATAAGTATGAGTAATAAAATAAGCGGACGAGATGTTTTGCGTTGATTTGAAATGGTGAATTGCAGGAGAAAAGAATGAATAAGGTCAGAACCCAGCTGATGCTCTGCGGCGGAACGGGATGCCATGCCAGTGGAACAGGAGACTTTAAGACGGCCCTTCAACAGGAGCTCGATCGACAGGGGTTGGCCGAAGAGATTAAAATTATCGAAACCGGATGTAACGGTTTCTGTGCTGTCGGTCCAGTCATGCTGGTGCAGCCTGAAGGTATTTTTTACCAGAAGCTTACAGTCAAGCATGTTCCCCATCTGGTCGAAGAGCACTTTCTAAAGGGCCGCCCACTTAAAAAATTATTCTATGTCGAGCCCACCTCCAAGGAAACCATTTCGACCATGGCGCACATCCCTTTTTTTGCCAATCAGATGTTCTGGGTGATGCGCAACAAGGGGATAATTGATCCGGAACTAATCGATGAGTATATCGCCAGGGACGGCTATTTCGGGGCTGCCAAAGCCCTTCAGGAAATGACGCCGGAACAAATCATTGAAGAGGTGAAAATTTCCGGGCTCAGGGGGCGCGGCGGTGCCGGTTTTCCCACCGGTTTAAAATGGGAATTTGCGCGCAAAAGTCCGGCAGAGATCAAATATGTCCTGTGCAATGCCGATGAAGGTGATCCCGGTGCCTTTATGGACCGAAGTGTTCTTGAAGCTGACCCCCATGCCGTCCTCGAAGGCATGATTATCGCCGCCAGGGCCATTGATGCCCGTCGGGGCGTTATCTACGCCCGTACGGAATATCCTCTGGCGATCCGCAGATTGGGAATTGCCATCAAACAGGCCAGAGAATACGGACTGCTGGGAGAAGATATTCTGGGGACAGGCTTTGACTTTGACGTCGATATTTACCAGGGAGCCGGTGCGTTTGTCTGCGGGGAAGAGACCGCATTGATGCGATCGATTGAAGGCAAGCGCGGTATGCCGCGACCCCGGCCGCCTTTTCCAGCCCTTCAAGGTCTCTGGGAAAAACCGACCATTTTAAATAATGTTGAAACCCTGGCTTGTATTGCCCAAATCATATCAAACGGCGGCAAATGGTTTGCCGGTGTCGGCACGGAGAGCAGCAAAGGTACCAAGGTTTTTGCCCTGTCCGGTGATGTCAATAATATCGGACTGGTGGAAGTGCCAATGGGTACGACGCTTAGAACCATCATTTATGATATTGGGGGTGGTGTTCCCGGCAAGAAAAAATTTAAAGCGGTCCAGCTCGGCGGTCCTTCCGGCGGTTGTGTTCCGGAACAATACCTGGACACGCCGGTGGATTACGAGGCCATTGCCAAGGTAGGGGCCATTATGGGGTCCGGCGGGGCCATCGTTATGGATGAAAATACCTGCATGGTGGATATGGCCCGCTTTTTCATGGACTTTGTGCAGGATGAGTCCTGTGGCAAATGCACCCCTTGCCGTGAGGGAACGCGGCGACTTTTGCAGCTGCTGGAAAAATTATGCCAGGGCAAGGGTGAACCGGGCGACTTAAAAACCATGGAGGAACTTTCCGATACGATCAAGGACACCGCTTTGTGTGGACTGGGACAAACCGGGCCGAACCCGGTCCTCTCTACCCTGCGCTATTTCAAAGAAGAATACGAAGCCCATATCCATGAGAAGCGCTGTCCGGCCAAGCGCTGTGTGGCATTGCTGCGATTTGAGGTCGAACCGGATATCTGTACCAAATGCGGTTTATGCTTCCGGAGTTGCCCGGTCGACGCCATTTTATGGAAAAAGAAAGAAGTTGCCTTTATCGATAAGGAAAAATGTATCAAGTGCATGACCTGTTTTGAGAAGTGCAGGTTTGATGCTATTTTTTAGAGGTGAAATCATATTTGGAGTGATATTATGACTACCGCGCTTATTTTGATGGGGGGCATGGGACTGGTCATCAGTGCCGTCTTAGCTCTGGCGTCGAAAGTGTTTTATGTTTATGTAGATCCCAAGATTCTGGATATTGAAGAAGAATTGCCGGGTGCCAACTGAGGCGGTTGTGGGCTGCCGGGTTGCAGCGCCAATGCGGAAGCGATCGTGGCCGGCATAGCGGCACCAAATTCTTGTGTTGCAGCAGGTCCCGAGGTGGCTGAAGCTATCGCGGAGATCATGGGAGTTAAAATCGAGGCGAAAGAACCGGACATCGCGCGACCGGGCTGCTATTTTGGTGTGCAGGATGCCGATTTAAAATTCATCTATGACGGTCTGGATGATTGCCGGGCGGCGGCCCTTTTAGGTGGGGGGATGAAAGTATGCACCATCGGCTGTCTGGGGCTCGGGACCTGTCAAAAAGTTTGCCCCTTTGATGCCATCACCATGGGGTCCCAAGGACTGCCTGTGGTGCATGAAGATAAATGTACCGGTTGCGGCACCTGTGAGCGAGTCTGCCCGAAGCATATTATCAATCTGTCCTCCGTTACACGCCGCATCATGAGAGAATACACCACCGAGGAATGTACCACGCCCTGCCAGCGCAGCTGTCCGGCCGGAATCGACATTCGTGAATATATCCGACAAATTTCCCTGGGCAATTTCCATCGGTCGGTCCAAGTCATCAAAGAACGTAATCCGTTCCCGGCTATTATCGGAAGAATTTGTCCACGTCCATGTGAGTTGGACTGCCGTCGGAATTTTATCGATGAACCTGTGGCAATCAATTATTTGAAACGGTTTGCTGCTGATTTTGAACGACAAAGCGGGGAAAGAATACTTCCATACAAGGCGCCTTTATCGGGTCGTGCCATCGCTGTGGTCGGAGGTGGCGTGGAAGGGCTGTCGACAGCATTCTTTGCCGCCCGCCTGGGTCATCGAGTGACCGTATATGACGCCAACCCAAAACTCGGCGGATTATTGCGAAGTGCGATCGCTCGGGAACGGCTGCCCGAAGATATCCTCGACTGGGACATCGAGGGGATCCTTGAAATGGGTGTCGAAGCAGAAACCGACACGGTTATGGGAAAAGACTTCACGTTGAACACTCTGCTGCGCCAAGGTGTTGATGCCGTCTTTCTGGCATCCGGCGGCTGGGACAGCCGCATGGCACGGAAATCGGTGACGGATATTGAATCGCCCATTCCGGGCACCTATATGATGGTCGATCTATTAAGTTTGACGGGCAAGGACCGTGAGATGTTTACCTGTCCGCCGGAGGTAACCATTTTCGGCGGCGGCAAACTTGCTTTGGAAGCTGCAAAAATTTGTCGGGAATCAGGTGCGGAAAAAATTAACATATTATTTCGTGAGGATTTGCAAGACAGCGCCATCAGCGATGCCGAGGTGAAAAATTTCGACTTCAAGAGATTGAAAATTTTTAATCAAGCAGCTATTCAATGCCTGCGCGGGGAAGAAGATCGTTTGGTCGAATTGGATATGGTCGACATCAAAACCCGCGAAATTACCACCCTTGCGACGCAAAATTTGATTGTCGCCAGCGGTCGCTTTCCGGAGTTGATCTTTATTGAGTCAAAATCGGAAAAACCCGAAAGCGGCGAATCTGGGGGTCAGCCACTGCAATGGCAAGCCGTGTCACCCTACAAACAACCTGCCTTTAAGAGCGAGGTCGGAATGTTTG
>JAAUYD010199926.1_pt1 | contig 10599 bp, 5 predicted proteins | sample 7278101 | NCBI WGS metagenome assembly JAAUYD01 (sample SAMN14350128, study PRJNA611818) | marine sediment metagenome | isolation source: surface marine sediment (0.6m) | place: French Polynesia: Moorea | collected 2018-08
AATGGCAGCAGCTGCGCTGGCACTGTCGGTAGGTCGGTACCTGATCATTGAAAAATTGTATCATGGTTTGCTCATGCAGCACTTTAGACGTCAGATCGGAATTGTTGGAACCAATGAAGCAGCTCAAGAGATTGCGGCCCACATCATTGAAAACAATGCGCCATTCTGGGTGTCAGGCACCATTGGATGCCAAAGCCGAATAGATTCGCCAATACCCAAAGATTGTCTTGGAGATATCATCGAAATCCAGTCCATTGCTAGAGAGAAACGTCTCAGCGATATTATCATCACCGATGAAGACCTGGACCGGCGAACGTTGATCAGTTTGTTGGATTTTTCAATTTCAAGGGGCATTACTGTTTGGTTTCCGCCCAGTGTGTTGCCGATCATCGACGAAAAAATCTACATCGATCATTTTTGCGGAATTCCCATGATACGCATGTGTCAGCAAAAACGGATCGTTTTTTACAATCGCTTCAAATACGGCTTGGACGCATTGATGGCGCTGCCGTTGATGGTGGCGCTGCTGCCTTTGTTTGTCATTATCGCTGCGGCTATCAAAATTAATTCCAGAGGGCCAATTTTTTATATGGCGGACGCCATCGGACGAAACGGGAAACCCTTTAAAATGTTCAAATTCCGGAGCATGAGGGTTAATAATGACAACGATATTCACAAACAATTTGTGACCAAACTGATAAAGGGAGAGATCGGCAAAGAGAAAGAGGACAGCGGTCCATTGAAGATTACGAACGACCCTAGAGTAACGTTTGTGGGCCAGATGCTCCGCAAATCGAGTCTTGATGAGCTCCCACAACTGTTCAATGTGCTAATGGGACAGATGAGTCTTATCGGCCCAAGACCTTGCCTACCTTATGAATTCGATGTCTACCAGGATTGGTATAAGAAACGGGCCTCCATTAGACCTGGCATTACCGGACTGTGGCAGGTAACTGGTAGGAGTGAGGTTGATTTTGAGGAAATGATTTTACTGGATCTATACTACGTATATAATCGTAACATTTGGATGGATTTTAATATCCTGATTGAAACGGTTTTCGTGGTGATGAATAAAAAAGGAGCCTATTGAGTAGCTCGAATTTAGGTTTCTTCCCTTTCATAGCGATATGCAAAAGATCTTTGAGATCGCCATGCACCGGATACTTTTCTGCAGATACCAGTTGGTAATACTTGCAATAAGTATAGCCTAACCAAAATCATCGATGGAAAGGTCAAAGTGGACTATTCGTAGATACTGGAAACGCCTATAATTTAGACAACGGCGTACAGTGGTGTGTTGGAGATCACAGGACTTTGCATTGATGACACGCTCAAAGAATAAGAAGCTATATTCGTATATGATCATTACCTTACTTGTGATGGTAATGATGTCGTACTTTGGGTTTCGTTTAGAAGGTTTCCGTTTTCAAAACCAAGTTCAATGGTTTCCCTCTGGTAACGGGCTTCAATTTGGGCGATATGCTGTTGCTTACACCCAGGGATTCTTTTCTGATGGTGGAGATGGTGTCTCCATAGAATTCGCCATTGAATCGATGCGAAACGATATGCCAGGATTTCAAATCCTCCTCATGATCCACGATGGAGACGATGGTGATCAATTGATCATTGGACAATGGCGCTCTACGCTGATTGTGATGAATGGAAATGATTATAGCAATAAACGCAGATTGCCGAGGATAGCTATCCCATTGAATCAAACTACACAAGGATTGCAGCTTGTGAGTATTGTTTCCAATTCGTCCAAAACAATGGCCTACCTGGACGGTGACCTCAAAGTAGAAAAGCGTGGATTGGTGTTGAAATATCCGAGCAGTGCGGACCAGGCTCGTTTGGTCGTCGCCAATAACTTAAAGGGCAGCCAATCATGGATAGGGAAGATAGCGGGACTGGCTTTATACGATCATGCCTTGGATCACGGTTGCATCAAACGGCACCATCGGGCTTGGTCTGACGGGCATGATTTTTCCGTATTTAAACCCGATGCGCCCAAACTCCTATACGCATTTGATCAAAAGCATTCGAACCGGGTCAATGACCTAATGGGAACGGATATCGATTTGATGATACCGAAATGGTTCAATGTTCTCGATAAATGTTTGTTATCATATCCTAAATTACAAAGCATACAAACATCAAGCTTTATCAAAGATATTGCCTTAAACCTAATTGGCTTTATTCCATTTGGAATTCTGTTTGCTGCGACGTTGACCCAAATGGATCGATTAGGGGCAAAGATGATCTGGTTTTCCGCAGTTCTGGTGTCATTCGGTTTCAGTTTGACCATTGAGGTGGTACAGGCATGGCTGCCATCAAGAGACTCGTCTGTACTGGATTTAATCCTGAACAGCCTTGGTGGATTAATTGGCGCCCTTTTTTATACGATTGGCCACCAAAAGAATAAAGAAACAGCCGAACATCAAGCCGCTTAAGATATGGGGCTGCTTGAAGAGGCGGGTCCAGGCAAAGGCATAATTGATGCTCTGGAATAACTTGGATTTGCTGGCTTGATTCTGCTATCTGTATGAGGATATACTCAGGACAATATAAAAACCGCTACAGGGCAATTTGGATCAGCCCTATGACTATCTTTGATGCATGTATACGATAAAATGGGACTACCTATGAAAGGGGCAATGAATATGAGCCAGAAATCAAACTACTTTTGCATATTGCTTCTGGTTACAACCATTTTGGCCGGATGCGCTTCAGATCAGGATAAGAAAGTATCCCATTACAAAAAGGCATTGGATTATTATGAAAAAGCAGAGTACCAGGCTGCTAAGATCGAACTGATGAACGCCATTCAGATTGACTCCAAGTACAAAGAAGCTCATTTGAAATTAGCCCACACTTACATGAAGATAGGCGATGCTGGCAATGCTTTTAAAGAGTATTCCATCGTCTCCCAATTGGATCCCGATAACACAGAGGCGCAGGTGAAATTGGCGACCTTTTACCTATTGGGCAAAAAATTTGATGAGGCACTCATTCAAGTAGATGCAGTACTAAAAAAGGAGCCTAATAATATTGAGGCGCTCCACCTTAGGGCATCTTTGCAGAGTGTTCAGAAAGATATCGATGGGGCTAGAGATACCTACCAAAAGATCATTCAATTGGATGAAAAACAATCAAAGGCGTATATCGGGATTTCGCGTATATTGGCGCATCAGAAAAAATTTGACGCAGCGGAATCATATCTAAAAAAAGCTGTCGCACTAGATCCAACAGACATTTCGCCAAGGATGGCGCTCGTGGCGTTTTATCTAAGTCGCCAAGACAGTGAAGCTGCCGAGACAGAGATCCTTGAAGGTGTGAAAGTCAATCCGAAAAGTGCTGATCTCCAGATCAGATTAGGCAGTTTCTACCTCTCTCAAGGCAAACACGATAATGCAGAAAAGGCATTCTTAACAGCGTTGGAATATGAGCCAGACAACACAAACTTTCTTCTTACGCTGGCACGATTTTATGAGATCAGTGGCAGTACGGACAAAGCAGCGACATCATTCGATAAAGCAGTAGCGCTGAAACCAGACGACCACTCTGTATTAACTCGTGCAGCCAGATACTTTTTCAGAACAAAAATGTTTGATCGGGCAGCTACTTTGAATGACAAAGTGCTGGCCAGCCGTCCAGAATTTCTTCCGGCGCTGATGCTCAAAGGTGAATTGACGATCATCGATCAGAACTGGAATGAAGCCATAGAAATGTTTGATCGCATTATCTCCATGGAGCCCAGGGCCGCTCGCGCACATTATTTTAAGGGATTGGCACATTCATCGAAGAATGAGATTCAGCTGGCCAAAACAGCTCTAACAAAAAGTGTTGAGCTGAACCCAAAAGATTTTCGCGCTAAAATACTTCTTGCCGAAATCGCCCTTCGTCAACGTGATTTGGAGACAGCAAAAAGTACAAGCTTGGAAGTACTGGATCGACAGCCCAATTCATACCAGGCCAACGGAATTCTTGGACGCGTTTACCTAGCGAGCAGAAAGGCTGATGAGGCCGGCGATGTGTTTCAGAAGTTGATCAAGCTCCAGCCCGATAATCCGTTCGGTTACTTTCAGGCCGGTATCGGAAAGCGGTTGGAGAAAAAGAGCGATGAAGCGCTTGCTCACTTTAGCAAAGCGATGGATTTGAATCCCAAGCTACTTGATGCCTTTACGCAAATTGTGAGCATTCACGCGCAACGCAAGGAATACGAAACAGCCTTGGAAAAATGTGATGCGCAATTGGCCGTCTACAGAGACCACGATGCGCTTCGGGCAGTGGTCTATACTTTAATGGGGCAGATACATGTCGCAAAAGGCGATACAGGATCTGCTGAAGCGGCATATAAGTCGGCGATTGAAGCGAATACCAATTATTCCCGCCCCTATCTTAACTTAGCACAGATCTATCTTCGAAAGGGTTCACCAGATAAGGCGATACAACAATACAAGGACCTTTTGGCGAAAAACGCCGATCAGGTCGAACCCAATATGATTCTGGCGACCATCTACGACAGCCAAAAAAAGCCAGAACTGGCTCAAAAACACTATGAAGAAGCGTTGAGGGTGGATCCAGGCTTCGCGCCTGCTGCAAACAATCTGGCATATATCCTAGCTGAAAACGATAAAGATCTGAATAGGGCCTTGGAACTGGCAAAATTAGCCAAGGAAAAGATGCCTGATGATCCTGGCGTAATGGATACTGTTGGATGGGTATATTACAAGAAGGGGCTATATGACAGTGCAATTATAGAGTTTATCGACAGTATTGGCAAACTTCCGGAAAATGCCATGGTTCATTACCATTTGGGTATGGCTTATTTGAAAAAGGGTGAAAAAGATAAAGCCAAGTCGACGCTGGAAAAAGCGCTGGCATTGGATTCGGAGATTGAGAAGAAAGCAGAGATTCTAGAGGCACTTTCGGAGATTTAGGATCTCCTTAGCCTACAGTTTACCCAGAAAAATATGCAATAGCAGCGCAGTGCACCATTTACGTCGGATGCTGGTACGGCCTAAACGGAAGGGTTCAGCGAAGTACCTTAGACGTCATTCAATCAATTGTACCTGGTAAAGGCGAGGAGATTCCTCGCCTTTTTTCTTGGAGTAGGCCCTATTGGCTCCACATTGCCATTGATGATGGCCAGCGGACATGGCTACTGGAGCGCGGAAAACCAAATCCATTGAGGGGCACTACTCCTTCTTGTGCTATCAGGTGGTGGAGCTTGCTGAGTTGAAGCTTCCGATGTTGAAGCTCAGAGGTTTGCAAAATAATATAGGCTTAAACAAGTCCCTAAAGGGCTGGTACACCATGGACTGATCGACAGGAAATAGCCGCCATACCGGCATCCATCCGCACGACCATCCAATGGCAATGCATAGAAAAAGCGAGGTCATCGTCCAATTTTCCGTGCTTTAAATGTCTCAATGGTGGATTGATTTTATATCAAACTATCTGATATTAGTGACAATCCAATCGATAAAGCGATGTTCAAAATCATGTTGATGGGAGGGGTCGCTCATGCGGTGGTCGCCACCCTCAAATATTAGTAGTTCTTTTGGATTTTCGCACAGACGATAAATTTCCTTTGCATGTGAAACCGGAACGGTTTCGTCCCCCTGGCTGTGGCAGATCAGGATATTTTTAGCCGATGCGATTCGCGGAGAGATATCGAAGGCCAATGCATCGGTAAGCAGGTCCGAAGAGGGGGATTGGCCGTCATTATCCCTTATGTTGCCGTGATGGATCGAGGTACTGTTAATAGGAGCCGCGTACGTGACCAGTGCCGGTACAGCATACTGGGCAGCGTAATCCAGCACCACTGTACCGCCGAAGCTGCTTCCGAACAGGGCGGCCAATGGACCCGTTTGAGATAGCTGTTGCATTGTTTTCACAGCATGATAAAGGTCATTGACCCGGGCGGACAGGGTGGTAACCTCGAGAAATTGACCATCACTGTCACCGCAACCGCGGTGATCGAATCGAACATAGGCCAGCCCTGCTCGGTTGCACGCTGTGGCCAGGGATATCTGCTTAACCGAGTTCCGGTTGGCAAGGAGGCCATGGCTGCCGATGACCACTGGAGGGTTGGGAACCTCAGGTAGATGAAGTGTTCCAGTTAAATTGAATCCTTCGCAGCGGAATTGGAGAGTCTGTTCCATTGGTATTTGAATTGGCTCCTTTTTAGAGAATAATGCTCAGTGTCTTACAAGCAGCAATGGGGTGAGCAATCACACCTCAGGGTAAAACACTTCGGTCATATTACAATTATTGTTACGGCTCAACGATTAATCAAATTTGAAGAATGCATTGTATCAACCGACCTGGAGCCCAGACCCGATACCTTAAAAATGTCCTATAACAGGTGGATTGTACCGACCTGTTCGGCGTTGGAAAGATGATATGGCGGTTAAGAAAAGACAGGAACTTGAACTTACCATAGAACAGATTGCATTTGGGGGTAAGGGATTATGCCGTGTTGATGGCATGGCGGTTTTTGTGGATCAGGCAGTCCCCGGAGATAGGGTGCTGACACGTGTGATCAAAAAGAAAAAGAGCTATGCCGAAGCGCGTGTCTTAGAACTCATCGAACCTTCACCAGATCGTGTTGAAGCCCCTTGCCCGTATAGCGGTATCTGCGGAGGATGTAAGTGGCAGTTTCTGGACTACCGGCGCCAGCTCGTTTATAAACAGCAACATGTTCAGGAAGCGCTCGCCCATATTGGTCTTATAAAAGACGTTTTGGTTCACCCCACCATCGCCTCCGACCGTGTGTTTGGCTATCGCAACAAGATGGAGTTCTCATGCGCAGAACGGCGATGGCTGCTTCCGGAGGAGCTGGGTCGGGATGACGTGGATACTGGAATGGCGTTGGGATTGCACGTACCAGGCACTTTTTACAAGGTACTGGATATAGAAGCCTGTCTGCTTCAGCCGAAGTTGGGGAATCAAATCATGTCGGATGTGCGTCATTTCATCCGCAATTCCGATTTGCCCGTCTACGGCCTGCGGTCCCATGAGGGATTTTGGCGCTTTTTGGTATTGCGCCATTCAGCTGTGTTGGATCAGTGGATGGTCAACATCGTCACTGCTTCCGAAGATCAGGACGTCATCCAACCGCTTGCAGATCAGTTATACGAAAAGTACGAGAACGTGGTTTCTGTGGTCAACAACATCACGGTACGCCGATCCGGTGTCGCCATCGGCGAAAGGGAGATCCACTTGAGTGGTGATAAGGTTCTGGTCGACCATATCGGCGATAAAGCATTTGAGCTGTCATCCAACTCTTTTTTTCAAACGAACAGTCTCGGTGCCGGTCGGCTCTATGAGACAGTCAAGGCATATGCTGATCTCACCGGCAAGGAGCGGGTCGTCGATCTCTATTGCGGAGCAGGTACAATTGCCATCTATCTGGCAGACATGGCACGTGAGGTGATCGGTATAGAAATCGTGGAAAGCGCTGTGGCGGATGCGCAACGCAATTGCCAGAGGAACGAGATACATAACTGTCATTTTTTGCAAGGGGATATACGTCAAACGCTGTCCGACTTAGATGCAAAACCGGACGTCATGATCATCGATCCGCCAAGGGCAGGAATGCATCCGGAGGTGGTACAGCAAGTACTATCTCTGGCGCCAGAGAAAATTATCTATGTATCTTGCAACCCGGCAACCCTCTCGCGCGATGTTGCGATATTAATGGAGGCTTACCGGATAATAGAGGTACAGCCAGTGGACATGTTCCCACACACCTATCATATCGAAGCCGTTGCCAAGCTAATTCGGATATGATGATGGAATAGCACTGCTTTTTTATTCTGACGAACAGAATAATTGAGAATACTTATGAGCCATAACTGACAATGCAAGCATAGAGTAACCTATTGATGCTTGAATAAAAACTCCATGAGGAAGTCTGCAATACTGGGTTGAATGCTAAGAACAGTGAGACTTACACGGACATACGACCTATGGGGTTGAAAATCCACAGCATATCTTCTATAGTCCGACAACAGCTTCAACGCACAAGAATATATCTTGATTCAAAGAGGTGATCATGATGGAGAAAGAGCAGAACACCGCAGCTCATGGTGGTGAATTAATCAACTTAATTGTTTCTGCTGAACGTGCAACAACGCTTAAAAAGCTTTCCTTCAGTCTACCTAACATTACCCTCAGTGATCACCATCTGTGTGATTTAGAGCTGATGACCACTGGCACGTTTTCACCGCTGGAAGGATTTATGGTGAGGACGGATTATGATTCTGTAATTGATCGCATACGGCTTAAAGACGACTCGTTGTGGCCTATCCCCATCTGTTTGGATGTATCCGGTACCATCGCATCGACGTTGGAAGTCGGCCAATCCGCAGCGCTTCGCGATCCCGAAGGCTTTTTGCTGGCAGTGATGCACGTCGAAGATATTTGGAAGGCTGATAAAGAGAGAGAGGCGAAAGGAATATACGGGACAGACGATCCAAACCATCCCGGCGTAAGACATCTTATAAGTGGAGTTGAAGAATATTATGTGGGCGGCAGGTTGGAGGTGATAAGTCTGCCCCTGCATTTTGACTTTAAGCAATTGCGCCGGACACCAGCGGAAATCAGACAAAAATACCAAAAGCTGGGATGGCAAAGAATCGTAGGATACCAGACAAGTACAGTGATTCACCAGCCACAGTTCCAGATCACCCTGGAGGCGATGCGACATGCGAAAGCCAATTTGCTTTTAATGCCGTTTGTAGGGGTAATGCGTACAGGGGAATTCGATTACTATACTAGGGTTCGATGCTATAAAGAGGTATTGCGTCACTATCCGCCGGACAGCAGTATCTTGTCGCTCTTGCCTCATTTCTTACGTTTTGCCGGACCAAGGGAAGCTATTCTCAGCGCTCTTATTGCCAAAAATTATGGTTGTACCCATTTTGTAGTTTGTCATGATCATGCCGACCCATGCATGAAAAAGAGCAATGCCTGCTTTTACGGCCAATCTGACTGGGAGCGGGTTTCTGGCCAATTGGGTGAGGAGCTTGGTATAGACATCTTAAGATTTGAAGAGATGGTCTACCTGCCCTTTGAAGATATGCATCAATTTAGAAATGATGTCGAAGAGGGTACGCAAAGTGTCAAGATGAATGGAACCGATATACGTGAGCGGATAAGAAGCGGACGCATAGTGCCGGGGTGGGCATCCTTTCCGGAAGTACTGGATGAGCTGCGCAGGGGATACCCACCGCCGTCCAGGCAGGGGTTTACCATATTTTGTACCGGATTGTCCGGTGCCGGAAAGTCTACGATTGCCAAAGTGTTATTTTCAAAGATGTTAGAGATCGGCGATCGTCCTGTAACCTTGTTGGATGGTGACATTGTGAGGAAAAACCTTTCTAGCGAGCTCTCCTTTTCAAAAGAGGATCGCGATATCAATGTTAGGCGAATTGGATTTGTTGCAACTGAAATTACGAAAAATCGCGGTATCGCCATATGTGCACCAATTGCGCCCTATGAGCGCACCAGGGATGAGATTCGTCGTGCGATCGAATCCCATGGCGGATTTATTGAGGTACATGTCGCTACGCCCCTGGAGGAATGCGAAAGGCGAGATCGAAAGGGAATGTACGCTAAGGCCCGGGCTGGTTTGATCAAAGGCTATACGGGCATTGATGCCCCTTACGAGGTGCCCACATCTCCGGAGCTGAGAATCGATACGACCATGATATCACCAGATGAGGCCGCTCAAGAGATATTGCTCTATCTGGGACAAAAAGGATATATTTAAAAAATGAAGGCCTTTGAAATGCCATTTTCAAGATTGCCATTCTGCCCTACACAAAGGATCGGATAGATGGTGAAAAACAATCTGACAAGATATCTCATCGGAGCAATCAAGGCTGCGATAAGGGCAGGCGAGGCCATTATGGAGGTTTACGAATCCGATTTCGGAGTGGAGACCAAGCCGGATAAGTCCCCCCTGACACTTGCGGATAAGCGGGCACATGATCTTATTAAAGCCGACCTTGGAGGATTTGGTATTCCCTTGATCAGCGAAGAAGGCAAGCATACCCCTTACGAAACACGGAAAGCGTGGTCAACGATATGGATCGTTGATCCATTGGACGGAACTAAAGAGTTCATCAAGCGAAATGGTGAATTTACGGTTAATATTGCCGTCATCGATAATCAGGTTCCCGTTTTGGGCGTTGTATATGCACCAGAAAAAGAGTGGCTCTATTTCGCGTCAAAGGAAATTGGTGCCTTTAAATTAGACCTATCACAGGTAACACCAGAATTTGTAGCCGACCAGAGATCGGCCGCAGTACAATTGCAGACGTTCATATCGATAGGAACAAAACTGCCGATGAATCAACATCGTAAAATATACACCATTGTCGGCAGCCGTTCTCATCCAGCGCCCGAACTGGATGCGTTTGTTGAGAAGAAAAAAAGAGAGTTAGAAGAGGTCGATTTTATTTCCGCCGGAAGTTCATTGAAGATCTGCCTTGTGGCTGAAGGGAGTGCGGATATCTATCCGCGTTTGGGCCCAACGATGGAGTGGGATACAGCCGCCGGCCAAGCTATTTCCGATTGTGCCGGCGC
>JAAUYD010170475.1_pt1 | contig 10597 bp, 8 predicted proteins | sample 7278101 | NCBI WGS metagenome assembly JAAUYD01 (sample SAMN14350128, study PRJNA611818) | marine sediment metagenome | isolation source: surface marine sediment (0.6m) | place: French Polynesia: Moorea | collected 2018-08
AATCGAACCCCTATGTCGACGCCCGCCTGAAGGACGGCTCGCGCTTTAACGCCATGGTCCCCCCCATCGCGGTGGATGGCAGCCTGGTGTCGATTCGTAAGTTCAAGAAGGAAAAGCTTGGCGTCGACGACCTCGTGAATTTCGGCGCGTTCACCGAAGAAATGGCCGCTTATCTGCAAGCCGCGGTCGCGACCCGCCTGAACGTCATCGTGTCGGGCGGTACCGGTTCGGGTAAGACGACCACGCTGAACGCCCTATCCTCCTTCATCGACAACGATGAACGCATCCTGACGATCGAGGATACGGCGGAACTTCAGCTGCAACAGACCCATGTGGGCCGGATGGAAAGCCGCCCCGCCAACGTCGAGGGCAAGGGCGCGGTCAGCCAGCGCGATTGTCTGCGAAACGCGCTTCGGATGCGTCCCGACCGCATCATCGTGGGCGAGACGCGGGGCGAGGAAGTCATCGACATGCTCCAGGCCATGAACACCGGCCACGACGGCTCGATGACGACGATCCACGCCAACTCGGCCCGCGATGCGGTCAGCCGTCTTGAGAACATGATCGCGATGGCCGGGATCGAGATGCCGATCAAGGCTGTACGCCAGCAGATTGCGTCTGCTGTGAACCTGATCGTGCAGGTCAGTCGCCTTCAGGACGGCTCTCGCCGCATGGTCTCGATCACGGAGGTGACGGGCATGGAAGGTGACATCATCTCCATGCAGGAAGTGTTCAAGTTCCAGCGTCAGGCAATTGGCGAGAATGGAAAGATCATCGGGCACTTCACGCCAACTGGCATCCGGTCAACCTACTCAGAAAGATTCGCCCTTTGGGGTTATGATCTGCCTTCGTCGATCTATGTTGTTCCGCAAGTCTGAAATCAGCATGAAGGAATACTAGGATGAGCTTCGAGCCTATTATTTATGCGCTGATTTTTGTTGGCGTGTTCTTCATGATCGAAGGCATCTATCTGGTTGTCTTCGGAAAGTCTGTGCGGCTTGAGAACAAGGTCAATCGGCGGCTGGAGCTTCTGGAAAAGGGCGAGTCGCCGGAAAGCGTTCTCCAGACCCTCCGCAAGGAGCGGGAGCAGCACAAGGAAAATGCGGGGATTCCAATCCTCGCTCCGCTTAGCGACAAGGCTGCCCAGGCAAACATCGCCTTCAGCCCCGTCGCGCTGGTGATCGTGATGGTCGTGGTCGGCGTCACGAGTTTTCTTGCACTGACATTCTTCACTGGATCTTCCATACTGGTGCGGCTCTCGGTCTCTGTGATCATGGGCTACGGTGCTGTCTACACGTGGCTGAACAACAAGGCCAAGAAGCGCATGGCGCTTTTTGAGGAGCAGCTTCCTGACGCGGTTGAACTCATTGTACGAAGCCTGCGTGTGGGCCATCCCTTCTCAAGCGCGATCAATATCGTTGCGCAAGAGATGCCGGATCCGCTGGGTACGGAGTTCGGGATGATCGCGGACGAGTCCACCTACGGGATGGACGTGACCGAGTCACTCGACAAGATGGCGCAGCGGATCGACCTGCAAGACGTGAAGTTTCTGGCGGTTGCCGTGACCATCCAGTCCAGTTCGGGTGGTAACCTGGCGGAGATCCTCGATGGTCTCGCCAAGGTGATCCGTGCGCGGTTCAAACTCTTCCGCAAGGTCAAGGCAATCACGGCGGAAGCGCGATGGTCGGGATGGTTCCTGTCGGTCTTCCCAATTGCCGCAATGATCATGATCCAGCTGATCGACCCGGGCTACTATGATGACGTCAAGGACACATCAGCCTTCGTGCCGGCAGCGATCGTGGTCTGTATCTTCTTGATCATCAACGTGATCTTCATGCGCATCATGGTCAACATCAAGGTCTGAAGGACCGGATTGGGGTAGGAAATGGAACAACTAACTCTCGGTTGGGAATTCTTGAACGCCGCTCTCGGTCCGCTTGGACCGCTCTACCTGCTCGGGCTGCTCGGTCTTCTCATGATCCTGATGTCGGCGCCCCTGGCTTTCAAGGCCAAGCCCGATCCACTGAACAAGCTCAAGGGATCGTCCGTCGTCATACCCAAGGGCAAGAAGGAAGGTTCGGCCGTACGTCTGCGCTATGACGGCGGCGGCAACCGACAGTTGGAGCGCTTCAAACCGCTTCTTGAGCCCAAGGACGAGAAAGAGTTCTCCGCCACGCGGCTGAAGCTTGTGCAGGCCGGCTACCGCTCGCGCAACGCTGTCAGCAACTACCATTTGCTGCGCTTTGTCCTCGGTGTCCTTCTGCTGACATTGGGCACACTTACCGTTCTCGTCCGCCCGGACTCGCCCGGCCTCGTGACCGTTCTGATGAGCGTTCTGATCCCCGGTCTGATCGGTTACTACGCGCCGGACTACTGGGTCGAACGTCGTCGCCAGACCCGGCAAGAGGATATCGTCAACGGCTTCCCGGATGCGCTGGACCTGATGCTGGTCTGCGTTGAGGCCGGCCAGTCTCTGGATCAGTCGATCCTCCGCGTTGCCACGGAAGTCGAAAAAGCCTACCCCTCCCTCGCGGAGGAGTTCGAGATGGTCTCGAACGAGATGCGCGCCGGTAAGGATCGCGTGACCGTGTTGCGGGACATGGGGGAGCGCTGCGGTGTTCCCGATATCAGCGCTTTTGTGACCGTGCTTGTGCAATCCGCTACTTTCGGGACATCCGTTGCGGACGCGCTTCGGGTCTATGCGTCCGAGATGCGCGACAAGCGAGTGATGCGGGCCGAGGAAAAGGCAAACACCCTGCCGACGAAACTCACGCTTGGCACAATGATGTTTACCGTTCCACCGCTTCTGATTATCCTGATCGGACCATCGGTCTACACGATCGCAACCAGTCTCGGTTAGGAACCACACGGCGCAATGATCTCGCGGCGGAAATTCTGTTTGAACCTCGCCGCGATAGCCCCCCTTCTGGGGTGCGCGGCGGGCGAACAACCGCTTTTTACCGATCCCCAAGGCAGTCCGCCCGCGCGCAACGCGCCCCAGCCGGACTTTCCGGATGGCCTGGAGATCGGCCATCGGCTGATGGACGCAGGCGAGTTTGAGCTCGCGCTCAAGGCCTACCGCATTGCCGCCTACGATATGGGACTGACTGTCGACGTGCTCAGCGCCCTTGGATCGGCTCATCTCCGCCTATCACGCCTCGGCGTGGCAGAGCGCTTCTTCCGACAGGCGTTGGAGAAGGATGACAGCTTTATCCCAGCCCTGAACAACCTCGGCGTAGCGCTAGATGCAAAGGGAGAGCTCGGCGAAGCGCGCGAGATGTTCCGTGTCGCCTATGCTCTCGACAACGGAAATTCTGACGAAATCCGGGATAATCTGAGACTTCTGGACGCCAAATTGGAAAATTTTGGCAGAAGCGTACCTGAGGAAAGCGATTTTCGCTTGGTCAGACGGGGCAATGGGCAGTATCTTCTACTTGGACAATAAACGATCCGAGCAGAAATAAAAACAAACATAACGAGCAGAGGTACAGGCACATGAAACTTTGGGGATCCCACCTGAAGGGTTTTGCGATTCTGGCGGTGATAGGCGTCGCTGGTTGCTCAGACCCCGAGGCTGACCGCGAGGCAATCGAAAGCCTCGATGGCCTGAACGTGATCGACGCCAGCAATCTGAATGCGATCATGCTGGATTTCGCCGACCCGAATGCGGCGGCGAACTACTTCCGTAACGCGCTGGACAACGACCCGACCCGCGTCGATTTCAAGCAAGGTTACGCGCGCTCGCTGATGCGGGCCCGACGCTCGGCCGAGGCGGTGCTCGCGTTCGAGCAGATGGACGAGGCGGGCGAACTCTCCGATGAGGATCGTCTCTACTACGCAGAAGCGCTCATCCAATCGGGCGAGTGGGAGCGGGCCGACACCGAACTGGACAAGATCCCCCCGACCATCGAAACCTATGACCGCTACCGACTGGAAGCGATGGTCGCTGACTTCCGCAAGGAATGGAAAAAGGCAGACCATTTCTATGAGACGGCCCGCGGACTGACCACCCGTCCCGCCACGATCTTCAACAACTGGGGCATCTCGAAGATGCAACGCCGGGATTTCAAGGCGGCCGAGAAACTGTTCCTGCAGGCGATCAGCCACAAGCCGGACCTCTTCAGTGCCAAGAACAATCTGGCAATCTCCCGCGCCAACCGTAAGGTCTATGACCTGCCGGCGGTGCCGATGTCGCAATCCGAGCAGGCCGAAATCCTGCACAACATCGCACTGCAGGCGATCCGCAACGGAGACGTGCAGATCGGTCAGGGTCTGCTGGAAGAGGCGATCTCCGTCCATCCGCAACATTTTGAGGCCGCCACCCGCAAATTGGCCGCACTTGAGGGTAACGTAGCACGCTGAAGGCCGGCGCCCGAACCGGGCGCCGCACCAAACAGGGACCCGACCATGACTGCAGACATCGCTTTTTTGGTCGTGGTCCTTCCGTTCACGATTTACGCCACGTGGACAGACCTTCGTTTCATGAAACTGAAGAACGTCATGAACATCGCGCTGGCCGCGAGCTTTGTCGTGGTCGGGCTGATCTACCTGCCAATCGATCAGGTGGCCTTCCGATTTGGCGTGGGGATCGGTGTGTTTGTGGTCCTGATCTTCCTCTCTGCGGCAGGTGTCTTCGGCGGCGGCGATGCAAAATACCTTGCAGCACTTGCCCCATGGGTCTGGCCCGAGGACTACATGGCCTTTTGCTTTATGCTGTCCTGCACACTGCTTCTGGCATTGGTTGTTCAGCGCGCGATCGGGCGGATTGCATGGGTGCGGAATGCGACGCCCGAGTGGACTTCATGGACGCATACAAAGATCCCGATGGGCTACGGGATCTCGGGTGCAATGGCCCTGTATCTCGCGATGCGGGCCCTTACGGGAGGCGTCTTAATAGGATGAAGAGGTCGGTCCGAATGACCTCTTCCAGCGTCCAGCCCTTTTCTTCCATAAGGTTCAGTTTTCGCTCCCGTGCCCGAATTGACATCGGACAGAGCGGCAACATCACATAGTCGACCGCCTCAAACCCCCGATCTGAACCGTAGTACCAGGGGCCGATATCGGGCGTCCGCTCGAACGGGCCGAAGAGCCAAAGCACATCCAGAAGGTCCGCCGCCATGACCGTGCGCCCGACAGCCTCCTCGACCGCGCCCAGTTGCTCTGCGGCGACACGCATCCAACCGACAAGCCCCGTGACCGTCTGGCAGTAGGCCAACTCCTCTCCATTGAGGCGCAGCGGCTCTGTTTCCTCCTCCGCATCCTCCTCCTCGACCGGCCCGAAGCTGATCCCTTGCATCTTGCCCTGGGTGTTGGGCAGACGGTGCGTTGCGATCATCACGCGCAGATCGCTCCGCGCCAAGTCATTGAAAATGGGCGCAAACTCTGTCTCATCAAGCAACAGGTGGCGCGGAGCACTCGTTGCAAGGTTGACCATACTGGGCGCAAAGAGTGACAGGCAAACCAGCGCCAGCGCCTGTCCGAAACGCGCGGCCGGGACGGACCAGAATGGCTTTGCGTCGTCGGGCGCAGGAATGGCCAGCAACAGGATCGCCAGCAAGAACAACCATTTGGGATCATTTCCCCAGTTCTGGTAGGTGATATAGATCCAGCCCGGTGCAAGGATGAGGAGGAGCAGACCCTCCCGCATTCGTTTGGTCTTTCGCCAAAAGACAATCGCCGTCAAAAGGGCAACCGTCCCCGGCATGAAGGCGGGCTTTCCGACCAGGCTTCCGAAGTCTTCCCCCGGATAAGCCCGAAGGTCGCTGCCTGCGACCAGCAGGAGATCCCGCAGGTAGGCGAGCCAGAACGCTCCACCCCCCAGAAACAGGGTCACCAGGCCCAGCACCGCTGCAACGCTCACCAGTGCTGTCAGGAAGAACCGGCCACGCCGATCATGCAGAACGGCGACCAGTCCAAACGGCACAAGGGCAACCACGAAGGTCAGCTTGATCAGCACCAGGGCAGCAACGCACAGACCGGTGAACACGCCGTCCAGGACCTCGTTCCGCCAGCCGTCCCGCGCGGGCAGAAAGAGGATCAGCACAATCATCGATGTCAGCGCCCAGGCCCAGCGATTGTAGTACATGGACACCGACAGGCTTGGAATGTTGCCGCCAAAAACCAGGGCCAGCACCATCAGGATCACACCGATCCCGAACACATAGGCCAAAGCACCCTGCAGCCGGCTCAGGCTGACCCAGACCACCATGGGCATGATCGCGAGCGCAAAGGCGCCCTGTGCAAGCCGGATCGACATACCCGGGCCAAAGCCCATGTCGATGGCCTGGCCTATGGGCCAGATCGCCAGGACACCGAGCGGGGTCATGAAGTCGACATGCGGGGTGTCCCCCTCGGCCATGCGGTACACAAGATCCAACGTATGGAGGAGATCGCCGTCATGGCCGGTAATCAGTAAATTCTGCCGCAGCACCAGAATGACGAGAACCACGAGCCAGACACACATCAAGGTCACAACAAAACGCAGTCCGCTCGCCATTTGGCACCTGTTCATTGCCTGTAGTTTCGCGAAAAGTGGCGCTTTTTCGCTCATCCCGCAATCAAGAAAAGCCTTTTTTGTGCCTTGGTTGAGTAGTAGCGTCTTGCCGACTCTGGCCAGGAGGATGTGTCGATGAACGAGATGGCGAGCCCGCCTGTTAGTGAGATGGCGCCGAAAGCGCCGCGTTCGCTTAAGGAGACGGGACTGGAAGTCGTGCTGATGCGCGACATCTTGCTGAAAACGATGTTCCGCCGGTCGTTGACCAGCCTTTATGATATCGCCAAGGCCCTTTGCGTGAACCCGCCGCTGGCGCAGGAACTGATCGACCTGGCACGCGATCAGAACATGATCGAAACCCTCGGGACACGCGGTGCCTCGACCTCGGCCGAGCAGCGCTATCAGCTGACCGATGGCGGGAAAGCACGCGCGCTCGATGCTTTGGGGCAGTCCGAATACTACGGCGCCCTTCCCGTGCCGCTGGAGCAGTATTGGAAACAGACTGCACGCCAGCAAATCGGCGATGCGGTCATCACGCAGGAGCGTCTGGAGAAATCCATGTCGCATCTTGTCCTGCCCGCGGGCATGCTCGACAAGCTGGGGCCCGCGGTGAACTCCGGCCGCTCGGTCCTGCTTTATGGCCCGCCGGGAACCGGTAAGTCGTCGATCTCCAACGGGATCCGGGACGCACTGGGCGACAATATCTACGTGCCCCAGTTCCTGGAATATGGTGGGCAGGTGATCTCGGTCTATGACCCGATTGTTCACACCCTGGCCAAAACCGGTGATACCCCATCCGAGGGGATCTCGTCTCTTCGCGCCGGAAGCTCTCACGATCCGCGCTATCTGCTCTGCCGCCGCCCCTCTGTGATGACCGGCGGTGAATTGACGTTGGACATGCTCGACCTCAACTACAACCAGGTCAGCAAGACTTATCAGGCACCGCTGCAACTGAAGGCCACCGGCGGCGTCTTCATCATCGACGACCTTGGCCGCCAGTCCGAGCCTCCGCAGGCGCTGATCAACCGCTGGATTGTTCCGATGGAGGCGAGCTTCGATATTCTCTCGCTGCAATCAGGCCAGAAGTTCATGGTGCCTTTCGACACACTCGTGATCTTCTCAACCAACTTTGCCCCGTCCGAGATGTTCGATGGCGCGGCCTTGCGTCGTATCTACTACAAGATCAAGGTCGACAATCCGAACCGCGAAGACTTCATCAAGGTGTTCGTGAAAACCTCGCGCCACTACAAGATCCGGCCGAACGAGGACATTCTCGCCTATCTTCTGAAAGAGAAATATCCGACAGTCAGCAACCATTTCGCCAACTATCATGCGCCCTTCCTGATCGACCAGGTGCTGTCGATCTGCGATTATGAGGGGCTGCCACGCGAGCTGACGCCGGAGCTGATCGACCGGGCCTGGGATAACCTCTATCTCGACGAATAGCCCGTGCGCATAGGGCTGGCAGGATGCGGCGCCATGGGTCTTCCCATGGCGCAGGCACTTCGGGCGGAAGGTTTCGATGTCGTGGGTTTCGACATTCGTCCCGCCGCAGAGTTCGGCGACTTCGCGGATCGGATGCAGGATCTCGGCAATTTCGCAACCGTCGAGACAATTATTTCCGTTGTGCGCGACATCCCCCAGACCGACGCGCTTCTGTTCGATGATCAGCGATTGGTGGAGCGTGCTGGAAACCTCCGCACGCTTGTCATCTCGTCGACCGTCGCGCCAAGCTATGTCCGTTCACTTCGTGAGCGGCTGCCGAACCGTGTGGCACTGGTCGATGCCCCCATGTCGGGCGCACCCATTGCAGCGCGGGAAGCGCGTCTTGCCTTCATGCTTGGTGGTACGACCGAGGATATCGCCCCCCTCATGCCGTTGTTTCGCGCCATGGGGAAAAAGATCCACTACATGGGCCCGCTTGCCGCCGGGATGACCATGAAAGTCCTCAACAACATGATTGCAGCAAGCTCGGTCATTGCCACCCGTCATGCGCTCGACTGGGCCGCGGCTGCCGGCATCTCACAACAGGACGCCCTGTCGGTTTTCGAGGACAGTTCCGGCCAGACCTGGGTCAGCCGCAATTTCGACCGCATCGAATGGATCGGAGAAGGGTTCGACCCGGCCAACACCATGGGTATCCTGGCGAAAGACGTCACCAGCGCACTCGACGCCGTGCCGCCCGACGCAGACACCACCTTCCCGAACGCCTTGATCGCCGCGCTCAAATCCCTCACACCGCGGGAATGACCGAACTTCCCGAGCGTTTCGAGACCTGGTTTGCATCCCGCGGCTGGCAGCCCCACCGTCACCAGTTGGATCTTTTGGACCGTCAGGACCGCCCCGCGACACTGCTGATCGCACCGACCGGCGGCGGCAAGACGCTGGCAGGGTTTCTGCCCACACTCGTCGCCCTCGCCGCGTCCCCGCATCGGGGCATGCACACGCTCTATATCTCACCGCTGAAAGCGCTGGCCGCCGACATCAAGCGCAACCTGATGACACCTGTCAGCGAGCTGGGGCTGGACATTCGCGTCGAGGATCGTACCGGCGACACACCCCAATCCGCCCGCCAGCGCCAGCGTGCCGACCCGCCGCAGATCCTGCTGACCACGCCCGAGAGCCTGGCCCTGCTCCTGTCCTACGAGGACGCGCCGCGCATTTTCGCCGGGCTGAAACGTGTGGTCGTGGACGAGATCCATGCGCTGGCCGAATCGAAACGCGGCGATCAACTGATCCTCGGCCTCACCCGCCTGCAGAGCCTTTGCCCAGACCTCTCCCGCGTGGGCCTTTCGGCGACCGTCGATGATCCCGACTGGCTTGCCAACTATCTCGCCCCCGCGCCGGGCGCATGCGAGATCATCAAGGCCGATCCGGGTCCAGAGCCCGATATTCGCCTGCTCGACACGGCCGAGCCGCCCCCTTGGGCCGGCTCCGGGGGCCGCTATGCCGCTGCCGCTGTGATGGAGGAAATCCGCAAAGCCGGCACGACCCTCGTCTTCATCAACACCCGCGCGCTGGCCGAACTGTTCTTTCAGGAGCTTTGGGCGCACAACCACGACGCCCTGCCCATCGCGCTGCACCACGGCTCCCTCTCGCGGGAAGCGCGCGAGAAGGTCGAGGGTGCCATGGTCTCAGGCGACTTGAAGGCCATCGTCTGTACGGCGTCGCTCGATCTCGGCATCGACTGGGGCGATGTCGATCTGGTCATTCAGGTCGGCGCGCCAAAGAACGTGAAACGCCTCGTTCAGCGGATCGGTCGCGCCGGTCACCGCTACGACACACCTTCCCGCGCATTGCTGGTTCCCGCCAACCGGTTCGAGGTCATTGAATGCCGCGCCGCGCTTGAGGCCGTCCACGCCAGGGATCTCGACAAGACCGGTCGCGATGACGGCCCGCTCGACGTCCTTTGCCAGCACATTCTGCTCCGCGCCTGTGCCGGACCGTTCACGGCGGACGAGCTCTTTGTCGAGATCACCCAGGCCGGCCCCTACCGCGACCTCACCCGCCTTGTCTTCGACCGCTGCCTCGATTTCTGCGCGACCGGCGGCTATGCGCTGCGCGCCTATGACCGCTGGCAGCGTTTGCGCGAAGTGGACGGTCACTGGCAACTCCGCGATCCACGCTCCGCCCGTGCGCTCCGCATGAATATCGGAACCATCATCCAATCCGAGACCCTCTCTGTCCGCATGCGCGGCCGCGGCAAACCGCTCGGCGAGGTTGAGGAAAGCTTTGCCGCCACCCTCGCCCCTGGCGACACGTTCCTCATCGGCGGCCAGACCGTCCGCTACGAGGGACTGCGCGAGATGACGCTCGAGGTCTCCAAACAGCCTTCCAAGCAACCCAAGATCGCCGTCTTCGGCGGCTACCGGATGTCGACCTCGCTGGAGCTTGCCCGCCGCGTGATGGAGATGCTGGCCACCCCCGCCCGCTGGAAGGATCTGCCCGCCCACACAGCCGACTGGCTTGATTTACAACAACAAATCTCCCGCCTGCCCGAACCCGGCGCGCTCCTTTCCGAGGCGTTCATGCGGGGCGACCGCGCCTATCTCTGCCTCTACAGCTTCGCCGGGCGGAACGCCAATCAGACGCTTGGCCTCCTGC
>JAAUYD010038788.1_pt1 | contig 10596 bp, 9 predicted proteins | sample 7278101 | NCBI WGS metagenome assembly JAAUYD01 (sample SAMN14350128, study PRJNA611818) | marine sediment metagenome | isolation source: surface marine sediment (0.6m) | place: French Polynesia: Moorea | collected 2018-08
CCAGCAGAAGCAACGTGACCAACCGGTTGCGCCGCGCCATTTTTTTCAATTCCATTTGACGCAGACCGTCATCCGGTGCCGCGCTGGTGGGCGCTTCCTCGAGCGGTTCGGATCCCAGGCGGAAACTTGAAGTTTCATCTTCTATCATGTGGCTATTCCCATTCGATCGTGCTAGGCGGTTTGGAACTGATATCGTAGACGACGCGATTGACGCCGTCAACTTCATTGATGATGCGATTGGCGATGCGGCTGAGCAGTTTGTGCGGCAGCCGGGCCCAATCCGCCGTCATGGCATCTTTACTGGTTACGGCGCGCACCGCCAGGATGTTTTCATACGTGCGCTGATCCCCCATGACGCCGACACTCTTGATTGGCAGCAGTACCGCGAAAGATTGCCACAGACGTTTGTAGTAGCCGGCGGCCTTGATCTCCTGCATGAGAACATCGTCGGCTTCGCGGAGAATGCGAAGCCGGGAAGGGGTTATGGCGCCGACGACGCGAATGGCCAATCCCGGCCCCGGAAATGGCTGCCGCCAGATCAGTTCGTCGGGCAGCTGGAGGGTTTTTCCCAGTAGCCGTACTTCGTCCTTGAAAAGATACATCAAGGGCTCGATCAGTTTCAATTTCATCTTCTTGGGAAGTCCCCCCACGTTGTGGTGAGATTTGATGACGGCGGTCGGCCCGCCAAAGGCCGATTTGGACTCGATGATATCCGGGTACAGCGTACCCTGGGCCAGAAATTCGGCGTTTTTGATCTTCTGAGCTTCAGATTCAAAGACGTCCATAAAGATCTTGCCAATGATCTTGCGTTTGCGTTCCGGATCCTCAACGCCCTTGAGCGCATTGAGAAACAGGCGCCGGGACTGCACGAAGCGGATGTTGATGCGGAGGTTCTGTTTGAGAACCTTCTTTAGTTTCTGGGCTTCATCCTTGCGCAACAAACCGTTGTCCACGAAAATACAGGTCAGGTTCCGGCCGATGGCCCGGTGGATCAACACGGCCGTAACCGAAGAATCCACGCCGCCACTCAATCCCAAAATCACCCGGCGATTCCCGACTTGGGTGCGAATCTCCTCGATGGTCTGATCGGCAAATGATTTCATGGTCCAGTTTCGTTTGCAGCGACAGACCTTAAACAGGAAATTTTTCAGCATCCGCTTGCCCTGGGGCGTGTGTTCGACTTCGGGATGAAATTGGAGACCAAAGAGTTTTTGGTTGCGATGATCAATGGCCGCGATACGGGTGTTCGCCGTCGAGCCCGCAATCGCAAAGCCGGCCGGCAGTCGGGTGATGGAATCCCCGTGGCTCATCCAGCAGGATGTCGTCTTCGGGAGGGTATCGAACAGTGGCGAGGGGCGTTTCACCTTGAATTCGGCAAAGCCGTACTCGCGCTTGTCCGACCGTTTGACCTTACCGCCCAGGGCATGCACCATATACTGCATGCCGTAGCAGATGCCCAGGACCGGTATGCCCAGCTTCAGTATGGCGGCATCGATTTTCGGACTGTCCGTTTCGTAGATGCTGGAAGGTCCCCCCGACAGAATGATGCCGTCGGGCGCCAAGGTGCGGACCTGCTCGACGGTAATGCTCGGGGGCTCGATCTGACAATACACCCGACATTCTCGCACCCGTCGCGCGATGAGTTGATTGAACTGCGAACCAAAGTCAATAATCAGGATCATGGGGACCTCAAAAAGGGGGTTGGGCCGAAATAAGGACGGTTTGATTGGTGCCCGAAACGGTCGGGTGTCGTTTGCGAAATCAAGATGAATATGTTAGAGACCGCACCAAATGTCAACCGAATTCTATCGTCGCGGGTCATTGGGGCGAATAGAGAAAATCATGTGATTACAGATGATTGGCTGCTGTATTTGTGTCGGTCGAGGGCAATCCCCTTGATTGTCCAGATCTACGAAATCCAGAGTCCCGCCGAGGCCGAGGCCGTCATGGCGGACGGCGTCGACCATGTTGGCAGTGTGGTGTTATCTTCCCGGGGATGGAAGGACACCGAACTGCATGCCACCGTCCGTTCGGTGCAGGCTTCGGGCATGATCAGCAGCCTGATCCCCCTGTTCAGCGATCTCGATATCCTCCGTCGGGTACTCGACTTCTACCGGCCGGACATTATACACTTTTGTGAAATCTTGCCCCGGCCGCATCGGGATCGGGCGACGCTCGCCCGTCTGCTGGCACTTCAGAACACGATCCGCGAAGACTACCCGGACATTAAGATGATGCGGTCGATTCCCATCGGAAGGCCGGGGCAGGCGGATACCGAATTGACGCTGGCTCTGGCCGCCCGATTCGAGGATGTCAGCGACTTCTTCTTGACCGACACGTTGTTGTCCCCGGAGACAACCCCGTCGGGTGAGCAACCGGTCGATGGTTTTGTTGGCATCACCGGAAAGACCTGCGACTGGGAAACGGCCCGTGAACTCGTGGAGAAGTCCCGAATACCGGTCATTCTGGCCGGGGGGCTTTCGCCGGAAAACGTTCGGGCGGGTATTCGGGCGGTTGCACCGGCCGGTGTGGACAGCTGCACCGCAACGAACCGCACCGATGCCGACGGGCGCCCGGTTCGATTTTGTAAAGACCGTGACCGTGTGAGGCTTTTTGTCGAGGCGGCACGCGGCGCACTGTGATCCCGTCTTGACCCGGCACGGCGTCTAGTGCGGATTGGACTCGGGATCCTAACACTTAAACGGAGTAATCTGGAGGCGTTCGCATGTATGAGTCCGGCGATCTGCGCAAGGGCCTGAAGATCGAAATCGACGGGGATCCGTATGTCATCACCCAGTTTGAATTCGTCAAGCCCGGCAAGGGACAGGCGTTGTACAAGTGTAAATTGAAAAATATGGTGACGGGCGCCCAGTTCGATAAAACCTGGCGATCGGGTGAAAAAATCAATCCGGCCAACCTCGAAGAAACCGAGATGGAATATCTTTATCAGGATGGCGACAGCTACTGCTTCATGAACACGTCGACTTATGATCAGGAATTTTTATCCCTTGACCAGATCGGGGACGCTCAAAGTCTGCTAAAAGAAAATACGGTCTGCAACGTGCTTCTTTTCGACGGCAAGGCCATCGGCGTGACCCTGCCGATTTTTATGGATCTGCGCATCGTCAAGGCCGATCCATGGGTGAAAGGGGATACGGCCTCGGGAGACACCAAGCCGGCCACGCTGGAAACCGGCTACGAGCTCCAAGTGCCGCCGTTCGTGGAGGAAGGCGAGTTGATTCGCATTGACACCCGCACAGGCCAATACGTTGAGAGGGTCAAGGGGTAGGGAATTGCCTCAGCCACGAGCAGCGCCGCAAAGTGCCATCGCATCGCGCGCGGAGGTGAGGGGCGATGGCTGCTCCCGTCGACTTGGCTAGTTTTGCCGAATCTGATATTTCTTGATCCGTACGCCTTCAACCTCTTTGACGGTGATACTGAATCCGTCCACTAGAATTTCTTCGTTTTCCTGGGGAATACGTCCCGTTTTATACAGGACGTACCCTGAAAACGTGTCGTACTCCTTCGAATCCGGGATGTTGATCGGAATCTTCTGATTGACTTCATCGACATCGGTTTTGCCCAAAACGATCCATTCTTTGGCCTTGAGCTTGACAATATGCGATTCCTCTTTGTCGGTTTCGTCGGCAATGTCGCCCACGATTTCCTCCAGGGCGTCTTCGAGCGTGATCAGACCCGACACCCCGCCGTGTTCATCGACCACGATTGCCATGTGATTGCGGCGCTTCTTGAATTGCTGCAGGAGTGAGTCGAGCTTTTTGTTTTCGGGCACGAAGTAGGGGGCCCGCATGAAACGGCGCACATTGTCGGCACTGTCCGCGATCGTGTGCAGAAAAAGGTCCTTGATGTTGAGAATACCGATCACATGGTCGATATTCCCCTCGAAGACCGGTATACGCGAATAGCCGGATTCGAGGATCGTCGCCAGGTCCAGGTCCTGGTCAACATCGATGACGAACATGTCGCCGCGCGGGGTCATGATTTCAGAAGCGGCGGTATCATCGAATTCGAAAATGTTGTGGATCAGCTCTTTTTCTTCTTCCTTGATCTGGCCTTCCTCTTCAACAGCCTCCACAATCGTCATTAGTTCTTCTTCCGTGACGCGGGGCGACTTCTTGATCTTGCCCGTTATCCGGGGAATGAAATTGAGAAAAATCAGCAGGGGGTAGAAGAGGATCGAGAGCCAGTAGACTGGGTAGATGGCCAGGCGGCCGATAAAGACGTTGTTGCGCGTCGCGATCGATTTGGGGAACACCTCACCGAAAACAAGAATCAATAGGGTCATCACGCCGGTGGCGATGCCCACAGCGTATCCGGGGAAAAGATTGATCGCCAGCGAGGTCGCCAGGGCGGAAGCGCCGACGTTGACCACGTTGTTGCCGATCAGAATGGTGCTCAGGAGTCGATGGGGATTTTCCTTCATGGAGCTGATGAGGCGCCCGGCCCGGTCCTTCTTGGCCAGATGGCGGGCCTTGGTGCTGCTGATCGAAAACAGGGCGGTCTCGGCGGAGGAAAAGAATCCGGATAATACAAGCAAGATGACAAGGATAATGAGTTGTATTGTCATGGGGGTCTAAAGCACCGTCTCGTGTGTCTTCAAGCCGGTGGCGAGACGATCCTGAATAATAATGAACTCCGATTGTTAGGCAGCCGTTTACTGCAAGGTGACATCGTTGTCAATCGCCCTGAAATTATAGCGTCCTATTCACTTTTTGCAAGCCCCCACAACGGCCTTGATTGACCTTGGGGCCGAACCCGCGCGGAGGGCCGGTGGAGAGTGACGTCAAATGCTCGTTTGAGACGGCGAGGCCGCCAGCATGTCAAGGTCGAGAATTTGGCGCAAGTCGGTGACGATAAGATCGGGAGTGGTTTTCTGGATCGCGGGATCGTCAGCGTGCAATCGGAGCGAGCGGCGGTCGCCGGCGAATAAGGCGGTCTTAAAGCCGGCTTGATTCGCCGGGCGGATATCGTTGCGCATGTCATTGCCCACGTAAAGCGCCGCATCCGGTGCAACCCCCCGGATCTTTAACCGGCTGACGGCTAAATCGAAAAGGGTTGTGGACGGCTTGGCGCAGCCGTGCTCGTATGAGAACAAGGTCAACTCGGGGGCGAAACCCAGTTGTTGGGTGGTGGTCCCCAGAAAGATGTCGAACAGACGCGGGGTGAAAAACTGGGCGTTGGATATGATGCCCATCAGAATTCCCCTCCCACGCAGCGTACGCAGAACGATGTCGAGGCCCGGCATGGGGTAGGTGGGGTTGACGACCCATTCATAAGCTGCCGCCACCCGACGCACGCGGCCCATGTCCTCCCATCCGAGAAGGCGTTGCCAGATCCGATCGATTTTGATTTCCGGGTGGTCGATACCGACCGCCTGTTGCCGACAGTGGGTCTCTTTGATGGCGGCAAAGAGTTTTCGGCTCATTTCCGCAGGCGGCCACGGAATTTGGAAACGCTCGCACATAGAATACAGGGCATCGGACGGATTGAAACGTTCTTCGGCGACGCCGATATCCCCGGAGCCACTGATAAAAAGGGTGCCATAGATATCGAAGAGGACGGCCTTGAGTGGCAAATGAATTCGGCCGCCCGCCGCCAGTTCCGTCGGAAGGGGAGCCAGATATCGTATCAGGGTGTTGATAACTTCATCCATCACAGTGGGTATTCCACTTTAACAAATTGAAATTGTTCAAATTAAAAAATTTGTCCATCAGGCGCGGTTTGTCGATATGATGCCTGACCGACCGCCGCAGCACCTGCCCATAGATATGCTCTAAACGTTTTGATACCGCTTGATGACCGAAGTTCTCAGGGATACGGCGGCAATTGTTTTTGATCGGTCGGTCCGGTCGGCTGCGGCCATCCATCCCGGCGAGCACCGGGTTCAATTCCAGGAAAAGGCCTTTCTTGGCAGGATCGCTGATTATTTTTTCGATCACCTCGACTTGCAGAGGTTCATCGAGCATCCCGAAATCAAGCGTGTCGGCATCTTGAAGCGGTGCCACCAAGGTCTGGGAAAACGATTCGGCATCTGCGGCCCCGAATGAACGCCGATTGCGCGCACAGCAAGACTGGAAACGCCGGATCGTTCGGCTCCGGTCGATCCAGGCCATCGGTACCTTAATCTGCGGGTAGAGATGCTCGAGACGAATGCCGGCATCGGTGAAGTCTTGGCAGATCTCCGGCAGAAGGCGGCCTTCCACGCTTTTGCCCGCCATCCAGGGTTCCAGAAAGGCAAAACCGAACCCCTCCGAAATGCTGGTGGTCACGACCTGCCGGGCGTGAAGCAATAATTGGGTGAAGTCGTGCTGCAACCCCATTTCGAATCGAACCGGGAGCGCCTTGGCCGCTGTCAGTTGCTGCCAAATACGGTAAGCCGGGAAATCGCCCGGACTGTTGGGCGGCAGGGTAATGAACAATTGAATGGGCGCATGGAGAAAAAGCGAGAGGAGCAGCGCTTCGCCGATATTTTTGCGGCGAATGGCGCGAACCGGATAGAGAATGTAGTCGGACGCCGGCCCCATGGACGAAGTCAACTCCGGTGCGGCGACACTGTTGGGCAGATAGTGTAATCCGTCGGGGTTAAGACCGCAATCCAGTAAAAACCGATAATCGCGGCGAGTGATCACGCTGTAGTGGCAATCGGAGGGATATTCATCTCGGTGAAAATAGGCCCCGGGGCGGCCGTCCTCGGCGAAATCGTGAACCTGGAGCAACAACGGGTAGCCCATCGACTGCAAGTGACGGATGATGTCCAAAAATTGACGGTTTTTGGCCAGAAGGGGATTGTGAACGTGGATCAAATCGCAACGGCCGGACCCGCCGAAAGCGTTATTGATGGCCTGATCGATCATGGCCGCAATGGATTGGGCCGGTTTTTCGGTTCCCGGGGTACCGTCGTAGCCGATCCCCGGCACGGTGACCACGGGGGCCGGGAAGGAAGAGGGTGGGGGGGTGCCACACACCACCACAGAGGTTGACCCGCTCGGCCGATGTTGCGTCTGGTGACGGATAACCGTCGTCACGCCGCCGGGTTTGAGATGATAATGCAGGTAGGCAATCTTCAAGGGCGACAAAATTTTTCCCCACCGAATGCGGTGGCCGTCGGTGCGGCGCATGCCGCAGAACCGTCCAAGAGCGTCGTGCTATTCCTTGGTGAAAAACTGCAGTTTGACCGATCCGATTTCAATCACGTCGAATTCATTGAGGGGCACCGACTGCTTGACGGCTTTGCCGTTGACTTTCGGTTTTGAAAGGCCCGCCACGTAGCTTAAGACATAATTCTTGGGCCGCTTGCTGATGGTGGCGCTCGTGCTGCCAACCGTAAGGCCACTGACAACGATATCGCTGGCGGCATCCTTGCCGATTTTGACCAACTTGCGCGATAGCTCCACTTCACCCTCCCCACCGGCGAGATAAGAAAGCATGCCCACGGGTTGGCCGGAGGTGGCACCCGCACCCTCGGGCGACTGGCTTTTATCCACCAGATCGCGATAGCGCCCTGTGTCCATCACCATGGTTTGGTCCCTTTGAGCGGACTGGGGCGCCGCAGGCTGTTGCTCGCCCGCCTTTAAGCTGAATTCCAGCGTGTGCTTGCCGACACTGACGATGTCCCCATCGCTCAGCCAGTGGGAAGCCACCATCTTCTCGTTGACGAAACACCCGTTTTTGCTTTGTAGATCCGTGAGCAGGAAACCATCACCCACCGAGTCGATCTTGGCATGATGACCGGACACGGCGAGGTTCTCGATGACAATGTCATTGTCTTCTAAACGACCGATAGTGACGGATTGCCCCGTTGCAAGATCGTAGCTCTGAATGGGATTGTGCTTAAACTTGAGAATGACTTTAGGCATCTTTTCTCCTCTTTATTGATAGGGGCGATACATTCAGCCGGCATTAGAATCCGGGAGGCCGTTGGCTGCCGCTTAAGGCAAAAATTCCGTTACGATTTGCCGAACCCGCTGCCAGAGCCCCATCTTTTTGCCAACCACCAGCGCAACGACGGTGGTGTTGTCGTCGCCACCGCGGTCATTGGCCATGTCCACCAGGGTGCGGCAGATTTTGCGCGGAGCGCCCTCGGATGCAATTTTCAGTATTTCCTGCGGAGGGACTTTATCGCTCAATCCATCGGAGCAGATGATAAAACGATCGCCGTCATAATAAGGGGACTCGCAGAAATCCGGTTCGACCTCGTCTTCGATGCCGATACCCCGCGTCAGCAAATGTTGAAAATCAGGACCGTAAAACGGATGCGTTTCGGCGGCCAGGTCGGTTTCGGCGATAACCGTGTGGGGTACGGATAACTGTTCGATCGTGTTCTCATGAATCAGATAAATCGAACTGTCGCCCACATTGGCAGCCACAAAGGTGTCGGGGGTAAACAATAGGGCCGCCACCGTTGATCCCATGCCCCGATAATCGGGTTTTTCCATGGATTCCTGGTACACTTGGGCATTGGCATAGGCAACGGCATTCAAGAGATGGTTGGCCTTCGAAGACAGAGACGATTCATGCTTCGCGCGGGGCGGATCGTTGTGATTATCATTCAGTGCGATAAAGTAATTCCGTATCGCATCGACGACCATCCGACCGGCCACCTCGCCGGCGAGATGTCCGCCCATGCCATCCGCCACGACGTAGAGATTCAGATTGTCTTCCACACAAAAGCAATCCTGGTTTTCTCTTCTTTTGCGACCAACATCCGATAAACCGGCCGAGTCAATCATCAACATGGCGGATCAGTTCCGATTGCGCTGGCGTCAGCCTCGAAAAGGGTGAGGGTTTGAAACATTAAACATTACAGATAGTTCCATGGTTTGTTAATCAAGTAAATATAGCGGGTTCATGAAATCAAGTCAAGCTGGCGACGTTTATCGGACCGGGGCGGATCAATCCGCTTCGGCGGACAGGGTTTTGCGCTTAAGATACGACTTGATGCGCTGATCAAGATGAGCCAGGTCGGCGGCCATTTGACTTGCCCGCGCGTAACGTCGGTCGGCCTGCTTTTCAAGCGCTCGGTCGACGATCGGTATGATGGCCGGCATGACCTGCGGGTTGATGGCCCGCGGGTTGGGATGCGGAAAATTCATGATCTGGTTCATCAATACGGCCGGACTCTCTGAAAAAAAGGGCAGGCTTCCGGTCAGCAGCTGGAAAAGCATGGTGCCTAAGGAGAAAATATCCGATCGCCCGTCCACCTTGGCGCCGGAGAATTGCTCTGGCGACATATAATAGGGCGTGCCCTTGACGACGCCGGTTTGTGTATGGGAAGAAGCCGTAATGCGCGCGATACCGAAATCGGTCAGCTTGATGTGACCGCTTTTCAATACCATGACATTGGCCGGCTTGATATCGCGGTGGACGATGCCCTGGCCATGGGCGTAGTCCAGGGCTTCGGCGATCCGCGTGATATAGCGAATCGTTTTACGCACGGGCAGGAGGCGTTTGGCGCGCGTGAAGCGCAGGAGTGTGACGCCTTCCAGATATTCCATGGCGATGTAGGCAAGATCGCGGTCTTCACCGGCGTCGTAAATGGTAACAATGTTGGCATGCGACAAGGTACCGGCGCTTTCCGCTTCGCGAAAGAACTTATCTTTGATTCCGTTGATCTCATCTTCAGCAAAGTTGTCTTCGAACCGCACGGTCTTGATTGCGGTCAAACGATTGATCCGCGGGTCACGTCCCAGGAAAACTTCTCCCATGGCCCCCTTGCCGATAAGACGGAGAATTTCGTAGCGTCCGATTTTTTTGGCGGGGCGCTTCGGGACGACCGTTTCGTCGGTAAGGGTTTGACGCCGGGACCCGGCCACCGGATTTCTCGCATTGCCCGAATGGACATCGTGCAGGTCCGAATGCGCACGCAGGCCGTCAGGCGCTTCATTATCGGCTTGGTGGCAGGCGGGGGCATCTGCAGGGGGTTGATCTTTGTCCTCCCCATCATTCTGTCCGTGATTGCGGTTCGGCACCCATATGGAAGCCACCAAAGCATTGAGCAGGACCGCCAGGACGGCGGCACCGATTTGAAACCGGACGCCGGCCACCTGGCCGAGCGCTGCGGTGGCGTACAGTACGATGACGAGCAGGCCCGCTGTAGCCGCCCAGGCGGCAGGGGGCCTCAAATAGCGCCACAACAAGGCCGGGCAGAGCGCCATCCCGATGATTAGGCCCGCCTCGACGCCAAACGCCCATGTCGGCCGGCGGGCGGCGACGGTCAATCGATTGAAAAACGGGATGCGGCCAAGGTTCGTTGTCAGGGGGTCGTAGGCTGCGGGCCAACTCCACCAGACCAGCACCATTGCGAGCCCGGTCGACACGCAGGTCGTCACGAGGGCACGGTGGTAGAGTGCCCTTGGGTGGGAGGCTGAAAGGGTTGCCAATGAGATCCTCGCCTTGCTGGCCGGCCGGTTGACGTTTGACATCTATATTGCCCGAGATTTAAATTGTCTTCAATATCTATTCTGACTCCAGGGTGATTAGGCCCGGCAGGGGATTTGAAAATGAATCGGGATATCTGTCGCTTGTTCCGTATGCGAAACCCCATTCAGAATTATGCGTGGGGTTCGCGCTCGGCGA
>JAAUYD010307477.1_pt1 | contig 10596 bp, 2 predicted proteins | sample 7278101 | NCBI WGS metagenome assembly JAAUYD01 (sample SAMN14350128, study PRJNA611818) | marine sediment metagenome | isolation source: surface marine sediment (0.6m) | place: French Polynesia: Moorea | collected 2018-08
CCTACGGCTACTCGTTCTCGAAGGAAGTGCTCGACGAGTGGCACTGGACCGAGCGCTTCTCGCCCCAGCCGGAGAACCTCCGGTATCTCGACTTCGTCGCCGACAAGTTCGATCTGCGGCGCCACATGCGGTTCGGCGCACGGGTCGAGCGGATGGTCTGGGACGAGTCCGACAGCGAGTGGCACCTCCACACCACCGACGGTCAGCACCTCGTCGCGCGGTTCGTGATCGCGAGCCTCGGCCCGCTGTCGGCGCCGACCCTGCCCGACTACCCGGGTATGGACGACTTCGAGGGCGAGTCGTTCCACACGTTCTTCTGGCCCGAGGACCCCGTCGACCTGGCCGGCCGCCGCGTCGGCGTGATCGGCACGGGGGCGACCGGCATCCAGGTGATCGCCGAGATCGCACCGACCGTCGGCGAGCTGACCGTGTTCCAGCGGCGGCCGAACTGGAGCACTCCGCTGAACAACAGCGCGATCTCGGAGCAGGAGATGGACGAGATCCGCGGCCGGTACGACGAGATCTTCGCCAACTGCGCGGCGTCGCCGGGCGGCTTCGAGCACGTGCCGCGGCGGGGGTTCTGGGACGCGACACCCGAGGAGCGCCGCGCCCTGTGGGACGAGCTCTACGCCCGGCCCGGGTTCGCGATCATCGGGGCGAACTATGCCGAGATCTTCCTCGACGAGGACGCCAACCGCGAGATCTCCGAGTACGTCGCGGAGCGGATCCGCGGACGGGTCCACGACCCGGTCGTCGCCGAGCAGCTCATCCCGACCGACCACGGGTTCGCCACCCAACGGCTACCGCTGGAGACGAACTACTTCGAGGCCTACAACCTCGAGCACGTCCATCTCGTCGACCTCTCGGCGACACCGATCTCGCGGATCACGCCGACCGGCATCGAGACGACCGACGGGCAGCACGAGCTCGACATCATCGTGTACGCGACCGGCTTCGACGCGATCACCGGCGCCTACGACCGGATCGACATCCGCGGCGTCGACGGACTCACACTCGCCGAGAAGTGGAGTGCGGGGCCGAGCACGTACCTCGGCGTCCTGACCCACGGGTTCCCGAACCTACTGATGGTCGCCGGTCCGCAGAGCGTGTCGGGTTCGACGAACTTCCCGCGCGCGATCGAGACCGGCGTCGACTGGGTCACCGATCTCATCGAGCACACCCGGGCCAACGGCCTCGTGCGGATCGAGGCGGAGCAGGACGCCGAACGCGAGTGGCTCGACGAGGTCGTCCGTGCCCACGAGCGGTTGCTGATGCGCCGGAGCAAGGGCTGGTTCACCGGCTACAACTCCAACGTCGCCGGCCACCAGGAGGGCACCGTGCGATACCAGGCGTACTTCGGCGGAGCGCCGCGATACACCCAACGGGTCGCGACCGTCGCCGCCGAGGGCTACTCGGGCATCGACCAGCGCTGACGCCGACCGCCCGGGAACTTGCCGCTGCCAGGCGAAACGCGGCAACATCGTGGGTGAGGTCGTGGCAAGATCTCAGGTGAGGGAAGTGCCGTAGCGGACGGCGGTGCTCAGGTGCTCGGCAAGGCGGGCCCCGGAGCGGCGGCGCACGTTGCGCCAACACAGGGGAGCGGGGATGACGGTGCAGCTCAGCGCGGAGCTGGAGCGGGAATCGGGCGCGACGGACGGCGGCCCGGTCGGAACGGCGCGCACCGAGGAGCTGCTCGCCGAGCACCTCGCGGTGGTGCTCGACCTCGCCGACGTGGGGTCCGACCAGGACCTGTTCGACGATCTCGGGGCCGACTCGATGCTGATCGCGGAGTTCTGCTCCCGTCTGCGCAAGGTCCCCGACCTCCCCGGGGTCTCGATCAAGGACGTCTACCAGCACCCGAGCGTCGCCGGTCTCGCCGCCCACCTCGACCGTGCGAGTCTCGCCGAGGCGGCAGAGCCCGCCGCAGCAGACGGCCTTGACGACGGCGAGTGGGGCGCGATCGTCGACGAGCGGCCCGTGACGACGTTCGGCTACTGGCTGTGCGGAGTGCTCCAGCTCGGGACGTTGCTCGCGCTCACGTTGGTGTCTGCGGTCGTGGTCGAGATCAGCTTCGACCTGATCGCACCGGCAGCGGGTCCGTGGGACACGTACTGGCGGTCGGTCGGCGTCGGTGCCGGCGTCTTCGCGGTGCTCGCGCTGGTGCCGATCGCGGCCAAGTGGTTGATCATCGGACGCTGGAAGCCCCGCCGGATCCGCCTGTGGAGCCTCGGCTACTACCGCTTCTGGCTCGGCCGACTCGCCGTGCGATCGAATCCCCTCGTCCTCTTCGCCGGCACGCCGATCTATCCCATCTACCTCCGTGCACTCGGCGCGAAGGTGGGCCGCGGCGCCGTCGTGCTCTCTCGCCGCGTGCCGGTGTGTACCGACCTGATCACCATCGGATCCGGCGCCGTGCTCCGCGAGGACGTCTTCGTCTCTGGCTACCGAGCGGTCGGCGGCCACCTCGAGCTCGGACCGGTCGAGATCGGGGACGACGCATTCGTGGGGAACGGCACGGTCCTCGACATCGGCAGCACCGTCGGAGCGTCCGCCCAGGTCGCCCACTCCTCGTCGGTCGCCGCCGGGCAGAGCATCCCGGACGGAGCACGCGTCGAAGGGACCCCGGCGACGAGCGCGATCGACTTCGACTTCGTCGACGTGGCACCGAGCTCGCGGCCCGTCTCGCGCCGGGTCGCCTACAGCGCCCTCCAGGTGCTGCTGCTCTTCTTCGTGACGGCGCCGCTGTTCTCCGCCTTGAGCATCTGGTTCCTCGAATGGCGCTCGAGCAGTCCGCCCTCCGGGGCGACGGTCAGCCTCTTCGCCGTCGATCTCGCGCCGTGGCGCGTGCTTGCGATCGCGGCGATCGTCTTCGGTGTGCTGCTCGCGCTCCGGGCGTTCCTCGCGTTCGGCGTGGCACGCGTTCTCTCGCGCGCGTTGCGAGCCGACCGTGCGTATCCGCTGTTCGGCATCAGATACCTCGCCCACCGGGGCGTGCAGCGGCTCACGAACCAGCCCTTCTTCGGTCGGTATGTCGGTGACAGCTCGTACGTCCTCCACTACCTGCGAGCGCTCGGCTACCGCCTCACGTTCGAGGACCAGACCGGTGCCAACTTCGGACAGACGGTTCGGCACGACAACCCACACCTCGTCGAGGTCGGCACCGGAACGATGGCAGCCGACGGACTCGCGCTCCTCAACACCGACTATTCGAACACCTCGTTCCGACTCTCCACGGTGCGGATCCCGAGCCGCAGCTTCTTCGGCAACGAGGTGCTCTTCCCCTCCCAGGCGGCAGTCGGTGACAACTGCCTGCTCGCCTCGAAGCTCACGGTTCCGATCGGTGAGCATCGGCGCGAGGACACCGGATTCCTGGGCTCACCCAGTTTCGAGATCCCACGGCTCGTGTTCCGCGACCGTGGCTTCGAGGAGCGCCGACACAGCCCCGACTTCCCCCACGTGCTCCGCGCCAAGAACCGCCACAACCTGAGATCGATGGGATGGCTGCTCCTCTTCCAATTCGTCGCTCTGATCGGAGGCGTCGCCGTCGCGTTCGGGATCGCCGACGTCTTCCCGACCTACGGTTTCGTGTCGGTGCTCGTCGGTCTCGTGGGTCTGAGCGTCGTCGCGCTCCCCTACTACCTCGCCGCCGAGTGGGCATCGATCCGTTTCCGCCGCATGCAGCCCGAGCACCTGTCGATCTACGACCTGAACTCGTGGCGCGTCGAGCGGTTCTGGAAGCTCAGCTTCCAGCCACGCCTGCTCGCCGCAACACCATTCCGAGGGCTGCTGTGGCGTCTGTACGGCGTGCGCGTCGGCCGGCGTCTCTTCGACGACGGCGCGGCGATCACCGAGAAGACGATGGTCACGATCGGCGATGACTGCGCCCTCAACACCACGGCCCTGATCCAGCCACACTCCCAGGAGGACGGCTCGTTCAAATCCGAACGGATCTCGATCGGCTCGGGATGCACGGTGGGGGTGCGCAGCCTCGTCCACTACGGCGCGACGCTCGGCGACCGGACCGTCGTCGAGGCCAACTCGTTCGTCATGAAGGGCACGGTGACCCCCGAGTCGACCGTGTGGGGCGAGAACCCCGCCCGCGAGCTCGGACCGGTTCGGACCCACACCGCGTCCGTGCCCGCCCTCGCCTCGAGCAACGGCGACCGTCCGAACATCGAGGAGACCGAGCCCGCCGCCGGTCCACCCGACGACGGCGCAACACCCGCCGCTCCGTCCACCACGGCAGCGTTCACCACCGCCAGCACCGCCACAACCGACATCCATCACGTTCCCGTCAACGTCACGAACACCGAGCCGGAAGAGCACGAGGCCATGGCAACTCACGAACTCACGACCAACGGCACGAATGCCACGAACGGCACGAAGGACACCGCGACCGCATCACCGGCGCCAGAGACCGACCACCTCGCCGCCGACGCCTACTGGCGCGACGCGCTGATGGCCGGTGGGCTCACCCCGATCCCGCGCTGGACCTTCGACGGGACCGACGAGGAAGCGACGACCGTCATCGCCCTGCCGAGCGGGCTCGCCGCACGCCTCGACGACGTCGCGCAGCGGCTCGGCACCACGATCGACGTCGTGCTCCTGGCCGCCCAGGCGCGGGTCGTCGCGACGCTGACCGGCGAGACCGACGCCGTCGTCGGCTACGTGCCGGTGGATTCGGCATCGGCACTGCCGTGCCGGCTCGCGCTGGCCGACACGACATGGGACGAGCTCGTCCAGGACGCCGACGCCGTCGCACGCGAGGTGACGACCCACCGTCACATCGACCTCGATGCGCTGCGTGCCGAGCTCAACCTCGGCGGTCCACCGTTCGAGCTCGCGGTCGACGCGAGCGGTGCGCTCGACGGGCTCCCGCCGCGTGCGGCGGTCGGCATCTCGCTGCTCCGGGGCACGATCGGCGCGCGCCTCCGCCTCCGGTTCCTCACCCTCGACTTCGACGAGGACACCGCCACCCGCATCGGCGTCTACCACCTGCGAGCGCTCGAGCTGCTCTGCGACGACCCGTCGGCGCCGGCCACGAGCGGGAGCATCGTCACCGACGACGAGGTCGAGTACCAGGTCCACCAGCTCGCGGGGCCGGAACGCGAGCTCCCGGACCGCCGCTTCCACGAGCTGTTCGAGGACCGGGTCGACGCCCACCCCGATGCGGTCGCAGCCCGCCACCTGGATGTGGCGTGGACGTATGCCCAGCTCAACGAACACGCCAACCTGGTGGCGCAGGCGATCCTCGCCGCCGGCGTCGGCCGCGAGGACGTCGTCGCCGTCGTGACCGAGCGCAACCTCGCGTGGATGGCGTCGGTGATCGGCGTGTTCAAGGCCGGCGCGGTGTACCTGCCGATCGAACCGCACTTCCCGGCCGGACGGATCGAGAAGACGCTTGGCCGGGCCGGCTGCGAGCTGGTGGTCACCGAGCTCGGGAGCACCGAGACCCTCGACGACGCGCTCCGCTCGCTGCCGAGCACCCGGACGCTCCTGCTCGACGACATCTTCGATGCGGGTGGTGACGCGTCGAACCCCGATGTCGAGGTCGAGTTCGGCCAGCTCGCCTACATGTACTTCACGTCGGGGTCCACCGGTGAGCCCAAGGGCGCGATGTGCGAGCACGCCGGGATGATCAACCACCTGTACGCCAAGGTCGACGACTTCGGCATCCGCGAGGGCGAGGTCGTCGCCCAGGTCGCGCCCCAGTGCTTCGACATCTCGCTGTGGCAGCTCATCTCGGCGATGCTCGTCGGCGGCAGCACCGTGCTCGTCGATCAGGACACGATCATGCAGCCCGAGCGCTTCGTCGACCTGATCGTCGACGCCGAGGTCGGCGTGATGCAGGTCGTCCCGTCGTACCTCGAGGTGCTGCTCACCTACCTCGACCAGCACCCGCGCGAGTTGCCGGAGCTGCACTGCGTGTCGGTCACCGGCGAGGCGCTCACGCTCGAGCTCGCCCACCGCTGGTTCCGCACCTTCGACGGCATCAAGCTCGCCAACGCCTACGGACTGACCGAGACCTCCGACGACACGAACCACGAGGTGATGACCGAGGCCCCGATCGGCACCGTGCCGCTCGGACCGGCCGTCAACAACGCCTACGTCTACGTGATCGACGAGGAGCTCCGCCCGGTCCCGCTCGGCTCGCCCGGCGAGATCGCGTTCTCCGGCATCTGCGTCGGACGCGGCTACATCAACGACCCCGAACGGACCGCGGCGGCCTACCTCGACGACCCGCTCCGCCCCGGCGAGCGGCTCTACCGGAGCGGCGACTTCGGACGCTGGCGTCCGGACGGCAAGCTCGAATACCTGGGCCGCCGCGACGCCCAGGTGAAGATCCGGGGCTTCCGGATCGAGATCGGTGAGATCGAGAACGTCCTTGCGCAGCTCGAGGGCGTCCGCCAGGGAGCCGTCGTCGTGACCGACCGCGAGGACGGCAACAAGCAGCTCGTCGCCTTCTACTCGGGTCGCGAGCACACCGTGGATTCGCTGCGCCAGCACCTCGGCCGCTCCCTGCCCGAGTACATGGTGCCGAGCTCGTTCCACTGGCGCGAGCGGCTGCCGCTCACCGACAACGGCAAGATCAACCGCAAGGCGTTGCGCGCCGTCGCCGAGGACATGGAGGTCGAGACCGCCGAGTTCGAGGCACCCCGCACCGCGACCGAGCTGCGTCTCGCCGAGCTGTGGGCGGACATCCTCGGTGTTCCGACCGGTCAGATCGGGCGCCGCGACCACTTCTTCGACCGCGGCGGGAGCTCGCTCTCGGCGGTCGAGATGGTGGTCGCGCTCGACAATGCGATCTCGCTCAAGGAGGTCACGGCGGCGCCGGTGCTCGCCGACCTCGCCCGCATCATCGACGGCGACGCGCTCGTCGAGGGCGGGTTGCTCCAACAGCTCGCGAGCGGTGGACCGGCCGCCCGCGCCACCATGGTGTGCGTGCCGTACGCCGGCGGCAACGCGGTCAACTTCCAGCCGTTCGCACAGGCGCTCGGCCAGGCCGGCGTGAGCGTGCACGCCGTCGAGCTGCCCGGTCATCAGCTGACCGAGGCCGACGACGACTTCGCATCGATCGACGATCTCGCCCGCCGGGCAGCTGCGGAGATCCGCGAGTTGGGCGACGGACCGATCGCGCTGTGGGGCCACTCGGCGGGAACGGCGCTGGCGATCGAGACCGCGCGCCGGTTGGCCGACGACGGCGTGCGGGTCGACGCGGTGTTCGTCGCCGCCCAGCTCCCCGGCGATGCCGCGATCCGGCGGGGCCACCTCGACCACCTCTGCTCGACGAGCGACCGCAAGATCGTCGAGGCGATGACCGTCGCCACCGGCTTCGGCGATCTCGCCGGGCTCGACGCGGTCCAGATCGGACATCTGGGCGCGGCGATGCGCCACGACGTGGTCGGAGCGCATCGGTACTTCATCGAGCGGCTCGAGGCAGAGACGACCGATCCCGTCTACGTCCCGCTCGTCGTCGTGACGGCCGCCGACGACGCCGTGACCGCCGACGCCGCCGCACGGGCAGAGGACTGGTCGCGGTTCGGGACGCCGGTGACCCATCGTGAGCTCGACCGCGGCGGCCACTTCTTCATCCGCACCGAGCCCCAGATGAGCGCCGCGGTCGTCCGCAACGTCCTCCTCGGCGACGTCGACCAGCGCGACGAACCTGCGCCGCCGCAGGAGCGACCCCGAACCGAACGGCGGCGCTCGCAGGCGGCACTCGCCCGACAGCTCGAGATCGAGACGCCCTCCGGTGGCCCGGCGCGGATCACGGTCGAGGGCGACCCCGACCCGCTCGCGTTCGCGGCCAGGCATCGCGACACCCTGCGGGGCCAACTCGTCCGGCACGGTGCGCTGCTCGTCCGCGGCCTGACGATCGACGGACCCGACGACTTCCTCGCGCTGGCCCAGATCGTCAGCAATGGCCTGCTCCACGACACAGAGGCGTTCGCGCCGCGAGAACAGCACCTCGGTCAGGCGTACTCGTCTTCGGCGTGGCCCGCGAACCAGCAGATGTGCATGCACCACGAGCTGAGCTACCGCCAGACGTTCCCCGGCACGATGATCTTCGGCTGCCTGCGCGAAGCCGAGTCGGGCGGGGCGATCCCGCTCGCCAGCGCGGCTGCGGTGCTCGATGCGCTGCCGACCGATCTGGTGCGACGGTTCGACGAGCAGGGGTGGATCCTCCGCCGGAACTACACCGAGGACATCGGTCTGTCGGTCGCCGAGGCGTTCGGGACCGACGACCGGGAGACGATCGACACCTACTGCGCCGAGAACGCGATCGAGGCGGCGTGGACCGCCGACGGTGGACTGCGGACCGAGCAGCGCCGTCGCGCGATCGTCGAGCATCCCGTCACCGGCGTCCGCTGCTGGTTCAACCAGATCGCGTTCTTGAACGAGTGGACGATGAAGCCCGAGGTGCGTGAGTTCCTCGTCGAGATGTACGGCGACGACGGGCTCCCGTTCACGACGCTGTTCGGCGACGGGGAGCCGATCGGCCCGGACGTCGTCGAGACGATCAACGCCGCCTACGACTCGGTCACGATCCGCGAACCGCTCCGGACGCACGACGTCCTCCTCGTCGACAACATCGCAACGGCGCACAGCCGGGAGCCGTACGAGGGTGAGCGCGAGGTGATCGTGTCGCTCGGCGACCCGTGGAACGCCGACGTGCGGGTCCCCGCTGCGAAGCGCTCGCGCCGCACGGCCGCCGCACGCAGCCGCTGAGGCGGATTCGGGTCAGACCCGCCGGAACACGTAGAGCGTCGACTGGACGTCGATGCCCGGCAGGTGGGCGCCCCGGTCCTCGAACGCGATCTCGAAGCGGCCGCCGTCGACCGTCGACCGAATCGCCGCCGGATACGCCGGGTCGCCCATCGCGTAGTCGTTGAACGACACGCCGAACAGCCCGCCCGGCGCCACGAGATCGAGCAGCGCTCCGAACAGCGTGAGCGGCGCCGCGCCCGGTCCGATCACGCCGATCGCCGTGACGATCGCGTACGACTCGGGATCGAACGGCGGCCCGGGAGCATCGAGGTCGAGCTCGACCAGCCGGCGGTACGAGCCGGTGGCCTCGGCATGACGGAGCATCCCGGTCGACGGATCCGCACCGTCGATGGTGGTGAACCCGGCCTCGGCGAGCGCCGTCCCGGAGAGCCCGGTGCCGCAGCCGTAGTCGAGCACCGGGGCCGTCGGATCGTCGGCAAGGCCGATCAACACCGTCGCGGCGCGCTCGGGCAGGGCGTAGCCGTTCGCGGCGAGCTCGGCGTCGTACGTCGACGCCCACGCGTCGTAGTAATCGCGGACCTCGGCTGGGTCGTCGAACCCGTACACCTGGCGGAGCCGTCCGTCGGGCTCGGGATCCTCGTCGGCGGCCATGACCGCACCGTAGGACCTTCGGCCCTGTCGCGCAGAGCCGTTGGGCTGCGAAATTGTACGGACAATACCTACCGTCCCGAGCGCCACCTTCACGAGGAGCCGCCACCATGATCTTCCAGCACTACCAGCTTCCCTGCCTCTCGCTGTCGTCGTTCCTGATCGGCGACGAGACCACCGGCAGCGCGGTCGTCGTCGACCCGCAGCGCGACATCGGTCAGTACCTGGCCGATGCCGAATCGCGCGGGCTGTCGATCGACCACGTCCTGCTCACCCACTTCCACGCCGACTACGTGTCGGGGCACCTCGAACTCGCCGACGCGACCGGAGCGACGATCTGCTTCGGCGCCGCCGCGAAGGCCGAGTTCCCCGTCCGTCATCTCGCCGATCGCGAGCGCCTCACCCTCGGTGACGTCGTCGTCGAGACGTGGGAGACCCCCGGCCATACGCCCGAGTCGGTGACCTACCTCGTGTACGAGCACGCCGACGATGCGACGCCGGCTGCGATCCTGACCGGCGACACCCTGTTCGTCGGCGACGTCGGGCGCCCCGACCTGCTCGGCGCGATCGGCTTCACCGCCGAGGAGCTGGGGCGCCAGCTGTACGACTCGGTGCATCGTCTCGCTGCACTGCCCGACGCCGTTCGGGTGTACCCGGGCCACGGTGCCGGGTCGGCGTGCGGCAAGCAGCTCGGCAGTGAACCGTTCACGACGATCGGCGAGCAGAAGGCGAGCAACTACGCGCTCCAGCCGATGAGCCGCGACGACTTCGTCGCGATCGTCACCGAGGGCCAGCCCGCCGCGCCCGCCTACTTCCTCCACGATGCCGTCACCAACCGATCGGAGCACGGAGTGTTCGACGAGCACCGCGAGCTGCCGGCGTTGACGGCCGAGGCGGCGCTCGGCGCGGTCGCCGACGGAACGATGCTGATCGACACGCGCGATGCGGCGACATTCAGCTGCGGGCACCTGCGCGGCGCGGTCAACGTGTCGCTCGACGGTCGCTTCGCCGAGCAGGCCGGCATGGTCGTGCCGGCCGACGCCGACGTGATCGTCGCCGGCGCCCCGGACACCGAGCATGAGGCGATGGTGCGCCTCGGTCGGATCGGTTTCGACCGGGTGGTCGGCTACGTGGCCGACTACGAAGCCGAGCTGCAGCGCGTCGGCGACGTGCAACAGGCCGAGCGCATCGACGCCGCCGAACTGTCCCGCCTCGCCG
>JAAUYD010174968.1_pt1 | contig 10594 bp, 11 predicted proteins | sample 7278101 | NCBI WGS metagenome assembly JAAUYD01 (sample SAMN14350128, study PRJNA611818) | marine sediment metagenome | isolation source: surface marine sediment (0.6m) | place: French Polynesia: Moorea | collected 2018-08
AGCTGTGGCATCGAACCTATGGATCGTGACGCAGCAGCGGCCTCCGTAATGTTGCAGTTCGCACGGGGGTTGGGGACCAACCTCCTCAATCGTGGATCCGGGTCCTCTGAGTAAAACCACACACCCAAGCGGTGTGGAGGGTTTGCTAAAGATTGGGAGTTGAAGCGACAGAAACCTCGGACGTAGCAGAGCGCAGTCCGTAGGTAGTTCATAACTTTTCTTTACTTTTCTATAGCATTTCCTGGACTCATGAGGTACACCTAATATGAAATCCTGTTGAATACCATACGTTAAGATAAGGTGAGCAGAGGAAGTTCCAGGGAGTCCAGGAGGCAGGGGAAGATTGATTTACAGTAGGAATTTTAACTTCGAGTGATTAAGCGAATTTCAGATAATATTCAACTTCTGAACTCCTAAACTCCCGAACTCCTAACTCCTAGAACTAGAAGAGTTTGTACCTCACAAGTATGGGAACTGCTATATTTTGTGCTTTTTAACCGTTTCATCATGGGATTCTACCCCGTCAAGGGTTTTAGCGATCGCTGGTAATTGCAAATAACTTGGATAGGTTCCTTCTTCTTTTATACGTTTAATTTCGCTCTCAGGAATGGGTAATTGATGATAAGCAGCGATCGCTTTAACCATATCCCCCCGATCAATAATTCCAGCTACGGCACCGGCAGGAGACAATACGGTAATAAAACGCTCATTGATGGCTTCTAGTTTTTCAATAATGGTGATGATTGGGGTTTTTTCCTCCACTGAGGGAATGGTATGGAGGGGATGAACAATATCCCATAATGTTAAGGTATCCCACTGACTACGCTCAATATTCTGTAAGTCTTCAATGACAATTAATCCTCGATAACGGCCTTCTGATGCAGCAAAATAGACCATCCCATCATGCAGTTCCCTCAGTAAATAATCTTGAGCAAATTGGGTTAGGGTTAAATGAGCATTAATAACCCGAAATTCACGGGTCATGATCTCAGTTGCTTTAATGGTTAACAGACTTTCTTGTAATTGAGTAATCCGTTGATAATTTTCTGCATTTCGTCTCACAAACCAACCGATAAAGACTATCCATAGTCCACTTAAGCTTCCTGTCAAAAGGATTAAAAATAGACCAAAACTAATGCCCAACCAACCGATTAATTGACCACTAGCCGCAGCCCAACGAACCCCTGTAAAGCGATCGCCTTTTAGTTTCCAGACAATAGCTTTGAGGACTTGTCCTCCGTCTAAAGGAAGGCCGGGAATTAAATTAAAAATCCCTAGCACTAGATTAATTCTGGCGGTATCTTCCATCATATAAACCATGAGACGGCCAACGGTATCTGAGTTATCAGGAGAAGGAAGACTATGGGAGAGGGTAAATAAGAGAACGGATAATCCTAAACTGACCAACGGACCAGCAATAGCGACCCAAAACGCCCCTATGGGGTTTTCTGATTCTTTTTCTATTGCTGCTACTCCCCCAAATAAAAACAGGGTTATGGAGTTCACATTGATTCCTTGAGCCAATGCCACTAAACTATGACCTAATTCATGGAGAAGTACGGAGATAAAGAGGAACAAAGCCAAAATTAGTCCTGCGATCCAGGCTAACCACCAGAGGTTTCCCACTAGGTTAAGTTGAGTTATTTCTTGAGCATTGACCAGGGTAACTAATCCCAAAATAAAGAACCAAGAAGAGTCAATATAAAGAGGGATACCCAATAAAGAACCAATTTGCCATTTTCCGTCCATGATGAAAGATAAGGTAATCTTTTTTATTTTTCTTAACAATTTTTAGAACACTGCCTTGCTATCCTAAGTTTTAGCAGTGGAGTTGATTATTGTTTTTTCTTACAATAAAGTTCCCTCTTGTATTTTAACGTAAACCCGTTTTTTCTATCAATCTAGTTTTTCAAGGAAAAGACATAATTAGATTAAACTAATTTTTGAAATCATTGAAAGCTATTTTAGTGATCAAAAAATTTCTCGTTAAAATAAAATTCAACGAGAAAAGATTAAACTATTACTGGAAATTCAAAGAATTCATAATTAGGAAAACAAAGCCTTATTAGCGATTTCATTAATCTGAATTATCATCATTATTTATCTTCTAGACTATAAACATATTTAGTTTTAGTCATACCTTCAAGATTAACCCATTCTTTAGCCCATTCACCCTTCCCTATATTTCCTAATTTTTGAAAAACCTTGTAAGCTCTTTGAGCAACTTCGCCATCATATTCTCCCTGTTCATTTTCGTATTTAAAACTAAATTCAACTATTTTGGGTTTCTCACTAACAACACGATCATACCAAACAACTAATGCACAATCAGCTTCAATTTTATTGGGTTTTTTTGAAATTTCAAAATCCGCTCCCTCAATAACAATTTCTTTGGCAATAAAATTACCAACAAGATGAAGGTTTTCAGACTTTTGATTGATTTTTAGTTTGGTTTTCAAATCAGGATATAATTCTGTAATTTTAGCTAATTGATCGAAACTCAGAGCAGTTGAAATCTCCTGTTTTGTTGAGAAACTGTACAGTGAAGTAAAAGGAAGTTTAATATCCTCTTCAAATTTAGTCTTACCCTGATCAACTATTGCAGCGGACATATCCCTATCTTGAGAAATATAGCGATCGCCATGACGAAATTTCAGGGTAACTTCTGACTTTTTATCTATCCGTTCCCGAAAAATGTAACCAGACTTGTATAGTAAATGATCATCAGTATCATAAAATCGAATTTCTCGATTTTTTTCGATTGTATCGAGACTTCCATCAGTATCAAAGACAATTCCTTGAATAGATTTAGTAAAAGCTTGCCAAAATTGGTTTGCTTTTTCTAGTAATTCTTCTTGTGAACCGGTAAACTTTTCAGGTTGAAGCATTACCTTATACTCACGGGAACCAACTGTTTGCTGAGTCATTTTGTAGCTCCTTTAATCATTTAAGTCGAATCAAAAAACTGACTAATACCAATTTTCTTTATTAACAATAGAGAGCCTTATTTAAGTGAAGCAGGGGGAACAGATGGAGAAGAATATAAATTAAGTCTCTAGTCTCCTTTTGAGAATTGATATGATAAGCCAGAGTAAAGAAATTCAATGCTTTAATTCTATTATTGCACCCAGTTACAATACTCAAGATTAGAAAGAATCAAAAATTTACAATTATTGAAACTTCTCAATATTATACCCCTACATCTAATTAGTTGTAGGGGCAAACAAACATATTTTTTATTAATGAATTAACGATATTTTTTAAAAGCTAAAGTAACGTTATGGCCACCAAACCCAAAGGAGTTTGATAAAGCCACATCAATGTCTAAAGCACGACTCTCATAAGGAACATAATCAAGATCGCATTCAGGGTCAGGATTATCTAAATTAATGGTTGGGGGAATGCGATCATTAGCCATAGCCATCACCGTGGCCACGGCTTCAATTCCCCCTGAACCCCCTAATAAATGACCGGTCATGGATTTCGTGGAACTCACAGCAATACGATAAGCATGATCCCCTAACGCCTTTTTAATGGCTTTAGTTTCGGTGACATCGTTAGCTGGGGTACTGGTACCATGAGCATTAATATAACTAACGGTTTCAGGAGAAATATCTCCATCTTTTAGGGCTAATTCCATCGCACGAGTAGCACCGCCACCACCTGGGACGGGGGCTGTCATGTGATAGGCATCACAAGTCATGGCATAACCCACGATTTCTGCATAAATTTTTGCCCCCCGTTCTAAGGCCTGTTCTAATTCTTCCAGGAGTAAGATACCTGACCCTTCTCCCATAACAAAACCATCTCGATCCTTATCAAACGGACGACTCGCTCGTTGAGGCTCATCATTACGGGTTGATAAGGCTCGAGCAGAAGCAAAACCGGCCACAGATAAAGGTGTAACGGAGGATTCAGTCCCGCCACAAATCATCGCTTTAGCGTAACCTCGCTGTACGAGACGAAAGGCATCCCCAATGGCATTAGATCCGGCAGCACAAGCGGTTACGGTACAGTTATTGGGTCCTTTAGCTCCAGTATGGATGGCGGTTAACCCTGAGGCCATATTACCGATCATCATGGGAATCATAAAAGGACTACAACGACTCGGACCCCGGTTTAAATAAATTATTTGTTGATCTTCAAGGACTTTGATCCCCCCTACTCCTGTCCCAATGATTACCCCAATTTGCTCTGCATTAAGGTCGTTAATTACCAATTTAGAGTCAGCCAAGGCTTGTAAGCTGGCTGCAACCCCAAATTGAGCAAAACGGTCCATCCGCTTTGCTTCTTTGCGATCTAGGTAGTCATGGGGATCAAATCCTTTCACTTCTCCAGCAATGCGACAAGTATGTTGTGATGGATCAAAATGGGTAATCTCAGCGATCCCACTTTGTCCACTCATTAAACCTTGCCAATAGTCTGTTAAGGTGTTGCCTATGGGGGTGATCGCACCTAACCCGGTTACCACTACTCGCTTTAATTGTGAATTTGTCATGATTTTCCCTTATTAAAAAACTGATCTACCCAGCATTGCACTTAGGAGGGGAGATGGGGGGATAAAGATGCTTACTTTTGTTCTTGTTCTGGGTCTTTAACTTTTCCTGTGTCAATGTACTCCACAGCATCCCCTACCGTGCCAATTTTTTCGGCAATCTCGTCAGGAATTTCGATATCAAATTCCTCTTCTAAAGCCATTACTAATTCTACTGTATCTAAAGAATCAGCCCCTAAGTCATTGGCAAAGTTGGCCTCTGGAGTCACTGTGTCCTCCGCTACTTCAAGTTGTTCGACGACGATGCTTTTTACTTTTTCAAATATTTCTTGGTTCATTAATCCTTAAATTAACCGCTAACAACCCCCTCGGACTAACCATGATGGGGAGGAAATGGGGCGGAATTTACCATTTCCTGAAAGTGATTTGACTGTTAAAGTTTATTCGGCACTATTCATATTATCGGTAAATGGTCAGTGAGGGAATAGGGGACTGGGTGTTTTTGGAGATGGGGGAGATGGGGGAGATAGGGGAGATAAGGGAGATAAGGGAGATAGGGGAGATAGGGGAGATGGGGGAGCAGGGGGAGACAAAGGAGACAAAGGGAGCAAGATATAAGATATTAATAGTCTTCCTACGCTTCCCAGACTCCCCACCCTTCCCAGACTCCCCACCCTTCCCAGACTCCCCACCCTTCCCACACTTCCCACCCTTCCCACACTCCCTCAACCGAAATATTAATACACCCAATTGAAAATGCTATCAGTTTGCAGGGATGCCCTAGTATGGCAAAATAGTTGACAATTCAGCTATTATCTTTACTCAAGTATTTGCTATGAAACCTATAAAATACGTCATAGGACTAATAGTATGTTTTGCGATCGCTTTTAGTACCTTTATCACCCCTGCTACTGCAACAGGAGTCTATGATCTTCCTGTATTAAGTGAAGGATCGGATGTTTGGGTGGTCGATCAAGCAGATGCTATTAGTTTTGCCAATGAAAACCGCTTAAATGGGGAATTAGAAAAGTTAGCGAACAATACTGGCACGGAAGTTAGACTGATTGCTGTTCGTCGCTTAGATTATGGTGTCACGATGGAAGGGTTAGCGGATGATATTTTTCGTAAATGGTATCCTACCCCCGAAGAACAGGCTAACCAAGTGATTTTAGTGGTGGATACTTTTACCAATAAAATTGCCCTGCGTCAAGGAGAAAAAACCAAGTCCCTATTAACCGATGAGATTGCTACAAGTGTGGTTAAAGAAACCGTTGCGGTTCCTTTACGTCAGGGTGGCAAGTATAACGAGGCGTTTCTTGAAGCAGGCGATCGCTTAGTAGCCGTTTTATCCGGCAACCCTGATCCCGGTCCCCCTGAAGTTCAAAAAATCAACATCGAAAGCACCTTTACCAGTGCTGAAGATACCAACGATACTAGCGCAACTATCTGGGTTGTGGTGTTAATGGTTCTCGCTACGGTTATTCCTATGGCTACCTATTTCTGGTATGTGGGTATTCCCGGTCGATAAAAAAATAGGCTTTATCTATTTAGTAGGGGTTAACTGTTGTTAACCCCTAGTTGATTTTTTTTAAACGTATTATAATCAAACTGTACAGTCTAGTCTAATTTTCTGTGAGTGTGGAGAAAGGTGATGGGACAAGCAATAAAGTTTAAAAAGACCCTATTATCTAATAAGGGGAAACTTTGGGTGATTCCTGTTTCTATCCTGGGGGTTGCTTTGATGGGGGTAACAACGTTTTACGCACTGATCCTAAGTCGTAGTGAGTCACAACAATCTGAGGTGAGTACATCCATCAAACCGCCCAAAATAGAGGCTATTTCAGCGTTGGGACGACTCGAACCCTTGGGGGAAGTGATTAATTTAGCCCCACCACCCACCCAAGGAGGGGCAAAAATTGAACAATTATTAGTGCAAGAAGGGGACAGGGTAAAAGCAGGACAAACCCTCGCTATTTTAAATAATATTGACCTGAAAAAAGCTGCTGTTAAGGCTGCACAAGAAGAGGTCAAAGTTGCCCTAGCTAACTTAGAAATTGTGAAAGCAGGGGCGAAATTAGGGGAAATTGAGGCACAAGAAGCCACAATTAAACAACTAGAAGCGGAATTGCAAGGAGAAACCGCCACTAACCAAGCAACAATTACACGGTTAGAGATGGAATTAGATGGGGAAAAACGACAGCAAACCGCTACCCTTGAACGCTTAAAAGCTGAATTAAAAGATGCTCAAAGAGAGTACCAAAGATATGAAATTTTAGCAGCAGATGGAGTCATTTCCCAATCAGAATTAGACCAACGGCAATTAGAATTAGATCAAGCTAGAGAAAGTTTAATCGAAGGGCAAGAAAAGCTCAATAAAACCATTAATACATTACAAGAACAAATTGCAGCCGAAAAATCACAATCTCGTAAAGAGATTAATAGTTTAAAGCAACAAATTATAGCAGCGAAAGCCAACTTAAATCGCATCGCAGAAATTCGTCCCGTTGATGTTGACAAAGCACAAGCAGAATTAGATAGGGCGATCGCTCAATTAGAAGAAACAAAAACCGATTTAGACTTAGTTTATATTAAATCCCCAATGGATGGACAAGTGTTAAAAATTCATACTCATCCAGGGGAAAAAGTTGATGATAATAATGGCATTTTAGAACTGGGGCAAACGGATAAAATGATAGTAGTTGCTGAAGTTTATGAAAGTGAGATTAATCAGGTAAAAATAGGGCAAAAAGCTATTATTAAAAGTGATAATAATAGCTTTACAGGAACCTTAGAAGGAACGGTTCATAAAATTGGGTTACAGATTGGTAAAAAAGATGTTTTAGATACCGATCCAGCAGCCGATGTTGATGTGAGGGTGGTAGAAGTTGAAATCTTGCTAACACCAGACTCATCGGCTAAAGTTTCGGGATTAACCTACGCAAAAGTTATTACACAAATTCAGTTATAAATATTATGAAAACTCCTTTAGCTTGGTTACAATTAACCCACGAAAAAACCCGTTTATTAGTGGCGTTAGCAGGGATTACTTTTGCTGATGTTTTGATGTTTATGCAGTTGGGTTTTAGGGATGCTTTATTTGATAGTTCCGTCCGACTTCATCAAAGTTTAGACGGCGACATTTTTATGCTTAATTCTAAAACAGATACGTTAACAGGAATTAGAAGTTTTTCCCAACGTAGATTATATGAAACATTGGGGGTAGATCAAGTAAAAAGTGTAATCCCTATTTATATTGGAGTTTCTACTTGGAAAAATCCCATTGCAAGAAAAACAAGAAATATTTTTAATATTGGTTTAAACCCTGATCAAAATGTTATTATGTTGCCCGAAGTACAAGAAAATATATCGGTGACTAAGCAACAAGATGTGGTTTTATATGATCGTCTAAGTCGCAAAGAATTTGGACCGATTCCTGAATTTTTTGAGTCAGGAAAAACAGTTAAAACGGAAGTGGGAAACCGGCAAATTAAAGTTGGGGGACTGTTTTCTGTAGGGACTTCTTTTGGTGCAGATGGGACGGTTATTACTAGCGATGTTAACTTTTTACGCTTATTTCCTGATCGAAAACAAGGGTTAATTGATATTGGGGTAATTCAATTAAAATCAGAAGAAAATTTACAAGAAAATCTTGATTTTTTAAGAGAAACTTTTGATTATGAAGATATCAGTTTTTATTCTAAGGAGGAGTTTATTCAACATGAGAAGAATTTCTGGAGAAATAGAACAGCGATCGGTTTTATTTTTACCCTAGGAACCATTATGGGTTTCGTGGTAGGAACAGTGGTTGTCTATCAAATTTTATATACGGATGTGGCCGATCATTTACCTGAATATGCAACATTAAAAGCAATGGGATATAGTGATTTTTATTTATTAACGGTAGTATTTCAAGAAGCAATCATTTTGGGGATTATTGGGTTTATTCCTGGTGTTTCTTTTTCTATGTTACTGTATTATAATGCAGCTAAAGCGACAGGTTTACCGATTATGATGGTAACTTCAAGAGCAATTACTGTTTTAATTTTAACTATTTTAATGTGTTGTATTTCTGGAATTATTGCTGTCGGTAAAGTCCGCGCCGCGGATCCAGCAGATATCTTTTAATAGTTATCCGTTTTTTAGTTATGATTTAGTTAAGTAAAGTATGAATAGTAATCCTGTTATTGAGATCAAAGAACTTAATCATTATTTTGGTAAAGGAGAGTTAAGAAAACAGATCCTTTTTAATATTAATTTGACGTTAAAATCAGGAGAAGTCGTTATTTTAAAAGGTCCTTCAGGATCGGGAAAAACCACGTTATTAACCTTAATGGGAGGACTGCGATCGCCACAAACGGGAAGTCTGAAAGTGTTAGGACAAGAGTTAGTCGGTGCAAAGAAACACCAATTAGTTAAAATTAGACGTAATATCGGTTATATTTTCCAGTCTCATAACCTTTTAGAATGTTTAACCGCAAGACAAAATGTATCTATGTCTTTAGAGTTACATTCTCAATATTCCAGGGGAGAAATTAAACAAAAAACCCAAGAAATATTAGAAGCAGTGGGGTTAGGAGACAGGATCAATTATTATCCTCATAACCTCTCTGGAGGACAAAAACAAAGGGTTGCGATCGCCCGCGCATTAGTCAGTCATCCTAAGATGGTTTTGGCCGATGAACCGACTGCATCTCTTGATAGTAAATCAGGTCATGATGTGGTTAATATTATGCAAAAATTAGCAAAGGAACAAGGATGTACGATTTTAATTGTTACCCATGATAATCGTATTTTAGATGTTGCTGATCGCATTGTAGAATTAGAAGATGGTCATCTAAAACAGACTAAAATAGAGGTTAGTTATAAAAGTAAGATTGAATCTTGAAATAAAGCTAAAAGTTGGGCTGAGGTTGGCATTATGATATGGGATGAATTAAGTCAGGTAACTTGGGAAGAAATTGAACGAAATGCAAATGTTAACATGACAGGTTTTAAAGCAATTCGTAAGTTATTAAGTGATCGGAGGTTTGATAAATGAAAACAGATTTATTTAATAAACTTTTATCTTTTTTACAGAAACTTGAAGAGGCAAAAATTGACTATACTATTAATCATTACCGTGATGAAGCAATTATGATAACTGTTGCTATTCCTGGAGAACGTTGGGAAATTGAGTTTTTAAATGATGGTTCTATCGAAGTTGAAAAATTTATTAGTGAAGGGAATATTTTTGATGAGAAAGCATTAGAAGAGTTATTAAGCATATGTTCTGATGATAATACTGTACCGCTCATTTCCCAAATGTAATAGGTTCCCAAATTAATGTCATCAATTAAGTGGCTATCTAGAGTTCCTTATTCCCTCAATATTGATTTTTTAGTCAACCTCCACTTGATGAGGCAATTTTGGCGATCGCTTGCTAGTTGATTTTTTAGTCAACTCCGAGAGCAGACTAGACTTGGGTGTTTGATTGGCGAGCGCCGTTTTTGAGTTAGCAACTGTTTTTGAGCGCACCCGTTTGATCGGGCTGAAAAAAGGATCGCCATAATGCTTTAGGTCGTAACTGGAGAATAATCTCAATCAATTTGACCCACAGGAAAATGCGCCACGGCTTTATATTGAGCGTTTCTAAGACTTGATGTTTATAGTCCCAATAATAGTGATTGGTAGATTTTCAGCAATAATTGCTTCACACAATTCGCGCCAGAGTTCCTTATTGACGGTGGGATTTTCATCATTAGCATGAGGGACTGTTCATAAACAAAATCTTAAGACGGTAGGGTGGGCAAATTAGAGATTTATCTTAACTACTTATAATGTAAAAAACTTTGCCCACCTTACAAAACTGGTTATTAATTTTCCTTTAACAAACAGCCTCTGAGAGATTATTATTTTAGTTAAGCAAGGCTTTATATTAAGTACCTGGACAAAAATCAACGTTACTGTGAAGTGAGCGTGGGAGTATCGGAGTTGGAAGCAGGGAGAGGTGCCAATACTGCTCGGTTAACAAATTTATCTGTTGAGAGAGGGATGGGGAAGAGAGGGAAGAGGGGGAAGGGTGGGAAGAGAAAACCATGTGTATTGCTTAATTCTCCCCAC
>JAAUYD010062756.1_pt1 | contig 10591 bp, 9 predicted proteins | sample 7278101 | NCBI WGS metagenome assembly JAAUYD01 (sample SAMN14350128, study PRJNA611818) | marine sediment metagenome | isolation source: surface marine sediment (0.6m) | place: French Polynesia: Moorea | collected 2018-08
CCGATCACCGCGATCGACGTCGCGTCACCGTCACGGCGTCGGCGCACCTCGCCAGACACGCGCGCCCGAAGCCAGCGCCACCCCTTGGACGGTGCGGGCGCCCAGCGTCGTGACTCGGTTGCCACCAGCCACCGACCCCATCGGCCGATCACGAACCGGCCCGGCACTGGTTCCGGGATCAGCAGCGGCCGTAACTCCCGCCGGGTCGCGAACCGAGCCCGTACGTCGACGCCGAGCCGGTGGCGGGCGGGCTGCAGCCGACGCCAACCCGCTCGGATCGCGAGCATCGTCCAGGCGACGAGCACGGCGGCAACGATGACGCACGGCCAGAACACCCACGGACCAGGCACCGCTCCGGCGGGAAGGTTGGCGAACGCGGCGGAAGGGTCGGACGGCCGATCGGCGAGCGCCGCTGCGGCTCGGAGGCCGTCTGACCATCGCAGGCCGGCCGGGGATCCTCCGGTGACGGCGATCGCCAGGAGCGCGCCCAGCCACAGCACGGTGGACGTCGCTGCTGCCGCCAGCCCGAACATCAGAATGAGTACCTCGCACGGCGACCACGACCCTGCAGGCGACCTTGCCTCACTCATCCGGATCACCCGCTCGCGGCGAGTCGAGATACGTGATCTCGTGGACACGGACCTTGGCCTTCGAGCGCTTCTCGTCCGAGCGGTCGTGCCACTCGTCGCACACCAGCGAGCCCGACACACCGACCTGGCGTCCCTTGGTCAGATGGGCCGCCGCCTTCCCTGCCGGTGGCCCCCAGGTTTCGACGTCGATGAACAGCTTCGGCCGGGCATCCACCGCAAGCCGGAACTCGACCACCACGCCCGCCGAGGTCTCCTTGCGAACCGGATCGTTCGTGAGCTGTCCAGTGAGGGCCACCACGTTCACGCCGCCACCGCCTCGCTCGGACCCGCCGCAGCTCGGATCTTCTGGCATACCCGCGTCGCCATCGTGCGGTGCCGCCCGATCCCTGGCACACCGAACGCCCGGATGTCCACCACCATCGCCCACTGCTCGGCGGTCACTCCGCACGAGCGCGCCACGGCGGCGACCCGGGCCACTTCGACCGCTTCGATCGCCTGCTCGTCCGGATCGGCACCCCAGCCTTCAGCGGCGATTGGCCGATCGAGCTCGAGCGTTTCCATGCCGCTCGGGTAGCGGTCGGCGAGACGAATCAGGCGTGGCCGGAGCCGGCCGTACAGCACACCCATCAGCGGCCGCCGACGCGCCACGTATGAGTCGAGGTCCGCTTGGGAGAAGTCGCTCAAGGTGAGCACCAGGATCGACCACGCCGTGCCAACCAGCTCCTCGCGGCAACGCATGTGCGGTGGGAGTGCCCTGTAGAGCAAGCCACTCGAGCCGTGGAGGAGGATCGTGGTGGCATCCGTGTCGCCGGCGAGGTGCAGACGTGCGAGGGCTGCGAACACCGGGTTCTGCTCACGGATCACCGGGCTCGTCAACCGGTCCGCCAGCGCCTCAACGTCGCCGCCCAGGAGCTCGGGGACTTGGGACCATCGTTCGCGCCTCTCCCGGGCGCAGCGTGGGCGCTGCATCACCTGCAGCTGGGAACGAAGCGAGGTCTCGAACGGAGGAGTACGCATGATGGCGACCGGGCCTTTCGTGAAGCACATGGGCTGAACGGCGACCACCCAACGAGTCAACGCGCCTCGAATCCCTCCTCCCGGAACTGTCGCCGAAGCCGCTCAGACGCGACGTTCGGCAGGAGGGACGCAAAGGAAGCGTTTCAGTCGCGCCGCGTCGGCTCGGGGCGCGCGACGCGCGAGATGCTTTGCGCAGTCGACCGGGCGAGCGAAGTGTTAGCCCTCATCCGGGACACTCGTCCCACCACGCAGATATCCCGCTCGTTGTGACCCGGCAGCGAACTCGGCCCCGCGGCCATGTGTGCCAGTTCGGGTTGCGCGCTACCTCGTACGTTGGGGCCACCATGACAGGAAGCAGGAGGGGCCAGGTTGCCGCCGTTTAGTTGTCGCCTGAGATTTCTGATTCCGCGCCATCGCCTGCCGCATACGCCGGAGGATGAACCACACATTCTGGAGGTGGGGACTGGACGGGCTGAGCTTCATGTGCGGCAGGGCTCGGGAAACCGCCCTGACGAACTGATCATGCGCAAGGCCGGGATCGCGGACGGAGAGCAAGCCCTCGAAGAAGCGTTGGCGTTCAAGCGCAGTCTCATGCGGACGGGGCTAGTCACAGGCGTGCCGATTCTGTTCGGCAACGACACCAGCAGTACACGACTCGGTGAGGCCCTGGTTGATCGAGTGCAGGAGCGGATGGGTGCCACGCCGCGGCCCGACGTACATGGCGTCGAGGTCATCGACGAAGGCGACGGACCGATCGTCTTCGTTCGGATGGAGGCGGAGGGCCACGTCACGACGCCGGCCGAAACCTTCCTCGACGAGTTGTCGGAATCGCTCGACACGCGCCGGCCCTCCTTCGCGCTGGATGGCCGAGTCGCGTTGGCGATCCAGGTCTTCATGGCCGCTGTCACCGAGCGAACGACTCATGTCCGGTTTCTTCAGCTTGTGACCGCTCTGGAGATCCTTGCTGAACAGCGGCCAACTTCTGACGTGGGCACAGAGATCATTGAGGCTGCGCTCGCGCAACTCGCCAAGAGGCGCGACGAACTCGAACCGGGCGAGGCGCAGTCACTCCAGACGGCGCTCGGTCGTCTGCGGAACGAATCGATCGGACGATCGGTTCGGGCACTCGGCATGGGACTGGACCCAGACACGATCGACGGGTATCGGGGCGGAGATGTCGGTGGATTCCTCGGCCGCTGCTACGGCGTTCGTTCGAGGCTGGTCCATGAGGGGGTCGCCCCGACCGATAGTGACCTTGCGCAACTGACCGGCAATCTCGACTTCCTGCTGAGACAGATCCTGATCCGACTCGTCGACCGTCAGTAGCTGGCAGGTACGCCCCTGCGGCGGCCAGCGCCGAGTCTCGTTCGCGCTCCGCGATGGGTTGCCCCTCTCTGATGTGCCGCTCAGCCACGATCGGGCGGGACGCACCCGGCGGTCGCGGCGCACACTGGCGATCGGCACGGCCGAACGGTCCCTCGCGAGCACGAGGTCGACCTACCATGCCGATCAAGGTTGTGCTTCGACTACGGTGCCGAACGTGGCGGAGCTGTAGGCGCACATGAGCGGCACGGGAGAAGAGAATCACGCTGACGGCGAAGAACGCGCCGAGCCTGCAATGAGCCCAGACGACGAACGCGACGACGAACTGCTCGTGCCTGCGCGTGGCCCCAACGACAACCGCGCTGACCGCGCGGAGCCTGCAGGCAATCTGGACGAGCGCGATGACGACCACCGTCGCCACCGTCGTGGAGGCTCGGACGATCGGCGATCGTTCCCAGCTCATTGGGTCGTCGCAGCGGCCACCCTGGCCGGAACCCTCGTCGGCACCGGAGGCGCTGCCTTGGTGGCTTGGTCAACCGAACACGCCGAGGATGACCGCCTGCGGAAGGCTGCGGAACTGGGCGCACTAGAAGCCTTCATAGCGGAGATGCCTCATGACCTTTACGGGCTGGGGCGTCTCGACGAACCTGGTCGGCGAGCGCTCGCGGACCGGGCTTCGAGCAGTGCCAGTCGTGTTGCTCTCACCGCCTCGAATCCGCTCGTACCGCCGGTCGCATCGGCGCTGCTGAACGATCTCAGCTGGGCGAGTCGCCTACACGCTGACCTGGAGGACACCGACCGAGCGCTGCTGTACGTGCATACCTACGGTGATTCGAGTTCGCCTGAGCCATTCGCCGGGCAGAACGTCGATGCGACGACTGCACGAGTCCGCTTGGACGAGGTGCAGAGGATTCAGCTCGAAGATCTCCGGCGTGCACGAGAAAGCTATGCGGACGACCTCGAAGTATTCATCTCCCTTGCGCGGCAGTCCGTCGGGGTTTCAGCCCAGGTCGTCCAGAACGACATCGACGAGTCGCTTGAGCTAATGGGGGCGGATCGTCGTGGCCGTTGGTCGGGTCATGATGGTTCCGAGCCGCTGGCCGGTCAGCACTGTTCCTAGCTGGGTGTTGAACCCTAGATCTAGACCGTGCGCCGGCTGGTCGGTGAGGTCGGCCGTGATGGCTGGTGGGATGACGTGCTGCGAGCACTGAACCATTAGCAGGCTGCTGGTCGCCTCGGGCTCGACACGATCCGCGAGACAGGAGGGTGCAGCAGATGACGAAGGTGTTCGTCGGTCTTGATTGGGCCGAGGACCATCACGACGTGTTCATCGAGAACGATGTCGGCGAGCGCGTCGAGGGCGGTCGGCTGGCCGACAGCGTTGACGGTGTTGGCAGGTTCCACGGTTGGGTGAGCGATCTGGTCGCTGATCCAGCTGATGTCGTGATCGCGGTCGAGACCGATCGCGGATTGTTCATCGGGGCGTTGGTGGCCGCCGGATACACGGTGTTGGCCGTGAACCCGATGTCGACGTCGCGTTATCGCGAGCGGCACTCGACATCGGGCGCTAAGTCCGATCCCGGTGACGCCAAAGTGCTCGCTGATCTCGCTCGCACCGACGCCCACAACCATCGCCCCGTGGCCGGCGACAGCGAGCTCGGCCAAGCCGTCAAGATCCTGGCCCGATCGCATCAGTCGATGATCTGGACCCGGCAACGCCAGACCAACCAGTTGCGCTCCACCCTGCGCGAGTTCTATCCCGCAGCACTCGAAGCCTTTGATGACCTGGCCAGTGGTGATGCGCTGGCGGTGCTGGCGATCGCTCCGTCTCCGGCGACGGGTCGGCAACTCTCGAGATCCAAGATCGCCGCCGCGTTGCGACGTGGTGGCCGACAGCGACGCATCGACGAACGCGCCGAGGAGATCCAGACCGCGTTGCGCACCGAACAACTCGAGGCCCCCGGGGTGATCGCTGATGCGATGGCCGCCACCGTCACCGCCGTCGTTGCGGTGATCACCGAGCTCGTCACCCAGATCACCGCGCTCGAAGCACAGTTGGCCGACCGTTTTGAGCAACACCCGGACACCAAGATCATCCGTTCCCTGCCAGGACTGGGGATGATTCTCGGCGCCCGGGTGCTCGGCGAGTTCGGGGACGACCCGAACCGCTACCTGGATGCCAAGTCTCGCAAGAACTACTCGGGCATGTCACCCATCACCCGCGCCTCGGGCAAACACAAAGTCGTGCTTGCCCGATACGCCCGCAACAAACGCCTCGCCGACGCCTGCTACATGTGGGCCTTCGCCTCGCTCACCCGCAGCCCCGGAGCCCGAGCGTTCTACGACCACCGTCGATCAGCCGGCGACACCCACCACCGCGCACTACGCGCGCTCGCCAACCGCCTCGTCGGCATCCTCCACGGCTGCCTCCACCACCACACCCCCTACGACGAACACACCGCCTGGGCCCACCGCCAACAACTCGCCGCTTGACACGCACCACCCGTGGGATGTCTAGATCCGATCGAACTTGGCGCGCAGTTGATACTCGATGAGGATCTTCCAAGCATCGTCAGGATCGCCCGCGCAACGATTTTGCCAGGAGATGATGAGTGGACGCCCGAACTTCTGCAGAAGTAGGGCTGAGGTGCCGGTCAGTGAGCTGACGCGGCGTCACGAAGGACCGGAGACCAGGTGGGGACTTCCCCAGCCAGGCGTTCGGGAACATCCGCTTTCGAGCCCGAACGGTTGATGGACCGTCCCAGATGTGCCGGTCGGGGCCACTCGCGTCCGAGCGCTCGGGGCGGGATCGCTCGTCGCCGACCTGCGGTTCGAAGCACTTCTGGGTGCTGTCACCAATGGCTGGCGGTCGCGCGAAACAGTGGCTTCAGGGGTGCAGTCCCAGGCTCTGGGTAGCCACCGCGACCTCCTCCGGTCCGGTCTGCGGGGGCTCCGGGCTGAACCCATCGAGGAATGACCGGTCGGCCTGAGACGACGCGCCAAGGTCGGTCCCGGGGATGGGCGGGAACTCCGTGTGCGCAGGTACGCCCGTTTCGTGGAGCAGCTTCGCGAAGTGGTTTGCGCCGCCGCGGCCGGCCCGGTCGTTGTCGAACACGACGACCACCGCCCTTGAGCGAAGGGAGGGCAAGTCCTGAATCGAGGTTGCGAGCCTGGTTGCGATCGAGGCGTTCGGGATTGATGCGCCGAGGATGCCGACCGAGGGGAAGCCAGCTTGTGCGGCGGTCAGGCCGTCCGGAATGCCCTCGCAGATGAGTAGGGGGCGGTCTGGCTGAGGTGCCTCCACCGGGCGGGCCCACGACATCCGTGGGTTGGCCGCGAATCGGCCGTGGGGGTTGTCGTACTTGGACAGTCGCTTCTCGGCTTCGAGGTAGCGGGTCTGGAAGTAGATCGGCTCGCCGTTGATGTCGAGGGCGGGGTAGACGACGCCGGGGAAGCCGGGTGGGAAGCCTTTGGGGCGGGGGAGGTAGCGGCGGCCGGGGTCGGCGCCGACGAGGTTGGCTCGCAGGATGGGTTCGTCGAAGCCGCGGTCGAAGAGGAACTGGCGGTGAGGCGTGCCGGCCCGCGTCCAGAGGAGCTTGGCGGCGTGGTGGATGTACTCGAGGACCGCAGGGTCGGGCGGTTCGTCGAGGCTGCGACGGTTGGGCGGCTCGTGCTTAATCGGAGCGACGCCGGCGTGGTGGTCGGCGAGGTAGCGCATGGCATCGCCGGCGGGCATGCGGCGGGCGACCATGGCGGCGTCGATGGCGGTGCCTCCGTGGCCGCCGGACCAGCACTTCCATCGTTGGGTGCCGCCGGGGTCGACAGTGACTGTCACGGAAGGGTGGTTGTCGGGGTGATCGATCGCGGGGCAGCGCCATCTGCCGCCTGAACCATCGCGAGTGGGCGAGCCGGATAGCGAGGTCAGGAGCTGGACGAGGTCTACTCGCGACAGCAGCTCATCGCGGTCGATTCGCTCCGCACCGTTGGCCACGACAAGCGGCTCATTCGGCGGCCATCGCCGCGTCGGTGTTGCAGAACGGCATCTCGTGGCCGGCGATGACGTGTTGCACGATGGCTTTGCGGCCGGCGACGGACCAGATCGCTCGACCCGCGGCGAGGTGGGGGAGTTGCTCGACGAGTCCGGGGTTGAACAGGAGCAGGTTGCGGGCGTCACCGGCCTGGGAGGCGTCCTGGCGGAACACGACGCGGGTCTGGACGTCGGCGAGGAGGTCCGAGGCGATCTTGGCGGCGACGGTGCCGTCGGCGGCTTGGGCGCGCAGGTCGCCGATGCGATGGGCGATGAGAATGTTCCACAGGCCGTACTCGCGGCAGAGCTTGATGCGGGCCTGGAGCCAGCGGGCGTACTGCTCGGTGCCGACGGTCGCCCACACCTCGTCGTCGACGACGACGGCGCGGCGTCCCTGGTGCTTGAGCTCGGCGACCTGGGCGGCGAGCCAGGAGCCGGCGGCCATCTGGACGAGGGGGAGAGCGGTCTTGTTGCCGAACACGGCGGAGAGGTCGATGACGATGCCTTGTCCGGTGGTCCAGTCGATCTGGCGGGTGGATGGACCGTCGAACATGCCGCGCAGCGTGTGGGTGAGCATCTTGTCGAGCCCGAGCCGCAACCCGGCGACTGCCACAGCGACCGTGTCAGCCGGGACCGACGAGAGCACCGATGCTTCTGCCCAGCTGCCCTGTGGCTCGGTCAGCAGGCGAGTGAGGTCGATGAGGGTGGCGGGCTTGTGGCCGCGGGTGGCGTCGTCGAGTCGGATGGTGGCAGCGATGATGGCGGCCTCTTCGACATCGGAGAGTTCGCGGCGCAAAGCGAGTCCCAGGAGCCCGACGAGGAGCTCTTGGCGGTTGAGGAGCGACTGCGCCGCGTCGCCGGGGCCGGGGTCGAGCGGGTTCAGACGGTCGCCGCCGGCGCCGGGGAACAGCTTCACCTGCGGCATTGCGAGCAGGTCGGCGAGTGGTCCGTACTCGCCCTTGGGGTCGGTGATGGCGAAGAACCGGTGCGATCCCCAGAAGGCGGCGTGGCGGGCGATCATCACCTTGACGCTGGACGACTTGCCGACGCCGGGCTCACCGACGACGAGCGTGTTGGAGTTCGTCAGCATCGCCCCGCCGCCGAGTGGCACCCGGTAGAGAGCGAAGGGGCAGAAGTGGAACGCCGACTCCCCGTCGGTCATGTTCGCTCCCACGTACGGGGCGGGCACCGCGGCGAGGGTGCGGCCGCCGTGCCACGGGTACAGCGACGCCACGTGCGCGGTCGTCGCCCTGTCCCGCGGGACTCGCACCCCGACCGATCGGGCGGTCGGCTCGTTCGACGCGAGCGTCAGCTCGGCGACGGGTTCGATCGGCGCCGGCTCGACCGCCGGGCGGCGCAGTCGGGCGAGCAGGGTCACGTCGCGACCAGCTTCGATGCTCGCGGAACGTGCACTCGTGTGGCGGCGACGTTGCGACCGAGCGGCAGCGATGAGACCCATCCCGCTGTCTGCTGGGCGAGCAGAGGCTGGAGCTCGATCCCTGAGCGTGCCGCGGTGAGCTCGATCTCCGATGCGCTGGCGTCGAGGCGCTCGCGGGTTGGCGCGGTCATGGTGGCGAGCCCGACGAGGTTCATCTCGGCGAAGCCCTGTGCCAGCTCGAGCTCGCGACCAGCGACGGCGTCGAGTGCCTTCTCGTCGACGTTGCGGACCCGGACGCCCTTGCGGCGACGTGACTCGATGTTGGCTTCCCGCTTTGACGTTTCGGCGTCGACCTCGGCGTCGGAGTCCGACGGTGCCACCGGTTCGAAGACCATCGTGATCGACCTCGTCGCGCCGGTGGCGGTCATGAGCGGATTGAGCCATGCGGCGGGCACGTCGCGGCGGGGCCAGCCGGTGGTGTGCCAGGTGCGGTGCCACGACCCGTCGACCTGGACGGCGTCGACGTGCTCGTCGACGAGCATCGGACCGAAGCATGGCGCCGACCGGCCGGCGCGGGCTGCGAGCGAGCGGCGCAGCAGGCCGAGTCGATCGACGACGGACGGATCGGAGCGCACCCTCGTGGCGGTGATCAGCTCGGCGGCGGTCAACACGGCGTCGACGGTCAGCCCGGCCTCGCCGAGCTGGGTTCGCAACGCGTGGGCCTCGCCGAGCAGTGTCTCGATCGCCGCCATTGTGCGAGCCATGCCGCGCCCGGCTGCCACGCGAGCCGAGTCGACGCTGATCGTCACCAGCACCTCGTGGTTCACGACGGCGGGGGATACGGCCTCGATCAGGGCGAGGTAGTCCTGGCGTAGCTGGGTCATCTCCCCGCCGGCCCATCGGTCGTGGAGGTCGTCGATCTGCTCGGTGACCGACACCGGTGAGGTCCAGTCGTGCCACACGATCTGGCTGACCGGCGACGCCTCACGGGCGAACGTCGCCAGCGTCGCCCCCCACGCATCGAGTCGGTGCTCCTGCGTTACGGGATCGGCGATCTCGAACTGGCCGTCGCCGGTCACCCGGAACGCGCACGTCACGAACCCGGATCGGCGATCCCATGCCACACCGACCGGCACCCGCTCGCCGGGCACGAACCAGCCGACCGATGCCTCGAACAGCTCGAGTCCGGCGAGCGGTTCGGGCAACGCCTCGACCTGCACACCGTCGGCCGAGGTGATCATCGGCACGGGTCGCACCCACCGGTTGCGGTGGCGGTGCCGGCGCCACCACCAACCCAGCAGCGGACCGATCACCTCGTGCACCCGCCGACCGTGCCAGCGACCGACCGCCACCCACACCGCCACCGTGACCAGCGGCAGCACCATCAGCCACGGCAGCCATCCCACGAGGCCGAGCCACATTGCGCCGAGCACCACGGCGCCCGCTGACACCAGCCCTGGCGGCAACGCTCCGAACAGCCCGGTCCGCCGACGCCGCGGGAACCGGTATCGCCGACACTGCTCTTCACGTTCACCCATCGCGTCGCTCCTCTCTCGCCGCGCTACCCGTCGTGGTCCGCTGCCAGCGACGCGCCACCGCCGTGTGCCGCGGTTTGCTGGGCGGTGTTCCTCGCCGCGCCGGCGGCCGCCTGACCGGCAGCGACCGTCGCAGCGACCACAGGCGCGGCCGGCCCGGCTGCAGTGCTGCCAGCCAAAGCGTCACCTGACGCCCCGGGTCCGGCGGCGGCTGCGGCGCTGGACTGGCGGGCGGCGCCGCCGGCCAGCCGGTTGCGCATCATCGATCCGTAGTAGGAGAACTGCATCGTCTGCGACGTCGCCCGCAATGGGCCCGAAGCCACGCCCTGAGCGACCATCGCGCCGGCGGCCAGCGGTAGCAGCTTCCACACGAGGAACGGCATGAACGACGCCAGCCCGATCGTGACCAAGCCGATGAACAGCACGCTCAATGTCGTAGCGATCCCCTCCGACGACACCTGCTGCTGGCTCCCTGACGAGTCCACCGCCGGTGCCGCCACCACCGCTGACGAGAACCCCGTCTGGAGCGCAGCGGGCTGCGTCGTCCCTCTGGAACCGTCGGATCCCGAGGCCAGCTCGGTCACCACGGGCGACGAAGCGACGTCGGGGTTCGCCTCGCTGCCGCCGAGTGCGGAGAGCCCGATCGTGAGCGCGATCGTGATCAGCGGCTTGGAGATGATCAGCGCCACCAGCATCTGACCGGTCGTCTTGGTCGCCTCCC
>JAAUYD010055782.1_pt1 | contig 10590 bp, 7 predicted proteins | sample 7278101 | NCBI WGS metagenome assembly JAAUYD01 (sample SAMN14350128, study PRJNA611818) | marine sediment metagenome | isolation source: surface marine sediment (0.6m) | place: French Polynesia: Moorea | collected 2018-08
CTATGCGAATGCCCGTTCGGGCTGGGCCATGGAAACAACCGACGTGTATAAACGACGGGGCGTGGGCATCGGTGCCATGTGGTACGGTATCGGCAATACCGGTGTTCAGAATCCATCCACGGCCCGGGTCGCCATGTCGCCAGCCGGCGAAGTCACCCTGTTTACGGGCTGTGCCGATATCGGTCAGGGGTCCACCACCATTCTTTCTCAAATGGTGGCCGAGACATTGGGGCTCAATCCAGAAGAGATCCGTGTGGTGTCGGCCGACACCAAACACACCACCAATGCCGGCGCCACCTCGGCCAGCCGGCAGACCTATATTTCCGGCAACGCAGTGAAAGATGCGACGGACAAACTGGCCGATGTCTTGCTAACCGAGGCGGTGAATCGCCTGAGGTCTCCCAAGTCGTCACTGGTCTTCGAAAACGGGCACATCGCGGTTGCAGATGGACAGGCAACGGAGAAGAAGCATATTGCGTTGGCGCAGTTGGCGCGCCGGATCCATGACAAGGGGGGCACCCTGACGTGGCAAGGCTACTTCGATCCCGAGACCATTCCACTGGACCCCGAGACCGGGCAGGGCGTGCCGTATGCGACATACGCCTTTGCGTGTCAGATGGCGTGCGTTGAAGTGGATGTGTTGACCGGCATGGTCCGGGTGGACAAGATCGTCGCCGCCCATGATGTCGGCAAAGCCATTCACCCTGAAAATGTGGTGGGCCAGATCTGCGGCGGCACGGCCATGGGCATCGGGTTGGCCGTCATGGAGGAGTTCGCCACAGGCGCTACAGCCTCCTTGAAGGACTATCATATCCCCACCATTGCCGATATGCCCGATATTGTGCCCATCATTATCGAGTCGCCTGAACCCTCCGGACCATTTGGCGCCAAAGGTGTGGGAGAACCCGCGCTGATCCCAACGGCACCGGCCATTTTGAATGGACTTGCCAATGCCATAGGCCAACGGATTTATCAACTTCCCGCCAACCTCGAGCGGGTCTTGGCGGCGGCAATTCAATCGGGTCTTTTTGGACCCGCAACAGAAGAGCAGGGCACCGGGCATTCAATATAATATAGATGATGACCGGACAACAGTGCATGATCAATAATTTAAAGGAGACGATATGGCGGTGATACAGGAAGTCAAAGAGCATTACGGGAGACTGAAACTCCTCATCGGAGGCGAGTGGGTGGACTCCAAAACCACGGTGGTCGGCGAGGTGGTAAACCCGACCAACGGCAAGGTGATTGCGGAACTGCCCACTGCAACCCAGGATGAGGCCCGAGGGGCTGTGGAGGCCGCCCAGAGGGGTTTTGAGGCCATGAAGGGCATTGCCCTGCGTGAGCGCGCCAGAATGCTTTTCGATATGCGCAATGTGTATGAAAATCACTTCGACGAATTGACCCGGGTGCTGACCCAGGATCACGGCAGGACCATCGCCGAATCCAGAGGATCGGTGCGCAGGTCCATCGAAAATATCGAATCCGCCTGCTCGGCGGCATATGGTATGGCCGCTAGAAATGAGCACATCGACAACCTGGCACGGGGTATCGACATGTGGCTCTCCTGGGAAGCTCTGGGTCCCTTTCTCATCGTGACGCCCAACAACATTCCCATGCACGCCTGGTCCTCTTTCGTTCCCTATGCACTGGCCGCCGGCTGCTCGGTCGTGGTCAGCCCCAGCCGTCAGGATCCGGTGGCAGCCGAATACATGAGCCGGGTGGCACTGGAGGCTGGTTGGCCGGAGGGCGCCATCAACGTGATTCACGGCGGCCGTGACGTCAACAAGTACATCCTCGAACAGCCGGAGATCCAGGGGCTTGGCTTTATAGGTTCTACACGGGCCGGGTGGGACCTGTTCAAGCGCTGTGGCGAACTGGGCAAAAATTCGTCCATCAACGGCAACGGCAAGAATACCGTAGTGGTGATGCCCGATGCCGACCTCGACACCATCATCCCCTTTCTGCGACAGGGATGTTTCGGAATGACCGGCCAGCGCTGCCTGGGGTCGGACAACGTGGTGGTCGTCGGCGACATTTACGATGACTTCAAAGAGCGATTCGTGGCCGAAGCCCGGCAAATGAAACTCGGATATGGCCTGGACGAAGAGACCACCATGGGCCCCTATGTTTCGGCTGCAGGACGGGACAGCGTCGCCCTTTGGGTGGAAAATGCGATTAAGGAAGGGGCGACCATGGTTCATGACGGACGCATGCTGCCGCCGGATCTTCCCCAGGGCTTCTTCATGGGCCCCACCATCCTCGAGAACCTCAATCCGGACATGGAGGTGGCCAAAGAGGAGGCTTTTGGCGCCGTCGCCGGATTGATGAGAGCCGGAAGCCTGGAAGAGGTGATCGACTGGATCAACACTCGCACCGATCTGGGGCACTCAGCCTGTATTATGACGCAGAGCGGTAAATCGGCACGCAAATTCGCCCAGGAGGTCATTGTAGGCAATGTGGGCATTAATGTGGGCGTACCGCAACCCTATGCCTTCTTTCCTCTGGGATCCAAACGCAAATCTTTCATGGGCGGGGCGAAAAGCAGACTGGCCTCCATGCGACTGTTTCTGGACGAAAAAACCGTCACAGCCCGCTGGGTATAGCACCCATTCCCACGGCACCGTGCGAGGGCGAAACAGCTCCATCACCGCCTTCGCAGGGTCAAGGGGCAGCAATAAAGATGATGCGTCCATGATGGCATCGGGCAATCGACCTTTACACCATCATCAACTTGGAAGGAGGCTTGTCATGGCCACGGCAATCTTAAAAAATATCGGCACCATCGTCTCCGGCGATATCAATAACCCCATCATCAACGGCGACGCCATCCAGATAATAGACGGCACCATTGCAGCAGTGGACACGCTGGCCAATCTGCCGGATGGGTCAGCGGACCTGGTGATCGATTGCGCCGGCACCACAGTGACGCCGGGTTTGATCGATTCACACTGCCACAGCGTCCTGGGTGATTACACCCCACGCCAAAAAATGGCCGACTTCATCGACTCCGCACTGCACGGCGGGGTCACCACCTCCATCTCGGCCGGCGAAGTTCACCTTCCGGGGCGCCCCAAAGATCCGGCCGGCGTCAAAGCCCTGGCCATTCTGGCGGCCAAATCGTTTGCCGCTTATCGACCCGGCGGTGCCAAGGTGGTCGGCGGGGCCGTCATTCTGGAAAAGGGGCTCGTGGAAGCGGATTTCAAGGAACTGGCCGCCCAAGGCGTCCGGACTGTGGGCGAAGTCGGATTGGGTTCTGTCAAAGATCCTGAAGAAGCGTCGATTATGGTGACCTGGGCCAAAGCCGCCGGGATGACCGTCATGATGCACACCGGCGGCACCTCCATTCCGGGGTCCTCCACGGTAACCGCGGAGATGGTCATGGCCACCAACCCCGACATCGTCTCGCATATCAATGGCGGGCCGACGGCCATTGCGCCGGAAGAGGTCGAAAAACTGGTCACCGATAGCGAATTCGCCTTGGAAATCGTCCATTGCGGCAATCCCAAGGTTGCCGTGGCGGCAGCCGATCTAAGTGCCCAAGCCAATGCCCTGCACCGCATCATCATCGGTAACGACGCGCCCTCGGGAACCGGCGTCGTCCCCCTGGGTATCCTGCGGGTGATCAGCCATCTGGCCAGCCTGTCACAGGTTTCTCCCATGGCGGCAATCTGCATGGCCACAGGCAATACGGCACGGGTCCACAAACTCAACCGAGGCAGGATCGCCCCGGGTCTGGAGGCCGATCTGGTGATCATGGACGCCCCCATGGGTTCGGTGGGCGACGATGCCATGGCTGCCATCGCCGCCGGCGACATACCGGCTGTCTCCTTGGTCATGGTGGACGGAGAGGTTGTTGTCTCCAAAAGCCGCAACACGCCGCCGCCCAAACGCAAATATACCGTGGCAGCCTGAATCGGGGGAGAGACCCATGCAGATCGATCAAAACCTTTGTACAGGATGCGGATTTTGCCAGAGGGACTGTCCGGTGGAGGCCGTCCGGGTGCAGAAAAAGAAAGCGGTCATCGACCACCACATGTGCACCCAGTGCCGGGTATGCTTCCGCGTTTGCGAGGAGGGAGCCGTGGTGGACAGCATGCCCGAGGTGGCCGGCGATGCGCTGGTCTGCGATGCCTGCCCCATCAAGTGTCGAATCAATGCCGGCTATATCGGCGCCTGCCACCGCTACCGCAACCAGGACGGAGAACTGGTCCGAACCGTCCCGCTGCACGCTTACGATGATGTCCGCGAAATCGTGGGCCCCAGGACCGCCCCGCCCATCCGGCGGCCGGTGGTCACCGCCATCGGCGCCGGCACCACCTACCCGGACTGCAAACCCGCTCCGGTCATCGCGTCGGAAGAGAGGGACGGCATTGACGTGGTCACAGTGGTCACCGAAGTGCCCTTAAGCTACAGCTCGATACTGGTGAAGGTGGATACCGACATTCCCATCGGCAAGGAGGGAGAGCGGATCTTCGTGGGCAAACGAGAGGTCGGCATGATCGAAACCGAGCAATACGGCTCCAAAATGCTGCACATCGGCGGCGTCAACCGCCTCACCGGCCCCAATGGTTTTGTCGTGGCGCGTACCATCGCCGACTTAGCCAACCGCAAGGCAGTCAAGCTAAAGGTTGAAAACGGCACGCGGCTCACGGTGCAGGTAGGCCAACCGCCCGTCATCAACAATGAGATCGCCAGCAAGATGCGCGTGGGCTGCGGGAGCGCCACCCTGGGGATCTTCGCGCCCTTATTCGTGGCTGCCGCCGACGAGGTCATCGTGCTGGACGCCCATATCACCGGTCAGATGAGCCGTCATGTCGCCGGGCAGTTCGCCGGCGCGAAACCCTCGGGGATCTCTCTGGTCTTCAAGGAGAGCACGCCCGGACGTTATTTCGGCGACCATGGTGATGGCTGGGGAGGCACCTCCATCGTTGATCCCCGGAACATTATCGATGCCATCGACATGAAGGTGGCCCGGACCGGCATGACGGTCCTGATCACCGAAACCACAGGGCAGAACGGCGTCATGTATCAAATATCCGACGGGGGCCGACTGGAGGAGATGCCATTGACGAAAAAGGGTGAAGAGGCCCTGGAAGCGGTTCGAGGCTCATGCGAACCGTCACGGGTGTCGGCGGTTTACACCGGCGGCGCAGGCGGCAGTGCCCGCGCGGGCGTGACGCGCTACCCCATCAAGCTGACCCGGGCCGTACACCGCGGTGAGGCGCATTTGACGGTGGGCGGGTGCGACGGCTATGTGCTGCCGGGCGGTGGCATCACCTTCATGGCGGATGTGGAAAAGGTGAAAGCCGGCAGTTTCTACTGGACGCCGACCCCGGCCACCATTTGCCCCCTGGAATACACCATGACGCGCAAGGAATACGAAGCCATCGGCGGACATGTCGGCGCCATGAAACCCTTCCGCGCTAAAAAGCCGGTGGGCGACAAGTAGAGGCCAAAGCCGTGGCCGGTCCCATATCGCGTCGGGTGCATGTTGAAACGGACAGCACCGGCTGGACACAGGTAGAATACGGCCCCATGCGGCTTCGCATCCACGCACTCAAACGCGGCAAACCACGGCCTTCCGTTGTCGACGGCGCTGTTGACAAGGCGCGGGGCTATCTCGATTGCGTGGCCCGACACCGATCATTGCTCTCCCGTCCCATGGATCCGGCATCCCTATCACCCACAGCCGACGAACTGATTGTTCGCATGGTCCAAAATGCAAGCCTCATCAATGATGCAGACCTTACGCCCATGGCCACCGTCGCCGGCGCCATCGCCGATGCCGTCGCGGACTGGCTTTTTACAAGTGGCATGACCCGCGTCATTGTAGACAACGGCGGCGACATTGCGGTACGACTTGCAGCAGGTGAATCGGTCACTGTCGGTGCCAGGCCGGATCTGCGCTCACCAAGCGTGTCTCACGCCATACGCCTTTGCGGGGATTCAACAACCTGGGGAGTAACCACCAGTGGCTTCGGTGGTCGCAGCTTTACGCGAGGCATCGCATCAGCGGTTACCGTTGTAGGGCGGTTCGCTGCCATCGCAGACGCGGCGGCCACGGCCATTGCCAACGCCTGCTTCATTCGCGACAAACGCATCCTGCAGATGCCGGCACAGCAAATCGACCCCAACACCGATCTCAAAGACATCCCTGTGACCGTGAACATCGGTCCATTGGTCAGCGATGACTACCGGCGAGCCATCCTCAACGCCTGCCATAAAGCGGATGATCTTGCTTCAAGGGGCATCATCACCGGCGCACTCATTGCAGCAGGAGGAATGTACGCCGTGACACCCGATTTCGAGCGCCGTGTCGGCTTGTCGGATCACCACATTTTGCAGAGAATCGACCGGCCCTGAGTAAATATCCACACCATCGATTTTTACCTTTGTCCCCTGTTATTGCGATGATGAGGCGAATCCATTTACTTCCCCGGCAACTCCGGCTATTTACATCAAGCTGTTTTATAAATCCGGATTCAACCGCCATCCCAGTAACGAACGCCGCTGTTTGGGGGTGTCGGCCTGGACCGCCACCCTCACGGCCTTGGCCGATCCCACGATAATGACCATCTGCCGGGCGCGGGTCAGGGCCGTGTAAAGCAAGTTGCGCTGCAGCATGATATAATGCTGTGTCACCATGGGCAGGATGATCACCGGGTACTCCGAACCTTGGGATTTGTGGACCGAAATGGCGTAGGCCAGGGTCAGTTCGTCCAGGTCGGCGTCATCATAGGCGACCCGTCGACCGTCAAAATCCACCCATAAACGCCCATTCTCTTGATCCATGCGGGCTACGGTGCCGATTTCGCCGTTGAATACCTCTTTTGGGTAGTTGTTGCGCAGATGCATCACTTTGTCTCCCATGCTGAAAGCGGCCTTTTTTTCCGCATCGGGATTGAGGGCCGACTGAAGCAAGGTGTTGAGCGCCATGGTTCCCAGGGGCCCTTTGTGCATGGGGGTGAGCACCTGCACGTCATGGACGCCGTCCAATCCCAACTCCTTGGCAATGCGCTCCTTGCAGAGGGTCAGTATAATATTGGGAATCCGGGTAGGGTCGCTTTGTTCGATGAAGGTGAACTCAGACAACGGCGCGTCGGAAGCCAAACATTCCATGTGGGGCAGTTCTCCCTTCTGGATCCGATGCGCATTGGCGATGATCGGGCTGCGGGCGGCCTGCCGAAAGATCTCCTTGAGTTCAAAGGCCCTCACCACCTGGGCGTCAATCAGGTCGGACAGCACCGTGCCGGGCCCCACGGAGGGCAATTGGGAGACATCCCCCACCAATACCAGCCTGGCCCCGTGGGGCAGCGCTTTCATCAGATGGCCCATCAACTGGATATCCACCATGGAGGCCTCATCCACCACCAGGGCCTCGGTATCCAAGGGATTGTCCTGATCATGCTCGAAGTGACCCTCGGTCAGATTGAAACCCAGAAGTTTGTGCAGGGTTGCAGCCGGTTTGTGGGTTATTTCAGAGATACGCCGGGCAGCCCGCCCGGTGGGAGCGGCCAGAAGATAATTCACGCCCACTGCCTCGAACACAGCGGCGATGGCCCTGATGATGGTGGTTTTACCGGTGCCTGGACCGCCGGTAATAATGACCAGGCGCTGGTCCAATGCACTTTGCAGCACGGCCAACTGGGTTTCAGTGAGCTTAATGGCCAGCCGCCGCACAACAGTCTCGGCGATTTCGCGGGCATCAAACCTGGGAGCCTCCACCGGTATGGTAAGCAAGGCCTGAAGGCGTTCGGCGACCTCCTTCTCGGCGGCATAGTGCGGCTGCAGGTATACCGGAGAGCCCGGCGCGTGAGCGTCTTGAACGATCTGCCGGTCCTCTTCCAAATGGGTCAGGGCGTCCTGGATGACATCATAGCCCAGATTGAAGGTTTCGTCACAGCGGGCTTCCAAATCGTTCAAGGGGATATACAGATGCCCCTCTTCAACCGCCTCCTGGAGCATATGGCGCAAACAGGCCCGGGCACGCTGGGACTCGTCGATGGGCAGATCGGATTGCTGAACCACGGCATCGGCAATATAGAATCCGATGCGGGGGATATCCGCCGCTACCTGATAGGGATTGTTCTGCAATATGGTCATGGCATCAGGTCCATAGGCCTTATACAGCTTGGCGCCGTAAGCCGGTTTCAGGCCGTGGTCCTGCAGGAAACCCATCAGGGCGCGCACGGCATGATGCTCCTGCCATGCTTGGGCGATGCGCTGGGCCTTGTCATCGCCGATACCGTTGACCTCCGTCAGCCGGTGGGGCGACTGTTCAATGACGCCCAGGGCCTCCTCACCAAAATGAGCGATGAGCCGCTCGGCGGTTTTGGGCCCCACGCCTTTGATCAAACCGGATGTCAGGTAACGACGAATCTCCTCGACACCCGCCGGCAGCAGCACCTCAAAGGCCGTGACCTTGAACTGCTGCCCGTAGCGGGGATGGGTCTCCCAGCGGCCTCTGAGCCGCAGCAGCTCTCCAGGCCGCGGTTCAGGAAAGTGCCCCAGCACGGTGACCAGGGAGTTGGTTTTGGCCTCCCTGAGCTTGGCGATCATGAAATGGTTCTCTTTGCTGCGGAAGGTGATACGTTCGAGTTGGCCCTCTATTCGGTTGACTCTGGGAGAAGACATATGGGTTACGCAACGGGAAAGAAATTAATTTTGCCGGACATGATCGTTTGCGCAGCATGACGCAGGTCATCGACCACGGCAAACGGCAGCATCTTCTTTTGGACCAGCTCTTCTTCGGCCTCGCGGCCGTTTCCGGTGCGCACCAGCAAGGTGGCCCCACAACCGGCATTTCGGCCGCACATCACATCCTTGACATTATCTCCGATCATCACGGTGCGCGGCAGATCGATACCGTGCTTCTCCTTGGCCTGAAAAATCAATCCGGGCTCGGGCTTGCGACAGTCACAATGGTCATCGGGCCGATGGGGGCAGTAAAAGATATCGAATAGGCTACCGCCGGCCGCTTCCACGGCCCGCCTCAAACGGCGATGCATATCTTCCAATACCGCTTCGGTCACCATGCCGCGTCCGATAATGGACTGGTTGGTAATCAGAATCAACGCAAATCCCGCATGGGTCAGTTCCGCCAGCGCCTCAAGGCTGCCGGGAAGAAAGCGATACTCGTCCCAGCTCTTTATATAGTCCACCGAGTCATAATTAATCACCCCGTCCCGATCGAGGAAGATAACGTTCTTCAGTGTCATGGTTGTCTGCCTGTAATCTATCGATTATAATGGAACCCTCATGAAGGCCCCGGATAACTATCGATGGCAATGTACTGGTCAACCTTCAGTGCTCAACCGGATTCCGGCCTTCGAGACTGTGTCATAAATGCATAAACAACGGCATTTGTTAACATCGTCATTCCGGCGAAAGCCGGAATCCAATATAGGATCAATTACTTACGTTTATGGATGCCGGCTTTCGCCGGCATGACGGGCGGTATTTAGCCCATTTATTGAATTGTGACACAGTCTCTTTCGCCGGAATGACGTAAGTTATGATATCACCGAGAAAAATAATTTAAAGACGCATAGTAGCGATTATTCTGCTACTATAAACGCCTGCCCAAACCCGCCCTCAATCAGCCTGGCCTCATAGGCCACGGCATCTTCCAGATTACTGCTCTTGCCCACCCGTACACGGTAGAAGGTTTGCTGTCCGTCGAAGTAGGCCTGCATGTGGGCATTTTGATAGCGCCGGTCGAGTCTGGCTACCAGGCGTTCGGCATTGGCCCGTTCGGCAAAAGCCCCCACCTGGAAAGTAAATTTGCCGGAGTAGTAATCGATGGGCACATACTGCTGCTTTCCAGTTGCAGCTTTTGCCGGCTTCGGTGCGCCCAATGCCACCACTTTGACACGCGCTGTCCCCGGCCCCACCATGCCGATACGCTTGGCAGCGCCATAAGACAAATCGATGATACGGCCGCGTGCAAATGGGCCGCGATCGTTGATGCGCACATCAACGGATTTGCCGTTGGTCAGGTTGTGCACCCGCACAAAGGTCCCCATGGGCAGGGTCTTGTGGGCGGCAGAGATCCCATACATGTTGTAAGTCTCACCATTTGATGTCTTTCGGCCGTGAAATTTTTTGCCGTACCATGAGGCCACGCCGGTTTGTTCAAATCCGCGGGCATTGGGAATGGGCTGGTACCAGGTGCCATATACCCGATAAGGTTTGGGGTGTTGAGGCGTCGGCCGGGGCGGTGGCGGAGAGGAGATAATAGCCGGCGCACATGCTGATATCAGCCAGAGTATTCCAATCAAAGGGAGAAGAGGACGAATATGTTTTAGCATTATAAAAAACGGGTTTAGGTTTTAGGGTTTAGGTTTTAGGTTTTAGGTTTTAGGTTTTAGGTTTTAGGAAAAATTGCCCCACAGTTGATAGCAAATCAAGCTATTATTTCAGATACTGCAATGGCCGAAGGGTTTGAACAATACTATTGTAAGCCCCTGGCATTATAATTCTCACGAATCACTACTGTGCAAATCGTCGGAGGGCTCCAGAGCCAAGGCGACCAGGGGTGAAGCCGTATTGTAATACTGCGATCCCTTGGCAACGCGGGATCTGGAG
>JAAUYD010219014.1_pt1 | contig 10586 bp, 8 predicted proteins | sample 7278101 | NCBI WGS metagenome assembly JAAUYD01 (sample SAMN14350128, study PRJNA611818) | marine sediment metagenome | isolation source: surface marine sediment (0.6m) | place: French Polynesia: Moorea | collected 2018-08
GGTTGCCTGTTGCCTGTTCCCTCTCCCGAAGGGTGATAACTGGTAACTGTTCACTGACAACTGTTAAACAGACTACCCCGTTTAGTCTGAAGCTGCCTATTGGAGCGATCGCGTTCCTTAACAATTTTTAACTATTTAATTGTATTTTTTCATACTTTTTCATACCTTTTCTCACTGACAAAATCTCAAAAAACTTCTAATTATAATAAAGAATCAAAAATCTTTGGTGAGGGGTGCATTGTTGGTGGAAGTGCCGTAGTTACTAAAAACATTCCCTATGATGCTGTGGCTATTGGAGTTCCAGCCAAAGTTACTAAGATGCGCAACAAAAACAATTAATTTGCAAAAGCAATCTATTAAGACTATTAACAAACTTAGTTAAAAGGTCACGATCGTTATGACAACAAAACAGATAGAGGATTTACAAAAGCAAACGACTCTCAACTTTACTGCTACTACACAGGTGACGGCGGTAGAAGAATTTCCTCAAGATGTCTCAGTTGCCATTGTCACCCACAATGCTCTGAGTTATCTAGCAGCAACACTGGAGTCACTGAAAGCGGCTGGTTGTCCCAATGAACAGATAACTATAGTAGATGTTGCTAGTACTGACGGCGGGACAGATTGGGTTGAATCCCAATGGTCTGGTGTTCGGGTTCTGCGTCTTGATTTCAATAAAGGTCCAAATCCTGCGCGTAATCTTGGTATCACTAGTGCAACGACACCCTATGTACTTATTATGGATGCTGATGTCATGGTACAAGCAAACACCGTTTTTTTGCTTAGAAATGCCATGAAGCAAGACCCTTCGATTGCAATCGCCAGCCCAATTGTTGTATATGCCAAGAAACCAGATACGATCCAGTATGCAGGAACGAGCCTTCATTTTATGTGTGAAGCGGTCAATCCTTGGCAAGGTAAGCCAGTTTACGAGCGCGGAACTGAGCCACAAGATATCGGCTGTGCCTCAGGTTGCACTCTCTTAATTTCTCGTGCTGCCGCTATACGCGCAGGTTTATTCGACAACCGATACTTCGCAGGTAAGGATGACGGAGACTTTACCCATAGAATCAAGCTGGCAGGTTACAGAATTATAGAAGTGCCTACAGCACACGTTATTCATAATTGCAGTCCCCGTGGCACCAAACTATTCCAGCACCAAATCCGAAACCGCTGGCATTTTATGCTCAAGAATTACCAAATTCGTACCCTATTATTACTCGCACCAATATTGCTCTTGCACGAGTTATTACAAATTACACTGCTAACATACAAAGGTCATTCAATAGCTTATCTGAAAGCTATTTTAAACCTGATAAAGATGCTGCCATCACTTCCCTCAGATAGAGCCAGTGTTGCTAAGTTTCGCGTTCGCCAAGACCACGAGGTGCTAATAAGTAGTCCGATTTTGGTACGTGAAGACATGCTTAGTAACTCATTCTTATGCTATTGCAAAACTCTATACGATAGCTTACTTAGCAATTATTGGAAATTACTAAGAAAAACAATTCTAAAGTGATGACAGAGAAGGCAATTGCGCGAACTTTTAGAAGATTAAGTTGAAAGATTGAAATCGAGTTCTACCATCCTCAGATCTTAGAAGCTCGCGCTCGGATATTCACTCATTACCCCTCTTCCTAGCTAATGGTGCAAATGCGCTCGCTGGTGGGGTAAAGTTGAAAGTTGTGGTGTACATATTTAATGAGTGATATCTTAAATCAGGTTTATAGTGAATTATCTTGGTTTATATGCTCAGCTTTACATTTTGGGGGTTTATGGCATTGGGTTGCTTATTCTGGTTTATCTGCTAGAAAGTGCAACTTTTAATAGGTTACTAGAATTGATAAAAGCCTTAGCTACTCCTATTACTCTCATAATTGTTGCTCGAAATATTAATCAAGAATTTGAAAAGCGCAAGCGAAAAGAAGATATTGAGCGAGAAGAACGCCAAAGTAAGGAAGATAATAAAAGGCAAGAAGAACTACTAAAACGCCAAAGCGAGGAGAGCCAAGAAAATCGGAGACAAGAAGCTTTGAGACAATATTTACAGCAAATGACTCAACTTCTTACTACTAGTCAGCTTGCTGAGGCAAAACATGAAGAGCCAGTTACTCGTGCGGCTCAAGCTTTAACAGTAACGTTGATTCGTCAACTGGACAACGCTAGAATCGCACAAGTAAGCAGTTTTTTAGTAAGTAGTGGTCTTGCTAGTAAAGAGAAAGAAAATCCTTCCATACTCCGTAATGCTGACCTTTCTTTCGCCGATCTTAGTAAAGCTGACATAAAATCAGTAAACCTCAATGGAGCTATTCTCACTGGGGCTAACCTCACTGGGGCTAACCTTACTGGGGCTAACCTCACTGGGGCTAACCTTACTGGCGCTATTCTCACTGGGGCTATCCTTAATGGCGCTATCCTTAATGGCGCTATCTTTAATGGTGCTAACCTCAATGGTGCTAACCTCGATGGTGCTATTCTCACTGGGGCTAACCTCACTGGGGCTAACCCTACTGGAGCTATTCTCACTGGGGCTATTCTCACTTGCACTATCCTCAGAGGCGCAGACCTCACTGACTCTATCCTCAATGATGCAGACCTCACTGGCTCTATCCTCAGAGGCGCAGATTTCACTGGTGCTATTCTCACTGGCGCTTACCTCACTGACGCTAACCTCACTGACGCTAACCTCAATGGCGCGATCGATCTAAAAGTCGAACAAGTTAAAAAAGCAAGAAATTGGTCAAAAGCGAAATATTCTGAAGAATTTAGAAAAGAACTAGGTTGGCAATAAAAATCAGGAAGTATAGATCGGTAACACAGAGTCTCTCTATGTACGATCGAAGTAAGTAAATTTATGTAAACCTTGAAAAAGTTAAACCTATTTATAAATAAAAAGTTACAAATAAAAAAATAGGTAATATTTATTGGCAATAATTGACTTCACGAGGTCAGGGGTTAAATATTTGTGTTACTATTGAGCGTAACAACTTTATGATTACATAATTATTGTAATTTTAGTCACACCGTGTAATTGACAAGAAAAACTGTTGCTATACAAAAATTCACATTTTTTTTACTTTTTGCTACACGTTTTAAGCTTTTAATGATGTTTTAACGGGTTTTTATAAAATTTTTCACTTTAATGGAGTTTGGTATAAAACAAAAAGTAAAATATTTTATAACTTTTCGTCACCGCTGAAACATTATAAGTACAGATGTCGTCAGTTTAGTCTCATACAATTTAAATAACATTAAAGAACAAAGGATAAGTCTATCATTAATATGCTGATAATCACGGAAAAAGAATTAAAACAAAAGTTTTTATCTGACTCAGAGAACAATCTAATTCAGATTCAAAGTAATAATTTAAAAGAAGGAGTTTCTTTTGCTAAAAAACTCAAAGGCGCAGCCTTAGATTTAGTAAAAGAATATCTTGATAATAATCGATTTTGTTTATTAGTTGAAAATGACAGCTATTGGACAATTTGGCACGAACTAATCTAGTGATAACTAAACGATTGACGTTTTCCAATGTCCGTTCCTTGTTGTCAAGTTAACTAGATATTGCGATCGATTTGTCTCTAACCTAACCCTTTCAACGGTATCTTTCTCACCACATCTTTAAAATTAAATAAGTGTTCTATTTCTGGAAATTTAGTTAATAATTAAGCGCTGAAGTATTTAGCCACTGGGTGATAAGTAATAATTGCAGTAGTAGATTGTTCGGGATATATTTGTTCGCTTTCGTCCATGTAGAGGTCGATGCGATCGCAACCTAATAACTCTAATTGCTTGTACTGATCCTGAATATTGGGACAAGCAGGATAGCCAAAACTATAGCGAGAACCGCGATATCTTTGCTGTAAGATGTCTTTTATATTATCGGGTTCTTCTGTCGCAAAACCTAACTCGCGACGTATCCTAGCGTGAGTCCATTCTGCTAGCGCTTCTGCTGTTTGTACCGCCATGCCGTGATAATAGAGATAGTCGGTATAGCGATCGGAGTCAAATAGTTTTTTGGCGTATTTTGTAGCTATTTCCCCTACCGTTACGGCTTGCATGGGGAATACATCTACGATACCAGATCCTTTTGGCGCGAAGAAATCAGCAATACACAGACGACGGGACGATTTTTGACGGGGAAATTCTAAGCTTGCTACTGGTTGTAGAGTTTCTATGTCTTTCCCTTGGGCTATCGCTTCGGTATCGTAGATATACAATGAATTCCCTTTTGCTTGTACTGGGAAGTAGCCGTATATTACTGTTGGATGGAGTAAATTTTCCTCGATAATAAGCTGCTTCCACTTTTCTAGTAGAGGATAAACTTTTTCAGCTAAAAACTCTTGGTATTCTTCCTTTGACTGTTCTTTAGGTTTGCGGAATTGCCATTGTCCTGCGATCGTCGCTTGTAAGTCTAGATACCAGAAGACCTCTTCTAGAGAGATATCTTGGGGGTTTAGTATCTTTGTACCCCAGAAAGGAGGAGTGGGACGATCGATATCGAGAGTAACAGCATCCGATCGTCTGGTATCTTTTTCTGTTGGAGATTGTTTTGTTTTGGATCCGTCCCCAATTATAGTATCGGGGTTAATTTGGTATTCTTCTGGTTCGGTTTTTTTGCCGTTTTTGCCGTTATTTTCTTCGGTATATTCGTCTAAAAATCCTTTAATATCGTCCCACTTGTTTGCTTTTTTCGCAGGCATTAATTTGTCCATAAAATGGAGGTCAGAAAAGGCATCTTTGCCATAAACTACCTGACCTTTATAGGTATTTTGACAATCTTGGTTGACAAATTTAGGAGTTAGCGCCGCACCACCTAAAATAACAGGTACGCTAATTCCTCTTTCGTTAAATACCTCTAAATTTTCTTTCATAAACGCCGTAGATTTAACTAACAATCCACTCATAGCGATGCAGTCAGCGTTACTTTCTTCGTAGGCTTGAATAATATTTTCGACTGGTTGTTTTATTCCCAGATTAATTACTTTGTAACCATTATTAGAGAGGATGATATCGACTAAATTTTTGCCAATATCGTGGACATCTCCTTTAACAGTAGCAATTACGAATATCCCTTTTCCACTGCTATCACTTTCTTCTGTTTCCATGAAAGGTTCTAAATGCGCCACTGCTGCTTTCATAGTTTGCGCTGACTGCAATACAAAAGGAAGCTGCATTTGTCCCGAACCAAATAATTCCCCTACTACTTTCATTCCATCTAAGAGGAAGGTGTTAATTATATCTAGGGGAGGATATTTTTCCATTGCTTCGGTTAAAGCCTCTTCTAAACCGATCCTTTCTCCGTCGATAATATGTTGTTTGAGACGTTGTTCTATAGGTAAGTTAGTATCTAAAGCCTTATCTTTTTTAGTCTTTTTCCCTGCAAATAATTCCGTCAGTTTGGTAAGTGGGTCGTAGGTGCAAATATCTCCGTCAAATTCGCGGCGATCGAAGATTAAATCCTGACAGATTTTCTGATGTTCTGGTTCTATTTTCGACAGGGGTAAAATTTTACTCGCACTGACGATCGCTCCATCCAATCCTACCGCCATTGTTTCGTGTAAAAACACCGAATTCAATACCTGACGTGCAGCGGGGTTTAAACCAAAAGATACGTTAGAAATACCCAAAAGAATGTGACAACCTGGCAATTCTTCCCTGATGCGACGAGTTGCTTCTACGGTTGCTTTGCCATTTTCTCGATCGTCTTCTATTCCTGTAGAAACTGGTAAAGCTAGGGGGTCGAAAAATATTTCGTGGGCGGGTATACCATATTTAATAGCTGCATTGTATGCACGTTTGGCTATGGCAAACTTTTTATCCGCAGTCCGTCCCATACCATCTTCATCGATCGTACCGACTACTATACCCGCACCATATTTTTTAGCCAATTCCAATACCTGGTAAAAACGTTCTTCCCCGTCTTCGTAGTTAGTGGAGTTGAGAATACATTTACCACCTGCTACTTTTAATCCTGCCTCCATTTTCGTCCATTCTGTGGAGTCCAGCATTAGAGGTAAAGTAACGTTATTAACTAACCTGGAGGCGATTTCGTGCATATCTCGCACCCCATCCCTTCCTACATAGTCTACGTTGACATCGAGGACGTGTGCGCCTTCTTTTACTTGCGATTTAGCCAGAGAGATTAAACCGTCCCAGTCTTCATCATTCAACAGAGTCCGACACTTTTTAGAACCACTGGCGTTTAATCTCTCTCCGACAATGAGGAAAGAATTATCTTGTATGTAGGGTTGGGTACTGTAAATCGATGCAGCAGAGGGTTCGTATTGGGGATGACGCTGTTTTGGCGTTAAATCTCGCGTCATTTCCGCTAATTGTTCGATGTGGTCGGGACGAGTACCGCAACAACCCCCAACTATTTGCACTCCTAAATCTTCTACGAAGTGCATCAACGACATTCGCAACTCCATTGGTGTAAGTTTGTAGTGCGCAACTCCACCAACATTTTCTGGTAAACCAGCGTTAGGAACACAGGAGACGATGAAAGGAGAATGTTCGGAGAGATATTTAATATGTTCCTTCATCAAGTCTGGCCCTGTGGCACAATTTAGACCGAGGATATCTATAGAATAGGGTTCGAGTATTGCTAAAGCTGCGTCAATTTCTGTCCCTACTAACATAGTTCCCATCTGTTCCATAGTGACGGACACCATGAGAGGGAGGCGATCGCCTTTTTTCTCAAACACTTCTTCGATCGCGTTCAATGCTGCCTTTATTTGCAGTACGTCCTGACAAGTTTCTACCAGTAATAAATCTGCACCACCGTCATATAAAGCTTCTGCTTGTTCTATATAAGCAGTTTTGAGAGTATCGAAGTCAATGTGTCCTAAAGTTGGTAATTTAGTACCAGGACCCATAGAACCAGCTACAAAACGAGGTTTTTCTGGTGTAGAGTATTCTGCGGCGACTCTTTTGGCGATTTCTGCGGCGGTTTTATTGAGATAATAAGCCTTGTCTGCTAAATCGTATTCTGCCAGAACTATTGAAGTTCCCCCAAAAGTATCGGTTTCTATTACATCCGCACCCACTTCTAGGAAACCTCGATGTACTTTTTCTACAGCCTCTGGTTTACTGTGTACCAGATATTCGTTACAACCTTCGTATTTTTCTCCGCCAAAATCTGACGCAGTGAGGTTTTGCGTTTGTAAAGAGGTCCCCATTGCGCCGTCGAAGACTATAACTGGACGTTCTGGACTGTTGAGACGTTCTAGAAAAGTACTTTTCATGGATGATAGTTACTGTCGATCGATTTCTGTTAGGCTGGCGTAATTAGCTTATATATATATTATTCAGTATTTTGATATTTAGTTTTTAGAATACCACAGGCCACAGCTCTCTTACTTGTACTTCCCATCCAGGTAGAAGATTGGGTAATGTTAGCTTGTCGTCGTCCCCTAACTCCACAGCTTCGGCGTTAGGACGATAGACTGTAACCAGATGCTTGTCTGGATCTACGAGTATTGCTACACTCACTCCTAACTCGATAAATCTCTCAATTTTTCGAGTTAATTTTTTGATTTTATCCGTAGAAGATTTAATTTCAACTACTAAATCTGGCACAATTTCGGCATACGATCGCGGACTTTCTCTCAATTTGTCAGCTGAAACAAAAGCCACATCTGGCGCTAATAAATCCCCATTAGGCATAATAAAACCGGCAGAAGATCCCGTTACTCGTCCTAATTTGCGAGGTTTGACCCAATTGGCTAGTAATCTTAATAATTCCCCACCAACTTCCTCCGAACAATAATCAGACGGACTCATAATAAGAATATCTCCATCAACAAGTTCAAATTTGAGGTCTGGATGTTGAGTTTGTAGCTTTTCTAAATCGGCGATCGTCAGAGACATATAACAACAATTTCCCAATACCTTTTTTTCTCATTATATGAACGTTAAAAACCCTACTGCTTCCACAACTCAACCTACACCGACTCCCTCAGAAAATAGAGTGGTTCTCAAAGGTGTTAGCTGGCAAACTTTTAAAGCTTTAATGGCAGATATCAATTTATCGATCGAAGTAAAGAAATAGGACAAAGATCTGCTGTCCGTTTATTCCGCAATAAAATTAGAGAATTTTGCCTAAAAAGTGATTCATATTTGTCTGTCTAAATAGTTAGAATGATTCGTTAGAGAACATAACGATCGATAATATTTTTTTGTTTTAATAGTTTAAAATCCTGCTAGTACTAGAATACTATTAAAAATGGTAATTGTATTGAATTCCACAGCTAACTTCTTATATCATAACCAAAGTGGTGATGCTGCATTACCATTTATTTTCTTGAGTAATACAACAAAAAGATCGACTGAAATTCAAACAAAAAGTTTAAATTCAAATTATTCATGAATACTGATACTGTAGGCGGTCGCTTTCAAATTATCAAACCTCTAGGTGGGGGGAGCTTTGGTCAAACCTATTTAGCAGAAGATCTTCAATATTTTGGTCGTCGATGCGTAGTAAAGCATTTGCGACCAGTAGTAGGTAGCCCAGAAAGCTTTGGAATTATTAAAGGTTTGTTTGAACGAGAAGCTCGAAGTTTAGATGAACTGGGTCATAACCACCCTCAAATTCCTTCATTAATCGCTTATTTTGAAGAAGATCGCCAATTGTATTTGGTTCAAGAATTTATTGAAGGACAAGATCTAAGCAAAGAATTGATTCGGGGGAAAAAGTTATCAGAATTAGAGGCGATCGCATTATTAGAAGATATTTTAAAACCTTTAGCTTTTCTTCACGAGAACAACTACATACATCGGGATATCAAACCTTCCAACTTAATGCGTCGTCAAAAGGACGCTCAAATAGTTCTCATAGACTTTGGAGCTATCAAAGAAGTAGCTCAAACTGAAGTAATTAATAGTACAGGAGAAACCAGAGTAGGAACAATTATCGGCACTCCTGGCTATATGCCGTCGGAACAGGCATTAGGAAACCCTAAATTCGCTAGTGATATTTATGCAGTGGGTATCGTTACTATTCAAGCACTAACAGGATTGCCTCCAAGCGAGCTAAAAGATCCAGAGACAGAGGAATTAGTGTGGTCAAATTTGGTAAGAGTAACTCCACAATTGAAGTTAATCTTAGAAACAATGGTAGCTTACCATGTCAAACAGCGCTATAGAAAAGCGTCAGATGTATTAGAAGCAGTTTTTGAACTAAAAGAATCTTCCCCTACGAGTCAAAACGATCGACTTACAACAACAGTAAGAGTAGATCCAATACCAGAAAAAGAAAACACCAGTTCCCCCTCAACCCCCGAAAGAACAACTAGCCCTATTTCCTATTCAACAATAACTGCTCGTCCAACCTCTGCAAGAGAAACTTCGACTCCACCAAAACCAAAAACTTCTTCTCAATTCGGTTTGATACAACGCAGGGGGTTGCTCAAATTAGCAATTTTAGGAGGTGCAGGAGTAGGTATTGCGGTTGTGGGAGGAACTTTATTCGATCGAGATACTCAAATTTCATCTACAAAGACATCTAAGACAAAATCAAAAGCTCAATCCATTGCAGATAGCGAACCTGACCCCAATAAATCTAGCGATCGAGATACTCAACGATCGTCTACAAAGAGATCTGAACCTCAACTAAACAATTTTAGTTTTGAGCTACTAACTGTAAATGCAAGCGGTCAATTAATCGCTCGCAGCAGCAAGCAAACTGAATACTTTACTGAAGATTTGGGCAATGGTGTTGTTTTAAAAATGGTCGCTATTCCTGGGGGCAAATTTATTATGGGAACGAAATATGAGGAAATAGAACAACTGTCTAAAAAATTTAATTGGAGTGGATTTAGAAAGGAAAAACCGCAACACGAAGTAAGTATTCAGCCTTTCTTTATGAGTAAGTTTCAAGTGACTCAAGCGCAGTGGAAAGCAGTTGCTAACCAACCCAAAGTCGATCGCGATCTAAATTGGGATCCATCCAGGTTCAAAGGCGATAATCGTCCTATAGAGAATATTTCCTGGGAGGATGCAGTTGAATTTTGTAAACGCTTATCGAAAGAAACGCAAAGAGAATATAGACTGCCTAGCGAAGCCGAGTGGGAATATGCTTGCCGTGCTGGGACTACTACTCCGTTTCATTTTGGCGAAACTATTACCAGCGAGCTAGCCAACTATAATGGCAATTATAGTTATGCCAGAGAACCCAAAAGCAAGTATCGAATGGAAACCACGATAGTAGGAAGTTTTCCTCCCAATGCTTTTGGCTTATATGATATGCACGGCAATGTTTGGGAGTGGTGTCAGGATGATTGGCACGACAACTATGAGGGAGCGCCAAGGGATGGTAGGGCTTGGTATTCAAGAAACAAGAATAATCCTAAAGTAAGACGGGGCGGTTCTTGGAATCATTTACCTTTTAATTGTCGTTCTGCATATCGTAGCAACAACCCATATAATAAAAATCTCAGCGTCGGGTTACGACTAGTGCGTGTGGCGACGAAGAGTATTTCGTAGTCTGTTCCCTAAAACTTATCCAAAATTATCTATTTTAGTGTTTACTTCCTGCTTCTTTAGTACTACTACTAGTTGCCACGATCGTCAGCACAGAGGTTAAA
>JAAUYD010209224.1_pt1 | contig 10585 bp, 8 predicted proteins | sample 7278101 | NCBI WGS metagenome assembly JAAUYD01 (sample SAMN14350128, study PRJNA611818) | marine sediment metagenome | isolation source: surface marine sediment (0.6m) | place: French Polynesia: Moorea | collected 2018-08
AACGACATTTTGTTCATCGATGAGATTCATCGAACGCCTAAATCTGTTGAGGAATTGCTCTATCCGGCCATGGAAGATTTTGCCATTGATTTTGTCTTCGATAAAGGCGTGCATGCCCGCAGCCATCGCTTCCAATTGAAACGTTTTGCGCTGGTAGGCGCCACGACACGAGTTGGTCTGCTGTCCGCTCCGCTGCGAGACCGTTTTGGCATTTTCAGAAATCTGGATTTTTATGCCGAGTCCGATCTGGTGAAAATCACCCGACGTTCGGCCGCACTGCTTGGCGTCGCCATTGACGATGAAGGCGCGGTAACACTTGCCCAGCGGTCCCGGGGAACTCCCAGAATTGTTAACCGGCTTCTTAAACGCGTGCGAGACTACACCCAGGTTAGAGCGGACGGCACCATCACGACGGGCACGGTTTCCGCCGCTTTGAAGCTCGAAGGTGTTGATGAAAAGGGATTGACTGATCTGGATCGGCGATACTTACATACAATCATTAAGTTTTACCATGGCGGTCCAGTCGGGATCGAGGCCATTGCGGCAACGCTTCAGGAAGAATCCGATACGCTGGTGGATATTGTCGAACCATACCTTTTAAAACTCGGCTTCATCACGAGAACTTCATCCGGCCGCAAAGCCTCCGAGGCTGCTTTCAGACACCTGGGTTTTAAGGTTCAGGCGAAGATGTTTTCGTGAGTATGGGTTCAGCGGTTTGGGGTTCAGGGTTCAAAGGTTCAGGAGTCAACCCAGCTGCTGAAATGAAAAGCGGTCAGTCTAATCGAGAAAGAAACTATAAAAGCGAATGACGAGTGACGAATGATAAATGACGAATTAAGGAATTCTTTCTACTTAGTATTTCTTAAAAAAGCAGAGCGAAGCGACATCCACAATTCGTCAATCGACAATCATCATTCGTCATTCCAACGGTGAACCCGGAACCTTCGAACGGTCTAATAACATGTCCATTATTACACTGCTGACGGATTTCGGTACGAGCGCCGAGTATGCGGGTCTGATGAAAGGAGTCATTTTATCCATCAATTCCTCAGCGACGATCGTAGATATCACCCACCAGATAGACAGCCAAGACATCGGGCAGGCCGCGTTTACGATTTGCTCATCTTATGAATATTTCCCGGATGGTACTGTGCATCTGATTGTTGTAGACCCCGGTGTCGGCAGTGAGCGATCTTTACTGGCCCTTGAAATGAAGAAACAATTTTTCATAGCTCCCGATAACGGGGTGCTCACCCTTTTATTCAACAAACGAAAGCCCACTGCCCTTATCCGCATAACGAACGCCAAATATTTTTTGACTTCTGTCAGTCAAACATTTCATGGCAGAGATATTATTGCTCCGGTAGGTGCCCATCTTTCCGTCGGTCTCAACATCAGAAAGTTGGGGGATGACGTATGCTTAAAGGATGCGGTTCATCTTGACAATCTGAGTGCACATTTTTCAGAAAATGGTGAGCTTGTTGGAAAGATTGTTACCGTTGATAATTTCGGAAATCTGATTACCAATATTAATTTCAGCAACTTAGAAAAAATGCATCAAGCCGGTCAAGAGCCAATACAGATAAAAATTGGCTCCCACGTCATCAGCGGGTTATCCAGGACCTACCATAGCGTTCAAGCCAACACCTCCTTGGCCCTTATCGGCAGTCGCGGGTATCTGGAGATTGCCGTCAATAAGGGCAATGCCGCTCAGGTTTTAAATGTTAAAAAAGGAGCTGAGGTGCGGGTGATGAGTTAACCCTGGGCTGGGATGATGAAAATCATACGCTCAATGGCAATGTTTCTTTTGACAATTGATCCTACTTTTATACTCCATAGATGTGGGATTTTAGATATAAGGTATTCTGTCAATTTAGACATTACAATTCATTATGGAAAACTCAGATAAAAACTCTAATCAGGCAGACCGTTCTGCGACTGCAGCCGAATGGCTTAACCCGGGTACGCGCTGGACGCTTTTGTTCATCGGAAATCGTGGCAAACCAATAACACTTAAGCGTTTTAAGGGGATGGTTTTAATTACTCTTTTTGGCTTGATCCTTGTCGTTGCCATTGCCGGCGGCCTGTATTGGTGGAACCGCCGCATTGTGCAAGAGAAGCATCTGCTTGATTCGAAATTGCAGGAATTAACCGAACAAAACCAGGAATTGCGGCACGAGAGGGACATCCTCCTGACCCGGCTGGTAATAGCAAAGTCCCGTACACTTGAAAAACAGGACAGCGTGCTGGAAAGGCAGTCTGACGAAGAACCTCCGGGACCAACAGGGAAGGTAAAAAACGATGCAGGGTCTTCCCCCCCGTCTGCCTTGACACCGACGAACAACGGGGATCAAATCAAAGTCATGGCGCAGCAGGACAGCGAATCAACAGCGGCGGGCATGAGTGTGGCCATCGAAGATTTTAAGTTGTCGGTTAAATCCAGCAATAATTCGTTAAGGGTCCGGTTCAAACTTAAAAATACCAGCTCAGATTCCCAACATGTCTCCGGACATGCGATTGTGGTGTTAAAAGGAGAAAAAATTAAAGAAAATCAGTGGGTATCTCTACCCGGGATCTCTCTAATCGAAGGCAGACCGACCGGCAAACAGCAAGGTAATGCATTTGGCATTAGAAATTTTAAAATTATGCGGTTTACGGCAAGTAAGTCGCGTTCTCCTGAATTATTTCAAACCGCATCAGTATATGTATTTGCAAAAACCGGAGAACTATTGCTCGAACAGGATTTTCCGGTAAAACTTTCACGGTGATACCGGGTGACAGATGACCGAAGATGGATGAGGGAAAACAGACGCAATCAATGGGGTATGACGGGTATGCTAGATTTCGACTCCTATAGGGAGCCGTATTCATCGGTTGTTAGCTTTGAACCCTGAACTTTGAACTTTGAACCAACGTTTTAGAAAGTTCTTCTTGAAACCCGAACGATCCTGCTTATATTAGCGGATTGAGCATGGCGGGATTCATACATTTATTTGAGTTATCGTATTTGCCAGGAGCTTTTCTTCTGGGGTTGTTAAACGTCAGCGGCCGCCAGCAAAGATGGCCTGGCTCTTGCCTTAGGGTATCCCCATATTCCAGGATTAACTCTGTTGGTGGTTGCTGATTTTGACTTTTTCCCTTGACAGGTTCTGAAGAATTGATTAAAGATGCCGGATTGATCAAATTTTAGGAGTTCAAAAAACGTGAAAAAATATACGTATAGTGCGAAAAAATCGGATAACGAAGGTAAGTGGGGTCTTATCGATGTTGACGGCGCCATTCTGGGCCGGGCGGCCACCGTTATTGCCTCCCGGCTCCAAGGCAAACACAATCCTCTGTATACACCGCATGTCGATATGGGCGACTGGATCGTTGTGATTAATGCAGATAAGATTCAGCTGACCGGCAACAAATTAAATCAAAAACGGTACTACCGTCATAGTGGATACATTGGTGGTCTTTCAGAGAAGACTGCCAAAGATCTCAAAGAAAACCGATCTGAAGATTTGATCCGTTTCGCCGTGAAGGGCATGCTGCCGAAAAACAAGTTGGGGAGAAAGCTGTTCAATAAACTAAAGGTATATGCCGGGGACAAGCATCCCCACGAAGCTCAAAACCCGGAGGTTATCGAATTATCACCGTAAATATTAGAATATCGAGGAATTAAATGGAGCAAGAAAACACTTATTATGCGACCGGCAGGCGCAAAACTGCAATTGCCAGGACGTGGATCAAGCCAGGCAGTGGTGAGATTGTTATTAACAATCGTTCGGTGGAAGATTATTTTCCAATTGAAATCATACGAGCAGATATGATTCAGCCGTTTAAGATTACCAATACACTCGGTTCTTACGACGTTAAAGCAACGGTTGTCGGTGGTGGTATCGCCGGCCAGGCCGACGCTGTTCGGCACGGTATCACCCGGGCGCTTGTCGCCGTCAATCCGGATTTTAGAATCACACTCAAAAGAGCCGGTTTTATCAAGCGTGATCCCAGGGTTAAGGAGAGGAAAAAGTATGGCCAAAAAGGTGCCCGGGCACGATTTCAGTTTTCGAAACGATAAGTCAGCGTTTTGCTACGAACTATTGAGGGAACAGGCAGCCGTCTGTTCCCTTTTTTAATTTTGTACTAGGGCTTGTTCAACAACGTCTAAAATGTGCTTTACTACTACCATATATTGTGTTAATAAAACAAGGTCATGTCTATATATAGGATAGCGATTCAACTTATTGGTTTCTTGTTCCGGAGGTAACAGATGCCGCTAAATAAAATCGATTTGAATTCCGATGTGGGGGAAAGTTTCGGAAACTATAAACTTGGACTGGATGAAGAGGTCATACCGCTGATAAGCTCTGCCAACATTGCCTGTGGATATCATGCCGGTGATCCTACCGTGATGCGACATACCATTGCCATTGCAAAAAAGAACGGTGTCGCCATCGGTGCACATCCGGGATTTCCGGATCTAATCGGTTTTGGCCGACGCAATCTGGATGCGTCTTTGACAGAAATCAGGGACTATGTGACTTACCAGATCGGCGCCCTTCAGGCATTTGCCGCCGCGGCAGGGATGACAGTGCAACATGTCAAACCCCATGGCGCTCTCTATAACATGGCCGTAAGGGATCCAGCTATTTGGGATACCGTCGCCGAAGCCATTGCTTCCGTTAATGCGCGTCTTATCTTATATGTACTCGCCGGAATGGACCGCGAAAACCTGAAAGGCATCGGTGCCAAACACGGCCTGCGTATCGCGTTTGAATTCTTTGGCGACCGAGCCTACAACCCTGATGGCTCACTGGTTTCCCGCAAGAAACCTGGTGCAGTGATTCACGATGGCGACATCGTCGCTGAAAAAATTGTGAAAATGGTCAAAGAGGACAGGGTGGTGTGTATAGATGGCACCGAAATTGACATGACCGCAGACACCATTTGTGTGCACGGTGACAATCCAGCTGCCCTGTCGTTGGTGCAAAAGATCAGGACAACATTGCAGGCATCGGGGGTTGACATCGCAGCACCGGAAACGTTTTTATAACTGATTGTTCTGGGTTCTGAGTTCAAGGTTCAAAGGTTACAACCAATTGATAATGCTCACAATCTTAATCAAAACTTGGCATACCCGTCAAACGCCATTGAGTTATTTAGAATTGTAACCAGATGATGTTACATCCCCTTGATACGGTTTGGGTTTTTTCAACCCGGAACGTTGAACCCTGAACCCCTCAGCCTGGATAGGAAAGTGCCATTTTACGACGCTCCAAAATTTAGAATAATGGGAGATCGGTCTGTTCTCATTGAGCTGGGAGACGAAATAAGTCCTACCATCAACCAGAGCGTGCAGGAGCTGTTCGCCGGCCTTGAGTCGAACCCCCTCAGGGGAATCCTTGATTTGATTCCGAGTTATCGATCCCTGATGGTAATTTATGATCCCCTGCACATTTCTCTCGATGAGATTAAAGCCGGTATAATAGATATTTGGAAAAATCCGGATCAATGTTGGATGCCTCCGCCGCAAACTGTCAAAATTCCGGTGGTCTATGGTGGCGAGCGTGGGCCCGATTTGCATCAGGTGGCCTTGTATCACGACCTCACGTCCCAGGAGGTCATCGATTTTCATACTGAACCGACCTATCGTGTCTACATGATAGGGTTTACACCGGGGTATCCTTATCTTGGTGAAGTCTTGGACACCATTGCCACCCCCCGTCGTGAAACCCCTCGGACGCTAGTTCCCAAAGGATCGGTTGGTATTGCCCAAAAGCAAACCGGCATTTACTCAGTCGACAGTCCCGGCGGATGGCAGATAATCGGCTGGACTCCCGTAAAGCTCTTCGATCCCGATGGTCAACCGCCGAGTCTTTTGGTAATGGGAGATCGGGTTCAATTTTTTGCCATTACAGAACAGGAAGCCGCCCAATGGCTGACCTAACCATAATGGAGATTCTATCCCCGGGCATTCTGACTTCAATTCAGGATCTCGGCAGATATGGCTATGGCCGCTATGGTGTTGCAACCAGCGGTGCGTTGGATCCTTTCTCGTTGCGCATTGCCAATCTTTTGGTTGGAAACCGGCCCGATCAGGCCGGTTTGGAGACCATGTTGTTGGGACCTGCCATCAGAGTGCTGGCAGATATTGTTGTGGCCGTTACCGGAGGCAATCTTCAGCCCTTGGTAAATAAACGGCCCATCGAGATGTGGCGGTCACATAATTTAAAGAAAGATGATATTTTATCGTTTGGCTCGATGGTGAGCGGATTGCGGGCTTATGTTGCGGTGGCCGGCGGCTTCCAAATCACCCCGGTGATGGGCAGCCGATCAACCAACCTGCCCTCCGGCTTTGGAGGGTTTCAGGGACGTGCACTTGAAAAAAACGATATTCTAACTTGTGCAAAACTCAGGCGACAACCACAAACGCAAACCCGCATCTTCAATGAGGCTTGGATTCCTTATTACACGAACAGCTGGTCGCTGCGCATTATCTGGGGGCCCCATGATGACCATTTTCCTGATGAAAGCCGGGCGTCTTTTTTAAATGCCGCCTATAAAATGTCTTCCGATTCCGACCGCACAGGTATTCGTCTGGAGGGAAGGATCCTTCGAAAAAAGCCCGATATACCAGCATCCATCATATCCGAAGGAGTGATTGCGGGTTCCATTCAAATTCCGGGAGATGGTAAGCCGATTATTATCTTAGGAGAAACCGTAACCGGCGGCTACCGTAAAATTGCCACCGTAATTTCGGCTGATCTTCCATCGCTGGGCCAGATTAAACCGGGAGATACCGTAAGGTTTTCAGCTGTTTCGCTGGATGAGGCACGTCAGGCGCTTCGCGCTGTGGAAGAAAAGGTCCATAACTCAATTCATAAGCGCCGGCTATGCCGCTGAGAATTTAAAAGGTTTTACCGTTACCGCGAGGGCATGCTTGATAGTGCAATCCTGATCGATGCCGGCGGCTTATGAATTGAGACGAGTTTGAATTAAGAAATTACCCAATCAGGGTTCCGCTCAGAAAACCGCTGATTTCTTTAAATCTAAACTTTTCCTATACCTTATAGTATGTTATGCTAAAAAATAATTTACTCGATTGGAATAAAAAACGAGTAACTGAGAATTAACAACGCGAGTTAAAGGATAGTCTATAATGATTCGACGCATCAATCGACGGAAACCCTTTTTTCTAGCAATTGTCTTTATGGCATACCTGCTGGCTATTTTCTGGGTTGATACCGCGGCAGCCCAAAATTGTAAACCACTCCTGTTGTCTGGAAAAAAAACGTTGTTTCAACGGGTGATAACTAACCCAGGCGCCAATGTTTATGTGTCTGCCGGCAAAAAGGCTGCCATCGTGAATGCCAGCGTTAAGCCGTTTACGATTTATTACGTTTATGAGCGACGCCAGGTGGAAGGTACCGAGTGGGTCAAAGTTGGGCCTTCCGCCAGCTGCGAGATCAGCGGTTGGGTGGAAGCCAGCCTGGTATCCGAGTGGCGGCAATCCTTATCCTTGATATTCACCGAAAGGGTCGGCCGCAAACCGGTGTTGTTTTTCAAGGATCTTGATTCCCTCGAAAAGGTTGCCGGTTCCCCATCTCCGGCCGATGAAGCTGCCAAGTTGGCCACCCAATTTACAAAAATTAGCGAGGGCCAGGCGGATTCATCCGAGGGATTTCCGATTATTGCAATGGAGCCTCAGCAGGAGGCTGTTTCGAGACAGCGGTTTTATCTCATGCCGATATTTCAAACAGTGGAACTTTTTGCAGGGGTCAAGTTTCTTGAGGCGGCCTCCATTGATCCGGGATCCTGGGAACTGACGGGAAATTCGGAATTGCGAACTGCCGTTGTTTTTGTCATCGATACGACGATATCCATGAAACCTTATATTGAACGCACCCGGGAGGCCGTACGCAGAATTTATGATGCCATCGAAACCTCCGGTCTCTCGGATAAGGTCGCCTTTGGCTTGGTGGCCTTTCGAAGCAGCGTTGAAAAAACGCCGGGCCTCGAATATGTCAGCAAAGTTGTCTCGGATCTAAAGGACGGACGAGAACGGGGTGCCTTCGAAGCGGCTCTGGCCGATACCCGGGAAGCTGAGGTGTCGACCCATTCATTTAACGAGGATGCATTGGCCGGTCTCAAAACGGCTTTGGAAGCGCTGAACTGGAAACCTTACCAGTCACGACTCATTTTTCTTATTTCTGATGCCGGCGCAATCCGTAACGACGATCCATATTCCTGGACCGGTATGAACGAACCCGAGATTGCCGACCTGGCCGCAGCCAAAGGCGTTAAGATCTTCGTGCTGCATATCAAAACCCCCCTTGGGAAAAAAATCAACAATCACTCTTATGCGGAAGCCCAGTACAAGGCCCTGACGGGACAATCAGACCCCTCCATCGGGGATCTATACGTGCCGGTCGATGCGACCAAATCAGCGGTGGGCGTGCAAACCTTCGGGCGGCTGGTGGAAGGTGTCGCCGTGCAAATGGTAGAACTCGTCCGGGCGACCAGCGCTGGCCAGCGCTTGCAATTGCCAGGTCAGTCCTCTTCAGTATCCGATGATGTTGTAAGCGAGGCAAAGCGTAAGGCGGCTATTTTGGGCTATTCCATGCAGCTTGAGTACTTAGGCCGCCGGGGGAAAGTACAGGCACCGCAACTGGTTACCTCCTGGGTCTCTGATATGGATCTGGCCCAGCCGGATATACCTTCCTTTACGGTGACCGTTCTGTTGACAAAAAATCAACTCAGCGATTTGTACCAGCGTCTGAAAATTATCCTGAATCAGGCCCAGCGAACCAAGCGGACCGGGGCCAAAGACTTTTTCCAGGGCATTTTATCGGCGGCCGCGCAGATATCGCGGGACCCTTCTCAATTTAGTCAAAAACCACAGCAAAATCTCGGGGAACTGGGTCTGCTGGGTGAATTTCTCGATGATCTGCCTTACCGCAGTAACATCATGAGATTGACGGAAGAAGACTGGTACAGAATGAGTGTCGGGCAGCAGCAAGCGCTGGTAGATAACCTGAAGTCAAGAATAAAGCGTTATCGGCAATATCACGATGATGTCGATAATTGGATTAGTTTTGGCGCCAGCGACCCCGGAGACATGATCTATCGCGTACCGTTGAGTATGATGCCTTAGAGCCTCGGAAATAAATAAATCCGCAGTCTTGCTTGTCTTTTGGCCCGTCTTCAGCGCTGCACCTAAACTGATCGGTTCCAGGTTCAGGGTTCACGGTTCAAAGTTTAAAACTGTTTGAATCTGATTGTTATATTGATCAAAATCCGAAATACCTAACTCCCGCGACCTTTTACCGGAGTGAAAAGCAAACATGACCAAGCCCTTTTTACTTAAATATCTCTTGGTGTCTATGACGGCGGCGGTAATCGGAATGGTTCCGAGTTTTGCAGGTGGGGCTGCCGTGGCCCAAAATTGTCCTTCCCAAAAATATAAGCGATCATCCCAGACCCCTATTGTGAAGGATATGGTGAATCCTCATCCTTCCGAGGATGATTTCGAACTGCCCATGCCTTGCGGCGGCAAACTATTTTTGCGTCATGTCTGCATTCCGGCAAGGTCTTTTTTAGATGATTTTCAGTTCAAGATGGGATGTGAGGAATGCCGCCGCAAGGATGAGGGCTTTATGGAGACCAAGCACAGCGCGGCCGTGGCCGGTGCATTCACACTGTCAGAATTGCCCGAAGCCTGGCGTGCCAAACTAATGGAACTTGCACGCAGGGGAGATGGCCTATGCCCCGCTCCCGAAGGCCAAAACCCCAAGGCCTTATACTATTTTATTGGGAAATATGAGATCTCAAATTGGCAATGGCAAACCGTCATGGCGGACGATTGCCCTGGATGGGACAAGGCCTTTACCACTGAAGATCCGCGGCCGAAGACGAACATTTCATGGTTTGAGGCGGTGGAATTTACCAGACGTTATACGGAATGGTTGCTGAAGAACAGAAAAGATATGCTGCCTTCTTTTCCAGCTGGCCGGCATGCTTTTGTTCGTTTACCGACTGAAGCCGAATGGGAATACGCTGCCCGGGGGGGGCATATGATCAGTGCCTCTGACATGAACCGGGAAGAATTTTTTCCTCTCAATAATAATCGTTTATCCGATTTTGCCGTTTATACCCCAGCGGGGGGGGCCAAACCACCGGAGAAGCTGTCCTGGATCGGTACCAAGTGTCCCAACCCTCTGGAGCTTTTTGACACCGCCGGAAACGCGGCAGAGATCATGTTGGATCCTTTTCGATACTTTAAGGGGTCACGGCTGCACGGAGCTACCGGCGGATTTGCTATTAAAGGCGGAAGTTTCAGTAAAAGCAGGGCAGAGATCATGCCGGGCCGACGTGAAGAGATGCCTTTTTTTCTTGAAGAAGAGGCATTTCGAAGCAGCGACCTGGGCCTGCGGGTGGTGCTGTCGGGAATTGTTACTCCTCAAAATCGGAGTAGAGCGCTTCGGCAGCAATGGACCAAGATTGCCGAACGTCACCAGTTGACTAAACTTGGTGCCGGGCCGGCAGCGGCGGCGATTGATGAGGTTCGCGGTAAAATCCTGATTGCGGAAATTGAACGCCG
>JAAUYD010306900.1_pt1 | contig 10584 bp, 9 predicted proteins | sample 7278101 | NCBI WGS metagenome assembly JAAUYD01 (sample SAMN14350128, study PRJNA611818) | marine sediment metagenome | isolation source: surface marine sediment (0.6m) | place: French Polynesia: Moorea | collected 2018-08
AGGCAAAGCTCAAGGGGATCGGCGCCTTAGCCGATCCACGGAGGGTGGCACGAGCTTTGCGAAGTCGTGCCCTGTGCCCATCGGTCGGGTGCGAGGAGAACGCGCAGGTGAACCGAAGAACCACCGCCTTCACGATGTTCGAGCTCATGATGGTCGTCGCGATCATCGCGGTGGTCGCCGCCATGGCGGCCTCGAGCTGGCGCGTCACGCAACAGAACAACCGCATCCGCACGATGGCGCGCGAGATCGCCGGCGCGATGGAGATGGCGCGCAGCCACGCGATCCAGGAAGAGGCGATCTACGGCGTCTACATCAATCTCGGCGGCGCGCGGAACCAGGACCTCTGCGGCAACGCCCTCAACGCGAACCGGCCGATCACGATCTTCCTCGACAACAACGGCGGTGCCCCCGCGGTCTCCAACTGCTGCATCGACGCCGGCGAGCGCGTGCAGACCTTCCCGCGCGACGACGGTGCGGCCAACGGCCTGGCCTGGGGTACGACCTGGGCGCCGGGCGCCGTGCCGACGGACCAGGGCACCACACCGGGCAATCTCGCGCAGGGGACCTCCTTCCCCTTCGTCGCCGGCGGCACCGCGCCGCTGATCCTGTTCCGACCCGACGGCGTGCCGGTGCAGCCCAGCGCGGTCTGCGCGCAGGGCCAGGTCGGATCGGGAACGGGCGCCTTCTATCTCACGACGCAGTCGGCGGGTCCGAACGCCGTGGTCACGCCCGGCCAGGCCAAGGACTACGCCGTCGTGATCTCGCCGCTCGGCGCGACGCGCATCCACAGCTTCGATCGGGGGAACAACCAGTGGACCAACTGATGCGACGACGTCGCCGCTCCGCCGGTCTCTCGATGGTCGAGGTCATGCTCGCGCTGTCGATCCTGGCGGGCGGTCTCCTGATCATGCTGACGATGCAGATCCAGGCCATGCGCGGCGGTCGTCACGGCAAGAGCACGACCGAGGCGGCGCGACTCGCGCAGGACCGGATGGAGGAGCTCAACCACCGCGCCTTCGCCGGTCTCGTGGTCGGCGGGTGGAACGTCGAGCCCCCGATCAACGGCACCGTGACCGGAGGGCAGGGCGGGGGCGTCGCCCAGGTCTACACCCGGGACTGGCGGGTCACCGCGAACCCGGACCCGAACCCATTGATCGCGGCCGACACGCGGCGCCTCGACGTGCGCGTGCGGTGGAACGAAGCCAACGCGCCTCCCGGTGCGCCGCAGCGTTCCTACGTGATCTCGAGCATCCGGTACGACGACTAGTGAAGGCGAGGGGAGACATCGTGACGAAGCGAACCGCGCCGGCGCGCAGGCAAGGCGGCTTCTCGTTGATCGAGATGATGGTGTCGATGGCCATCCTGGCCCTGATCACCGTCTACCTGACCGATCTGCTCGTGCGGCAGAGCCGCACCTACACGGTCGTCGATCAGGTCACCGAGGTGCAGCAGAACGTTCGTGCGATCACGGATCTGATCGAGCGCGAGATGCGCACGACCGGGTTCATGATGGACGAGGCTGGCGTCGCCTGCGCCGTGGACTTCCTGAACCGCCCCGACATCCTCGTCGTCACCGATGCGGCGGCCTTCGACCCGACGGATCAGTCCGTCCCCGACATGGCGGTCGACGTGGTCGACGCCGAGTACGCGGGCGTGGGGACCGACACCTACAACGTGGTCTCGACCAGCACCGAGGCCGATCCCACCACGGGAGCCGGCGGCAACCCCTTCTACGACCTCGACGGCAACGGCGCCATGGACGGGGACTTCTTCGACGTCCAGCCCGTGAACGCCGCGCTCGTCTATCCGCAGGGCCAGTCCGGCGGCGTCATCGTCTTCGACCGCAACAACCCCGCGATCGGGACGGCCTGCGGACGCATCGTGCCCGGCAGCGTGGGCGCGAACCAGCTGCGGGTCGACTACACCTTCGGCGTCCCGGGCTATGCGCCCACGCCGCTCGTGCCGGTCCCGAGCACGGACCTCTGGATGGTCCCCGCGGTCGTGTACCAGGTCGACCAGGGCGCGGGCGCGATCGCGATTCCGCCCGTGACCTCGCAGCTGCTCCGGAACGGCCTCGTGATCGCGGAGGACGTCGAGGACCTGCAGCTCGCGATGTGGTTCGATGCGGACACCGACGGCACCGTGGACAACGGCGAGTTCTTCGGGGGCAACCCCGCGGACGCCCAGACCGGCGGCACCTACCCGCCGACCGGCGCCAACCAGCCGAACCACCGCCTGCTGCGCGAGATCCGCGTGAACCTGCTCATGCGCACGCGCCAGCAGGATCCGAACGTCGCCGCCACGACGGCGCAGCCGCAGGGGCAGTTCCCGAACATGGAGAACCGCAACACCGCGGCACCCGTGCCGGACGGCTTCGTGCGGCGCATCCAGACCTTGACCGTCCGCCCGCGCAACGTGGGCCTGCGCTCGGACAGCCTCTGATGGGAGATCTCGCGATGCAGCACTCGGAAGCCTCGGCCCGCCCGGTCTCGAAGCGCGAACGCGGCGTGGCGATGTTCGTCGCCGTCATGATGCTGGTCCTCATGGGCTGGATGGGCATGGCGGCCATGAACTCCGTGAACCGCGACAACCAGGTGGCCGGCTTCCAGAACCGGAACCAGAACGCGTTCTTCGCGGCCGAAGCCGGCGTCGCCTATGCGCGCGCCATCGTCGAGCACACGATCTCGGACACGGACGACCTGCCCGGCGCGGGCGGCGTGCCCGCCTTTCCGACGCAGGCCGCGCCGACCCAGATCGGCACGGTGGCCGCCTACGCGGAGCATCAGAACGCCGCCACGGCGGGGAACGATCTGCCGGGCTACTACGCCGACCCGAATCCGCCGGACCCGCTGAACCCTCAGCCGATCCGGTACATCGGGCCCGGCCAGGTGCTCGAGGGCGACGACTTCCAGGTCGGTGGCGCCAAGCGCGTCGGGACGCTCTGGCAGATCAACGTGGTCGGGCAGAGCCCGCAGGCGCTCGCCAACGGCTTCGGAGACGGGGCCTCGACGGCCCGGATCGAGGCCGTGGCGATCAAGCCGATGATGAAGTGAGCGCGCGGCCACGCGGCCACGCGGGTGGATTCGCGGACCTCGGTCCGCAGCTCTCTTTGGGGGGGACGACATGAACGTCATGGGGCGACGGGTTCGCATTCCGGTCCTTGCGGTGGGCGGCCTCGCGCTGCTGCTCGGCACGGGCTGCGCCGAGGAGGAGGTGCCGACGGGCGTCGGGACCACCGACATGGTCGCGGCGGAGGAGCCGGCCGCGACGCCGCAGGCCGGCACGGACGGGGTCGGCTCAGCGCCGGTGATCGATCGTCTGGAGGTCTCCCCGCGTGAGGCCATGCTGGGCCGCGAGATCCGGGTGATCGCCGAAGCGAGCGACCCGGACGGCGGACCGGTCCGGATGGTCTTCCGCTGGACCCGCAACGGGCAGGAGGTCGCCGAGACCCATACGCCGTCGATGGTCTTCTACGAGCTCGAGAAGGGCGACTCGATCAAGCTCGAGGCCGTGGCGAGCGACGGGCGCAACGAGAGTGCGACCGAGACGCTGCGCATCCCCGTCGCCAACCGGCCGCCGACCCTGACCAAGCTCGAGATGGAGCCCGCCGGTGACGTCCGAGCCGGCATGACGGTCACGGCGACGCCCTACGGCGAGGACCCCGACAACGATCGGCTCGAGTACGAGTACCGCTGGATCGTGGACGGCTCCGAGAAGGGCACCGAGCGCAGCTTCGACACGACCGGGCTCCGGCGGGGCAACACCCTCGCCGTCGAGGTGCGCGCGTCGGACGGAGAGGCGCGCAGCCGCCCCTATACGATCGAGGCCGAGCTCGGCAATACACCGCCGACCATCCACTCCGAGGGCGAGCGGCCGGTCGGTGGCCTCTACCAGCACCAGTTCGCGGCCAAGGACGTGGACGGCGATCGCAATCTCCGCTTCAGCCTCGAGCAGGGGCCGGCCGGGATGACGATGGACGCGATCACGGGCCTCTTGAGCTGGAGCCCCGGCGACGGGGACGCGGGACGCCACGAGGTCGTCGTCGGCGTGAAGGATTCGAGCGGCGACGGCAGCACGCTGTCGTTCGCCGTGACCGTGGCCACCCAGGCGGCCGAGCAGCCGCCGGCCGAACCCGCGCCGTAGACGAGCCAGGGCTGCAAGGCGTTGCGCAGTGCGCATCGGGCTGCGCAGCACACGGGGATCGCCTCGCGCCGCCGATCTGAAAGGTCCAGCAAATTCAAGGGGTTCGAGCCTTCCCTCGGGTGGCACGGCCCTTGCTTTATCGGCTCTCGCGCCCTCGGGCGCCCCGCCAGGAGTACGACATGACGATTCGCCACGCCGTCCGGTCCCTCGCCGCGCTGCCCCTCTTCGCCGCGCTGCTTCTCGTCGCCACCGCCTCGCAGGCGCAGGACGACCAGGCCCTGTTCACGACGACCGTCCCGCCGAACGTGGTGCTCATGGTCGACAACTCGGGCTCGATGCACCACGTCGTGTGGCACCCCGACTACGATCCCGACGTCTCCCCGCCCTGCGACTACTTCGACGACGACACGCAGTACTTCGTGAACGGGACCAACGGCGATACCTACCCCAACGGCGGCACGGGGGATCGCTACTTCCGCTCCGGCACCTACTCGATCACGGGCACCGGCTGCACGACCTCGCCCCGTGAGATCTTCCACGTGCCCTCGGTCGAGGCCGACGGGCAGTACACGCGCTGGATGGGCCGCTACCTGAACTGGCTCTACTCGACGGCCAGCGCCACCAACCTCACGGACCTCGCCTCCACGAACAACGGCACCTACTCGAGCTGCGTCGGCGGCGGGACCTACAGCCTCTACCGCCGCTCGCGGATCGGCGCCGCGCAGGACATCCTCCGCGAGGTGATCTGCCGCGTGAACGCGGCCGGCGAGGTTCGCTTCGGCATGGCCCAGTTCCGCCGCGGCGAGACGCCCGACTGGGACCCGCAGGGCGGCTACATCGTGGTCCCGGCCGAGGACTACCTCGACACGGCCGGCAACCCCAACTCCTACACCCTGAACGGCTCGACCCAGTCGCACGGCGACCACCTCGACGACGCGATCGACGACCTCACGGGTGAGTCCTGGACGCCGCTCGCCGAGACCCTGTTCCAGGTCTACACGTACTTCATGAGTCGGAACACCACCGACATCCCAGCGGGACGCGTCTCGGGCACGTTCCCCAAGTACAGCTATCTGCCCAGTCATGCGGACAACGGCGATTACAGCACGGCGAGCGCACCGACGGTGCCGGACAGCCCCGTGCAGTTCGAGTGCCAGAAGAACTTCGTCGTCATCATCACAGACGGCGAGCCGACCAAGGACGACTTCACCGACGACACGAACAACACCGATGCCGGCTTCGACGTCTTCGACCAGCTGATCGGCGACTTCATCCCGGGCGACGAGACCGAGACCCCGGGCTTCTGCTGCGACGGAAGCCTCTACCTGGACGACGTGGCGAAGTACATGCACGAGACCGACATGCGCCCGGATCTTCCCGCGCACTCGGGCCAGGAGCAGACCGTCGACATCTACACGGTGGGCTTCACGACCTCGGCCTTCGCGGACGACATCCTGGGCCGCACCGCGGCCGTGGGCGGCGGCCAGTTCTACCGCAGCAACGATCCCGAGTCGCTGGCCGAGGACATCGTGCTCGCGATCACGGACATCCTGCTGAAGTCGCAGGCCTTCACCTCGGCCACGGTGCCCGCCGGGCGCTCGAGCTCCGACGAGAAGCTCTATACCAGTGACTTCATCCCCAGCAGCCAGAACGGCTTCTGGGAGGGCCACCTGCGCGCCTGGACGATCAACAGCCTGGCGCAGATCCTCGACAAGAACGGCACCTGTGCGCTCGACGACACCGAGTGCCGCAGCGGCGACTTCCTGAGCAGCGCGGAGCCCTTCTGGGACGCGGCCGTGGTCATGAAGACGGCCGGCGAGGCCGGGCGCACCCTGCGCACGACCCGTCTCGACGGCACGGGCAACGTCGAGGTCATCAACTTCGACATGGGCATCCCGACCGACGTGGACCTCGGCGTGACCGCCGCGGACATCACGACCTACGACTTCGGGGCGAACCCGGTGCCGGGCGATGCGCCGACCCTGGCCAACGCCCTGGTCGAGAACATCCGGGGCTGCGAGCTCGGGACGATGGATACGGGCTGCGTCGAGCGCACCTGGCTGCTCGGCGACATCTTCCACTCGAACCCGCTCGTGGTGAGCAAGCCCGACGACTTCAACCGCGACATCTCGTACAAGGAGTTCGTCACGAACTTCAAGACGCGGGACAAGGTGATCGTGGCGGGAACGAACGCGGGCTTCCTGGAGATCTTCGACGCCGGCTCCTGGGATCCGGCCCTGAACAGCGGCAAGGGCGCCTACACGGCGGGCACCGGCAGCGAGATCGCCGGCTTCATGCCCTACACGGCTCGCATGAACGCCAAGGAGCTCGCGCGCGACAAGCAGAGCCTCGACTACTACTTCGTCGATGGCGCTCCGGCCGCGGCGGATGCCTTCCTGCCGACGGATCCGCGGGTCGCAAACCTGCAGAATGCCGCGGAGTGGACCTCCTGGAAGACCGTCCTCGTCGGCGGCATGCGCCAGGGCGGCAAGCAGTACTACGCGCTCGACATCACCGACCCGAGGGGGACCACCAGTTGCTCGGCGACCGGCTCGCCCAACTACCCCTGCTACATGTGGGAGTTTCCGAAGGAGGGTGACACGGGCAGCCACGTCGACTTCATGGGCGAGACCTGGTCCGAGCCCGTGATCACCAAGGTCAAGGTGAACGACGGCACGGCGACGGACGACTACGGTCGCTACGTGGCGATCGTGGGCGCCGGCTACAGCGAAGAGGGCGACCCGAACGATCACACGGCCTACGACGTCACGACGAAGGGCGGCCGCGCGATCCTCATGATCGATCTCGCCACCGGCGAGATCCTGGCCATGAAGAAGTTCGACGACACGGGCGTCTCGGCGGCCACGGATCCGGCCACGGTGGCCTACGACGTGAACAACCCCGAGCGGAGCATGTACTTCGCCTTCCCGTCCCAGCCCGGCGTCTTCGACGTCGACTTCGACGGGTACGCGGACCTCGTCGTGATCGGCGACCTGGGCGGCAACCTCTGGAAGTGGGTGCTGAAGAACACGGGTGAGGACCCGATCCTCAACAACACGTACGGGACCGACCAGCCCAACTGGAACTTCTCGCGCTTCTTCGCGGGCGAGAGCTACCTGAACGCGGGAACGGGGCTGCGCTCCTGGAAGAGCATCTTCTTCCGGCCCGGCCTGACGCGGGTCGGCGGTACCTACTGGCTCGCCTTCGGGACGGGGCAGCGTGCGAACCTGACCTGGAAGGACCTCACGACCACGACGGACGACGACGAGCGGCTGTACGCGATGAAGGATCTCGATCTCTTCATGACGGTGGACCCGACGCCGGTCTCGATCACCGAGACCGATATCGACGGCGGAGTCCCGGGTGCGGCCGACTACACGACCACCCTCGGCACCTGTACGCCGCCCACGGGTCTGGGCTTCTACGTCCGCGGTGAGGCGCGGGGTGAGAAGTTCGTGACCCAGCCCGTGGTCTTCGCGGGCTACGTGATCGCGGCCTCGTACGCGCCCGCTACCGTCGTGAGCTGCGCCGCCTCGGGCGACGCCACGCTCTACACCTTCTCGATCACCTGCGGCCAGGGCCTCGAGGTGAAGAACTCGGTGACGGGTGTGACGACGACGATCGTGAAGTCGGACATGGGCGACGGCATGCCCTCGAATCCGCAGGTGACGTCGGACAACGCGTCCGGGGACACCACGGTGATCGTCCGAATGCAGGACGGCAAGATCTGGCAGCCGCCGGGCGACTTCAACGCCGGCGGTGCGGGTCACGGTCAGCTGTACTGGCGCGAACTCTAGACTCCGTGGAAAGGAGAACTCCGATGATGCGGAACCTGATGCGACGTCTCTCGGCGGCCCTGCTCGCGAGCGCCTTCCTGGCGAGCCCGATGCTGGGCGCCACCGTCGAGAACCTCCTCGTGACGAAGATCGCGTCGACCAACACGCTCAAGCTCGAGGACGGCATCACGGTCAAGGTCCAGGCCTCGACGGAGATCCGGAACGAGCACGACGAGCGGATCACCTTCGCGGACATCCCGGATCCGGCGACCGTCCAGGGAGCGGTGATGCTGCGGGTCGAGGGCGCCAAGGTGAGCGGCGCGATCCGGGCCAGCAAGGTCAAGATCCACCAGATCCTGCGCGACTGAGCTTCGCGTCGCGTCGCGGTCTCCCGGGAGGCCGCGTCTGCGCGCGAGGGGATCGTCTACGCGCCGCGTTCGCGCAGCCCGTACTCCTTGATCTTGTAGAGCAGGGCGCGGTGGCTGATCTCGAGCAGCTTGGCCGCGTGCGTGCGGTTGCCGTCGGTGGCCTCCAGCGCGCGGAGGATCAGGTCGGCCTCGAAGCGGCGCCGGGCCTTCTTGAGCGAGAGCTCGCCCGGGGCAGCGGGTGCGGACCGGGGGTCCGCGGTGCGCGCGACGCTCTCGGGCAGCTCGGCGACGCCGACGCGATCGCCCTCGCAGAGGATCGCCGCGCGCTCGATCACGTTCTCGAGCTCGCGGACGTTCCCGGGCCACGCGTAGTCCGTGAGCCGGAGCAGCGCGTCGTCCGAGAGCCCGCGCAGGGTCTTGCCCAGGCTTCGGCTGGCTCGCGCGACGAAGTGATCGACCAGGAGCGGGATGTCCTCGCGGCGGTCGCGCAGGGCCGGGACGTGCACGTGCACGACGTTGAGCCGGTAGTAGAGGTCTTCGCGGAAGCGCCCCTCACGGATCTCCTGATCCAGATCCCGCGAGGTGGCGGCGATCACGCGGACGTCGACCTGGCGCGGCTTCGATTCGCCGACGGGCCGGACCTCCTCCTCCTGGAGCACGCGCAGCAGCTTCACCTGGAGCGGAGCGGGGAGCTCGCCGATCTCGTCCAGGAAGAGCGTGCCTCCGCTCGCCTCGACGAAGAGGCCGCGGCGCGCCTTGTCCGCGCCCGTGAAGGCGCCCTTGGCGTGCCCGAAGAGCTCGCTCTCGAGCAGGGCCTCGGGAATCGCGCCGCAGTTCACGGCGACGAAGGCCTCCTCGCGACGGCCGGACTGGGCGTGGATCGCCCGGGCCAGCACCTCCTTGCCGGTCCCGCTCTCGCCCGTGAGCAGCACGGTCGCCTTGTACTCGGCCGCCCGCTCGACCAGCTCGAGCACCCCGATCATCGCCTCGGACGCGGCGACGACGGGCCGATCTCCGACGGCGCGGTCGACGTCTCGCTGCAGCAACGCGTTCGCGCGGCGCAGGCGCTCGCGCTCGCGGGCCTTGCGGATCGCCAGCAGCACCTCGGAGGGCTGGAAGGGCTTCGCGAGGTAGTCGTAGGCGCCGCGCTTCATCGCCTCGATGGCGAGATCGGCGGAGCCGTAGGCCGACATCATGAGCACGGTGACGCCCGGCACCTTGCGGATCAGCTGCGGGAGCAGCTCCATGCCGTCCATCCCCGGCATGCGCAGGTCGCACAGGATCAGGTCGACCGGGTTCTCCTCGAGAACGCGCAGGGCCGCATCGGCGCGGTCGGCCAGGAGCACGTCGTGCCCCTCGGCCGCCAGCAGCATGCCGAGGCTCTCGCGGAGCGAGTCGTCGTCGTCGACGATCAGGATGCGCTCGGACACGGTTCCCCCAGGCCCGGGTGCTTTCCCGCCCGGGCGGTCTGAGCTCCCTATCGGCGCCCCGCGTCCTCGGGGTGAGGGCCTTGGCGGCGCGGGCCCGCGGTGGGGCGTCCCGAGGACGCAGGCGACCGGCAGAATCCGCACCGCGAGACCGGGCCAAGGGCCGATGCCGGGTGGGACGCTCGCTCCGGCTGGGGCGCTGTGGGGCGGTGGCCCGCTTCACCTCCGCGAAGGTGATCTGCCGCACAATCGCGAGCCCCCTGCGCACTCAAGTCCCCGAAACCACGGGCCGATAGGCCGGACGTTCGGGTGGGGCGCCCGCATGGACCTCGGGGGGATCGACTGGTGCCTAGCAACAACGTCCAGCGCTTTCGTGAGGCTCAGATGATGAGCAAGGCGGAGCTGGCCAGAAAGGCCGGTCTGTCGACCCTCACGATCGATCGGATCGAAGCGGGCCGTCCCTGCCGACTGGATACGAAACGGAAGATCCTCCTCGCTCTCGGCCTCAAGGTCTCGGACAAGGACAAGGTCTTCGGACCCGCACCTCGCTACTTCGCGGCCGTCGCCGCCAACCAGAACTAGAAGCGAGAGGAGGAGAGACATTGCCTTTCTCGTTCGGAAAGTCCAAGTCGATCGTCGGCCTCGACATCGGCTCGTCGTCCGTCAAGGCCGTCGAGCTGGTCAGCCGCAACAAGGGGTGGGAGCTCCAGCACGTCGGCATCGCGCCGCTTCCGCCGGAAGCGATCGTGCAGGGTGCCTTCCTGAACTCCGGAGCGATCGTGGATGCGATCCAGGAGGCGATCGGCACCGCGGGCATCAAGAACACCAATGCCGCGGCGGCCGTCTCGGGGCACTCGGTGATCGTGAAGA
>JAAUYD010040369.1_pt1 | contig 10582 bp, 7 predicted proteins | sample 7278101 | NCBI WGS metagenome assembly JAAUYD01 (sample SAMN14350128, study PRJNA611818) | marine sediment metagenome | isolation source: surface marine sediment (0.6m) | place: French Polynesia: Moorea | collected 2018-08
CTCAAGGCCTGAACGCCACTCCAACTGGTCGTCGACCACCTCTGCAACGGTCTCGTCGCCAGTGCTCTCATGGGCTTGGGATTCTTCGGCAGGCGCTGTATATAACACATCGGCCCAGTAAACCATCGACGAAGAGATGCCGTGGGTGGAGAGGTCGATGCCATCATCTTGAGACAACGCACGTCGCCATATTTCGATGAGTTCGTCTGCCGGCGGTTTATTGGCAATCCCATGAATAAAAGTGATATGCGCCATATAGAATCCTCCTTTGACTTTGGGGGCTGTTATAACCAAACCAAGGTGGATGGTCATCAAGAAATACCAATGTACATGTTTCCTCGGTACCCGACCAATGGACAACTCAACAGACAGCGGTAGTGTTATCGATTTGTTTTTAAATGGGGCCACATGTATCGAGCAGATACATACTGTTCAAATATATAAATAGTTTATCGATTACGTCAACGCGCAAAATGGTGAGGCCAATCAAGGACGATCCAGAAAAATTTCAACTGAATTCATCGACGTCGTATGGATTGAAATCGTGATCCTGATCACCGATGAGCAGCTTGGTCCTCTAACTTTCTTAGAATCGGTGTAAGTCCTTCAAGAGTATATAGGCCTTGACAAATAGCCATCATAACCCTTAAATTATGATTGAGCGCTCGCTCAATATTGTATTTGTATTATAGAAACGGCCCCTGTATGCATCCGGATTTTCGGTCTCCAAGACATGATGGCACAGCGCGCTCTTGGCTTAACCCTCTGACAAAGCGGGAAAAAGATGGCCTTTGAATCGGCAAAAATTCGTGATATTCCCACCCAAATCAAGGATAAAAAACTGGTCACCCGGCGGCGGCGCCAAATCGTGGATGCGGCGGTGGAACTCTTTATGGAGAAGGGTTTTCACAAAACCACAACCCGCCAAATTGCCAGGGCGGCCGGCGTCTCCATCGGCCTGCTTTATGAATACATCTCCACCAAAGAGGACATCCTCTTTCTGGTATGCGAGGCCATACACGCCGAGATGCATGCCGCTGTGACCCAAGGCTTGGACCAGATGGAAGAGGGTGCCCACCCTCTTTCCGAGGCCATTCGGAAATATTTCTTGGTCTGTCACCGCATGAGCGACCATATCGTGCTGATCTATCAGGAGATTCATTCTCTACCCGCGAACCAACGCAAAAAGGTGCTGCAAAATGAAGAGAATATAACAGCCCTTTTCATCGACGTCCTGGAAAAATTAATTTCACAGAAAGCCCTGCCCGTACTGGACCAGGGCGAACTTATGCTGGCGGCCCATAACATCTCCGTTCTGGGCCACATGTGGGCATTTAGGCGCTGGCGGTTATCCACCAGCTATACCGTCGAAGAATATATCGAAATTCAAACCGGCTTTATTCTGAGCCGCTATCGACAAAAAAATACGAGACCAGAGAGGGAGGGGAATTAGGGATGGATTTTCAACTATCGAAAACCCAGAAAGAGATCCAAAAAGCCGTACGCGATTTTTGCAAGGGCGAGTTTGACAAAGATTTGGCTTTGGAACTGGATAGAAAGCATGAGTACCCAACAAAGATCTGGAAAAAGGCCGGCGAAATCGGATTGATCGGTGTCCATTTTCCCGAGAAATATTCGGGCCAGGATATGGGATGCCTGGAGTGTATCCTGGTGGTGGAAGAGTTGTGCCGAAACGACTCCTCCATCGGTGCATCCGTGGCCCTGGCCGGGTTCGCATCAGAGTTGGTGCTGCATTACGGCAGCGACGAACTCAAGGAGAGGTTTTTACCGGAGGTGGCCGAAGGACGCATGCTCTCCGCCGGCGCATTCACCGAACCGGACCACGGATCGGACATCACTTTTCTGAATACCACGGCTGTTAAAGATGGCGAGGAGTGGGTCATCAACGGGGCCAAAACCTTTATCACCAACGGCGGCATAGCCGGATTCTACAATGTTCTCTGCCAGACCGACCCCGACGCTCAGCCTGGGTACCGCGGCATGAGCGTCATATTGGTTGAAGCCGACAGGCCCGGCCTCACAACCCAGGATGTGGGCGAAAAAATGGGCATCCGCATGATGGCCACCACAGAGGTCATCTTAAAGGATGTCCGGGTCCCCCTGTCCAATTTGGTGGGTGAAGAGAATCGCGGCTTTTATCAGGTGCTCAACTTTTTTGATGAAAGCCGCATCCAGGTTGCTGCACAAGCCCTGGGCACGGCCCAGGGTGCTTTTGACCGCGCCCTGGCCTACGTAAAACAGCGGGAACAATTCGGCAAGAAGATCGCCCAATTTCAAGCCAACCAGCATAAGATTGCCGATATGGCCACGAAAATCGAGTTGGCCCGCTTGATCACCTACAAGGCAGCCTGGAACTACGACCAAGGCCATATCGATCCAAAACTAACCTCCATGGCCAAAATGTATGCCGCCCGCACCGCCGTCGAGGTGTGTGACGAGGCGATCCAGTTGATGGGCGGCTATGGCTACATGGCCGAATATGAGGTCGAACGGTTCTACCGTGATGCCAAAATAACCGAAATTTACGAAGGCACGAAAGAGATCCAGAAGAACACGATTGCTGGCGGAATCATTGGAAAGATGAAGTAGAAATTACCATTGAGGTGATTTAATTTAAAAAAGGAGGCCGGCATGTCTCAAGAAACTGAAATATACAAACCCCGAAATCCGGTAAGGATGGTCACCGCCACCTCGCTGTTCGACGGGCACGATGCATCCATCAATATATTTCGCCGCATGCTGCAGGCTTCAGGCGTTGAAGTCATTCACCTAGGCCACAACCGGTCAGTCCAGGAAATCGTGGATGCCGCCATCCAGGAAGACGTTCAGGGCGTGGCCGTGTCCTCCTACCAGGGCGGGCATATTGAGTTTTTCAAGTATATGGTTGATTTGCTGCGGCAGGGCGGTGCCGATCATATCCGCGTCTTTGGCGGCGGCGGCGGCGTCATTGTGCCAGAAGAGATCGAGGCGCTGGAGAATTACGGTGTGGCGCGGATTTACTCCCCTGAAGACGGTGCACAGATGGGGTTACAGGGCATCATCAACCATATGATCAAAGCCGCGGACTTCTCCCGCGCACCAAAAGACAAGCCCGGAGAGAGCCTTGACCAGTTGAACACCCGTAATACGCTCCAGGTGGCAAATCTCATTACGGCCCTCGAACTGGCCCACGGCAACGGAGATCTGTCACATCTCCGTGACGCCATGGCCCAGCGTACCGAGACCAAAGCGCCGGTCATCGGAATTACCGGTACCGGTGGTTCGGGAAAATCTTCTCTGACGGACGAGTTGGTTCTGCGCCTTCTCAACGACTTTGAAACGCTGACCATTGCCATTCTAAGCGCCGACCCTTCCCGACGCAAAACCGGGGGCGCACTGCTCGGCGACCGCATCCGCATGAACGCCATCGACAATCCCCGCATCTATATGCGCTCTCTCGCAACCCGTTCGGCCCAAACCGAAATTCCCTCGGCACTGGGGGATGCCGTGGCCGCCACCCAGGCCGCCGGATTTGATGTCATCATCGTTGAAACAGCCGGTATCGGTCAGGGCGACTCCCGCATAGTGGATCTGGTCGATCTGTCCATCTATGTCATGACCAGCGAGTTTGGCGCGGCGTCACAATTGGAAAAGATCGACATGCTGGACTTTGCCGATCTGATAGCGGTCAATAAATTTGAAAAACGCGGCAGCGAAGATGCCGTAAGGGATGTCCGCAAACAGGTTCAACGCAACCGCAACGACTTTGGCCGACCCGCAGAGGAGATGCCTGTCTTCGGCACCATCGCGGCCAAATTCAATGATGACGGCGTCACTGCCCTTTACCATGAACTGCTGGCTCAGGTTCGAGAAATAACCGGAGAGCCGTGGCAAAGCCCACGCCCCAAAACGGACGTTCGCACTTCCACGTCAAAAACCATTGTTATCCCTCCACAACGGGTCCGGTATCTCTCAGAGATCTCCGAGACCGTACGCCGCTACCACCAACAAACCGAAGACCAAGTGCAGACCTTGCGCAGGGCGTGGCATTTGAAGGAGAGTGCCAGGACGATTGCCCAGGGAACGTCGCACCTGGATCAAGATGAACTGCTGGCGCGGCTCAAATCAGAAGTCGTGGCGGCTGAAAAAGAGGTGGATCCCGGGGCTCAGCGCTTGTTCTCTGATTGGGAAGAGACCAAAGCACAGTATCATAAAGATGAGCTGGTCTATCAAGTACGTGACAACGAAATACGAGTGCCGCTTTATTCCGAATCCTTGTCTCACCAGAAGATTCCAAAAATTGCCCTGCCCCGCATCGAAGATCCGGGAGCGCTCTATCGCTGGCTGCGTCGTGAGCATCTTCCGGGTTACTTCCCCTATACCTCAGGGGTTTTCCCGCTAAAGCGCATGGGCGAAGATCCCACCCGCATGTTCGCCGGCGAAGGCGATCCAGCCCGCACCAATCGCCGTTTTAAGCTCCTGTCTGCCAACAGCGAGGCCAAACGCCTCTCCACGGCCTTCGATTCGGTCACCCTTTATGGTTTTGATCCAGACCGCCGTCCGGACATCTATGGCAAGGTGGGCAACGCCGGCGTAAGTGTCTGCAGCCTGGATGATGTCAAAACCCTGTATGACGGTTTTGACCTTTGCGCTCCGACCACATCGGTTTCGATGACCATCAACGGTCCGGCCCCTATCATACTGGCCATGTTTCTCAATACAGCCATCGACCACCAAGTGGACCGCTTCAGGTTGGATGCAGGACATGAGCCCGATGACCAGGAATATAACGCCATACGGAAAAAAACCCTCTCCACAGTACGAGGTACAGTGCAGGCCGATATCTTAAAGGAAGATCAAGGTCAGAATACCTGCATCTTTGCCATCGACTTCGCCCTCAAAATGATGGGCGATATCCAAGAGTACTTCATCGCTCAAAATGTACGCAACTTCTACTCCGTCTCCATTTCTGGGTACCATATCGCCGAAGCCGGAGCCAACCCCATCTCCCAATTGGCCTTCACTTTAGCCAACGGTTTTACTTACCTGGAATACTACCTGGCCAGGGGCATGGATATCGATCACTTCGGTCCCAACCTCTCCTTTTTCTTCTCCAACGGCATGGATCCGGAATATACCGTTATCGGAAGGGTGGCGCGCCGGATCTGGGCCGTGGCTCTGAAAGAGAAGTACGGCGCCTCCGCCCGCGCTCAAATGCTCAAGTATCATATTCAAACCTCGGGAAGATCCCTGCACAGCCAGGATATTCAATTCAACGATATTCGCACCACCTTGCAGGCCCTGTGCGCCATCTACGACAACGCCCAGAGTCTGCACACCAACGCCTTTGACGAAGCCATCACCACCCCCACGGAAGAGTCGGTGCGCCGGGCCCTGGCCATCCAGATGATCATCAATCGGGAATGGGGACTGGCCAAAAACGAAAACCCCATGCAGGGCAGCTTCATCGTAGATGAGCTGACCGATTTGGTAGAGGAGGCTGTGCTGGCGGAGTTTGATCGCATCTCGGAGCGCGGCGGGGCACTGGGCGCCATGGAGACCGGCTACCAGCGGGGCAAGATCCAGGAAGAGTCGATCCACTACGAGGTGCTAAAACATACCGGCGAGTTGCCCATCGTCGGCGTCAATACTTTCCGGGATCCCCACACGCCGGAAGAGGCGTTTGCAGAGGACTTTACCATCGAACTGGCCCGCTCCACCGAAGAGGAAAAACGGACCCAGCTCAAACGCCTGGAGCAATTTCATAATCGACATACCGACACCGCACCCCAGGCCCTGGAACGCCTTAAACAGGTTGCCCTAAAAGGGAGCAACATCTTCGAAGAGCTGATGTCAGCGGTGAGATCTTGCAGTCTAGGTCAGATTACCCAAGCGTTGTATGAAGTGGGGGGTAAGTACCGGCGGAATATGTGATAAAAAATGGTTTTAAGTTTTAGGTGTTAAGTTTTAAGTGAAGGATGGTATCCGATTATATGTATGCACCTGGGATTTAAGTGGAAAAATCATTCGTGTAGGTTGGGTTGAGGAACGAAACCCAACAATGGTGAGGTTTTTTGTTGGGTTTCGCAAGTTCAACCCAACCTACAAAAAAACAAGCCTTTAGTGAGTTACAACGATCTTTTCGAAATCGGGATCGGGATCGAAAACAATGTTAAGACCTGCAAACCCGATTTCGATCCCAATGGAAACAGCTTTAGCTATTGGCTATGAGCATAATGTTTAAATGGAAGCCTGATAACCGATACCATCTTGTCCGGGGTTTAAAATCAAAGGCCGGACTGTTTCGAATCTGGGAATTGTGATACACCCCACTGAGTACGGATTATAACACCAAACTGAAGATAAAAAAGGAGAGACTCTTATGCGTGAAGCTGTGATTGTCAGTGCCGTGCGGACACCACTGGGAAGCTACAATGGAACCTTTGCCAATATCGGTGCCACCGACTTGGGTGGTATGGTCATTGCCGAAGCGGTCAAGCGCGCCGGCATCGAGCCCGACCATGTCAATGAAGCCATCATGGGTCAGGTACTGCCCTGCGGATACGGCCAAAATCCCGCAAAACAAGCGGCGATTAAAGCCGGCCTGCCAAAGGAGGTGGAGTGCATTACCGTCAATAAAGTGTGCGGGTCCGCCTTAAAGACCGTAATGCTGGCAGCCCAGGCTGTCCAGGTGGGTGATGCCGATGTGGTCGTGGCTGGTGGCATGGAGAACATGACCATGGCCCCGTACTACCTTGAGAAAGCGCGCTTCGGTTACCGCATGGGGCCGGGCCAGCTCCAGGACAGCATGGTCCATGATGGCCTCTGGGACATCGTCAATGATTTCCACATGGGCATATCCAATGAGCTTTGCAGTGAAAAGTACAATATCTCCCGTGAAGAGCAGGATCGCTATGCCGCGCAATCTTATGAACGGACGCTGAACTCCATTGAAAACGGCTATTTTAAAGATGAAATCATGCCTGTTGAGATCCCCCAACGCAAGGGCGATCCCATCATTTTCGATACCGACGAATGCCCACGGGGCATCAGCTTGGAAGCCCTGGCCAAGATGCGGCCGGCCTTTAAAAAGGGTGGTGTCACCACCGCCGGCAACGCTTCCATCATCAGCGACGGGGCCGCCGCAGTGGTGGTCATGTCAAGAGAAAAAGCCGAAGAATTGGGCTGTACGATCATGGCGACTATCGGCGCCCAGGCCTCGGCCGGCATCGACATGAAGTACGTGCTGGTGGCCCCCATCTGGGCGGTGCCCAAATGCCTCAAAAAGGAGGGCATCAGTATCGACGACGTTGATCTGTTCGAAATCAACGAAGCCTTCTCCGGATCCACATGTGCCGCAGCCAACGAGCTTAAACTCGATCCGGCCAAAACCAACATCGCCGGCGGCAGTGTTGCCATGGGTCACCCCATTGGCGCCAGCGGCTGCCGCGTGCTGGTCACATTGCTCCACAACATGACCCGTGAGGAAAAGAAAATCGGCATTGCCTCCCTTTGCCTGGGCGGCGGCGAGGCCGTGGCAATGATCGTCAAACGATAGACTATTAGTAAAGGAGATGAGAATGGAGATTAAAACTTTCGGCGTGGTCGGTGCCGGCCAGATGGGCAGTGGGATTGCACAAGTTGCGGCCATGAGCGGATTGGATGTCATCATGATGGATATCAAAGATGAGTTCGTCCAGCGCGGCATGGCCACCATCGAGCGATTTCTTTCCAAAGGTGTTGAAAAGGGAAAGCTCTCCCCTGAAGATAAAGCGGCCACCCTGGCCCGCATCAAAGCCAGTACCGACCTCAACGATATGGCCCAGGCCGACTTTGTGGTGGAAGCAGCATCCGAACAGGAAGAGATCAAATTCAAGATTTTTGAAACCCTGGACGAGGTTTGTAAACCCGGCGTCATCTTGAGTACCAATACATCTTCGATCCCCATCGGTCGCGTGGCCGCCAAAACCCAACGGCCGGACAAAGTGATCGGCATGCACTTTATGAATCCCGTGCCGCTGATGAAGCTGGTGGAAGTCATACGCGGCATTGCCACTTCTGATGAGACCTTCAAGATCACCTGGGATCTGTCGGAGAAGTTCGGCAAAGTACCTGCCGAGGCAAATGACTTTCCTGGATTTATCTCCAACCGAATCCTAATGCCCATGATCAATGAAGCAGTATTTGCACTGTACCATGGGGTGGGTGCCAAAGAGGCCATCGATACCGTCATGAAGCTGGGAATGAATCACCCCATGGGCCCGTTGGAGTTGGCCGACCTCATTGGCCTGGACACCTGTCTGGCCATTATGGAGACCCTCTACGACGGATTCAAAGACCCCAAATACCGCCCCTGCCCGCTGCTGCGTAAATACGTTGAAGCAGGCTGGCTGGGAAGAAAAACGAAAAAAGGATTGTACGACTATTACGTCACCGACCACCCGCGAGGCGGGTGGCATGGATTTCCGGCTTTAGGCTGGAAAAACAATTGCACGTCAGTGCTTTTAGTGTTGCGGTTGTAACCGGGTGCATTGCACCCGGTTTGAAAACAACCAATTATTCACTCGCATGACCGGCCCGGCGACGCGTCACTGAGCCGGTCATGCGACATCCCTTACCAAGGAGGAGAGATGGCCAAGAAAAAATCCACTGCGCCTACTCCGGTCGGGAAAAAGATCAAAAAGGTTCGTATCCAAAAGAAAATGACCCTGGACCAGGTCGCCAACGACACCGGCTGTAGTATCGATTACCTTAAAAAAGTAGAAAGCGGAAAAGAGATGCCACCGGTGGGCACATTACTGCAAATCTCCCGCGCCCTCCAAATCGACTCCGGCTATTTGCTGAAAGAACAAGAAGAAACCCGTAAGGCCCGAGCCAAGGCCTATGCAAAGCGGACCGACAACTACGCCTATCACACGCTGACACCGAGTGCCGAAAACAAACACCTCAAGGCTTTCCGCATCAACATTGACGCCCAGAAAGAGCACAAGGGTGTGGGATATCAGCACGAGGGGGAAGAATTCGTCTATGTGCTCCAGGGCCGAGTGGAAATTACCGTTGGAGACCACATCAACAAACTCGGCCCGTCTGACTCGCTGCATTTTAACTCCGGCATCCGCCATCACATGCGCAATGTGGGCGATGAGGATGCCGAGTTATTGGTGGTTCTATACAATCCATGATGAACTATTCGGAGTATGACCATGACGATTCAACTCACCGATGAGCAATTAATGATCCAAACCATGGTTCGTGAGTTCGCCCGCGATGTTGTGGCACCAGGGGCTGCTGAACGCGACCATACCAAAGTATTTCCCGGCGACATCCTAAGACAGATGGGTGAATTGGGCCTTATGGGGATGATGATTCCGCCTGAATATGGCGGCAGCGGCGCCGACACCATCAGCTACGTATTGGCCTTGTCGGAAATTGCAGCGGCCTGCGCATCAACTGCCGTTGTGATGTCGGTGCAAAACTCTATTGTGTGCGAAAGTATCTTTCGCTTTGGCACAGAAGAGCAAAAACAGAAATTTCTCGTACCATTGGCCAGCGGGGAAGTTATCGGCGCCTTTGCCCTTACCGAACCGGATGCCGGTTCTGATCCGGTGAGTCAGAAAGCCAAGGCCACAAAGGATGAGGAGGGTTATATCCTCACCGGCACCAAACGTTTTATCACCTCAGGGGAAAATGCCCATACGATTCTAGTCACCGCCAAAACTGATGCTGCGCTAAAGCACAAAGGCATCTCGACATTTATCATTACAAAGGATGATCCCGGCTTTTCAACCGGCCGCCAAGAGGACAAAATGGGCTTGCGGGCTTCGGACACCACCGATGTGATCTTCGACGATTGCCGTATCCCGGAAGAGCGACTTCTGGGAGAAGAGGGCCAGGGGTTTACACTGGCAATGAAAGGACTGGACGGCGGGCGTATCGGCATCGCCGCACAATCCATCGGTGTGGCCCAGGCCGCCATTAATGCGGCGGTTTCTTATGCCAAAGAACGGGAGCAGTTCGGGCGCAGGATTTCCAAATTTCAGGGTCTGCGATGGATGATCGCCGATATGGCCACGGAGTTGGAAGCCGCCCGTCAACTTACCTATTCAGCGGCCGCCATGAAAGACCGTGACGAAAACTACTCACAACAAGCTTCAATGGCTAAACTGTTTGCTTCCGAAATGGTGAACCGGGTAACTGCCCAAGCGTTGCAATTACATGGAGGTTACGGGTATACCAAGGAATACCCCGTGGAACGCTACTATCGAGATGCACGCGTATTTACCATCTATGAAGGCACATCGGAGATTCAGCGGGTGGTGATCAGCAATCATATTTTCAAAGACAAACGCAAGCCATAGTCCTACCCTTATTGATATTTTTTGCCGGATTGCTGTTGCGATTCGGCAAATAAGCGCATAACGTTTACGACAGCACCAGCCGGAATGTATTGGACATAACCGGCAATTAAGATGCCGAGATCTATCACTGCGAACCGGACAAGGAGGTTTCAGTATGAGCCCGACAGTCATTATTTTCGGAAAGGCCGGTTGACCGTACACGGACCGGGCCAGGGCGGCCTACC
>JAAUYD010157447.1_pt1 | contig 10581 bp, 8 predicted proteins | sample 7278101 | NCBI WGS metagenome assembly JAAUYD01 (sample SAMN14350128, study PRJNA611818) | marine sediment metagenome | isolation source: surface marine sediment (0.6m) | place: French Polynesia: Moorea | collected 2018-08
CGCGCCTGTCGCGATGATGAAAACAAGCAGGACAACGACCGCGATCGCGACACGAATGAACCGATCGAGCTTCATACGCGCAGGTTACATCAATTGCGCGTCTACCCAGCGGTCGATTTTGGTCTCGAGCATCGACAACGGCATCGCGCCATCCTTCAGCACCTGAGTATGGAACGCCTTGACGTCGAATTTGTCGCCGAGCCGTTGCTCAGCCTTGTCGCGTATTGCCCGAATCCGCAATTGGCCGACCTTGTAGGCAAGTGCCTGTCCGGGGATTGCCATGAACCGTTCTGCCTCCGATACGGCGCGGGCTTCGGCGACGGCCGAATTTTCGTACATGTAGTCCAGTACCTGCTGGCGCGACCAGCCCTTCGCATGGATGCCGGTATCGACCACAAGGCGGATCGAGCGCCACAGTTCGGCATTGAGGCCGCCAAAATACTGGTACGGGTCGGTGTAAACGCCGATCTCCTTGCCGAGCGACTCGGCATAGAGGCCCCAGCCTTCGATAAAGGCCGTAAATCCGCCATAGCGCCGGAAATCGGGTAGCGCCTCGTTTTCACGCTGGATCATGATCTGAAAGTGGTGTCCCGGAATCGCTTCGTGCAGATACAGAGACTCCATCGCCCAGTTCGGACGGGCGCTTAGATCATAGGCGTTGGCGTAGAACACGCCCTTGCGCGAACCGTCGGCCGTGCCTGCCTGGTACGAACCGCCCGAGGCCGATTTCTCGCGAAACGGTTCGACGCGACGGACTTCAAATCCCGTGTTCGGAAAGGTCTCGAACAGTTCTTCGGCCAGTGTGTTGACATGGTCGGCCATGTCACGGTAGCCCTGGATCAGCTGCTCCGGCTCATCGAAAAAGAATTGCGGATCGGTATTCACGTACTCGAAGAATTCCTCGAGATCGCCTTCAAAGCCGACCTCGTTCATCACGTTCTGCATCTCCGCGTGGATGCGTGCGACTTCGGCGAGCCCGATCTCGTGAATCTCGTCCGGTGTCATGTCCGTCGTCGTTCGGGTACGCACCATATAGGCGTACCAGTCCGCGCCATTCGGCTGGGCGTAGAGTCCGACCGTTTCCCGGGCGCCGGACAGGTATTCATCGGCGAGGAAATTGCTGATGCGCTGATACGCCGGGACTAAGGTGTTGACGATCTTGTCTTCGTAGGCCCTGGTCAGGCGCTCACGATCCTCCGCGCTGATCGCTTCGGGCATGTCGCTGATCGGCGCATAAAACAGGCTGTCCTGCGGGTCATCTACGATGTGCGCGTCGATCTGCGGCCGCAGTTTCTCCATCAGGATCCGTGGTTGCACGACGCCGGCGCGCATTCCTTCCTGCATGTTCGCGATGATGGTGTCGACGATTTGGGCGTAGTCATCAGCGCGCGACAGGAAGTCTTCGTAGTCCTTGACCGAGTTGAACGGGTGCGCACTCGCACCACTACCGAGCTGAGCGAAAAGGTTTGTGATCGAGCGGAATTGGCTGACCGGGATCAGGTGGAACGGATACTGGTTTCCCTCGAGTGCCAGCTCGCGGTTGATTCGAAAAATGTCGTAGCTTAGCTGGTCCTGCTCGCTGAGCCGGCTGCGATCGATTTCGAGCAAGCGTTGCAGAAACTCCTCATCCAGGGCCGCCGACGCCGCCCGGTATTCTGCGCTGGCCGAGTTGGCCATGCGATCGTTGTAGCGATTGTCGCCGATGAACGTCGCCGCAAGCGGATTCAGCTCCAGATTTCGCTCGAAGTGTTCGCCGAACAGCGCCTCGAGCGCCTCGCCCGCAACGCTGGAGTCGATCTCCGGCTCTTTTTCACCGCCACATGCAGCCAGCAGAAGCGCGACGACCGCGGCGGCCGTTCCGACTGGTTTCATCGATCACCCCCCGTGAAAACAGGGGCCAGTGTACCTGTTTTTCAGGCGCAATCGTCGATGGACGGAGCGAACGCTGTGCTGCCAACGCGGCAGCCGGCCGGCGTCAGGTGCAGCGTCAGAGAAATAGGCTCGTCGCAGGAGGCGGGGTGGAATGCGAGCAGGATAGTGACGCCGTGTTCGTCGGTGTCGAGCCGCTTCGACACGCCGGCGTCGCACTCGACGATGAAGCGATCGTCAGCGAAAGCGCCGAGATCATTGAGGCAATAGAAATAGGTGAGCACCTGCGCACGCACGCGCCGTGCGAGGTTCTTGTCGCCAGGCTCGAACACGGCCCAGCGCACTGCGCGAGAAATCGAATTGATAATCTGCAGACACAGACGGCGCGCGGGCAACTCGGCAAAGCGACGATGGCCTTCGGAACCACGCCCCATTGTGACCGACCCGAACACACGAGCCCGACCCGCGGCACCGTCCGCGACGACATTGAGTCCCGCACGATTCAGCAAGTGAGCGGCTTCGCCGTCAACCTCGATCTCGGGAACGAGACGGCGGTGCAAGCCCATGCCGAGCTGATTGAGGTCCTGCCACGGGCCGTAGGTGCGATCCAGTTTGCACAACAGGGCCGCGATCGCGCCGCCGACCGGACGCGCAATGTCATCGCTGTGGCGCTCGCGCATACGCGGATAGTAGCCGAGGACGTTGGGGCTGGCGTATCCAAGCTCACGAACGCCGCGAACGGCATCCTCCGGCGCCAGCCATTCCGCACGCGGATCGACAATCAACATTGCCCCGCGTTCGCGGCAGTAGATTTCAGCCGCGAGAATTGCTGCAGGACCAGTGTCGATGCCCTTTCCAGGCGGCGGCAGATACAGCACGTCGAAGTATTCGACTGCCTCCAGCGCAAACAAGCCTGTGCGGTCGCGGCGCGAGCCGATCAGGTCATAGTCGGACAGCTCGCTGCCATCGGTCCCGGGCTGCACATGGTCGATATAGGAATCTTCTGTCAACTCGGGCCGGTGCGACGGGTATGGATGGTCAACGCGTGCAAGCGTCGATGACAACAGTACGTCTCCAACAAACTGATCGGAGTCCTCCAGGTAAGAGACTTTGCGAAACAACTCCTGGTCCTCGACGAGACCGGTGCCCGGGTTGATCCGCTGCAGGGTAAGGTTGAACAACGCGTCGCTACTGTCGTCGATACCGTCATAGTCGACGGCGGCACGGATGAACTCGGTGGATCCGGGTTCTACGGCGCGCAACACCAATGCTGAACCGCTGGCCGGGACGCAAAGCATCGCGCCGCGCGCGTTATTGGCAACCCGCACGATATACAGTTGCATGCCACCGTGTTCGAAAAACTGTTTGACCGACGGGCCCAGGCTCGAGCGCATCCAGATATCACCGAACCGGCGGCGAAATTCGCCAAAGCTCTTGACGAGAACGGGAGTGTTAAGGGGGCCACGAAGCGCACGGCCAACGAATGCTGCCGTGGTCTCTGGCGACACATCGATGGGTTGATCCATCGCTGCGATTTCTGTGACCGTGATGCCACGGTCGACTGCATCTGACAAACCTGTCTCCGAACTCGGTCAGATAAGCGTAGCCAAAGTCTAATGCAATTCGCGATTGCATGTGCACTTCGCTAACCTCGTGACATGAGCGATTTCCTGTCCGCGGCATTTCCGGCACTCGGCGAGCGCCTGCCGAAGACCGTACTGGCCGACCTCCCGACGCCGCTTGAGCAGAAGTCGGTCTCAACAGCGGGCGGTATGCGAACGATTCTGGTCAAGCGGGACGACCTCAGCAGTACGGCCTATGGCGGCAACAAGATTCGCAAGCTCGAGTACATTTTCCAGCGCGCCCTCAGTCGACGAGCGACCCGTGTTGCCACGTTCGGCTCGGTCGGATCGAATCATGCTCTGGCAACCGCAATTTTTGCTCGAGATGCCGGCCTCGACTGCACCTGTTTTCTCGCCCACCAGACATTGACGCCGAAAGTCCCTTACACGCTCAACATGCATCGTCGCCTCGGCACGGAAATCGTGCGCTACGGCGGAGGCGTCGAGCCGGTGCCCTTGTTTCGGAAGTACCTTCAGCGCCGGCGCGCGTGGGTCATTCCCCTTGGCGGCTCGTCGTGGCTGGGCACGGTCGGCTTTGTCAATGCAGGACTCGAACTCGCCGCGCAGATTACGAATAGCGACCTGCCCCGTCCGGACCGGATTTACATCGCAAACGGGACGATGGGCAGCGTTGCGGGACTGTTGCTTGGACTGGCGGCAGCCGAACTGCCTGCCGAAGTCCATGCGGTTCGCGTCGCGGACAGCCGCTTCACAAATCCGGCGGTCCTCGATCGACTCATGCGCAAGACGGCCGTGATCATGCACAGTTACGACACTTCGTTCGATGCAGGTCTCGCCGACCGGGTAAAGCTGCAATGGCGCGATGAGTTCTTTGCAGGCGGGTATGCGAAGTCGGATGAGAAAACTGAACAAGCAGTCCGTCAAGCGCAACAGGATACCGGTTTGCGACTCGAGACCACCTACACGGGCAAGGCGATGGCCGCGTTGTTGCACGACTTGCAGCTATCGGAGAACGGCGACCGGACCTTCCTGTTCTGGAATACACACAATGCGAGCGCGCTGCCCGTTACAGCCGAAAAACCCGACTCGCCCGGCAACATTCCGGACGAGTTCTACAACCGCTACTACTGTGTCGAAGCCTGAGGGGAATCTATACGCTGGTCGATTTCATTTACGACATCGACGAGCTGCTGCGTTACTCCGTAGGGCGCAACAACAATCAGAAGGTTCGAGTCGGCTTCCGCAAAGAGGTGGCCGGCCTGCGGGACCAGCGGGCGTAACAGGGCGACGAGCCTCGGTGCGACCGCATTGCGCGGTTCGAGCAGCCGGGTCACCCACTCGTCCTCGTGTATTGCGTCGTTGTTGTCGCGTAGCGTTGGCAGCTCGTATTGTCGAATTACGGCTACCGGAACGATGCGCACCGCTTTGCTCGATCCGGCGGCAGCCAGGCCGTTGTTTCTGAGGACGGTTAGCAGATGCCCATAGTCGACGTCACGAATGTCGATAGTGCCGACGACGACCTCCTCCGGCGCGCGGAGATCGATCAGGAATTCCTTGCCGGATTTGCGGGCAACGGCGTCGAGCAACTCGCTGAGTTCAACAGTTGGATGTTTTGCCGGGCCGGATTGCTTTGGGGCTTGTCCCTGTTCGGCTGCCAGGGCTCCGCCGTACCCGGCAAGCGCGACGGTCAGAACTACGATCGCAACGAGTCTTTTCATGGTAATTCCCCTGCTGATGGTTTCTGTACTAACGCGGCCGGTAGCGTTGCGGGGTTAGAGCGCTCCAGATTCGTCTGCTTGCCACTGTCGCAGCAGTGCCAGTACTTTCTCGCCATTGTCAAAGCTATAGACGAATGCGCCTTCGGCGGAAAACAGCTCAGCGTATGGCTCTGGCCGGTGCGCTCGCGCCCATGTATCGAACGCTGCCATTGCCGCCCCCATCTGTTGCATTGACTCACCGGAAAGCACTGCGCTTACGGATTTGATGCGCCCTTCACGGTCAAACTCGAAGCGCGTCTCATCGTAGTTAAGCGACTCAATTCCGGCGGTGGCCAACCAGTCGTTGGTTTCAGAGGTGCGGCATGCAACGACTTGTCCGGTCTGCACGCAGTCTTCGAAGCTGAGCTGGGTTCGCAATGCGCGGTCGTACCCGTGGATCTGGTCAATTGCAGCATGGCCGGTCAGCGTGCCCAGCGGCCCGAAGTGCAAACTGGCGTCCTCGGCGAACAATTGCAGTGTCGCTTCGTCATGCCCGCTGTTCTTGAGGGTCTGGAACTGATGCACGGTGACAATGTGATTTGCCGGACCGTCGCAGGCAACGAGCATCACAAGCGCGAGTGCAATCCAGTGTCGCATGTCGGTCCTCCCATTGGCCGGGATATGTTACTCACAGTGTAGACTATGCATTCTGGCGGGAAATTTGCCTGGAGCCTGGATATGCCCCGAACTGCAATCGCGCTCATTGGTGGAATACTGCTTGGTGCACTGGCCGCGGTAGCAATTGTGCGGCTGATAATCGACGACCCTAACGTCCCGGATCCGTTTGTTCGCGATATCGCCGACGTGCCCAGAATGGAGCAAGCCGTCGCCGAACAGCATCGCCTCGATTCATACGCGGAGATTGGCAGCATTGACGAGATCGTCGCCCTGCCGACGTGGTTCGCACGCGCCGCCGCGACGCATGTCGTCGCAAGCCGCCTCGAAAGCGCGGAAATCCAGAGGCTGATGTTCGACGCGAATCGCATCGCCGACGAACAGGAGCGCGTGCACCTGCTGGAGATTCTGGTCTCCCGGCTTGCGGAACTGGACGCACAGTCGGCACTGGTGCTTGCGCGCACCGACGAATTCGGTTCCCACAGGGCGCTCGAGCTCGCCGTGTGGAACACGTGGGGCCACACGAATTTGGACGACGCCCTGTTCGCGGCCAGAGCGCAGCCGTCGGCCGCTCTGCAGAACCGGGCGGCGCAGAGTCTGTATGCGGCTTTCGGTTTTCTCGGCAACGAGACCACCGACCGAATCGAGGCCGAGCTCGGAATCGCTCCTGATCAAGCTGCGCGCGCGCAATACCTTTATCGACTCGCGGATCGGTCGCCCGACGTTGCCATTGAGTTCATCAACGTGCTCGGAAACGACGTCCACAGACAGGAGTACGTTCGTTGGCTTGCCTACTATCTGGCACGGCGCGACCCGCATGCCGCGCTGGCGCACGCGAGTCAATTTCGACGCAAACAGGATGCCAAGCGCTACGAGTCGTACATCAACGGACGGATGGCGCGGGACGATCCGCAGGCGACAATTGAGCGGCTGCTGGCCAGCGGCAAAACTGCCGCAAGATCCAGCGAGTTCCATGCCGCGCTCAGTGCTCTGGCAAGTACGGACATAGAAGCGGTCAAGCACTACTACGGTATGGCTCGATCGGCTCAGGAACGCATGACGATTGCCTCGTTGATCGCAACCGAACTGGCGAAGTCTGATCCCGAGGGCGCGCTTGAGTGGGCGCGGAACAATGACACCATGCATTCGCCGAACCTGGTGATGTCGGTCATCACACAGATTGCCAGCAGAGACCCGCAGCGTGCACTCGACGAAGCGCTCAAATGGCCGGACCAGCGCTTCAGGTCCAGCATGATCTCTTCGGTTGTCAGCCAAATTGCTCGCGATGATCCGGCCGCCGCCGCTGAGGCCGTGGATCAGTTGTCGAACCGAGCTGACAGGATGATGGCAAGCCAGCGGCTCGTGTCGACGTGGATCCGCGAAGACCCGACGGCTGCCATTGACTGGATCAAGGAACAGGATGACGAAACGCAGCGTGGGACACTTCAGATGGCAGCGACGCAGCTCGCCTACTCCGATCTCGATGCCGCCATCCAATTGCTGCCGCAGTTGGATGAGATGGCCCAGACCAGCCTTCGCCAGCAGATTGCGCAGCAGCTTGCGACCAGCCGTACGACGGCCGCGGCCGAGGAATTCATACGACAGTACGAAGGCCAGCCCGGTTATGACCAGCTGCAGGCGTCGGTCATCTCGGCAGTCGCCCACACGGATATCCGCATGGCAAAGCAAATGGCCGATCAGCTCGCGCCGGGGATGGGGCGTGACCAGGCGTATGCACAACTGATCTCGCAGCAGGCGATGACGGATCCGACACAAGCGGCAAGCTGGTTAAACAACATCGAGAACGAGCCGCTGCGGGGCGCAGCAATCGGCTCGATTGCCACTCAGTGGGAGGGGAAAGACCCGGCCGCCGCAATGCAGTGGGTGCAAAACCTGCCGGCAGGCCGGCCGCGCGATACGGCCATCATGCACATGTCCGGGAACTGGGGATCTGCGACGCCTGAACAGCTGGACCTTATCAATAGCATGGAAGACGCAAACATGCGGGGACAGGCAAAGATTCGACGCGTCTACCAGTTGCTCCAGACCGATCGCCGTGCGGCTCGGCTATTGCTCGATGATGAAGACATTCCGAGCCACCTCCGCGAGCAGGTCGAAATGGCATTGAGTCAGTACGGAATGTAAAGAGAGACGTCTTCGGCTCTACAAGCTTCTACAGCGACTCTTCGGCTTCGGCATTCGCTTCTTCGATCATTTCACGCACTTCCGTCAGTGTTGGTGCGTTGGGGTCAACTTCGACCGTGTTGTGCACAACGCGGGCCCGCGCCAGGAACTCGGACGAGTCGTACTGGACGACGCTCACAGGTAGACCCTGCGGATCGGCAGCGACGGCAATGACATGATCGCGCAGGTGCTCATTGAGCGGCTGCCCCGCTCCGTCGACCTGGGCGTCGAGCAGCGTAACCAGGCGCTCGTCCGGCGAAATCGTATCGTCCTCGAGCGGCTCGTGCGCCTCGAAGTACAAAGCATCGCCGGCCCAGCCGAACAGATAAGGCTCATTGAGTATCGTGACCGGCTCGCCAATGGCCACGAGTTCGTACAGAAGTTCGATATTCTCGGGATACAGCCGCACGCAGCCGTGGCTGACACGCATACCAACACCGTACGGTGCGTTGGTGCCATGGATCAGGTAGCCCGGCATGTCGAGTTTGAGGACGCGATGTCCGAGCGGATTGTCCGGCCCCGGTGGCACGACCGACGGCAACGGGTCACCCAGTTCCGCATGTTCCCGGCGCACCGAGGCGGGCACCCACCAGTGCGGATCCTTTGCTTTTGAAATGACAGTCGTATCGCCGAGCGGCGTCTCCCAGCCAACACGGCCTATGCCAATCGGATACGTCAGAACCTGTTGCGGTTCACCATCGGACACTTCGGGAAAATAATAGAGCCGCTTGCTGGCAATGTTGAGCACGACCCCTCGTCTTGCAACGTCGGGCAGCACATACTGCGTTGGCAGCACGATCGGGGTTCCTGCACCCGGCAGCCAGGGATCGACGCCTGGATTGGCGGCAATTATCTCGTCGTAGCCGAGCCCGTATTCGCGCGCCAGATCCGATAGCGTATCTTCGCCGCGAGCAAACACCACCTGGGGTTCGCCGACGACCGATTGCTCAGGCGTCTCGAGCATAAAATCATTGGGATGCAGCGGCTCCTGAACAGGACGCTCATCCAGCGGCACTACATCGGCGCCACGTTTGCCAACCGAAGACCACAGGTCGTCGAGAGTCGCACAACCACCGACTGCAAACAGGGGTAACAGCAGGAGCGCGCGCCTTACGAGCAATGACTATTCCTTCTCGGCGGGCTCGACGTTCACGACGGCACGCGGATTCGCGCCGCAGTCCGGTTCGATGCCTTCGGCCTGCGCCTGGTTGTAAAGCGGCAGTGTCTTTTGCCACTCGGACACGAGGTTCTCGATGCGAGTCTCGTTGGCCGGGTGCGTCGACATCCATTCGGCCGGCGCTTTGCCGCCGGACGCCTGGGCCATGCGTTGCCACAGCGGCACCGACTCGCGCGGGTCGAATCCGGCGCGCGCCATGTAGTCGAGGCCGATGACATCCGCCTCGGTTTCCTGGCCGCGCTTGTACGGCAGGCTGATACCGAACGTTGCACCATAGGCCAGCGCCTGCTGCGCCGTATACGTCGCGCCCGTGTAGCCGCCTCCGAGAATGACAGCGACGGCGTTGATGCCGATTCGGGTCAGGTCGTCGCGGGACGCGCGGCTGGTCGTATGGCCTGCCGTAACGTGCGCAATCTCATGGCCGATGACCGCGGCCAGCTGGTGCTGGTTCTCGGTGACTTTGAGAATGCCGCTGAAGACGCCAATCTTGCCGCCCGGCATGGCGAACGCGTTCACGGCTTCCTGCTCGAAAATCGCCAGTTCCCACTCGATATCGTTGTACGGCGGTTCCAGCACGTCGACCACGGCCTGCGACACACAGGCCACGAAATCGATCGTCGGACGGTCCGTCGTCAGCGGAATACTCGCACGCATCTGGTTAAACGCCCGGGACGCTTCAGCCTCCATCTGCACGCGCGAGGCCGCAGACGGCTGCGAAGCGCAGGAGGACATAAAAACGGCTGCTGAGATGAGAAGTGCGACTGGCGCGAATCGAAGCGAACGCATGGGAACTCCTTGGAACCTGGCTGAATTATAGCTCCTTGGCAGGCACAGCACCTGCTCAAAGTTTGACCGGCCAGCCGGTTGGCGGTTCCGCGTTCAGCGCGGCAGGCGGGACTCGAACTTGCGGCGCCAGCCAGTCTCATCGACTTTCTCGATGGCCGATTCGACGTTGGCCATCAGGCGCTTCTGCAACGGCTGCTTGATCTTCCACGCGACCCGGTAGAGATCGCGCTCCGCGGATCTCGCGCCAAGAAGCTCGTCGCTCGTCAGCAGCTCGTCGGCGAGCCCGAGTTCGAGCGCGCGCGTTCCGTACCAGTGCTCGCCCGTCGCAATCTTCTCGAGATCGAGGTTCGGCCGGTACTTTGCGACCGCGTCCTGGAACAACGCGTGTACGTCCTCAAGTTCTTCCTTGAGCTTCGCGCGATCTTCGTCGGTGTTCTTGCCGAACATGGTTACGGTGCGATTGTACTTGCCGGCCGTGACTTCCTCGAAATCGACGCCATGGCTGTCGAGCATACGGTTGAAGTTGGGGATCTGCGCGAGAACGCCGATCGAACCCAGGATTGCGAACGGCGCGGCATACACTTTTGAGGCCACACAGGCCATCAGGTAA
>JAAUYD010227559.1_pt1 | contig 10578 bp, 8 predicted proteins | sample 7278101 | NCBI WGS metagenome assembly JAAUYD01 (sample SAMN14350128, study PRJNA611818) | marine sediment metagenome | isolation source: surface marine sediment (0.6m) | place: French Polynesia: Moorea | collected 2018-08
AGCGAGTTTCCTTTTGGTGATATTTTTGGAAGTACAAATTACAGTTTCTACCATGCCCTGATCGCTCATTATCGGTTTTGCGGTTGTTAAATAATAGGTGTCTCCAGAGGGCAGTGGCACACGCACCTCGATTTCTTCCATTTCCCCTTCAGCAAAAACCCTTTTCACAACAGCAAATCTTTTATCTGCTTCTTCCTTGTCAAATACGTCCCAAATTGTTCTGCCAATAATGTCAGACAAAGGCTTGCCAACGCCTCGAGCAAACGCTTTATTTACATATCTATAGGTCCCATCTGCATAAAATGAGAAAGTTGGGTCCATTGATTCATCCAATAGAATTCGATAATGCCTTTCACTTTTACGAAGTTCCTCCAATTCAATCATTATTTGGTTCTTATCCATATCGAGACCCCATGAAAATATAAATGGTAACGGGAAAATTCCGACCAGTTTGAAAATGATTCAAATGTTCAAAGCCTATATTTTCCTACTAATAACCCCAATATCATCTATTATATGAAACATAACAAGCCAGACAACGACTAAAACTGGCAAATTACATCCGGCCAATGATTGTTTGAGCTGATTAAAGATACCATGATAAAATCCCGTACAGCGTGTATTTGTTAAAAACGGGGATTAACATGCCGATATCACGAGAAATGTGAAACCTATATCAATGTGTCGCAGTATTAAGTTAAAATGATTGCCAGTTTTTAATATTAGTTGGCCACTTGGCTGATCAAGTCATAGATGGGCAACAGCTAGGCGATGATGATGATGGCGAAAAAGGAACCGGCCACGATGAGCACGAAGGGTTCCAGCATCTTTCCCAGGGAGGCCACCAGAATGTTCAGCTTCTTGCGGTACTCCTGGGCGATGTAGTCGAGCTGCTCAGTCAAGGAGCCGCTCATCTCTCCCACGTTGATCATGCGCACCACAAAGGCCGGAAAGATATCGGCGCCTTTGAAGGCGTCCGAGATACCGTCCCCTTTGGTGATGGATTCTTTGACCTGGATAAGTTTCTCGCGGTAGACCTCGTTGCCCACTGATTCGATGATGATTTGGAAGGACTGAAGGATATCGATGCCGGCGTTCAACAACATGGAGAAATATTCGCTGATAAAGGCCAGGTTCGAGGCTTTGACCAGGGTATTGGCAATGGGGAGCTTTAATAGTACCAAGTCGGTGATACGCTTGAATTTCCGGCTGTAACGACGGCCCGATTTCAAAAGCAAAAACAATGCGATGATTCCCGCTAAAACGGCCCCCAAATGAGTGCGCGTAAACTCCGACAGGGAGATGAGAAAGAGGGTGAGCGGCGGCAGCACCACGTCCATCTCTTTAAACAACCCCACGATTTTGGGTACCACATAGTAGAACCAGAAAATCATCCCGCTGCCCATGATCAAAAAGACAATGGCGGGGTACAGCAATGCCTGTCGCGTGTCCGATATTATGCCGTGCACCCGCTTAAGATGTTCGGAAGCATCGGCGGCCATATTATCCAACTGGCCGGTCTCTTCCCCCATACGAATGAGATGGATCACTGTGGAGGGAAAAATATGGGGATAGTTCTTGGCGGCCTGAGAGAAGCTTGCGCCGCCCTCAATGCTCATGATCAAGTCATTCATATCGCCTTGCACTTCAGGTGCATCGGCGCTGGCGGCCGACTCCTTTAAGGCGGAGACCAATGCCAAGCCCGCGCGCAGCATTACGGAGATGTTGTTGAGCATCTCTGCCAATACAGGCCTTTTGATTCTGCGATGGAGTCGTAAATTGGATAGTTTAAACAGGGTGGATAAGATCAAACCCGCATGCTTAACAAATATGGTGATGCTACCGTCCCGTTCGAGGTGGGTGATGGCGGACATAATGTCCTGGTAGGGCAATTTGACGACACCCGAAAAGAGCTGACCGGTGGGTGCTATCAGTTTATATCGATAGTACTTCATATTCCCTTTTTGGCTACCATTTTATTTGTTTTCACCCTTTTTGCTACCTTTTTTATGCAACATTGGGGTCAGGTCTGGCGGACATTACCGAGGATCCTTACAGCCTCCTCGGTGGTGGTTATGCCGTTGCGAACCTTTCTGGAGGTGATATCGAAGATGTCCACATAGCCGCATTCTTTGGATTTAGCGGCCAATTGGTGAACATCCGCCTCCTGCTCGATCATCAGCGCTAAATCTCGGTCTACGGTGAGGAGTTCGTAAACCAGGGTCCGTCCGAAATATCCGGTGTTATTGCATAGGGCACACCCTTTGCCCCGATAAAGCTTCGCAATATCACCATTGCCCACATAGGTTCGTTCCCAATCTGACGGGGCATAGGCGGTTTTGCAGTGGCTGCAGATTTTTCGCACCAGCCGTTGACTGACCACACCGATCAAAGAGTCTGCAATCAAGAAGGGACGGATGCCGAGATCACGCAAGCGTGGAATGGCACCCAAGGCGCTGTTGGCATGCAGGGTCGACAATACCAAATGCCCTGTGGTGGATGCGGTAACGGCGGTTGCAGCGGTCTCCGCATCCCGAATTTCGCCTACTAGGATGACATCGGGATCGTGACGCAGGAAATAGCGAATGGCGTTGGCAAAAGTATACCCTGCTTTTTCATTGACCTGTGTCTGTCGCAGCATGGGAATGTCGTACTCAATGGGCTCTTCAACCGTCAGAACGTTCTTTTCCATGAGATTGAGACGCCGAATACCGGCGTACAGGGTTGTCGATTTACCGGAGCCCGTGGGCCCGGTCAGCAAGATAATGCCAAAAGGCTCGTTGAAGACCTTCTCTACTTTTTCGATGTGCTCCGGCAGAAAACCGAGCTGGGCCATTCCCATGATGGCACTCTCCATGGGAAGGATGCGCAGTACCATGTTCTCGCCTTGGGGCAGCACGATGGTGGAGACACGAAAGTCATACGTGTTGTTGAGGATCGTGGCTGTGAATCTCCCGTCCTGGGGGAGCCGCTGCTCGGCAATATCCATATCCGCCTTCATCTTGATGCTGGCGACCAGGCGGCTGAGGGAGGGCGGCAGGGACAATACGGAGGTCATCACGCCGTCAACGCGGAAGGAGATATTGATGGATTTGGCTGTGGGGCGGATATGCACATCCGTGGCCCGCATCTTGATCGCCAGGTGGAGCAGGTGTTTGACCAGGTTTTCCATCCCCCGGGCCATCTCAGTGTCCTGGGACAGCACGTTGACTTCATTGGCGATGAGCCGTTCAACCGGATTCTCTAAAAAGTAGTAGAATTTGTTGACGGCATTGATGATTTTTTTCGGCTCCGCTATGCCCAATACGGGCACCAGTCCCGTTTGGCGGGAGATGCGCTGGAGCAGACTGTCATCCAGCAGATCCGCTGCGGCCACCTCTAAATTGCGACCTTCCAAACGAATGGGCAAGAAGGAATTGGTCAGGCAAAAATTCTTGTTAAACAGCTTTAAAACTTTCTCGTTCGGAATGACGGCGTCCACATCGATATGGGGGACACCGTTTTGATCCGAAAGCGTTGCCACCACATCGTGCTCTGTTACGAACCCCAAGCGCTCGAACAATTCGCCCAGGCGTTCGCGTGTGATCTTTTGCTCCTGAAGCGCATATTCGATATGGTCCTGGGTGATCAACCCTTTGTCTTTGAGAAGTTCTCCAAGGGGTTTGCGCGGTTTGCTATCAGCCATTGGACACCTCCGACCTTTGGTGACAAACCCAAAAAAGGGTAACCGGATCCGGAAAACCGGTCATGGGCAGTCCGGTCGACCTTTGGAAAGAGATGACTGCGTCCATCAACCGGCGCCCCACAATTCCATCCAGGTTGTAACGGTAGAAATTCAGATCCTGCAGCCGCTCTTGAAGTTGATAAATTTCTTTGCCCCGGTACTAATGAAAAAACCGTCTCAACTCCAGTTGCGGCCGCCAGAACAGTAGCCACACAGGGGATTGATGGCGGCCGAGAGAGAACGCCAGGGCACCGTACTGCTTTCGGATTTGATCAGGCACGGAGGCCAGTTTAATCAGCTGGTACCCAGTCTCCCCGTATATTCTCTGGGCCAAGGTATCCAATGTTCCCTTTTCTATGGACTGCTGAAAGGCTTCGCCATACCGTTCAAGTTGGTATACGCTGAGGAAGGTGACAACCGCGGGATCGATGACACTCTCATCGGATGTATTGGGTTCCGGAAGCATTTCAATGGGCTTCAATTCAACAGAGGATGTCGGCGATAGCAACCCTTGGTCCGGTATCTTGAGAAAAGCGGCGGGTATGGTTTCATGGGCCATTACCTTGCGACTGGTATGAAAGTGAGCCACCCAACTTCCGACGGCAATGGCCACCGGTACCATGACCGATGCTGTCAGGGCCACCAGACGTCTTTTCCAGCGGTTTTTTTCCGGATACAGATCGGCGGCTGCGGCATTCACTGTACTGCGCCTGATGCGATATTCGCCCCCTAAACTAATGGCATACAGGCACCTGTCCATCAACAAATTGACATTGCGGAAGTTGCCCTTGGATACGCCGAATATTTTTGAATAAGCAAAACGGGAGAGCTTAATAGCGCCTTGGTTTCCCGCAGTATTCAACTTGAATTGGATATAGCTTCGCAGTTCCTGACGAGCTAGGGAGCGTACCACTTTTCGGATCACGATTCGGCTGTATAACTGCCGCATGGATCGCGATTTAAGGGTGGTCATCAGCTCGGATTGTCCCACCAGTAAAATCTGTACAATCTTCTGCTGATCTACTTCAAGATTGGAAATCATGCGCACCAACTCGAGGCTGCCCCGGTCCAGGTTCTGTGCATCATCGATGATAATGGCACAATTTCTTCCCCTGCCATACTGTTCAACAAGAAAATCATTGAGCTGCTGGAGATGGTCCCCCAATTGATCGCTTTCGTCCACAGCATCGACGGGCAGACCGAAGTCTCGATTTATCTCCCGCAGCAGATCCACATCTTTCAAAGAGGTATGAAATACCAGAGATGTCGATACGTCTCTGGACTCCAGTATCCTGAGGATCCGACGGGTAATCGTCGTCTTACCAAGTCCCACGTCTCCGGTGAGCATGACAAATCCCTTGCGAGCGCAAATGCCATGCACAATCTCGGCGATAATCTCTTCGATATTGGGCGACAAGTAAAAATTGGCGTCGTCCGGTGCCACAGGGAACGGATTTTGGGTTAAGCCAAATTGATCCAGGTATGCCAAATTTTGTATGGCTGGTTTGAATTTTATCATAAGCGCCACATTCCAATCTGGGTTTTAGCTGTTTTTCCGGGATACCCGCTGACCCGGCCGCGTTTCAGGTCCTTGTGCCGGTCCACACACCGATCCAGCCGAGTCAATGATTTGGTGGACAACCCATACAAAACCAATCGATTATGCAAACATAGTACGAATATATCTTCATCTTCAGCACCAATAGGCGCCAATTGATATCGATAGGTCACATCGGTGTTGGACTTTGGCAGTTGCACACCTGCGGTTTTCATTGCGCTCATCAAGCGGTTCATATAGGCCACATGGTTGCTTCCGGTAAACTGGGGCCATTGACCCTGTTGTGCCGAAAAGGCCCGGATACTGACTTCCCATTGCAGTAAATAATCTTTCAAAAAACGAGATTCCAAGCCATGATTGATCAGACGGCAACCAGCCCAGAGCGTAATTACCGCCACCATCGCGTAAACAATACCGAAAGAGATCCGATCGCTTGCAAAGGGGGATGGGGCCATCTATCTCCTCTAATGCGGAAGTTGCCTGAGATAAGTCGCGATATGACGATCCTCGGGATACAACTCCTGCAGCTGCACGAGACGACGGCGAGCAACATCCAATCGGCCTGTTTTCATATCGATAACAGCCATATTCAGACCCGCCTCCCGGTCCATGGCATCATGGGCCAGTACTTCTGTCAGAATTGTGCGGGCATCATCCAAAAGACCTTGTCGAATCAAAGAGTAGGCTCTGAGTTTAAGAACAAAGTCATTGTCAGCCCCTTTGATGTTGACCAGCTTGGCAAGCAAGATGGCTGCTTGCTGGTGATCGTCCGACTGAATAGCGCTGGAAATACGTTGGGCCAGCCGAGACACTTCCAGGTGCAATGTCGCCTGTTCGCTTTGCCTCTGATGGGCCGGATTGGTATCCATGCTTATAGATGTTTCGGATCGAATGTTCGTAACAGGCTTTCCAGTGCCGGAGTCCGATGGTCCTGCCGCCGGCGATGTGGTATCATAGCGAATCACACTTAGTTCCCGGGGTCTATTGGCATTCCCGGAACTTAGCGGCGCGGATTGTTCACTGGAATTCATGGAAGGGTCCACGACACTATTGTTCGTATCCAGAGCTGCTGTTTGTGCCGGAGCTGTCATCTCGCTTTGGGCACCACCACCCCCGTCTTCAGTCTTTGAACCGGTTGATTCCTGGTAATGAAACTGGACCTTATCCGGCCCGGCAGCAGCTTTAAATAGGGTCCTCTTCTCAAATTCGGGCGGGTATACCTGAAAAGATACCTGTTCAGTGGGATCTATTTGGCGTGGGTCGAAATGATTCCCATCCGGTCCCGGCACCATTCCCGCCACTTCATTGTTCGTCGGGCCTGGCGTGGACCCTTCTCCGGATGCGGCTGCTATGGCCACGGGTGCTACGGAAGTCACCTCAGTGGGAATAAATCGAATGCCTTGGGAAACAATTAACCCCACCACAAAAATGGCGGTGGCGGCACCAAGCGCCACCGATGGTGAGACCAATACCTTTCGCAATGGAACCGCATTTCGCTTGGGGAGCTCAGACCTGAATGGATCCTTACCCGGTTCCGTTTCGAGATTTCCAAATCGCTGCAGTGCTTTGAATATGAGGCTCATACCAACCTTACTCGAAGTAGAATTACCAGCTCGCGTATCTCATCACGCATATCCTCATGTTTAAACAGATATCCCAATCCAGGGATCCCGGACAAAAACGGTACACCGCGGTTATCGGTGATGCGCCGTTTGTCGATCAAACCGCCCAACACGGCAATATCGCCGTCATTTAAAGCGATGGTGGAACTGAGTTCCTTTATACTGACCCTCGGCAAAGAGATGCTCAACCCCTCCCCCACCTCTTGATCTTCCAGACTCGTCTGATCGACATCGCTTTTAATCGGGTTGATCAGCAGGGTAATTCGGCCGGTCTCATCGATAAAGGGCATCACGCCAAGGATAAGGCCGTCAAATACCGTTGAGACCTCCACTTCGGTGGAGATATCTTCAGAGGTGCCGGTGGTGGTTCGCGTTGTCTCGACGCTTTTTTTGTAGGTAAATGATGTGCCGACGCTGATAATGGAGGGCTGCCCATGTTTGGATCGGACGGTGGGATTGGACACCACCTTGGTATCGCCAAACAGGTTCAACGCATCGATGGCAGCGTTGATGGAGAACTCGCCTGAGGTGCCGGCCAGCACCAATCCATCTCCCAATGACCACGACGCGCCGGTCAACTCTGTCCCGGCATTGTCCAAGTCCCTTAGGATAGACCAATCGATTCCATATTGGTACTGGTCCGACAGGCTGACTTCGATGATGCGCGCTTCGATCAAAATCTGCCGTCTGAGCATGGCTTTATAATGGTGGATTAATCTGGCCACCGACCGGATCACCCTGGGCCGATCTTTAATATAGAGGCTGCCGGACAAGCGATTAATACTGAACTTTGCACCCTTGGTGACGATGGGGCGAATCATCGCATCCAGAATATCATAGGCGTTGTTTTTCTTGGTACTTTCACCGACCAGTTTAAAACTGCCGCTCAAACCCACCGTGGTATCCGATTCACTGGCACCCAAGACATCTCCGCCTACCTCAAATCTTCCTTCGATATTGGAATCTAGAAAATCGAGGTGAAATATCTTTTCCGCATAAGGGGTGACTTTAATAATGTTGCCATCCATTGTATAGGAGAGGTCATAGGCGGCAAGGATTTCATTCAATACTACGGATGCTGAAGCGTTTTCAAAATTCAAGGTCAGATTGCGCTGCTCATCCGAGACCTGAGGATCGATAATAATGTTGACACCGGCTGCCTGGGACAATGAGTAAAGCACGGTCTGCAGCGGTTCGTCCACCACGGAAAATGAGACGGTTTGGTCTTCAAAAGGGTCATAAGCAGGAACCACCGGTTCCACGGCAATGGGTGTAACGGATGACTTCTCCAAACTCTCGCGCAGCGCTTTTTGGATCTCGTTTAGTTTTTTAGACTCTTGTGAAATCTGTTGAGGGATGCGGTCCGGATAATGCTTCTGCGGTTTGTTGACCGGAGAAGGCCCCCAACTGCATCCGCTCAATAAAAGGGTGATGGCTCCCAGTATCCGTATCCACTTGCTTATCATCAGCTATCTCCTTATGAACTTTCTTCCGGCGCGGGTTTGACGATCAAGGGATCCACATCCAACCATTTTTGCAAACTCTCCTTTGCAATCAAGACTCTACGCGATTCGATTTTAACGATGGTGGCGCCGTCGGGGAGGACCGCTCCTTCGGGGTAGAGTTTGCTATCGATAATACAGAACCGGTTGACCCGTCCGTCAAATGCCATGGTCACACGGTGGTCCATAGAGAGTGCGCGTCGAGGTTTGCCCGCATCGATGTCAGTTCTGACGGGCGAAACCGGAACATACCCCAGTGCCGATAAATCAATCTGACGAACCACACGCGGTGGTGGTGAAGAGAGTATATGCATCCGTCGCTCCAGGCGGTCCATTTTTTCCAAAACAGGCTTGTCCGGCACCATGATTTCGGATAACGGTTTTGCCAATCGGTTGCGCGATAGGTTGGTTCCATCCTTGTGGTGATGGAGTTCATACATTATGCCCAGCCCAACAGACATCATGATCAGCAGTACCATGATCAAACTGGCGTGTTTCGCTTTCATTGCACCTCCTTGATAAATTGAAGCACAAAGTGGGAGGCGTTGATTTGGGTATCAAATCGGTCGTCGGTCATGCGATACCCTCTTGTGGTCAACCGTTGGCGCAAAGCCTGGAATGCCTTGTAGGAAGCTTCAAAGGGCGCCAGTGCCGTTCCAAAGGCAGTAATGGTGACGTGATCTTCTGCATATTCGGCCTTGATGTTTTCCACCCGCAAAACGCCGTCGCTCTCCTGCCCCATATCGGATAGGATTTTGCTGTAAGTGGGTAGCTGACGGCAGGACCATAAGCGTTCAATAAAGGCTAAGGTAGATTCATAGGGAATCGGCTCAAAGTTGTCCGGTACCTTTGCGTGCAGTGAATTGATCTTTTGACGGTTTATCCGTATTTGCTGCTCTATGTCGTTTGCCTGAACTTGGTACCGGATACCAAGCCCTCCTGCAATGAGTGCTCCGATCAGCAACAGGACACTGAGAATCGGCAAAAGGCCTCGGGCGCCATTGAGAACTTTGTCTTTGGCGGATGCCACGGCCTGGGACGCCGGTGTATGATAAATCATCTCCGGCAATGAAGCCTGAACGGTTTGGTCATCCTGTTCCATAGTGTGTTCATCCAAAGGAATGACCTCCAAACCATCTTCGTCTGCAGACCATTGGGGCAAGGGACCGCTGTCGACCCAGGTGGCCACATAGATCTTCTCAATGCTTTGGTGACGGGTCTGGCCGGCGGACTCGATATCCGAACGCACCGTTTCCCATAAGGCGCCTATCTGTTCTTCGCTATGGTCGAAGGCCACTACCCTGTTGGCATACCAAACCTTGCTGCCGGTGCCGACCAACACATCAGCAAAGCGTCCATGCTGGACAACGGCGGCCACGGGTTGACGCTTTCCGTATCTCTTCAACATCGATAGCAGGACTGACTGCAAAGGCAGCACGATAAGATGGTCCGGGTGCTCGGCGACCAATTCCTGGTATTGAAAATAACGTTTGGCCGGGAGGGCCGTAAAAAAGATATCGGAAGTGTTTTTACCACGCTTTTTCTTCCAATGGGTAATGACGGTCACCGGTTCGTCAAATTCTCCGGCCTCTTGCAACTTTCGGCTGATCATCAGCTCGACATAGCGGGCGTCGGCTTCTACCGTCATGGTTCGGGCCATGGCATCTTGGAAATCGGTTACCAGGCGGCAGTCGCCCTTTAGGGTGGTTAAGCTCGCCAGGTGACTAAGCCTCCCCTTTTGATGGTGCAACAGGGTGCCATCCAATTCAACGGCATATGGCATGGTCTTTTTATACATCGTCTATTGCCTCACCAAGAAGGTCCCCTTCAGCGCCAGTGAGACGTCTGAAGGTTGGCTATCATCGGCATTGGGAATCGTCGGCACCGATTCAATATCGTCAAATTTATCCGCTATTTCATTTTTTTCTTGGTGACCTACGGTGACATGGAAAGAGATCGGCCTGAAATAGATATCCCTGTTGTGGCCGCACTGTTCGATGATTTGAGACAATTCCTCAAATGCAAGGGCGTCGTGGATCTCGACATCATAGGTTGACCAATCTTCCGGCGTCAGGCGTTGATCTTCGGCCCTGCCCACAAATTCATTGACACGATTCAACACACGCACCTTTTGCTCGAGTTCACCCACTTGGCGTTTGATCAAGCGGGCGC
>JAAUYD010175486.1_pt1 | contig 10576 bp, 10 predicted proteins | sample 7278101 | NCBI WGS metagenome assembly JAAUYD01 (sample SAMN14350128, study PRJNA611818) | marine sediment metagenome | isolation source: surface marine sediment (0.6m) | place: French Polynesia: Moorea | collected 2018-08
CCAGCGCTCATGGAGGCGCTCTCTCAGCCCGCCACGCCAGGGGACGATGGCGGCGCCGGAGACGCCGCCCAAAAAAAAGTCCTGAGCTGACCGGGCCCGAGGCGTCGCACCCGGTCGAAGCGACCGAGGAGACGCCCGCCGAAGAGGACCCGGCCGTCGCCGCCATTCGCGCGGCGATGGAGGCCCAGGCCGCCGGTGCGACCGCGCCCGCGGAGCCACAGGTGCTCGCGGCGGAGCCCGCCGCGGCGGCCGAGCCGGCGCCGACGGCGCCCGAGCCCGCGCCCAGGCCCCAGCCCGCGCCCGCCTCTGCGTCGCTCTCGCCGACGATCCGGGTGCGCACCGAGACCCTCGACCGCTTCCTCGGCAGCGTGGGCGAGGTGATCCTCAGCTCGAACCAGCTGCGCACGGCCGCCGGCGGCTCGGAGCAGAGCGCCCAGCTCTCGACGGGCCTCGACCAGGTCGAGCGCCGCGTGAACGAGCTGCAGCGTCGCGTGCTCGATCTGCGCACCACGCCGCTCACGCGCGTCACCGATCAGCTGCCCCGCACCGCGCGTCAGATCGCCGAGCGCCTCGGCAAGAAGGTCGAGGTCGAGATCGTCGGCGCCGAGCTCGAGCTCGATCGCTCGATCCTCGATCGTTTGAGCGAGCCGCTGCTGCACATGGTGCGCAACGCCGTCGATCACGGCATCGAGTCGATCGAGACCCGTGTCGCCGCGGACAAGCCCGAGACCGGCCGCATCACCATCGAGGCGCGGCGCCAGAAGGACGACATTCTCATCGACGTGAGCGACGACGGCGGCGGCATCGACCTCGAAGGGGTCAAGCGCCGCGCCATCGACGCCGGCCACCTGCACCCCGACCTCGCCGACGACCTGCCCGCCGAGGAGATCGTCCCGCTCATCTTCAGGCCCGGCCTCTCGACGGCGGTCGAGGTCTCCGACGTCTCGGGTCGCGGCGTGGGCATGGACGCCGTCAAGGCCACCATCGAGTCGCTCGGCGGCTCGGTCGAGCTGCGCACGCGGCTCGGCGTCGGGACGACGACGACGCTGCAGGTGCCGATCACCGCGGCGGTGCAGCGCGTCCTCGTCGTGGGCATCGCCGACGAGCGCGTGGCGCTCCCGATCAGCCGCGTCGAGCGGATCCTCGAGGTCGAGGCCGAGTCGATCGAAGACGCCGGCGGCGAGTGCTTCGTGCTGATCGACGACGACCCGGTGCTCGTGCTCGATCTCGGCGCCCGGCTCTCGATCGAGAGCGGTCGCGAGGGCGAGGCCGCCGTGCCGCTCGTGATGACGACCCTGCGCGGCGAGCGCGTCGCGCTGCGCGTCGATCGATTCGTCGGGCAGCAGGAGATCTACGTGAAGTCGGTCCCGGGGCTGCTCTCGGGGCTGCGACAGCTGGCGGGGCTCACCCTGCTCGACGACGGCAGGCCGGTCTTCCTGATCGACCTGAACCATCTGGTCTGAGGTTCGAAGCGATGGACGCGAACGATCTCGACAGAATGCAGGAGCTGGCCAGCATCGGCGCTGGTCACGCCGCGAGCGCGTTCGCGCAGCTCACGGGCCAGCCCTTCTGGATGGGCCTGCCGCGCGTCGCCAAGGGCGAGGAGGGCGCGCTCGCGCCCCAGCTCGTGCTGGCCCGGCGCTGGTCGACCGGCGTCTTCTTCGAGCTCGACGGCTGCCTCGACGCGCTGCTCGGGCTGCTCTTCCACGAAGATGCGAGCGAGGCCGTCGTGCGAAGGATCGTCGGTGTCGAAGAAGGCGAGATCGACCCGACCTGGATCGAGTCGGCGCTGATGGAGGTGGGCAACATCCTCGCCAGCCACGTCTCGAACGCCATCGCCGACACCCTCGGCGAACGACTGCTGCCGTCGATCCCCATCCTCGCCATGACCGAGGCCGAGCGGGCGCTGGCCCATGCGCTGCTGGACGGACCGGGCCTCGACACGTTGCGCATCGAGTGCGAGCTGCGGGGCGGCGACGGCAAGCTCGGCGGTCTCGTGGTGCTCGTGCCGCGCGCCGACGCCTGGCGCTAGCCGCCCGCGCCGGAGCCGGCCCGCCCGCGTCCTCGTGCGGCGTCGGGTAGGCTTCGCTCCATGACGAGACGACTCTCGCGACGCGGGCTGCTGTCGAGCGCCGCGCTCGCGCTCCTCGCCGCACCGCTTGCCGGCTGCGAGCGCGTGCTGCGCTGGATGGCGCATGCCGACAACTCGGGCTTCGCGCCGACGAGCCACAGCTTCGAGACGAGCGACCTCTGCCTGCTGAACGCCGAGGCGATCCGCGGTCCCTTCTACATCCCCGAGACGCTCGTGCGCCGCCGCATCGCCGAGGGGCACGCCGGAGCGCCCCTGCGTGTGCGATTCAAGGTGGTCGATGTCGCGGGATGTCGGCCACTGGCGGGGATGCCCGTCGAGATCTGGCACTGCGACGCGCTCGGCCGCTACAGCGGCTATCCCTCGTACCCGCCCGACAGGTTCCCGCGCGTCCGGCCCGAGGGCTTCTACGAGCCGGAGGACGGCGAGCGCTTCTGCCGCGGCGTGCAGATCACCGACGCTGCCGGCTTCGTCGAGTTCGAGACGATCGTGCCCGGCTGGTACACGCCGCGCACGCCGCACATCCACGTTCGCGTCGCGCAGCCCGGCCCGGCCACCCTCGCCGTCGACGACGAGCGCATCGTGCTCACCAATCAGGTCTACTTCCCGGACGAGCTGACCGCGCGGATCTTCGCCGACGAGACGCCGTATGCCGAGCGCGGCCCGAGCCCCTTCACGAACCTGAACGATCGCATCATCCACGACTCGGGCGGCGCCGACGGTGGGTTCCTGCGCATGTCGCGCGACGGCGCATGGCACGTCGGCACGCTCACGCTCGGCGTCGCGAACGGCACCGCCACGGCACACGTGGGCGACGTGGGGTAGCGTCGCCCGCCGGCGCCCTGCGCGGCGCCGCGCGTGACCCGTGGAGCGACCTTGGAAGAGCCGAGCAGCGAGACGTCGACGCCGCGCCGGGCCTGGCGACTCCGCCTCGCCGCGCTGGCCCTGGGGCTCGGGCTCTCGCTCGGTGTTGCCGAGATCGGCGCCCGCGTGCTCGTGCGGCTCGCCCCCGTGCCGAAGCCGCGCCCGCCCGTCGACAGCGCGCTGCCCGAGCTCACGTCGATCCGCCAGATCGCAGACAAGAACCAGGAAGGCATCTGGAAGGGGCGCTACTACCGCAGCAACAGCGAGGGCTTTCGGGGCCCCGACTGGTCGGCCGAGCCGGCGCCGGGCACCCTGCGCATCCTGGTGACGGGCGACTCGAACACGATGGGCTCGGGCGTCGACGAGGAGGAGGCCTACCCCTACCAGCTGCAGGCGAGGCTGCGAGAAGATGCGTCGCTTCCGCCCGTAGAGGTGCTGAACGTCGGCCTCGGCGGGATCAACACGTACCGGGCCATCGCCCGGCTCGAGCGCGCGATCGGGCTCTACTCGGCCGACATCGTCGTGTACGGGTTCACGGTGAACGACATCGAAGGCGAGCACTTCGAGAAGCTGGTCGAGCCGGCCGAGCTGATGGCACGCACGAAGCGCTATCAGCGCTTCAGCGGCTCGCCGTCGCGGCTGCTCGCGCTGGCCCATCCGCCCGTGGCCGAGTGGGTCGATCGCACGTTCTTCGGCGCCGTCGGCTCGATCGACGAGTGGCACTACAACTACTTCGAGAACGCCGCCGCCTGGGGTGATCTCGAGGCCGGCCTCGCGCGCTTCGCCGCCGTGGCCCGCCGCGCCGATGCGTGCGCGCTCATGCTCGTGCACACGCAGCTCGACGATCTCGGACCGAATCATCCCTACCTGCCGATGTACGCGCGCGTGACCGAGGCCGCCGAGGCGAACGGCATCCCCGTGCAGGAGACGTTCTCGTACTTCGCGTGGAAGCGACCCGAGCCGTACTGGGTGAATCGCTTCGATCCCCACCCGAACCCCGAAGGCCACGCGATCCTCGCCGCGGCGCTCGAGGCCGGCCTGCGCGCGCTGCCGGCCGAGTGCTGGGCCCCGAGCCACTGAGCGCGTTTCCGGCAACGGGGGCCGGCATCTGATAGCTTCGCCGACCGAGGTCATTCGTGGGTCCCGATCAGCTCAGACAGCTCCTCGAGGCAGTGCAGGGAGGCCGTGTGGACGTCGCAGACGCCATGGGCGAGCTGTCGCGCCTGCACGTCGTCGAGACGCCCGGCGCGCGGGTCGACACGCATCGGGCGCTGCGCCAGGGCATCCCCGAGGTCGTCTTCGGCGAGGGCAAGACCGCCGAGCAGATCGTCGACGTGATCGGCGCCCTCGAGGCGGTCGGCCAGCACGTGCTGGTGACCCGGGTCGCGCCCGAGCTCGCTCGGAGCGTGCTCGAGAAGGCGCCGGAGGGGGTCTACGAGGCCGCTGCGCGGCTGCTCTGGTACGGCCCCGACGCGCCGCCGAACCAGGGGCGCGGCGTCGTCGGCGTGATCTCGGCGGGCTCGGCCGACCGGCCCGTGGCCTTCGAGGCCGCTCGGGTGGCGCACTACTTCGGCAACGAGGTCGACGTGGTCGAAGACGTCGGCGTCGCCGGCCTGCATCGCATCCTCTCCGTCCAGGATCGCCTGCGCGCGGCCCGCGTGCTGATCGTCGTGGCGGGCATGGAGGGCGCGCTGCCCGCGGTGGTCGGCGGCCTCGTCGACAAGCCCGTGATCGCGGTCCCGACGAGCGTCGGCTACGGGGCGGCCTTCGGCGGGCTGACGGCGCTCTTCGGCATGCTGACGAGCTGCGCGTCGAACGTCACCGTCGTCAACATCGACAACGGCTTCGGGGCCGCGCATGTCGCGACGCTCATCAACCGCCTCCCGTAGTGATCGTGCGGGCTCGGGCGGGGCGCAGCGTGCGTTGCACGTCGATGCCTCGGCGGGCATGGCGGGCAACATGTTCGTCGCCGCGCTCCTCGACGCCGGGCTGCCGCGCAAGGCGCTCGATGCCCAGCTCGAAGCGCTTCCCCTCGAGTTCAAGCTGAAGGTCTCGCGCGTCGAGCGCGGCGGCTTCGCTGCGCGCTACGTCGACGTCGTGATCCCGGGCCAGAAGCGGCGGCGCGCGAAGAAGAAGGGCGCGTCGAAGGAGCCCGGGCACGCGCATGCCCATGACCACGCCCCTGGCCATGACCACGCCCCTGCCCACGCCCACGCCCAGGACGAGCACCACCTGAGCCATCACGCTCACGGCCGCAGGTGGCGCGAGATCGAGCGGCTGCTCGGGCGCGCGAAGCTCGCCCCCACGGTGCGCGACCGCGCGCTCGGCATCTTCGAGGGGCTGGCCAGGGCCGAGGCCGACGTGCACGGTCGCAGCCTCGACGACGTGCACTTCCACGAGGTCGGGATGGTCGACGCCATCGTCGACGTGACGGCCGCCGCCGCGGGCCTCGAGCTGCTCGGCGTCGGTCGCGTCACGTGCAGCCCCGTCGGCATCGGGCACGGCTTCGTCGACACGGCGCACGGGCGCCTGCCGGTGCCGACCCCTGCGACCCTCGCGCTGCTCCAGGGCGTGCCCACCGCGCCCGTCGACGTGGCCTGGGAGACGATCACGCCGACCGGCGCCGCGATCCTGCGCGAGGTCGTCGACGAGTTCGTGTCGTGGCCCGGCATCGTCGTCGAGCGGGTCGGGGTCGGCGCGGGGCGCGAGCGGCCCGGACCGATGCCCAACGTCGTCCGCGCCATGCTCGGCGCGCCGAGCCCCGGCGTCTCGACCGATCGCATCGTGGTGATCGAGACGAACGTCGACGATCTCGTCCCCGAGCACTTCGACTACGCCCTCGAGCGCCTGATGGAGGCCGGTGCAGTCGACGTGTCGATCCAGCACGTGCAGATGAAGAAGAACCGGCCCGGGTTCCTGCTGCGGGTGCTCTGCCCGCCGGCGGCGCGGGACACCGTGGCCCGCACGCTCTTCGCCGAGACGAGCGCCATCGGGCTGCGACATCAGGAGTGGGATCGCATCGTGCTCGAGCGCCGCGCGCGCCGGGTCGATACACCGTGGGGTCGGCTGCGCGTGAAGGAGGTGCGCGCGCCCGACGGTGCGCCGAGCTTCAGCGCCGAGTACGACGACTGCCGCAAGGCGGCGAAGCGATCGGGCATTGCGCTGCGCGAGATCGTTCGAGAGACCGAGGCGCTCGCGCGCGCGGCCTTCGGGGGAGGCGAGCGATGAGCGCAGAGGTCGATGCGTCGCCCTTCGATCTCGGGCCGGCCGAGTCGGCGACGGGCGCGCTCTGCATCCACGGGCTGACGGGGACGCCCTACGAGGTGCGTCCGGTCGCCGAGGCCCTCGCGCGCGAGGGCATCCGCGCTCGCGGCATCGCGTTGCCGGGCCATTGCACCAGCGCCGAGGATCTCGCGCGCACGTCGCACGCGGCCTGGGTCGATGCGGCGCACGCGGCGCTCGAAGAGCTGAGAGCCCGTCACGACCGGGTGGCGATCGTCGGCATGTCGATGGGCGGCGTCGTATCGCTGCGGGTGGCGCAGTCGGTCCGGCTCGATGCGGTCGTGACGATCGGCGCGCCGCTCTGGCTCGACGCGCCGATCCGCTGGGTCGTCCCCTTCGTGAAGCACCTGATGCCGATGCTCGAGAAGAAGGGCGGCTCGGACATTCGCGATGCTGCGGCGCGGGCGAGGCATCCGGGCTACAAGGCGATGCCGCTGGCCGCCGTGCACGAGCTCATCAAGCTGCAGCGCCTCGTGATGCCCGAGCTGGGGTCGATCGACGCGCCGATCCTCGTCGCCCACGGCGCCCACGACCGCACGGCGAACCCGAAGAACGCGCGAGCGATCCACGACGCGGTGGCGAGCGAGGTGCGGGAGCTCGTGATGTACGAGCGCTCGGCCCACGTGGTGCCCGTCGATCACGATGGGGCCGAGCTCGCGGAGCGGGCGACGCGCTTCGTGCGCGCGGCGATCGGCTGATCGCGCCTAGGCGCGGGCCTCGATGCTGGGATCGATTCCGCGCAGGTACTGCAGCAGCACGGGCTCGTGGCCGGTCTCGAACGCCTGGAAGCGCACGCCCATGCCGGGCGCCAGGGTGCCCGACGCCTCGCGGTGATAGAGCACCTGCGCCTCGAACGTGATCGAGCGGCCGAGCTCGGGCAGGGTCATGCGGCAATCCTGCAGGGTGTCGACGGGCATGGGGTTCGCGGTCGTCAGGAAGAGCCCGCCGCGGCCGAGCGCCGTGGCCATGCTCCCCTGGCTCGTGCCGCCGACCTGGATCGGCAGCCGGCTGTCGTAGCGCGTGAAGCGCCGTCGCCGCGGCTCGCGGATCAGGTGCTCGATGCGCTGCTCGATCCGACGGACGTCGACGGGGTGCACGAGGTACCCGGCGGCGCCCACGCGCTGGGCGACCTCGCGCCGGCCCTCGTGGCGCGCCGAGTCGACGATGACGACGGGGATCTCTTCGACGCCATAGACCTGGCGGAGCGAGAGCAGGAAGTCGCTGCCCTCCGAGCGGCCGAGTCGCGCGTCGCAGAGCACGAGCTCGGGCGAGACGCGGTCATAGAGCGCGATGCCCTCCTGCTCGTTGTGGGCGACGTGGACCTCGTAGCCGCGCAGCCGCAGTGACTCGATCGAGCTCCGATCGCCCGAGAGCTTCGGACCGACCATCAGCACGGGCATGCGCCGGCGCAGCGGAGTGGCGCCGGCGAGAGTCGGGTCGTCGTCGGTGGAGTCGGTGAGCTTGCGTCGCCGCTCGACGTCGAGTCGGCGCTCGATGCGTGCGAGCTCCTCCATCCGCGTCGAGAGCGCCATCTGCAGCTCGAGCGCGGTGCGGGTCGAGCGGTCGATGCGGGGCGCACGGTCTTCGAGGCGCTGGAGTGGGACGCCGGCGAGGGGGCCGCTGCTGGGCAGGATCGCTCGGGTCCGGTCGGCCATGATCGCCGCGACCTCGGGCGGATCGATGGGCACTCGCAGCACCGAGCTCTGCTCGGCCGGCTCGTGCGTCGCCCCGATCTGGCGCAGCCACTGGCGCGTGGATTCGAGCTCGCGCACGTGCTGCTTCCAGGCGAGGTGGATGCGCGCCTCGATCGTCGTCACGTCGCGACAGTCGGCGATGCGGATCTGCGGAAGCTGGAAGAGGGCACGCGGCCGGAGACACTTGATCTTGTCGGCGCCGATCGTGGCGAACAGGACGTGATCGATCTGGATCGCCTCGTCGAGCCCCTCGAAGGTCTTGGACTGCAGCCGCACCGTCGCGAGTACGGTTCGGCCGCCGGGCGCGAGCTCGGCTTGAATCCCCATGGCAGTGAGCCGGTTGAGGAGCTGCGGGTTGTCGGTCTTGGGATCGAAGGGCACCACTGGAGCAGACATCTCGGCAAGTCCGCGGAAGCGGACGGGAAAACCACTTCCTTCATCGGAAACCCCGTTGGGGCGCTTGATCCCGCCGAGGGGAATGGGGACCACATTCCGGTACGCTTGCGCTCGACCATTCCAGTGGAGCGCGAATGCGCCGCGCCGCCGCGCGCGAGACGGCGTCGAGGCCGCTCAGGGGGAGCGATGGGCGGCCGAGGCGGCCGAGGGGGCAGCGCGCCGGATCGAGGAGATCGGTGATGCGCCTGGTGACGGAGCGGCCCGGCGGCGATGGGTGATTGGCTGGCGCATGCCCGCGCGCGCCCCGTGGTGGTGCGGGCCGCGAAGACGTCGGCGCTGGTGGGGGCGATCCTCGTGGGCATCAACCAGGGCGACGTGCTCGTCGACGGTGGCCTGGCCGCGCTCTCCTGGCCGAAGGTCGTGCTGACCTTCTTCGTGCCCTACGCGGTCTCGACGAGCTCGAGCGTGGCGACGCGACGCGAGCAGGACGCCGGCGAGCGCGCGAATCCGCGAGAGGACGTGGCCGGATGATCGGCGCGATCCCGATTCGATCACGGGGCCGCGGGACGGAGGCGCCCCCGTGCCGCTGAGCGCGCTCTGGGTGATGGCCGGGGGCGCTCTCGGCGCGCTCACGCGCTTCGGCATCGGCGAGTGGGTGCGGCTGCGCACGCGCTGGCCGGGCTGGGTCGCGGTCTTCGTCGCGAACGTGCTCGGTACGGCGCTGCTCGCGCTGGCCCACTTCACGATCGGCCAGACCGACGTCGTGCCGCCGGCGGTCTGGGCGCTCACCGCGGTCGGCTACTGCGGCGCGCTCACGACCTACAGCGCCTTCGGGCTCGACACCCTGCTGCTCTGGTACGAGGGCCAGCGCCTCGTCGCGGTCGGGCAGCTCTGCGTGACCCTCGCGTGCGGCGCCGCGATGATCCGGCTCGTCGCTGCGGGGCTCGGGGGGGCGTCGTGAGCGAGCGTCGCGGGCTGAGGATGGCGCTGGCCGTTGCCATCGGCGGCGCGCTCGGGGCGCTGCTGCGCGCGACGGTCGTCCACGCCGCGGGCCTGCTCGGCGTGCCCGCCTGGGGCGCCGTCGCCCTCGTCAACGTGCTCGGGGGCGTCGCGATCGGCGCGATCTTCGTCCACCTCGAGGCGCGGTTCCTGCGACACGCCCGCAGCCGACTCGTGGCGTCGCCTCATGCGCGCCGGGTCGAGGCGCGCGGCTGGCTGCTCGACGCCGACCAGACCCTCGACCCGGTCGATCTCTTCCGCGCCGAGACGCGCATGCGCGTGCAGTCGGGCTACTGGGTGACCGGCTTCCTCGGCGGCTTCACCACCTTCAGCAGCTTCGCGCTCGAGCTCTACGAGCTCGGCGCCCGGACCGACGGCGCGGCCTTCGTCGGCGCCTACCTGCTCGCCGCGCTGGCGCCGATCGCCGCGACGTGGGCCGGGCTCGTCCTCGGCGCGTTCACGCTGCCCCGTCGCGCGCGCGCCGACTGAGCGCGACCCGAAACGAAGACGCGGCGGCCCGGCGAGCAGGCTCGCCGCGACCGCCGCGCGTCGTTCTGGTGGCTCGTTCGGGCTCAGCCGATGTCCAGCACGGTGCGGATCACCTCGCCGGCCTGCATGGCCCGGAACGCCTCGTTGACGTCGTCGAGCTTCATGCGGCGGCTGATCATGCCCTCGAGATCGAGCTTGCCGGCCTTCCAGAGGCGCAGCAGCTGCGGCATGAACGTGCGGACGTTGGCGCTGCCGTACATCGAGCCGTGCAGCCGCTTGTCGCCGTAGAAGAGCTCGAACGCCGAGAAGGTGACCTGCTGGTCGAGGCGGCCGACGCCCACGATCACGGCCGAGCCGCCGCGTCGCGCGGCGTCGTAGGTCGCGCGGATCGTGTTCGGGTTGCCGATGCACTCGAGGGCGTAGTCGAAGCCCTCGCCGGCGGTGATCTCCTGCATCATGCCCGGGAGGTCGTCCGGCGTGCACACGTGCGTCGCGCCGAAGTTCTTGGCCATGGCGAGCTTGCCCTCGACCATGTCGACGGCCAGGATCTCGGCCGCGCCGGCGATGCGTGCGCCCTGGATCGCCGAGATGCCGACGCCGCCGCAGCCGAAGACCACGACCGACGAGCCCGGCTTGATCTGGGCGGTGTTGATCGAGGCGCCGACGCCGGTGGTCACGCCGCAGCCGATCAGCGACACGACGTCGAGCGGGATGTCGTCGTCGACCTTCACGACGGCCGCCTCGGGCACGATCATCTCTTCGG
>JAAUYD010221093.1_pt1 | contig 10575 bp, 10 predicted proteins | sample 7278101 | NCBI WGS metagenome assembly JAAUYD01 (sample SAMN14350128, study PRJNA611818) | marine sediment metagenome | isolation source: surface marine sediment (0.6m) | place: French Polynesia: Moorea | collected 2018-08
AAAGAAGCTGGGTATGCATCTGCATGGTCACGATATCTTCATGAATGTGGCAGGGGGTGTCAAAGTGATTGAACCGGCGGTGGATCTGGGAGTGCTGGCTTCCATCGCATCCAGTTTTTTGGACAAACCTGTGGCGGACCACACTTTGGTGCTGGGTGAAGTGGGGCTGGCCGGTGAGGTGCGCGCCATCGGCAATGTGGAGACCCGGCTGATCGAGGCCCAGAAGATGGGATTTAACCGCTGCTTGGCACCGGCCGGTAATTTAAAGCGCATTACGGCACCCAGAGATATCGCACTGATCGGCGTGGCCAATGTGGAGGCGGCTATGGAGACGTTATTCTAAACTATGAAGCGCTCTAAAAATAAGTGGCAGGACCACTATACCCGCCGCGCCAAAAAAGAGAACTATGCCGCCCGTTCGGTCTACAAGCTGGCTGAAATCCAGAAGAAGCACCGACTCATTAAAAAGCGGGACCGTGTTCTAGATTTGGGATGCGCGCCCGGCTCCTGGCTCCAGTTTGCCGCTGAGCAAACCGGGGACAAGGGCAAGGTGGTGGGTGTGGATCTTAAGCCCGTGACCCTCAGGCTGCCGGACCATGTGCAGGTGGTGACCGGGGATATCAATGAGCTCTTCGAAGATGGTCATGAGGCCTTGAAAAGCGGATTCTCAGTGGTGCTCAGCGACATGGCACCGGCCACCACGGGGAATAAGCACGCGGATTCGGCGCGGTCCTTTGTCTTGTGCGAGACGGCCCTGGCCGTGGCCCAGAAGGTCTTGCGGCCCGGGGGCCATTTTGTCTGTAAAATATTCCAGGGGGAGGATTTTCAGGCATTTTGTGATAATGTCAAAAGCCGGTTTGACAAATTGTTGCGGTTAAAACCCCAAAGCAGCCGAAAGGGCAGCAAAGAGATCTTCGTGATCGGCTTTGGCAAGAAATCGTGACCGAAGTTCAATTGAATCACCTGGCCGATTGGCAAATAAATTGATAGAATCAAGGAAGACGGCTTTGGAAAAAGTTCAAGATCGACGCACGTGACCATGGATTGCGGAGCGTCCACCCAGCACGCCGGGAAGCTCTCATAATGACACACATGCCGGATATTGGGCTTTTTACAAAGCCATCATTAAGGAGGTTACACCATGGCAGGTCATAGCAAGTGGGCCAACATCAAGCACCGCAAAGGGGCGCAAGACGCCAAACGCGGTAAGATTTTTACCAAACTGATCAAAGAAATCATTACAGCCGCCCGTATCGGCGGCGGCGACCTCGACGCCAACCCACGGCTGCGCTCGGCGGTGATGGCGGCCAAAGGCGAAAACATGCCCAAAGACAACTGGGAACGTGCCATTAAAAAAGGCACCGGTGAGTTGGAAGGGGTAAACTACGAAGAAGCCACCTACGAGGGGTACGGTCCCGGCGGTGCGGCAATTTATATCGATGCGCTCACCGACAATAAAAATCGGGCTGTATCAGAGATTCGCCATGCCCTGACCAAACACGGCGGCAACATGGGTGAGAACGGTTGTGTGGCCTATATGTTCGATAAAAAGGGCTATCTTGTGGTAGAAAAAAGCGCCATCGATGAGGATGCCTTGATGGAAGTTGCCTTGGAGGCCGGGGCAGAAGATGTCCGCGAGGACGGCAGTAATTTCGAAGTCATCTCCGCACCCGAAGATTATGAAGCGGTCAAGGAAGCCATTGATGGCGCCGATATCGCCACCATCGCGGCAGAGGTCACCATGCTGCCCCAGACCATGGCACCTTTGGACGGTGATACCGCCCTTAAGATGATCAAACTCATCGATGCCCTGGAAGATTGCGATGATGTCCAAAAAGTATATACCAATGCCGACATTCCCGACGACCTGGAGATCGATTAAGCAACCGCCTTTATCTAACACTTTATTTGAACTAAGCTATAAGCCCGCTGTTATGTGTCAGCGGGCTTTCTATTTCCTTCGTTCTCGCCAACACGTATTCGCCATAGGACGGATAGTTGCTCTTCTAAATAATTTGTAGATCCTGTAGGAGCGGCTGAAAGCCGCTCCTACACCCTTGATTGTATGCTTATAAAGTGGGTTCCGGAATGCACTATAACCGTGCATTATTTTGGCAAAAGCTGCGGGCAGTGGGACTCAATGGAAATCGGGGTGGCAATGTGAAATTACGCTTTGACATTGGCCTTTATGTAGCGGGCATACTTTAAATCCGAATCGGTGATATGGGTTCGCCACCAATTGCACAGGAAGTCCAGAAGGTCCTCGGACAAGGACGTTTCTTTGTTTTCAAGGGCGGTAATAAGGCCCCCCATTTTCTTGATGTAGGCCAGATGTTCTTTACGGTGGGACAAGAAGAGCGGGTAGCTGTTCTCGATCATATAGTTGTCTTCGGTGCGAAAATGATAATCTGAATAGTCCACCAGCTGGGCAAGAATGTTCAGAAGGGATTTAGGTTCCCTGTCCTCTTTTTGAGCCTTCATGAGGTCTTCAATGATGGCAAAGAGCCTTTGGTGCTGCTCGTCGATATCCGCAACTCCCACTGAGAGCGCCGGAGTCCATTCGATTCTATCCATCATCACCCCCGGTAACTTGGAAATTTTATGGTGATGATAATCAGTATAGCCGAAAACCGGTTGTGTGAAAAGGTTGATAGCGCTTTTTCCCTCATTTGCCCAGCGAGGCAATGATCATTCTGCGTATTGCTTGTAATAATTATTGGATAATATGACCACTGGATGCGATCGGGGGTGACATCAGAATGGGTAGGCTTTTTAGCGATATCCCAGGTTGACAACCTTACGGGTAAGGGCGACAATGAAGTTGGAATTCTGGTCCACTTCCCCGCCCCCAAAAAGAATTGCTGCACCGTTGCTTGTACTGAAAGCGGGGTTGCCGGCCAGCAAGGCGATGGTGAAGCCTGGATGACCGATTCACAAAAACCGTTGTGTGAGGAGGATACAATGAGAAATATTCAATTGAATTATGAGACACTGATCAACGTGACCAAATCCTTGTCCAGGTCAAAAGATCCGGATGAAATTATTGCCAAAGCCGTGGATAGTATTCAACTGGCCCTCGGCGTCAAGGGATGCGCACTGTTTCTGATGAACCGCGAGACGAAAGAGTTGGAAGTTGCGGCATCCACAGGATTGAGCGAGGAGTACCTCAACAAAGGGACGGTAAGCGCGTTGCAATCCATTGCCGATTCTCTGAAGGAAGGCCCGGTGGCGGTTTTTGACGTCAGAGACGATCCCCGCATCCAATATCCCGAAGCCGCCCTAAAGGAGGGGATTTCCTCTATTCTCTCAGTGCCGGTATTGGTCGGCGACGATGCCATCGGTGCCATGCGGGTCTATACCGCTGAGAAGTGGGATTTCACATTGGATGATGTAAACTTTGTGCAGGCCTTGGCCCAGATCGCCGGTATCCTCATCGAAATGAGCCGCATGTACAAAGGGCAGAGCGAATATATCGACGTCCTTTCCATGCGATGCGAATCACCGTCGCTGTAAGATAGGAATAGGACTTAAGTTTAAATAACCTAACCCTGTGTCGAAAAAGCCGGAGGGCTCCAGAGACAAGGCGACCGGAGGTGAAGCCGTACTGCCGATACTGCGAACCTCCGGCAACGCAGGATCTGGTGTTCTCCGGCATTTTCGACGTCGCGGCGAGACGCCGCTCCCACACATAAGAATTGTCTCGTCAAATCGATGTTTTACTTAATTCTCTCGCGCTGTCTCCACTATTGCGTTGACGGCACCGGGATAGACCCACGTATCGATGCTGCATCCGTTGGCGAGCAAGAAGCGTTTGTCCCCGCCGAGCTCTAACCCTTCCCGGACATGGTTCCTTAGAAAGGCCCGGGTTCTGCGGGCAACAATAGTTTGATCGATACCGCCCATGACACAACCGGGGAACCTGACCAACACCTCTTGAAGGGAGGGGCCGTGGGGTCCGCGATCCCACCAGTTGATGATGGGGGCCGGTAGATCGATGGATTCATCAAACCATAGCTCTTTGCCGTGAACGTGCAGAGTGGTCATGGGCCCTAAGCCTTCGATGCCCCGGAGCACTTTTTCGGCATAAGGTTTGACAAAGGTCAGAAACTCTTCGCGGGTAACGATCTCTTTGCCGGCAGGAATGGACATGAAGATGCCGGCCGCACCAGCCTCTATGGCGGCCTTGCTGTAGTCGATCAGGTTGTCGGCCACCACCTCCAGGGCGGTCTTCAACTCCCGGGGCTCATTCATCATCAGGTGCTGCATGTTTTCTGCGGCAAGGTTGCGGTGCAAACTCTGCCAGGGATCGAACACCGTGTCGATAAAGTACGCTTTGTCCTTTAGTTCCTTATGGATCACTGCCAGGGCTTTGAGCTGCTCGGCCCACTGGGTCTCATAGGGGTCGAATCGCACCAGGCGCTGCAAGTCCTCCTTGGTTCGAACAGCCTCCAATCCTTCAGGCACCGGATAGAAGTAATCGTTCATCACCTTTAAAAAATCAAAATCATAGGCATTGAAGTATCCTAAAGTGGTTTTGGCAAATGCTTCACCGCTGGCATGCTGAACCCCGAAATGGTACCACAGCGACAACGGCGGCCGCTCCACCGTCTCCCCTGCCAATACTCTATTTACAAGATCTATTTTGTTCATCTTTTCTCCATATGTTATTGCACTCTAATAATTCGTATCAATAAATGTATAACATCATTCCATCTAACGCCATCCCATTACCCCCTGGATTCCGGCCTCCGAGACTGTGTCATAATTGCATAAACAACGGCATTTGTTAAAATCGTCATTCCGGCTAAAGCCGGAATCCACCATAAACTCATTTGCTTACGTTTATGGATGCCGGCTATCGCCGGCATGACGGGAGGTATTTAGGCCATTTATAGAATTATGACACAGTCTCCTCCGCCGGAATTTCGAGCTTGGACTACAACTGGATTATATACCAAATCATGTACTACGAACTGAACGCCATAGATGAACCCGCATTTTGTATATCTAACCTTTATGAGTACGAATTCAGTCGTACTTCCACCCTATACCTGAAAGGGCCTGAGGGCTCCATAGCCAAGGCATCCAAAGGTGAAGCCGTATTGTAATACTGCGAACCTTTGGTAACACAGGATATGGAGTCCTCAGGCACTTTCAGGACTGCGAACCTTTGGTAACGCAGGATATGGAGTCCTCAGGCCCTTTCAGGACTGCGAACCCTTGGCAACGCAGGATCTGGAGCCCTCAAGCCCTCTCAGAATCCCGTACCCTTGAATCCTTCTAACAGTGCTCTTGATACCAACCAATCCCCCCCATCCTTCACCAAATCCAATTTCAGCTGGTAGAGGTCGGCTTTTTCGCCTACGGTTTCGAGCCATTTTACGGGGTCGTCGTAAAGCTCTTTTAGTCCTGGCATGGGCTGTTTCTGCCGAACGATTAAAAAATGTACCGTGGCGGCAGCGCGCTTGCCGTCTGCGCCCAGTTCAACGGAAGGTTTGGGGAAATGGAGTTTGAATTCGCGATAGTGCATGAAGGCGCCGAAGAGTATCCCTTTGACAGCACGAGCATCATTGGCGCCGGGATCAGCCCTGAAATCACCCGTCGCCAAATCCAATAGATCGCCGGTCTGCTTCTGTTCGGCCAGGCCGGCCCCTTTTTGGATCAGCTCGCGTATGGCTTGGGCGTCATCTTTGTTTTTATCGCTGCATGCCTGCAGGAGACCGCACAACAAAGCCAGCAGCGTCAAAGCGACGACGGTGATGGATTTCTCGGTATCCTTTTTCAAATCGTTCATCATGGATGGTTTTTCTTCTTTGGCCTCAACGCACCACTATGCCCCGAACTCGTCCGGTTGATATATGGGGAAACGGACGGCAACCGTCGACCCTTCGCCAGGGATGCTGTCAATGGTAATCCGCCCGCCGCAATCTCTCACGATTTGATTGCAAATGGTCAACCCCAAGCCTTTGCCTTTGCCCTGTTCCTTGGTGGTGAAAAAGGGCTCAAAGACTCGGTCCAGAGTGTTCTCGTCGATGCCGATACCGGTATCCTTGATGAAAATCCACACCTGGCCCTTTTCTGAAAAGGTTCGCATCGATACAGTGTGCCCCTCCGTGTGTCCATCCTGCCTCTGTAAGACGTTAATGGCGTCTGCGGCATTGGTCAATAAATTATAGAATACCTGGACCATGGTATTGTGGTGGGCCATGATCTGGGGCAAATCCCCGGCCAAAGAGGTGTCGACCTCGATGCTGTTGATTTTGAGCTGATGCTCCAACAGGGCTATGGTGGTGCGGATAGGGCTGTTGATGTCGATGGGCGTTTTATCGAATCCGGGCAGTTTGCTAGCTTCGCTGAAGCGTTTGACCATTTGCGAAGCCCGGGTGATCTGCCGGTCGATCTCGGTGGTCACCGCCTCAATTTGGTGGCCTTCGATGGAGCCGCCCTTTTTGACCACCATCTTGATCACATCGTTTCCCACCTTGATGGCGTTGAGGGGTTGGTTCAGCTCGTGGACCATGCCCGACGACATGGTGCTCACCGAGGGCATCATTTTCAAAAGATCCCACGCCGTCACGAGTTCCACATGCATCATCAGGGTGGGCAGGAGGATTAAATCCCCCACCAGGGCACAAATCATGGTGATGACCATCAAAAGGCCGAAGATGGCTGTGGGTTGAAAATGGGAAAAGAGCAATACACTAAATCCGATGCCGATGGTCAAGGAGGTGAAGATGATGGGACGCCCGACCGCTATGAGGGTGGTGCGCATGGCACGGTCTTTGTCCAAGTCCTTTTTGAACTCGCGGTTATAGCGAACTTGGTAGTGAATGGTGTCATCAACGGCCAGGCCGATGGCGACGGAGGCGATGAGGCTGGTGGCAACGGACAATGGGATGCCGAACAATCCCATAATACCGAAGTTGACGACAATGGGGAAGATATTGGGTACTACAGCGATCAAGCCCACTTTAGCCGATAGGAACAGGGCCACCATGATGCCGAAGATCAGTGCCAGTGAGATAGAAAGGCTCTTGACCTGCCCCACGGTCAATAGGTGACTGCTGGCCGCGGTTACCATTCCCAGTCCAGTAACCTGCCATGATATGTCGCGATCCAGATCCTGGGCTACGTGGGCCAGCAATATCTCCTTGGTCTTGAGGAACTGCTTAGAACTGGCGATATGGGTCAGGAGGAGGATATTGGCCTGCCGCATATCAGCACTCATAAAGGTCCTGAGAAGATCGTTTCCGAGAAGTACTTTAAAATTATTCACCAGCATGCGCATCTCATAGGGATCTTGGGGCAGTGCATAATAGGCCGGATCGAAGCGATTGTATGAGTAATTCACCAACTTGAGGTAATCCGCAAAAGAGATGGTTTTATCCACGCCTTCCAAGGAGAGCAGAAAAGTTTGCAGACGATTCAGCTCCGCAACATTGGAAGGGTCTTCAAAGTAGTCTTCATAGGGTCCGGTCATCACCACATGGACCGGAAAACTACCCGACATGTGCTGGTAGATGTGATGAAAATTTTGGCTTACGGTTGTACTGGCCTTGAAAAATGAAACCGGATTGGTCTCCACGCGAATAAAATAGAGCCCTCCCACACAAACTGCAACAATGGCACAGATGATCAGCATACACGGCTTCTGATGATTGATATTCAGTGAGACGATTCGTTCCAGCAGACCATCGACCCATCGGTCTAACCTCCCCCCAATCGCTGCTTTGGACCTGGATTCGGGCAACGGCAAAGCCGCCAGCATGGCCGGTAAAAACGTGAGCACAATGACCAGCAGGCAGCCAATACCGAAGCAGGCAAAGCTGGCAAACTCCACAATGGCACCAATGGGATTCACCACCAAAGCACCGATACCGATGGCGGTGGTCAGCACTGTCAAGGTAACGGGGAAGGCCATGGCTGAAAAGGTCGCCTGGCTGGCGGCTTTGGCGGTGGCTGCCTTCTTGGCCTGGGTCAGGTATTCGGTGCAGATGTGCAGACAATAAGCAGTGCCCACGGCAATCAGAAAAACCGGAACGATGATGGTGAGCATGGAGACGGCCACGCCTCGATAAGCCATAAAACCGAATGTCCAGATGACCGAGAGACTGACACAGGCCAGGGGCAGCACCCGGCAGTGGATGCTGCGAAATAACAACAGCAGCAAAATGGCGATCATCGACAGGGTGATAGGGGTCAACTGAAAGAAGTCCTGTTGGGTATACCGCGCCAGGGATTCAGATACCAGGGGGATACCGATTTGGTAGAGGCTCAAATCATTTCCGCTTTTTTGAATCAGGTCCCTGGCGGCGCCAATGACGGCCTGCCGATTGGCGTCATGGGCCAATACCATGGTAACGATGGTAGAGCGGTGATCCTTGGAGATCAAGTTTCGCTGAAACAGATCCACCGGGGCCAGCATGGCGGAAAATTTTTCCATGGGCCATTCAGACCGCGGATCTACATTTTTTTTAATTTCCGGAAGTGAGATAACCCTGCGCACGCCTTCAATGCCACCGGCTGCGTCAGACAACTGCACCACCTTTGCAAAGGTGGCTGGATCGAAGATATTCTCTGCCGCAACCACCATGCGGATGATGTCGTCGGATCCGAATAGATTACGAAAATCCCTGTATTGCTGGGCCTCTGGCAACTCCTCGATGATCAGGTCATAGACTGTTGTCTTAAATGAGAGCTTTGGCAAGTGCCAGCAAAACATCAGGGTGATGGCGCCAACAGCCAGCAATGGCCAAATAGGGCGCTTGATAATGAAGTCCAGATATTTTTTAAAGGAGAGATTCGACATTCTTGGAGCCACCATGACCAAAGCGTAACCTTGGATTCATCGGATCATATGGTAGCAATGACTACCACTAATCGCAGTTTCGCGCAAGATGTGGAAGTACCGTGGTTGCGGAACTATGCGAACAATCTTCGCAGGGCGGGGCTCCGTACCCGCCGCTGTGCTATACCGATTTCGTCATTGCCATACGGCCGGCACAGAGGCCGGCCCTACGTTTGCTGCGTGACTTTTGCACAATTCCTTAGAAGTGGTTTTGAAACCACTTCTAGGCTTTTTCAGCCGGGGTGTACTTAACGCCTAACGTATCAAGTTCGGCCAAGACCATGACGATCAGGTCGTCTACTTTGGCTGCAATGGTAGGGGTAAGCTCGACATCCATAGTGGTGATGTCTTCGGGTTCGACGCCCACCACAATGGTCCTGGGATTTTTGTCGATGGCGGAACAAAGCGCCAGCACTTCCGGAAGATCCATCTGGTGCATGGATTGTTTGGCCAATACCCGGCGGGGTACTTCATCGTCGGCCATCCGGTATAAGGTACCGGGGGGCTGTCTGTTCTTTACGGCATCCACGACAATCAAAACATCGGTACCGCCGATAACGCCCATCAGTCGAATGCCGAGGACTCCACCGTCGAGGACCTGCACATTGTCGGAAAATCGGTAATCGCGGCTGAGGCGTTCTACCACACGCACGCCCACGCCTTCATCCCGCAACAGGATATTGCCGACCCCAAGAATGGTGATTTGAGAGGTCTCGGCGTCAAAGGGAGTGTCTTGGGTTGACGTCATGGGCTATGACGGTTTTTTGAATTGCGATTCGTAAACCTCGGCGGCAGATCGCAGCAGATCCAATGTTTCCTGGGCTGCGGCCTCATCGATCTTTTGAATGGCAAATCCGGCGTGAACGATCACATAATCACCGACCCGGGCATCGGCCAACAGCAGCAGGCTGGCCTCACGCTGCACCCCATCCACATCGATGGTGGCCATATCATTTTCAATATGGGTTATTTTGGAAGGTATGGCTAGGCACATAATTTTTCCTTTAATGTTCAATTGCCATTATTATATATGAGCGGCATTGACTTCTTATGTTCAAATAACACTTAAGTTTATAGGGTAAAGTTTAAAGATTAAAGCAAAGGAATTAGACCATTTTAAAAAACCTCATACTAAAAATCAGTTTACAATCGGCAGAATACCTTCCCTTTAAACTTTAATCTTTACCCTTTAACCTATCGGCGACGATACGTCACCGATAGCCTATCCAACTCCTTAAGTATACAAGCGACGACGTCGTCCATTCGATCTTGTAATGCCGATGTCAACTCGCACACCACTGATCGGGTGTCTTCGGGTTCGATACCGATCAGTACGGCTTCGGGTGGGTTGTCCAGCGCCTGGCAATGGGCCAATGCCTCTAGAAAATCGACATGCTGAACATGGTGTCTGCCAGCCAGTCGCTCTAGTATTTGCGGCATCTCGAGACGATAGATGTCGCCTGGATTTCCGCCGTTAGCGATGGCGTCGATGGCGATCAATTGATCGGTTTGCCCGATGGTGCCGGTCAAGCCGACACCTATCAATCCACCGTCAACGAGATACACATTCTCCGGGAAATCGTACTGATCTTTGAGGGTTTGGATAACACTGACCCCAAAGCCCTGGTCCGCATACAATGTACAGCCGACACCTAATATTGTAATATGTTCTGGGTCCATGAGAAGTAACCTTACCCCATTGAGGGGGGATATGCTAATGTTTTTAT
>JAAUYD010183418.1_pt1 | contig 10574 bp, 6 predicted proteins | sample 7278101 | NCBI WGS metagenome assembly JAAUYD01 (sample SAMN14350128, study PRJNA611818) | marine sediment metagenome | isolation source: surface marine sediment (0.6m) | place: French Polynesia: Moorea | collected 2018-08
ATGGCGAACGAACAACACCTTAAACTGCTTTGGCAAAAAGTGGAACGATGGAATGAATGGAGACAAGAAAATCCAGACATAGTTCCTGATTTGAGCCGAGCCAACTTAGAATATATTAATTTAAGCCGAGCAAATTTAACTAAAGCAGATCTCAGCGGAGCCAATCTCAGCCAAAGTTGCGCGATCGCGGCTAATTTTAGGGGTGCGAATTTAAGTGCAGCTCGTTTAAATAAAGCAGATCTAACTAAAGCAAATTTAGAACAAACGGATCTGAGCCAAGCAGATTTGAGAGGTGCAAATTTAACCAAAGCCAATTTAACCGCTGCTAAATTGGTTGAAGTCAATCTTAACAGTGCAGATCTAAGAGAAGCACAATTAAACTCGGTTATTTTAGTCAGAGCATCTCTGAATAAAACAAGTCTGTGTCAAGCAAAACTGAGAGCAGCTAACTTGCGAGGTAGCAAACTGAGCAGAGCGAAATTAATCGGAGCAGATCTCAAAGAAGCAAATCTCAATGGAGTCTCTCTAATTGAAGCAGATCTGAGCGGAGCAAACTTGTGGCAAGCAAATTTAAACCGCACTTCTCTAATTGAAGCAGATCTGAGGGGAGCAAATCTGTGGCGAGCAAAATTAGTTGAAGCCGATCTCAGAGCAGTTAAATTGTGGCGAGCAAAATTAATTGAAGCAGATTTGAGGGGAGCTTGTTTGAGTATTGCCGATTTAAGAGCGGTAAATTTAAGAGGTGCAAGACTAGGTCAAGCCGATTTAAGAGGTGCAAATCTCAATAATGCATCCTTAGAAAGAGCAAATTTAACCGGGGCTTCTTTAAGTGGAGCGAAAGCTTTAAGCACTAATTTCGATCGCGCCATTTTCACCGCCACCTGTCTTGAAGATTGGCAAATTAATAACGAAACTAATTTAAGTGGAATCATCTGCGAATACTTTTATTTTAAGAGCGACCGACAAAAACGCTGCCCTGAAGATCGCGATCGCAACTTGCTTGCAGGAGAATTTGCCAAAATATTACAAAACAAAAAACAAACAGTTAATTTAGTATTTCAAGATAAAATTGACTGGCAAATATTTCTCAGCGCATTTTGGCAATTGCAACTCGAAACAGGCCGCCGAGACTTAGAAATTCAAGCCATAGAAAACGAATCAGAAACAACTATAATTATTCGTTTAAAAGTGCCCTCTCAATTATTAGAAAAAAACATTCAGCAAATTTTAGAGCAAAAATACTATAACCTAATCAAAACTAAAGACAGTCAAAGACTTGTTTACGATCGCAGTTTAGAATCGAGTCGGCAAGAAAATATTAAAATCATGAAAATAATTGAAATTATGGCCGAAAAAGATAAATTAGAAAATCTGACTCCAAAAATGAAGTTAGCCTAAAGCCCCTGGGGGCCAAGGCATAAGCTAACGAACTGAGAGCAATTAATTAAAAGCGATCGACGATTGCCTGTGCGAATTCAGAACATTTTAAAGGTTCGACGGGAGGATTCATCATTCTCGCCAGATCGTAAGTGACTTGGCGATCGCTAATTGCTTTGCCGATCGCTCCAGCAATCAAATCGGCCGCTTCTTGCCAACCCATATATTCCAACATCATCATCCCCGATAAAATTAAAGAACCCGGATTGATCCGATCCAAACCAGCGTGTTTTGGAGCAGTGCCGTGAGTTGCTTCAAAAATAGCACAGCGATCGCCGATATTCGCACCGGGCCCCATACCCAAACCGCCAACAACGGCAGCAGCAGCATCGGAAAGATAATCGCCGTTTAAATTCATCGTCGCCAAAATCGAATATTCACCCGGCCTGGTTTGAATTTGTTGGAAAATACTATCGGCAATGCGATCTTCAACCATAACTAAATCTTTCCATTTACCATTACCGTGAGTATGCCAAATTGCATCGAGAGTATCTTTAACCTCAGAGCGTATTTGTGCTTGTTTGTCCTCAGTTAAAGCATCATATCCCGGCTCGATTTTACGAGCATTATCTTCGATTGTAATTTCTGGATTGCTTTCCTTATTGCTTAAAATCCAAGATTCTCGTTCGGTAATGCAACTAGAGCGAAACTCAGTAGTTGCAAGTTCGTAACCCCAATCGCGAAAAGCACCTTCGGTAAATTTCATAATATTGCCCTTGTGTACCAAAGTTACCTTTTGTTTGGGTTTGGGCAATTTTAAAGCATGTTCGATCGCCAGACCGATCAGACGCTGAGAACCAGTTTTGCTGATTGGTTTGATCCCGATCCCCGAATCGGGACGAATTCTTTTGCTACCGTGTTCGGGAGAAGCAGGGATCAATTCATTGTTGAGGATATGAATTAATTTATCGGCAATTTCGCTCCCCTGACACCATTCGATCCCCAAATAAATATCTTCAGTATTTTCTCGATAAACGATGACATCGAGTTGTTCGGGGTATTTGTGAGGAGAAGGAGTTCCCGGATAATATCGACAAGGACGAATGCAAGCGTACAGTTCGTTGATTTGTCTTAAAGCAACATTTAAAGAACGAATTCCACCACCGATCGGAGTAGTTAAAGGCCCTTTAATTGCAATACCATACTCTTTAATCGCTTTGAGAGTATCTTCAGGCAAGTATTGATATGTTCCGTATAATTGGCAGGCTTCGTCACCAGCATAAATTTTAAACCAATTAATTTTACGCCGATCGCCGTAAGCCGATTTTACCGCCGCATCAATTACTTTTTGCGTTGCCGGCCAGATATCTACTCCCGTACCGTCACCGCGAATGAAGGGGACGATCGGATCGTCAGGAACTATCGGTTTACCATCTTTAAAAGTAACGACCGATCCAGTAGTAGGAGGTGTAATTTTTTCGTACATATGCTTTGTTTGAGAAATTCTAATTTGTAGAGTAAAAAATTGATTGCGGGGTTTTTTCTAGAGTATCTGTATATAAGCATAGTTCTGGGATGGAAATGGGAATAATAGGTTAAGGAAAAATTCGTTTGCGAGTTGATTTTTTCCTATTTTTGACAAACCGTTCGATCGCGCTTATTTACTTTATTAAAATGAAAAAAATATTAATAGTCGATGATGATAATGTTCTTCGTAAAGTTATCCGCCGTTATTTAGAAAAACAAGGATACCAAGTTGAAGATGCCGGATCTGGATCTGATGGTTTAGCAGCTTTTCAAGATTACTCTCCCGATTTAATCGTTTCCGATGTGGCAATGCCGGAAATGAATGGCTTTGATTTTTGTCGTCAAGTTCGCGCCCAACCTTCGGGACAGTTAGTCCCTTTTATCTTTCTTTCCGGTAAAGATACCATTGAAGATCGAGTTCAAGGCCATTCAATGGGTGCTGACGATTATCTAACTAAACCCTTTGAATGGAACGAACTATTAGCTAAGATTGAAGGCTTGCTCGAAAAATCCCGACGCATTCATTCCGAGATCGTTCGCATGATCCAACAACTAGCGGTTACTAACAAAGCTAATATCGCTATTTCCGGTTTTGGTTCTCAAGAAGGAGAGGCTGCTTTGCAAGTAACCCAGACTTATGAACCAGATCCTCTACCTTTAACACCTGCAGAGGAAAGAGTTTTCTGGGAAGTAATTCAGGGTCTGACTAACAAGCAAATTAGTGATAACTTGTTTATCTCTCCTCGTACAGTTCAAACCCATCTGAGTAATATTTTGAATAAATTACAACTCGACAATCGCGCTCAATTAGTTCGTTTTGCTTACGAACAAGGTTATAAAAAAGCTAAAAATCAGACTTAATTCTCTGTTTAATAAACACGTTAATCTAGATCGATCTCAAGTATAATCGAGGTCGATTTTGTAGTTTCGATCCCCACAATTAAAGCGCGAAAAACCGGCAACAACTTTTCGGACTAAGCCTGGTGATTCGGAGGCAATCGGGGGAATCGTTCCCTTTTTATTCAGGGTCAGATCCTCCCCTTTGAAGAGAAGGTCTAAAATAATGCTGCAAACAATTTCTTCTGGCCTGTTTGCCTGTTCACGACTCCCTCCAACTTGAAACCCCTACTGCTGCTAGACTTGCTGAAGTTGCGGAAACGTGGTATGTTAAGCGATGGCTGTATCTCAAGCTGCCATCAATTTATCTATAAAATTATTTAGCAATTCGGGATTAAGGAATAGCTAACCTCAACTACAGTAGATTAGCAGGCCTCGATCTGAAATTATTATGGATGATATTTCCCAACTAGCAACCCAATTTAACTCCTCCTCAGACAAAGATAAACTGAAACTAGTTCCCAAATTGATTGACAGTGGCAATTCAGGTTGGGAAATACTAATCGAATTTCTCAAATCTAGCTCTTCAGAATCCCCCAACTTAGTTGCAGGAAAAGTTTATCAAGAACTGATTGCCGCTCAAACAACCGGAACTCAAGAATTGGTCGAAAAATACCTCAAAAATGGGATCGTGACCTTGAAATCGGCAGCAGACATAGATTATCAAACTCTAGAAAAACTACTGATTCAAAAAGATTTTCAAGCAGCAGACAGTCTGACCCGAGCAAAACTCTGTGAATTAGCCGGAAGCGATGCGATCGCCCGAAAGTGGCTCTATTTTACGGAAGTAGATAAAATCCCTGGCACGGATCTGCAAACGATCGATCGCCTTTGGTGGGTTTATTCGGAAGGCAAATTTGGATTTGCAGTACAAAGAAAACTCTGGTTGGGGGTAGGAAAAGATTTTTCTCAACTTTGGCAAAAAATTGGTTGGAAAAATGACAATAATTGGACTCGATACCCCCAAGAATTTACCTGGGATCTGAACGCTCCGACGGGACATTTACCATTATTAAATCAATTGCGAGGAGTGCGGGTCATTACTTCTTTATTTTCTCATCCAGTTTGGTCGCAAAATTTATAATTAAAGACTAAACCAATCGCTCAAAATTCAATCCGCACAAAAGTCGATCGACAATCTCAATAAAATATGTTTGCTCGTGAACCTCGTTGGGGAACTTTAAGTATAGCAAGAGTTTAACTTGGCATTGCTTGTTTGGTCATAAGTAAGAATCTACTTTAACCACAGAAAATATCTAGCAAGGACAAAAACAAACAATCTTGTAAATATTTAAAAAAAGTCAGACTTATTGGGATTATTGAGATTAAAGATGCAATTGGAAGCAATAAATTCAAGGGTAAGAGTTTCCATGATTAACCCAAAAAACAGACTATTTTGTCGTTTGGATGGTGTAACTCCCGCAGCAAGAGAGCAAAAAAGACTCGTTGCTTTAGAAAATCTCGGTTTGTTAGAAGTAGAAACCGTTCCCGTCTTCGAGGAAGCAACTCAAACTGCTGCTAATTTTATCGAAGCACCGATCTGTATTTTAGGTTTGATGGTTCAGGATCGATTCTGGCTCAAATCGGCCGTAGGTTTGTACAAAATCGGATTAATGAATCAGTTAGCAGCATCGCGCAGCATACCGCGACAAGAATGTTTCGATACTTATGTTGTCGATAGCAATCAAAATTTAATTATCGAAGATACGATCGCCAATCCGGTCTTTGCTAGCAGTGCTTTAGTCCAAGATTACGGGATTCGCGCCTATTTAGGCACTCCATTAATCACCGCTCGAGACGAGTGTATCGGTACTTTAGCAATAATGGATCTAGAACCGCGTCAATTTAGTGCTAAAGAGATTCAATTTTTAGCAATGACCGCTCGTTGGTGTTTGCGAGAATTTGAAAGAGATCGTTTGCTCAAAACCAAACCAAAGACAATTACGGAAAGATCGCCGCGAGATCGAGATGTCAAAAATTGGCAAATCGACAAAGATATTCAATCATCTCGTTCAGCTACTAAACCGATCGCTTCATCTTCATCAAGCCTTTCCACTAATACAATTAGAGTTAGATTACTAGAACAGTTAACTCAAAAATTTAGAACGCCTTTAACTTCAGTAATCGGTATGGCTAGCGTCCTCAAAAGCGAAGTTTACGGGCCTTTGACCAACAAGCAGAAAGAATATATGGATATTATCCATACTAGCGGTCAGTATTTAATCTCTTTAGCCGAAGAAATTGTTAATTTAGGCGGAATTAAGCACGATCTTTCTCAGTTGCAACTCGCTCCTACTGAAATTGAAATGCTTTGTCAGCAGGTTTTAAATAGTTTAGAGCAAATTGCCAAACAACAAAGACAAGAACTGATTTTGTCCGTAGAACCAGGCAATCATATCTGGTTATTGGATAAAGAAAAAGTCAGACAAGCTCTATATTATTTGTCAGTAGGAGTAATTGAATCTTCTCAAGCAGGGAGCGAAGTCCACATCCACGTTTCTCATCGCAGCCAAACCTTAAATATTTCTATTTGGGCCAGTCATCCTTGGTTAGAAGATGGTTTGCCACAAGTCGAACTCTACAATTTTAGCTCGATCGACCGCTTACTTGCTCTTAATTCCGAAAATGGAGCGGAGCGAAGCAAAGATTATCCTTCAAGCGATCGAGTCCTGACTGCTGAGGCACTGACAATAGCTTTAAAAGAAAAAGAACAACAAAAAGAAAATGGTTCTGATAAAAACTATCGCAAACTTCTAGGTCTGCTTTTAGCTTGTCATCTGACTGAAATTCACAACGGTCAAACAATAGTTCAAGGTACGCCCGAATCTGGCTATCGTTATGTATTGCAGTTACCTAAAAAAATAGCCGAACAAGCCTGAATAAAATAAAAAACAAAACTTATCGACAATCTTAGCCTAATTATAGTCAATATTAGTTTAAATACTATAAGAACGAACCGATCCAATTTTTGCTTATGAATTTTGCAAGGGCTAGATTCGCACGGTTAGATTGGCATCCTTATCTTTGGCTGGGTGCAAGCTATTTACATCGTTTGGTAGGTATTTGCGGCCGTTGGCGAGAAAGTAGTTGGTTGCTGGGCTACTCGGAAGCAATTGGAGCTTTTCTAATTGCTATTTTATTTACCCTCGCGCCTTTTGTCTCTACAAGTTCGATCGGGATCTTATTAATCGCGATCGCTTTGTTTTGGATAATACTTACTTTAGCAGAGAATCGTCTCGGATCTGGCATTACTCCAATTCATGCTTTAGCTTTTTTATACTGGGGGATTGCTGTTATTGCTACTGCTTTTTCTCCAGTGAAGTCTGCTGCTTGTTCGGGTTTCATCAAGCTGAGTCTCTATTTAGTTTTATTTGCCCTCTGTAGTATCGTTTTACGCTCGTCTCGCTGGCGATCTTGGCTAATTGGAGTCTTGCTTCACGTTAGCTTATTTGTGAGTATTTACGGTCTCAGACAGCAATTTTTCGGTGCTAGACAGTTGGCTACTTGGAACGATCCTAATTCTGCTTTGGCAACTGACGGGCGAGTTTATAGTTATTTGGGCAATCCCAATCTTTTGGCCGGATATCTCATCGCTGCGATCGCTCTTTCTCTTGCTGCTCTTTTCGTTTGGCAGAGGTTTTTACCAAAACTGTTAGCATTAATTATGGTTTTTGTCAACTCCAGTTGTTTGTATTTTACAGACAGTCGCGGTGGTTGGATCGGAATGCTGGCTTTAGGGGCAGCTTTTTTATTGTTGTTGCGTTTTTGGTGGGGCGATCGCTTGCCTTTATTTTGGCGCAGGTGGTTGTTAACGATGGTTATCGGCGGTGCAGCTAGCGCGATCGCCGTAGGATTGATTTTAGTCGAACCTTTGCGGTTGCGAGTATTGAGTATTTTTGCTTGGCGCGGGGATAGTAGCAATAATTTTCGGATTAATGTTTGGTTCGCTGCTATCGATATGATTCGCGATCGCCCTTTAATTGGCATCGGGCCGGGAAACGAAGCTTTTAACCAAATTTATCCCCTTTATATGCGTCCGAAATATACCGCTTTAAGTGCCTATTCTGTTTTCTTGGAAACTGCTGTCGAAATAGGTTTAATTGGTTTGAGTATTTTCTTGGGGTTAATATTTACAGTATTTAGTTGCGGACTCGAGCAGTTAAAAGTTATGCGATCCGAGCAAAACTTACAAGGATTTTGGCTAATTGGTGCGATCGCTGCTATTGTCGGTATGCTGGCTCACGGTATGGTGGATACTGTTTGGTATCGCCCTCAAATTAATACGATTTGGTGGTTCATGGTGGCTATTATTGCCAGTAGCTATCCGAGTTTGAAACAGCACAGGTAGGTCAGAAGTCACAAGTCACAATTCAAAAGGCAAAAGGCAAAAGGCAAAAGTCAGGGGTCAGAGGTCAGGGGTCGGGGGTAAAAAAATATTTTTGTTAGTAAAAGTATCAGGAGCGATCGGGCTGTTTACCTCTCCCGAATCAATGATACTTGAACATGCTGTCATTAATTTTTTTTACTTATTGCCAATTTGACGATCTCGCTCGGGGTAAGATTGACTTACGAGGTTGTTAATCTTAGGCACAAAAACCATTCAGTAAAAAAATAAGGCTAATTTATCCAGATATTGTTGAAGAATTATTACGAAAGAATTAGCTTTTGCATAAAAGAAAAGAATTACTTTTGAATAAATAATTACAGAGCTAAAACTAGAAGCTTTCTAGTTAATAAGTATCTTTGAGACTCAGCAGTGAAATATTTTATTTCGATTGAGAATTAACTGCTGTCTTCTTTGAAATAAAATTATCGATTCTATTTAAAGAGCGATCGGGATATGAAAATTCAAAATAATATTAAGCTAGACAATCTACTGCAAAAAAATTGGCAACAAAAGTGGGATTTAAAGCCAGATCCTGTGAGGTTTCCAATCGAGCAATTACAAGCTGAAGTTAATTCAAAGTTAAATGACCTTGCCAAGCATCAAATTTATCAATATCTAAATTCTCTCGAAGCGATCGATATTTTCATGAGACATCATGTCTTTGCAGTTTTCGATTTCATGTCTCTCCTCAAATCACTTCAAAATCAGATTACTTATACTTTAGTACCCTGGAAACCATCCCGATATTCGGGGAAAATGGTAAGAATGATTAATGAAATTGTTCTTGCTGAAGAAAGTGATATCGATAAACAAGGCAATCCTACAAGTCATTTCGATCTTTATATTAAAGCGATGTCAGAAGTAGGAGCAGATAGTTGGGAAATTTTTAACTTTATTGAAAATAATTGTAATGTTAACTTGCTCAAACCAGGAGTTCGAGAATTTGTTGATTATAGTTTAGCTGTAGCTCGATCTGGTGCTTTGGTAGAAGTAGCAGGAGTATTCTTTTATGGTCGGGAACATCTAATTCCAGAAATGTTTGCTTCAGCTCTTCAAGTTTTAGATCGAAAAGAAAAACTCTGTCCGACATTCTGCTACTATCTTAAACGTCATGTTGATGTCGATCGACAAGAACACGGGCCGTTAGCTCGAGAATGTTTAACTTATTTATGCGACACAGAAGCCAAAAAATTCAAAGCTTTGTTGGCAGCACTAAAAGCTCTTTATTTAAGAGAACAACTTTGGGATTGTGCTTTAGTGAAAATTAAACATTAAAACTTCTTAAGATTTTATTGGCAAGGTCATTGGAAGCTATTGAGTGGGAAGTGAGTGACCTGTTTGTTGTTTAATTAGGATTTACTGAAAAAGTAGCAAAAAACAATGCGATCGCCATTAATTTTTAAGATTTTTCCACTTTACAAAATTACTACTATTTAGTGACTAATTTGCTTTATTTAACAGAATCCAAGATCGCTGCAGTCAAAAGCAGTTGCAGAATCGACGTTAAGTTCCAAGTATGTTAAAAAAACAAGAATTTCCCGAACTTCAGACTGATATAGTTCAAAATATCTTGATACTAGGAGCAAATGGCTATATCGGCGGTACACTTTGTCGCAAGTTTGCTCGGACTGAAGATTTTAATGTTTTAGCTTTAATCCGTCCAGGATCTGAGGCAAAAGAAATCGAGCCTTTCTGTAAAAAAATAATTTGCTCTGAAAAATCCCAATTTTCGGTCAAGGAAATCCAAAAAATAATTCGTCAACAGAACATTAAAACCATAATTAATTTAGCTTGGGATTTACCTGCAGCATCTACTGTAGAAGCACAATTTGCCAAAGATCGCGTAGCATTAGAAGCCGCTTTAACTGCTGCTTCTATATCCTCTGATATTCACGTCATTACCACCAGTGGCAATTTCTCTTTAATGACAACTTCAGGAGGTAGAATTACAGAGACTCCTCCACCTCGTGGTTTCGTTTTGCCATCATATTTATCCTGTGTTGAATTATTGGTTCAAGTTAATGTACTCAAAGATGGACTCACGGAAAAATATATTAGCAAAGGTGGCAACGCTTCAATTATTTATCCCGGTTCTGTTTACGGTGCATCTCCTACCCGCAATGGTTTTTGGGATTTTGCAATTCAGCAATTTATTACCGGTCAAGCTTATTTGGGATTTAAACCTTTTCCTCGAGATTTTATGACCGGTTGGATTCATCTCGAGGATCTCGCAGAATGCTATATTGCTGCTACTCGTCGTCATCAAAAAGGAGCACATTATCTTGCTACTGGCGAAAATCTTAGTATCAGTCAAATGGCAAATTTATTCGCAGAAACTGCTGGAGTAAAATTTGATGTTCCTTTATTCTCAAATACAGATCGAGTC
>JAAUYD010156782.1_pt1 | contig 10570 bp, 15 predicted proteins | sample 7278101 | NCBI WGS metagenome assembly JAAUYD01 (sample SAMN14350128, study PRJNA611818) | marine sediment metagenome | isolation source: surface marine sediment (0.6m) | place: French Polynesia: Moorea | collected 2018-08
CTTCGAGGCCGGGAATACGCGCTCCAAAGCGCTGGCCGAACGCCTCGGCGCCACCTACGAACGAGACCACGACTTTCCCGGGGGCTACACGCTGCAGATCTGGCGCCATCCGGGCCCGGAGGTGCGGCCATGATCCCCGTTCTGACAACCGAACGCCTGACGCTCCGCGCGCCGACGGTGGCCGATTTCAACGCCTTTGCCGCCTTCTGGGCCTCCGAGGATCGCACGCGCTTTCTGGGCGGACCGCGCGATCTCGGTCAGGCGTGGAAAACGTTTGCCGCCGATCTCGGCCACTGGCACCTCCGGGGCTTCGGTGTCTGGACAGTGGACGAGGCAGGTCAACCGGTCGGCAATGTCGGCCCCTACAACCCGGCGGACCAGCAAGACCTGGAGCTCGTCTGGACCGCCTACGAGGGGGCCGAGGGCCGCGGCATCGCCTCCGAGGCAGCGCGCGCCGCCCGCCGCTGGATTGCCGAGACACTGAAACCTACCCGCCTCGTCAGCTACATCGACCGGGACAACGCGGCCTCCATCCGCCTCGCTGAACGCCTCGGCGCCGTCGCCGAAGGTTCACCCGCGCACGACCCGTTATGCGTGACGTATGTGCATCCCGTGAACGGGGGGGCCGAACGATGATGACCCTGCAGACCGCACGCCTGACGCTGCGCCCGCCAAAACCGGCGGATGAGGACGCCTTCATCGCCTACTACACCTCGCCCCGCCGGGTGGCGCAGCGCGGTCCAATGTCGGTCAATAACATCTGGCGCTTCTTCGCCGCCCTTCTCGGCCATTGGACCATCCGCGGTTATGGCCGCTTTATCGTCGAGGATGGTGGCCAGGCCATCGCCTGCATCGGCCCCAACAACCCGACCGGCTACCCGGAGCCCGAGATCGCCTGGCACGTCTGGTCGACAGATCACGAAGGCAAGGGCTATGCGTCCGAAGCGGCACGCGCAGCCCTTACCCACGCCTATCGCGACCTCGGCTGGACGACGGCAGTCAGCTACATCCTGCCCGGGAACACGCGCTCAATCGCATTAGCAGAGCGTCTCGGCGCCACAGCAGATCCCGGTGCTGAGACGGTGGCCGGCACAGATCGCATCGTCTACCGCCACGCAGGTCCGGAGGTGTTCGCATGACGCAGCCTCACCCGACATGGCCCCCGGTGCTGACGACCGAGCGGCTGACCCTGCGCGGCCCGCAGGCGTCCGATTTCGACGCCTTCCGCGCTTTCTATGAGGGCGCGCGCTCGGCAGCACTCGACGGGCCCTTGGATCCGCGTGAGGCCTATCGGCACCTGACTGCGGTGGCCGGGCACTGGCATCTCGCGGGCTTCGGCTGGTGGGTGTTTGAATATGAGGGGCAGGTCGCGGGCTATGCCGGCCTCCACCACCCGCCCTACAAGCCCGAGCGAGAGCTCGGTTGGGTCGCCTTCGACGGGTTCGAGGGGCGAGGTCTCGCCTTTGAGGCTGCCGCCACGGCGCTCGCATGGGCTCGCGCGAACCTCGCACCCGGCCGGATCGTCAGCTACATCACCCGCGGCAATGCCCGCTCGGAACGGCTGGCTGCCCGCCTCGGCGCCCGCGCCGAAGGTCCCGCCCCGCACAGCCTCGGGGTTGACACCTGGGTTCACGCGGAGGTCGCGCCATGACCGACAGGTTCTGTACAGCTTCTGTACGCCATCCCGACGCCGATTTCGCACCGGAGAGTTCCCATGACTGATGTCACCACCCGCGCCGCCGAGCTCCTGGCCGAGCATCGCGACAGCATCGACCGCCTCGATGCGATCATCATCTTTACGCTTGCAGAACGCTTCAAACAGACGCAAGCCGTGGGCCGCCTGAAAGCCCAGCACACCCTGCCCCCCTCCGACCCTCACCGGGAGGAGGAACAGATCGCCCGGCTGCAACGCCTGGCAAAAGAGGCTGATCTCGACCCCGAGTTCGCCAAGAAATACCTCGCATTCGTGATTTCGGAGGTCATCCGACACCACGAGCAACACCAATCCGCCCAAGCCTAACCCCTTGGGAACACAGCCATTCTAAAGGAGAAAAACAATGGCCATCAAAATCCGTCTTGCCCGTGGTGGGTCCAAGAAGCGCCCCTTTTACCGCATTGTCGTCGCCGACAGCCGCATGCCGCGCGACGGCCGCTATATCGAGAAGCTCGGCACCTACTACCCACTCCTGCCGAAGGATTCGGAAGAGCGTGTGAAAATGGACCTCGACCGCGTCAAGCATTGGCTCGGCGAAGGCGCGCAGGTGACCGACCGGATTTCCCGCATGCTGGAAGCGGCCGATGTGCTGCCGAAAAAAGAGCGCGCCAACATGAAAAAGGCCGAGCCAGGAAAGAAAGCGCAGGAGCGCGCCGAAGAAAAAGCCGCCAAGGCAGCCGAGGCCGAAGAAGCCGCCAATGCGCCAGTAGAAGAGCCTGCAGAAGCCGAGGCACCAGCCGAAGAAGAAGCCTCCAGCTAAGCTCGGTGCCAGCTGTCCCGGACTTGATCCGGGACCTCGCAACCTGAGAGAAGCGCTGCTTCAAGATGGTCGCGTAAGAAAATGCGTGCCGCCTATGGGCGGCATGCCCAACCTATGACCCCGGATCTCATGCGCAAGATCTTCTACATGGTCTTCCTTTTCACCGGTCTCTGGGCCGGCTGGACCGCGCATGCCACCCTCAGCGCCGGGGCCTGCAGCAATGCCGGCGGCGACTGGAACTCAGTCGCCAAGTTCTGCGAATTCGGACAATGACCACTCCCCCGTTCAGCAGCGCCTTCCACGAGGAACTCACCCGCCTCCTGACGCTGCGCCGCGACGTCCGCCACTTCCGCACCGACCCAGTCCCTGAAGATCTGCTACAGCAGTGCCTCGCCACCCTGCCCCTTGCCCCCTCCGTCGGCCTCAGCGAGCCTTGGCGCGTAATCCGCGTTGGCAGCGCAGAGGCCCGCGCAGCCGTCCAGACCAATTTCGAGACAGCCAACGCCACAGCCCTCGCTGGCTATTCCGGCGTCGATTCAGAGGCTTATGCGAACCTCAAACTCGCGGGTCTCCAGGAGGCGCCCGTCCACCTCGCCTTCTTCTCGGATGAGACCACCCCGAAAGGCCGCAACCTCGGCACCGCGACCATGCCCGAGATGCGCGCCTACTCGGTCGCCTGCGCGATCATGCAGCTCTGGCTCGTCACGCGCGCCCATGGCCTCGGCCTCGGCTGGGTCTCCATCCTTGACGCGGACCGCCTTTGCCGTGAACTCTCGGTCAGCGAAGACTGGCGCTTGATCGCCTATCTTTGCCTCGGGTGGCCGCGAGATGAGGACACGCGGCCCGAATTGGAACGCCTGGGATGGGAGCGGCGCGGTACCACTATGGTTCAGACACGATGAGCAAAGACCTGGTCTGCGTTGGTGCCATTGCCGGATCCTTCGGTGTCCGCGGCGAGGTGCGCCTCAAATCCTTCTGCGCCGAACCAGAGGCGATTGCCGACTATGGCCCGCTCACAACGGAGGACGGCAAGCAGAGCTTCGACATCCGTATCACACGGCCCATCAAGAACGGCTTCGCCGCCCGCCTCACCGGCATCCAGACCAAGGAGCAGGGTGATGCGCTGAAGAACACCCGCCTCTACGCCCCGCGCGAGCGTCTGCCCGCCCTGCCGGATGACGAATTCTACCACGCCGACCTCATCGGTCTGGAGGTCGTCGACACGGGCGGCACTTCCCTCGGCCGCATCCGCTCGATCCATGACCACGGCGCGGGCGACATCCTGGAGGTGCAGGGCACGGGCCAGCAGCTCCTCCTGCCCTTCACCCGGGACGTCGTGCCGACCGTCGATGTCGCGGCGGGACGCATTGTCGCCGACCCGCCGGAGGGACTCGTCAGCGACAAGAAGAAGTGAAGCGGGACCTTACCACGGGCACCAATCTACGACTTGAGCCGACGGACATCGCGACTGTCGGGCCACGGCACGTCCGTGCCGCTGTGGCCGCTGCGGTCTCGGCGAAGACCGTGCCGGCGCCTGCCCCGGCCACTCCGCCGCCTCCCCCCACCACAAGACGGCGCGACTACAGACCCCGAGACGGTAAGGATACTGACGCACCTCCGCTGCACCGAGATCGCAGACAGTAAAGACTGGCCTACGGCTCGCCCACGAAGTCCCCGGTTCTATTGGTCGAGCGCTCCTTCCGGGTGGGATTGGTCATGGGAGGGCACCCCGCTCCTCGCCATGCCAAATCTGAAACCCAGCAGCCCAGAGCCGCCGCTATCGCGATGGTTCGGGCGGCGCAGCATCACGATCGGATGAGCACGTTGGAAGACGACATTGCCGTTCGAACGGCTCCGTTTGCATAAGACCCCGCCCAATCCGCAGGGCTGACAGGCGGCCGAGCGGCCCCTTGACCCGCCTTTCATTGACCTCACGCGCCGCCCACCATAGCACTTGGAGACGCGTAACGAGGAGATCTGTGATGAAGCCGCTCAAAGCGATCTTCGGCCATTCGCCTGCGACCGGTCCCGCTCGCGCTGGCGCCAGTCAGATGAGCGCTTGGATGCGCCTGCCACGGGCTGAAATCTTTGCGGTTGCCAAGGTGCGCGCGGTCAGGACCAGGGCTTTCGACAAGGCCGCCGTCGCGGATCGTCCTTGCATCGCGAGCATTCATGCGCGCCCCGAACGTGCGCAAGGCTTTGGCTCCAAAGGTCGCTTCCAGTTACATGTCCAACATATCCTAGATGCTCAACAGGCAGCGCGGTGCGCAGGGGCCATGTGATGATCACTCTGGATTGCTGCTGCCAGGGTGCGGGATCTTGGCCCCCTCACAAGATATTCATCTATTCAGATGTCTCGCCGTCAGACCTTTCTGCGCTAGCTTCGAACTGGCTTGGGTGCGGTAGGGGGGTGCCATGAACCCGTTCAAGGTCATATTCGGGACGGTGCAACTCTGCGGCCCGATGGTCGCCGGGATTTTTCATATGACACCGATCATCATCCTGCCGCTGACCGGGCTCTTTATCATCGCGCGCCTGATTGAGACCAAACGCGGCGGTGACGGTCGCGCAGCATTGCGCCCCCTTCCGACACTTCTGACCGAGCTGGCAGTGGTCGCTCTCTTTTTCGCCATGTCTTATGGCGTCTCTAGCTTGACCACAGACACGACGCCCGAGGTCTCGCCACTGGTCCCGCTCGCCCTGTCGGCCATTGGCCTTCTTCGAACCGTCCCAGATCCTCGGGCCGGGCGCCAGGGGGCTGCGGTCGAAGGCTCCGAGGAAGCGTCCGGGACGACAGCCCAGCCTGGCGCTGATACGAACTCTTTTCCAGCGGACTCCAAAGCGCTCTTTGAAGATCTTCTGACCATCAGCGACGACGCGCGCCCAATGGACATCCTGCGTCTTGCCAGGAAACTGACGGAGACAGGCGACCAGAAAGAGGTCAGCGCGGCCATGATCGCACACTTCGCGACACTCACCAACGCATCGCAGCAGCGCGTTTTCTATACCTATTTCCGCTTCCATGCCAAAGCGGGCCACACGATGCCTGACATTCGCAACCAGATCCAGGCGGGGCTGGACGCCGACGACCCCGCTGTAGCAGACGATGCCGCCTGGACCTATCAGGCAATCGGTCAGGATGATGACGCGATCATCGCCACCTTGCGCCGCATGGCGAGCGATCGTCCCCGACCTGAAACGGTGGCGCCCGATGATGATGCGGCGCATTTCGACAAGCGTATTCATGACATTCTCGACAAATTCGACGGCCTGACCGAAAAGCTACGCAGGCCCTGGCTTTGAGCGGCCCTCTGTCGCTGTCATTCCCAACCGCTTCGCTGTAGAAACGCATAGACCCCGACAAACCAGAGGAGCTTGCGTGAAATCCCACGGCCGCCTTTCCATCCATGCCAGCACCAAGCCGCGCGACCTGATGGCACCGCAGCCACTGGCCGGAGCCTGGACCGCCCGTGTTCTGACCCTTTATCCGGAGATGTTTCCAGGGACGCTCGGCCACTCGCTCCTCGGGCGCGCCCACGATCAGGGGCTCTGGCGGCTCGAGGTGCAAAACATTCGCGAGCATGGGATCGGCAAGCACCGTACGGTCGACGACACACCGGCGGGCGGCGGGCCGGGCATGGTGCTGCGCGCCGATGTGCTGGACGCGGCCCTTGCGGCCTCGGGTAAGACGCGGGGGAAATGGCCCACGATCTACCTCTCGCCCCGCGGCAAACCCTTCGATCAGTCTATGGCCCGCGCCCTAGCACAAACCGATGGTGTGACGCTTCTTTGCGGCCGGTTCGAGGGTGTCGACCAGCGTGTTCTCGACAAACACCGCATTCAGGAGGTCTCGCTCGGGGATTTTGTCCTCACCGGGGGTGAGATTGCCGCACAGGCCTTGATTGACGCGACAGTCCGCCTTATACCCCGCGTGCTTGGGAATGCCGAGTCGACCGTTGAGGAGAGTTTCTCCCAAGGTCTCCTCGAACACCCGCAATATACAAGACCGACCGAATGGGACGGGCGCCCGATACCGGAGATCCTGCTTTCCGGCCACCACGCCCAGATTGCCGCATGGCGGCGCGCCCAGGCGGAGGCCTTGACGAAGGAACGTCGTCCCGACCTCTGGCGGGCTTATCTTGAGAGACAAGGTAAGGACCCGGAGACAGGCCAAGAGCTCTCGGACGCGCACACCATCGCCGCAAAAGGCGAGACAAAGGATTGAGACGATGAACATCATTGAAACGCTCGAAGCCGAGCAGATTGCCGAACTCGGCAAGGACATCCCAGATTTCGCCGCCGGTGACACGATCCGCGTCGGCTACAAGGTGACCGAGGGTACCCGCTCCCGCGTCCAGAACTATGAAGGCGTCTGCATTGCACGCAAAGGCGGCAACGGTATCGGCGCATCCTTCACGGTCCGCAAGATCTCTTTCGGCGAAGGTGTCGAGCGTGTCTTCCCGCTCCACTCGCCCAACATTGACAGCATCACAGTGGTCCGCCGCGGCAAGGTCCGCCGCGCAAAGCTCTACTACCTACGCTCCCGCCGCGGGAAATCGGCCCGGATCGCTGAAAAAACGAATTACAAGCCGAAAGACGCAGCGCCCAATGCTTAGCGACCCTGTGTCTGTCCTAAGGGCCGCGGTCTTTCATCGCGGCCTCTTTTTTGTACAACTTGCAGACGAAGTCATGCTTCCCTGGCAGCGCGCTATAAAAATCGGCGTTGCACCCTAGCTCGACGCCGACGAGCACCTATCTGCGTGATGTCTGACGACTGACGAACAGCAGAGAGGGGAACGTTGCCCGGCCAAACCGGCCAGCAGATGTCTTGGAACGCATGAAATCGAAAACAGCCCAACACACCACATGCCTGATCGCAACGGTACGAAACGAAGGACCGTGGCTTCTCGAATGGATCGCGCATAACCGTGCCGTCGGCTTTGACAACATCGTCGTCGCATCCAATGATTGCGATGACGGCACCGACAAAATGCTGGACCGGCTAATGGAGCTCGGCCATCTTCGCCACTTCCGCAACTACCCGCCCTACAGGCCACACAAGATCCAGATGGCCGCATATGAGCGTGCGCGCCGCTTCCCTGAAGTTGCCAATGCCGAATGGGTGCTGATGCTCGACGCCGACGAGTTTTTGAACCTCCATATCGGAGCGGGGACCTTGCCGGAGTTCTTGGCCACCTTGCCAGAGGACTGTGATGCAGTAGCCTTCTGCTGGCGCGTGTTCGGCGACTCGGGCCTTAGTGGCTGGATTGATACAACAATTTGCGAGACCTTGACACAGGCCTCCAGTTCAGAGCTCAACGACAATTCGGTAAAGGTCATGACCCGGAAGCATCACGAGTTTCCGGCCATCGGCGCCCACACCCCCCTTTTCTTCCCAGAAACCCCGGACGCGGCGATCTTTCCGGTTACTGTCTATTCGTCCGATCTCCAAAAGCTACCCGCCGACCGTATTTCATCCAACAAGCGCCATCTCCACAATATTCTGCAAGAGCGCCAGGGCTGGAGCGCGGCTCAGATCAACCACTACATACTGAAAACCTGGGAAATCTATCAGACGAAGAAAAGCCGCGGCTCGCCGACAACCAAACCGGAATTGGTCAACGCAACACGGTACAGCCGCGAGTTCTTTGACTCGCGCAACCGGAACGAATGCACGGACACCACAATCTCGCGAACGGCCGGGGCACGTCACACGTTCCTTGAGGCGTTTATGAAGGATGAGGTGCTCGCCGAACTACATAACCATTCAGTCGAGTGCAAGCTAGCGCAACTGGACCTCTTACGCGAAACCAGGTAGCAGAAAGCGGCACTCATCCCGAAAGGGCCGCCTAAATGCCTGACCGCACCTGCCTAATTGCTTGCGTGAAGGACGAGGGGCCGGACCTTCTGGAATGGGTTGCCCATCACATCGCCATAGGGTTCGACGATATTGTCATCGCGTCCAATGATTGCTCCGACGGCTCCGATGCGATGCTTGACCGACTTGCTGAACTCAGTCTCGTCACCCACATCCCTAATCCACCGCCCTATAAGGTTCACAACAACATCCAGCACACGGGCTTTCTCCGGATGCAGGCGCTACCTCAGGTCCGGACCGCAACTTGGCTGATCCCGATCGATGCAGACGAGTTTCTGAACATTCATGTCGGCAAAGGTCATGTTACGGACCTCCTCGATCACTCGGGACATCAGGCCGACGCCATCCTGATAAACTGGCGCTGGTTCGGCGATGGCGGCGCCAAGGGTCTGCCCAGTGGCCGCACAACCCGGCTTCTGACCCGCGCAGCCACGGCGGAACAGACAGCAGCAACGCCTTATATCGGGCAGGTCAAACACCTCTTCCGCAACCATGCGCGCTACGACTTCCTCTCTGCCCACGGAGGCGGCGTCCTCCAGCGGCAGACGATCACTTGGCGCCATGGCCAACGCTACGTCACGCCCTCAGGGCGGGCCGTCGATCCCACAGTCTACGATGGCAGCCCTGTCCCCCATAGACCGCCTTTTGAATTCCCGGACTGGTCGGTGGCGCAGATCAACCACTACGGCGTCAAGACCTGGGCGCACATGATGCTTCGCGACCAGCGCGGCGATGTCCTGAAGAAGCCTAAGTACCGGCGCCGATACTTCGACCGCTATAATCTGAACGAGGCCGAGGACCAGACGATCTCCCGCACTGCTCCCGCCCGCACCAAGGTGTTGAACCAATTGAAGGCCGACCCCGTCCTCGGGCCCCTCCATCAGGCGAGCATCGAACATGTACGCGAAGCGCTGGCTGCCATCCGCAAGCGCACAGCCTCCTGAAACATCGGAACGGGAAGTCTTCAGCGAGGCGCTGCCCCTCCCACCTGCGTAAAGGTACCCTGTATTGTCAGCGGAGCCTGTTGAGAGCAGAGACGCGAACTCACCCTGAGCTCAAACCTCCGGAAAATGACCAGACGGGTGATCCGATCAGGGGGAACAGGTCAATCCGGGAAAATGTCTTGGGCGTGAGGCTCTTCCGTTTGCGAAAACGCGCGATCAATGTCGGTTGCGTCGTGCCGAATTCATCTGCAACGATCTTCACACGCCATCTCTTGCGCAACATGTGGCTGACCTTCAGCGTGATGACATCCCTGTCCTGTACCTCCGGCGTACGTGCAGGGGTGGCTTCCATCAGGTCCAAGCGCGTGTCCGGTCCACGGCATTGGGCCAACCGCTCCTGCAGGATCCGCCTTTGGCCCCAAGCGCGGCAATCCGAGTTCGAAAGCTCTGAGACGAATTCAGACATGGGAATGCCCAGAAAGGGATGGCTCCGCTTGGGAGAACAAGACCCGATAGGGGTTTTCTGCACGACCCGGTCAGTCAAAATCGGACCGAATGTGGGCCCTTGCACGACCATGCCTGACACGCGTTGTCGCGCCGCTCCGCTGCTGTCCAAGTAATGCAATGTATCTTCGTGGAGGTTGATGAACAGCTGCGCGCAACCGTTCGGCAGGACACTTTCCAATCCACGACCGTCGGCGATCTCGCAGGTCCAGAACGCCTCAACCAACGAGAAGAGCCCCTCTTCCTTGGGCGGGCGCGACCACAGCAACTCAGGTCTCTAAGTGCGCTGACCGTCTCCCGACGAGACGCAATCAGATGCTCCATTCGATAGTCTTTCCAACGTCGTCGCCGATCGCGGTGTATAGCCCCCAAGTTCTGGGCTATTTCTGATTAGAGTTTCGGACACTGGTGGGCGCATGTTGAGGGCCTAATGAGAGCGAGTGAGATTGTACTGCCTGAGCCAGTGACTGATGACGATCTGTGCCTGCTTGGTCGTCGTGAACCACTCTGCATTGAGAGCCTCCCAGCGTAGCATGCCGTTGAACCGTTCGTTGTATCCGTTTTCCCAAGGTGAGCCCGGATAGATGCGGATCGGCTTGATGCCACCCCTCACCAACCAGTTCTGCATCGCTTCGGCCGCAAAGGTCAGCTCAGGTCCATAACACCTTCGGAATGGCGTTGATTTAGAGGCTATGATGACCTGCGCAGCCTTCACATTGCGCAGCAGGTGATCATAGCCGGGTCTCAGGTCCCTACAGTGGCTTTGCACA
>JAAUYD010120124.1_pt1 | contig 10562 bp, 8 predicted proteins | sample 7278101 | NCBI WGS metagenome assembly JAAUYD01 (sample SAMN14350128, study PRJNA611818) | marine sediment metagenome | isolation source: surface marine sediment (0.6m) | place: French Polynesia: Moorea | collected 2018-08
ACGAAGCGGAAACCCTGATCCAAACAGCCCTCCGCCTTAAGCCCAATGACGGGTATATCACCGACAGCCTCGGCTGGGTCTACTACAAACGGGGCAATTACAGTCGGGCGCTCGAATGGCTTACAAAGGCCGTGAAGCTTATACCGGATGATCCGATTATTCTAGAACACCTCGGAGATGTTTACCTTCGGATGGACCGCAAAGAAAAAGCGCTGAACTACTATCAACAGTCGTTGAAGAAAAAAAAATCAGGTATAGACCTCTCTCCATTGAAAGAAAAAATCCGCACCTTGACGCACCCCTGACGTGTTTTTTGCCGAGAATAGGAGAGTCACCCCGGAATGCTCTTTATGCGACGATTGACGGTTTGTTCGTTGGCCATACTGCTGACGGGATGCGCAGCACTTTGGAAGCCCACCGTAGACGACCAGCGGGCACGCTTTCTCCTTAACCAGTTGGAAGTCCAGAATCTGGACCTGAAACAATTCAAAGGCTTGGCCAAAGTCAAGCTGGCATCGGCTGGGCAGTCACATACTGGGCGCATGGCATACGCCGCTGTTCGACCAGACAAAATGCGCGTGGAATTGCTGAGTACATTGGGTACCCCCCTTACGAGTTTGGCCGGAGATGGCGAGCACATCTCCATACGCTCCCATGTCAATGACAAACGCTATCGCGTGCGCCAAACCAGAAAAGCCTTGAGACAGGTCATCGATCTTCCGCTAGGGCTGGAGGAGCTCCAGGAGTTGCTATCGGGACGCGTGCCGTTGCCGCCCCATGCATATGCCGTTATCAAGGATACAGCAGACCCGCAGGAGGTCATTGTTTTGAAGAGTCGCTGGCGCGATCTTGTGGCCGAACTTCGGATGGATAACCAAACGTATCATATCGACTCGTTAAAAGCGTACGATACCGAAGGCGCTATGACATATCTGGTTCAATGGCACCAGTGGAAAAAGATCAAGGGATTCATGCTGCCGTCAAAAGTGACCATTGAATCCGAAGCTCACCAAAGATTAATTTTGTGGATTGACAGATTCTGGCCCAATCCGGAGATTGCACCATCGGTATTTGTCTTGGATTTTTCGCGACCTAAATCCTAAAATGCATCATTTTAATACGAATAAGGAATCTGCCGCTTTTCTCGCCGAAAGCACCTTGGGGAAACTGGCCAAATGGCTGCGTCTGGCCGGATTCGACACGCTTTTCGACAAATCCCGGCCCGATCCGATACGACTGAAACAGATCGCTTCGGCCGAGGAGCGTGTGATTTTGACCCGCACCAAAACGGTAATACGTCATGCGCAACCCCAGGAGTGCCTCTTTATTCGATCTAATGCACCCTTGGATCAAGCCAGGGAGGTCATGTCATATTTTAAGATCCAAAGAAAGTCATTACGCCCTTTGTCGCGGTGTGCCATTTGCAATTGTCCGCTGCAGCGGGTCTCCCATGAAGTACTGGAAGATCGTGTTCCGGCGTATATACGGCAGCAGCATGATTTTTTTATGTATTGTCAGCAGTGCAGCCGCGTTTATTGGTCCGGTACCCATGTGGCGAATATGAATGACATTATGGATCGATGGTTTTGACTTGCTGTTAGGGATGATGGAGCACGGAAGAGAATAGTCGCACAAGCTAAGTGCTTCTGGATGACCGTATGGCATGGCTGGTGTCCGCTTGGGGGCGGCCGTTGACTCAGTGGAGAATACTGACTAACTTGCCTTGACGTTAAGGCATGTATTATATACATCTCACTGTTCTTATATGGATGAAGGAGAATGCGGAATGACATCTGAACCACAATCCCAGACGGGTTGCAGCGGCGGTGGGTGTGGAAAAGGCGCCACCAGCGGGGCCTCCAAACATCAAGACGAGCATATCAGCGCATCGTTGTCAAAAATAAGGAACAAACTCATTGTCATGAGCGGCAAGGGCGGTGTCGGTAAATCCAGCGTTTCTGCCGGATTGGCTGTTCAATTAGCGCTCAAAGGCTATAAGGTGGGATTGTTGGACGTGGACATACATGGGCCCTCCATAGCAGGGATCATGGGAGTGCGTGGACTGCTGGATATCTCTAAAGAGAAAAAAGTGATCGCCAAACAGGTCCATGAGAACTTAAAAGTGGTTTCCATGCAATCCTTGATGAGAGATGCCGACCAGGCGGTTATTTGGCGCGGCCCGGCCAAAACCGGTGTTATCCGCCAATTCATCGGCGATGTTCTTTGGGGCGATTTGGATTATTTAATCATTGACGCCCCTCCCGGAACTGGTGATGAACCCCTGAGCGTGGCCCAAACCATACCCGAAGCCAAAGCCCTGATCGTGACCACCCCACAGGATGTGGCGTTGTCGGATGTCCGCAAATCCATCAATTTTTGCCGTGTCATCGATATGCAGGCAGTGGGTTTGGTTGAGAATATGGGGCCGTTTGAATGCCCATGTTGCGGTAAAACCATGGCCCTGTTCAAGAGTGGGGGGGGAGAGATCACCGCCGACAAGATGGGGGTACCCTTTCTGGGGACTTTACCTTTTGATCCCAAAGTGGTCAAAACTTGTGACGCCGGCAAAGCTGTGGACTTGAAATCAACCGCACCGTCATTTATGGCGGCTTTGGAGGATGTTGTAGAAAAAATCGTCAAAACCGCAGATTCTCAATGACCGGATTGTCACCATCTGGCAACCCCATCATTGCACTTGAAAGGCGTCTGCGAAATTGTCCTTTGGTGCAGACATTAGGGGTCCGTCCAAACTTTTGCGACTACGATGCGTCGGAGAGGGCGTTGATGAAAAGCGCCGCCAAGATCTATTATCCATCTTTATTTTACGCAGAGCTATTCGATACTATTGGAAAAAAAACGTTTCCGAGCTACCACACCTATAAATACGCCCAGGATAAAATTAAGCAGACGGCACTGTTTGACATCATTGGCATACAACATCCGCGCACGCGTGTTTTTTATGGAGCGCGGCAAAAGTCAAAAATCTTGGACCTATTTGAACTTCCCTTTATCGGCAAGATCGCCAGAGGCTCCGCATTGGGCCGTGGGGTCTTTCTGATTCGCACACCGGATGAATTGGCGCAATACTGTCGACTGCCAGGCCCAGCTTATATCCAGGAGTATCTGCCCATTGACCGGGATATACGGGTGGTGGTGATCGGTCAAAAAGTGGTCCATGCATACTGGCGCATTGCAAAAAAAGATGATCATCGCACCAACCTGGGTGCTGGGGCGATTGTGGACTTCTCTCAGGTTCCAAAGCCGGCGATCGATTTGGCCTTGGAAACCGCCCGAAAATGCAGGTGGGATGACGTCGGCATCGATATTTGCATGCACAAGGGCCGGTATTATGTTTTAGAAGGCAATATGAAGTATGGGCGCAATGGTTTTCGACTGGCCGGTATCGACTATGATGACATGATGACGAATTTGATCCAACAGGGGGATATTTAAGTGAGTGGTATGTTAGACAGGCTTAATCAGGAACTGGATCAAAGAGAACAACAGCTACTTTCAGGGCACGCCGCTTTCAGCGCCAAGGCGTTGCGGCGGACACCCGAAAAAAGATTGCAAGACGGTTACCGCCAGGCCTATGCACTGGACACCGACCGAATACTACATTCACGCGCCTACACGCGATATATCGATAAAACACAAGTCTTCTATTTAATCAAAAACGACCACATCACCCATCGGGTGTTGCATGTTCAATTGGTCTCCAAGATCGCCCGCACCATAGGGCGATTTTTAGGACTCAATGAAGATTTGATTGAAGCGATCGCCTTAGGCCATGATATCGGCCACACCCCCTTTGGGCACGATGGCGAGCGCTTTCTAAGCGAGATGTGCCACCGGGCCGGCATCGGTTATTTTTGCCACAACGTGCAGAGCATTCAATTTCTTGATCGTGTTGAACGAAAGGGCAGGGGATGGAATCTCTGTTTACAAACATTGGACGGCATCCTCTGCCATGACGGCGAGATTCACAATCAAGTGTTGGTTCCACAAACCGGGAAAACATTCGATAGCCTTGCCCGCGAGATGGAGATGAAAAAAGAAGATGCGCGCTATGCTCTAATGCCCATGACCTTGGAGGGTTGTGTGGTGCGCATGGCGGATACGGTGGCGTATATCGGGCGCGATTTAGAGGATGCCATTCGACTCGATGTGATCCGGCGTTCCGACATCCCCTCGGACATTGAAAAAGTACTCGGAAACAGCAACGGTACCATCGTCTATAACCTCGTAACCGATATTATCAAACACAGCCATGGTACCGGCAGCGTCGCCTTCGGTGACGAGGTATCCTATGCCCTCAAACGACTGAAAACCTTTAATTTGGAGCGTATCTATTTAAACCCGCGCATCAAGCAATATTCAACGATCATCAGCAAATTATTCGAGATTCTATTCAGTCAATACCTGCAGGATTTGGAGAAAGAGAACCGTCAAAGCCAGATTTTTATCGGTTTTCTCAAAGATATGTCCCAGGAGTATGTTCAGACGCACCGTCCAGCTGAAGTGGTGCGGGACTTTATTGCAGGTATGACCGATCGGTATTTTCTGGATCAATGCCCTGAAGCGTTACGTCCTACTATTGAGAAGAACTAGCGTGATGGAGGCTAAAATCTCAGTCTAATACAAATATGGATAGGTTTATTTGCTGTGAAGCATGATGGCGCATGGGACCGGCCGGCACGGAGGCCGGCCCTACGAAGACCGTTCCCATTACGGCTGTGGCACATTCAACGTAGGGCCGGCCTCTGTGCCGGCCTGATGCTGAATGCTTCCTCTCAAAAAAAAGATTTGAACTTCTCGCATGACTGACAGCTATCAAGAGCGAACATACCGGCAACTGGTGGACGGCCATCTGCCCGCTGTGCGGGTTTCAGTTCAAGAGACCGACCTAAGTGTATATGCACGCAACATCGACAAAGAAGTGGTGAGAGACGAAATTATCACGCTCCGCGGCCATATTGAAGGCTATATTCAGCGTCATCCGGATTTTGGTCACTCACTCCAACCTTGGCCCGAAGATCCCGTGGCCCCCCCCATCATTCGGGACATGATAGAGGCCGGTAAAAATGCCGTGGTGGGTCCCATGGCTGCGGTTGCCGGAGCCATGGCAGAAGCGGTGGGACGGTCCCTTTCAGCCTCGACAGACGAAGTTATCATCGAGAACGGCGGCGATATTTTCATGATCACTGAACGAGACGTAACGGTGGGAGTGTATGCGGGCAATTCACCATTGAGCCTGCAAATCGGCCTGAAGATCAAAGCTTCACAAACACCGGTATCCATCTGTACGTCATCCGGTACCGTCGGGCACTCCACCAGCTACGGCAAAGCCGACGCCGCCGTTGTCTTGAGCCGATCGTGCGCTCAGGCAGACGCCTGCGCCACGGCCATCGGCAACAGGGTCCGGCGCCCGGACGCCATAGAACCCGCTATCTTGTGGGGACGCACCATCCCAGGGATATTGGGAATTCTCGTCATCATGGGGGATAAAATGGGAATGTGGGGTCAGATCGAGATTACCTCACCCTCCAACTCTGGGGGCGATAATTCGGCAATTCCGTAAATTAACTAAAAATATATGAAAAATTAATGTGTTAGCTTGTGTATGGGCGAAAATATCAAGGAAAAAGACCTTGAGTTTTGGGTGTGGAAATTGTAAGTATTATTGCAACTTAATCGCCAATTGATTGCTTTTCAGGGAGAATATTAATGAAGAAGCTCAAATATATGTTTTGGCTCATCCTTGTCCTTTTGCTCGGGCTGGTCGTATATCAAAACCTCGCTTTTTTCTCCAATAAGCACAGTTTAATACTCAATCTGGGCTTTTACAAACATACCACCCCGGCACTGACAACCGGAGCGATAATTGCCATTTTCGTCGCCATTGGCCTTTTGATCATGATGATGCCTTACTTCGTCAGTCGCTATAACGGCTATCGCGCCAAAAAAAATATCAAGGTCCTCCAGGCCGGAATTGATGAGCGGGAAAATACGATCGCCAAATTGACCCAAGAAGTGGAACTCCTTAAAGGCGGCGGAGAGGCGATCGCCTTGGATGCATCCGATGAACCAGCTGCACAGGCCCAAGACGGTATTGAAGAGAGCGTCCAGGCCCAAAGCACATCCACATCGTAAACCCCATAGTTGCATAAAAAAGATGGCAATGGGGTAAACAACAAGAGCCACACGCCGATTATGATAGGTGTCTCCTTGAAAAAGCATATGCCATATGTTGCCGGCCCAATTCACCACACCTCCCCCAGAGGGACTGCGAATCTCCGGGAAGATCTTTCTTAGAAGATGAGTAAACCCAAATCCACCCCCATGATCCAGCAGTACCTGGCGATAAAGGAGAAGTACAAAGACGCTATCCTCTTTTATCGCATGGGCGATTTTTACGAGATGTTTTTCGAAGATGCGGAAGTCGCATCCAAGGTGTTGGAAATCGCCCTGACATCCCGCAACAAAAATGATGCGGTTCCCGTTCCCATGTGCGGCGTACCGCATAAAGCTTGTCAAACGTATATCGCACGCTTGATAGAAGGCGGCTATAAGGTCGCCATATGCGATCAAGTCGAAGATCCTGCTACGGCCAAAGGGCTGGTAAAACGTGAAGTGGTGCGCGTCATTACACCGGGGATGATCATAGAAAACGAATTGCTGGATGCCAAATCCAACAATTTTCTGTTGGCCTTGACCGTCGAAAAAAAATGCATTGGAATATCTTATCTGGATATCTCTACAGGCGCTTTCAGAGTGGCGGAAACCTTTGACAATGCAAAGATTTTGGATGAGGTACAGCGCATTGACCCGCGCGAGACCTTACTTCCGCTGCAGTTGAGATCCCACGAGCTGATGGCTCAAATAAAAGACCGCATTGACCCCAAATCCATCAACTGGATGGACGATGATATATTCGATATCAAGCGCGGCCGACAGCGACTCATCGATCAGTTTCAAACTTTAACGCTGGAAGGGTTCGGGTGCCAGGGCATGAAGGCCGGTCTCGGTGCCGCCGGTGCATTGCTGCACTATGTCGGGGAGACACAAAAACAGTCTGTCCAACACCTTCACGGCATCGCAACGTACAATTTAGACAACCACCTTGTCATCGATCACTTGAGCCGGCAAAACCTTGAACTGGAACGCAGCATTCGAAATGGTACCCGACAGGGGACACTGATTCAGATTTTGGACAAAACCGCCACGGCACTTGGCGGTCGGCGATTACGGCAGTGGCTGAGATATCCTATCTTATCCGCCGCCCACATCGGTCTGCGACTGGATGCTGTTGAGGAAGCCTTGGAGCAGGGCGAGCTTCGCCGACAGATCATTGAATGTCTTGATCGCGTTTATGACCTGGAACGGCTCAACAGTAAAATTTGTATGGGGCATGCCAATGCCCGCGACCTGGTTGCACTGAAGAGATCACTGCTTGCCCTACCGGATATATGGCGGATCATAGATTCTTTTCGAAGCGAATTGCTTCTGCGTCGGCCGGAATTGGATCCACTCCTGTCTCTGGGTCAAACCATCGATAATGCCATCCGGGAAGATGCACCGCACACCATTGCAGACGGCGGAATGATTAAAACCGGATATAACGCGGAGTTGGACGAACTCATCCAATTGTGTCGGGACGGAAAGGGCTATCTGGCCAATCTTGAGGTCCGTGAAAAAGAGGCCACCGGCATTAATGCGCTGAAGGTGCGCTTCAACAAAGTTTTTGGATACTATATTGAAATCCCAAAAACCCAAACCCAGCACGTTCCGGATCATTATATTCGCAAGCAGACCTTGGTCAACGCCGAACGCTATATCACCGACGAGCTGAAACAGTATGAAACTAAAGTACTGGGAGCCCAAGACCACCGCAATGCCCTTGAGCTATCGCTTTTCAACGAAATACGGCAAAAGGTTCGGGAAACCAGCGGCGCCATTCAATTGTCGGCAGACTATATTGCACGACTGGATTGCCTGATGGCACTCTCCGCAGTGGCCGATCAAAATGACTATTGCAGGCCTCACATCAACACCCAAGGGATCATCGACATCCAGGAGGGGCGGCATCCTGTGGTTGAGAAGATGATACGGGGGGAACGGTTTGTTCCCAATACCATTCGAATGGACAACGACGCCAACCAGATCCTGATTATCACCGGACCCAACATGGCAGGAAAATCAACGATTTTGCGTCAGGTCGCCCTGATGACCATTATGGCCCAGATCGGCGGATTCGTACCGGCCACAACGGCCAATATGGCCATTACGGATCGTATTTTTACCCGGGTCGGTGCATTGGACAACCTGTCGTCAGGACAGAGTACGTTCATGGTGGAGATGGAAGAAACCGCCAATATCCTCAACAATGCAACGGCCGACAGTCTGATCGTAATGGATGAGATCGGTCGCGGTACGAGTACCTATGATGGTTTGAGCATCGCCTGGGCTGTGGTGGAGTATTTGCATGATGTAAACCGGGTTGGCGTAAAGACGCTTTTTGCCACCCATTATCATGAACTCATCGAACTGGCCCAGTCCAAGACGCGCCTTCGAAATTATAATATTGCCGTGAAAGAGTGGAATGATAAAATCATCTTTTTAAGAAAGCTGATACCGGGCGGTACCAATCGAAGCTACGGCATTCAGGTTGCTCGACTGGCCGGGGTCCCTGACGCTGTTATTCAGCGGTCGAAAATCATTCTGGAACGGATCGAAAACCACGCTCCGGATGGCGCCCAGGTCGCGAGTGCTTATTCAAGTCGCCAAACGGAGGATGAAAAACCTGTACAGCTTGACCTGTTTCGCTCGGCTGAAAATGAGGTTGTTGAGGAATTGATGAGAATCGATGTCAACCATACCACGCCGATGGAAGCCATGGAATTGCTGCAACAATTGCAAAAGAAGGTCAAGAATAGATCGTGCTGAGTGTTTTGTTACATTTGAGAACCTATTTTTCAATTATGGCGAAGATAACCAATGCTAACCGTCTGATTGTCGTCGGGATTATCGCATCTCTCGTGGTTGTGCTGGCGCCGATATCTGCAACTGCCGCAACTGCAGAATCAAAGTATTTTGCCGCTGAACGATGTTATCGGGACTTGCGAAATAATCCCTCCCAACAGAAATATCGAGATCGCTGGTTTAAATGTATTAATAAATATTTATCCGTTCACAAGCTTGCACCTCGCGGAAAGTGGGCATCAGCCGGGCTCTATCATGCCGGGACCCTATATGCCGAACTTTACCGGCATTCCTATTTAAACAAAGACAAGATGAAAGCGGTCGATATTTTCAATCGAGTGATTCGCGGTTACCCCAAAAGCAGTTATCGCGGCAAAGCCATTGCGGCAAAAAAGGCCCTGCTTAAAAAAGGCAAACCGGTCCAAAAAGAATCTCAAAAAAGCCTTTCGGCACGCACATCCTATAAACGTGCCCAGGCCAACTATCGACGCCTTCAACAGAAATCCAAACTGAAAAAATATCGAGATCAGTGGCTGAAAAGCATTAACGACTATCGCAAAGCCTTTGAAACTGACCCGAAAGGACCATTGGCAGCCGCGGCGCTGTTTGGCCTTGCCCAATGCTACGATGAACTCTACCACTATTCGCGTCGTGAATCCGATATAAAAGAAGCTTATGCCCATTACCGCAAAGTGATTGCACAATTTCCTGATAGCGCATATGCGGCCAAAGCAAAAACAGAACTTCCCTCTGGGAAAGGCTATATCGCTTCAGCAAAAGAACGTGAAGATGATATCGCCCAGGTCATTAAAGACGCAAACATCCACCGGCCTGCCGTCAAGGGAAAAGATGCCGTGGCGTCGTCGAATCGTCCGGCCCAGGTCCATGGACTGCGATTTTGGTCCAATCCACGCTACACGCGCGTGGTCATCGATGCGGATAGAGATACGATTTTTACCTATCGTGAATTACGTGAAGATCCGTCAATTTCAAAACCGCAGCGGATCTATATCGATGTTCACAATAGTCGATTGGGAAAAAATCTACAAAAGATCGTACCCATCAACGATAATCTTTTGAGTGACGCCAGGGCCGGACAGTATACCAAGGACACTGTTCGGGTGGTTGTCGATATCAAGTCTTCCAAGACCTTTAAGATCTTCTCATTGAAGAATCCTTTTAGGGTGGTTTTGGATGTTTGGGGCATAGAAAAAGAAACGGCCGGCCAAACACCTTCCGAAGTTGGGCCCAAAGGAAAAAAATTGCCTCCCAGTGCCATTGTAAAACAGTTGGCATTGGGGGTTCAGCGGGTGGTGATCGATCCCGGGCACGGTGGCAAGGACTACGGCGCCCCCGGTTATCTCAAAGGTGTCCACGAAAAGAACGTAGTACTGCAGATATCTAAAACGCTGAAAAAGATGATTCAAGATCAGATCAAATGCGATGTTGTACTTACCCGCGAAGGCGATAAATACCTGAGTCTTGAGGAGCGCACGGCTATTGCCAATACTCAGAGTGCCGACCTGTTCATCTCTGTGCATACCAACGCATCCCGAGATCGGCGGGCACACGGCATCGAA
>JAAUYD010129958.1_pt1 | contig 10561 bp, 8 predicted proteins | sample 7278101 | NCBI WGS metagenome assembly JAAUYD01 (sample SAMN14350128, study PRJNA611818) | marine sediment metagenome | isolation source: surface marine sediment (0.6m) | place: French Polynesia: Moorea | collected 2018-08
CGTCAGGACGCTTGCCTGACCCGCGGCAACGGGATCGCTGGCGTTTTCCGGCAACAGGCCGAAGTCCGGCAGGCCCAGGACCACGACGTTCGAGACGCCGAGCCTATTCAGCCGGGCGACGCCGCGTGAGATTTTGCGCACAACGCGCGAGACAACACGCGTGACCCGCCGCTCGCTGGCGCCATCGGGCAGGGCAAGAAAATCGTTACCACCCACCCAGATCGCGGCGGTAGTCTTGTCATCCACCTCTACACCGCTTCTGCGGAAGGCGCGGATCTGGTTCATCAGGTCGGGGATCGGATCGTCGTTGCGAACCGCGCGCGCGCCGCCGTAGGCATAATTCGTCCCGCCCGTCAGCGACGGCGCCAGGCCAAGCTGGGTCGCCCATGTGTTGCCATTGGTGAACTGACCCTTCGGATAGACGTCCGCATTCCAGGTGCCGCCGCCTGCGAGCGTCAGAAGCCTGGCATTGCCGCTGTCGACCAGCGAGTCGCCGAATGCCAAAAGCGATGCGGTGCTGGCCTGCACGTTTGTGACCGAAAGCGTCAACAATGCGGCAGCCGCGCATAGTATTGTTTTCATTTCGTGAATCCTCCCCATACCTTCGGAGAGGCGTATGACACAGCTTCCCTTAGGGAACGCAAGACCAATTTTCAGTTGCCATTTGTTCTTGCTTTGTTCACAAAAGACATCATGCACACCAAGTCAACACGCCGTGGGCGTGCGGCGCTGTCCAACCCGACCGGGCGGTTTGAAGCGCACACGCTTGAACCTGTCGAAGACGGGTGGATTGCCGAAGACCAGCCGACCCTTCGCACCGAGGTCGCCGACGAACTTGCGCGCCAGATCATCACGCGAAACACCTCGCCGGACATTTCCTTCGACCGCTCGATCAATCCCTATCGCGGGTGCGAACACGGCTGCATCTATTGCTTCGCCCGGCCCACGCACGCGTGGCTGGGTCTGTCGCCGGGGCTCGACTTCGAAACCCGCCTCTTTGCCAAGCCGAATGCGCCGGACTTGCTGGAGCGTGAGCTTCGGGCCAAGTCCTATCGCCCGGACGTCATTGCGATCGGCACAAACACCGATCCCTATCAGCCGATCGAGAAGGACCAGCAGATCATGCGCCGCGTATTGGAAGTTCTTCGCGACCATCGCCATCCCGTGGCCGTCGTGACGAAGGGCACTCTGATCGAGCGCGACGCGGACATCTTGGGCGAGATGGGGCAGATGGGCCTTGCCCGGGTAGGCATAAGCGTGACCACGCTGGATCGGCAAGTGGCCCGCAGGATGGAGCCCCGCGTGCCGGACCCGGCGCGGCGTCTGGCGGCGATCCGGACCTTAACGGACGCCGGTTGCCCGGTGCGCATCATGGTCTCGCCCGTCGTGCCCGCGCTGACGGATCACGAATTGGAGGCCATCCTGGAAGCCGGTCGCGACGCAGGTGCCGTGGCGGCCAGTTGGATCATGCTGCGCCTGCCGCTTGAGGTGGCGGAGCTGTTCCGGGACTGGCTGAGCGAACACTACCCTGACCGCGCCGCGCGGGTCATGGGCCGGGTGCGGGACCTCCACGGTGGCAAGGATTATGACCCCGCCTGGGGCAAACGCATGACGGGTGAGGGGCTTTTTGCGGAACTGGTGGCGCAGCGTTTCGCCGTGGCGATCAAACGCCTTGGCCTGAAGCGCGATCTGCCCCCGTTGCGGCGCGACCTTTTTCGGGTGCCGCCGCGCACTGGCGATCAGCCCTCGCTTTTTGACTGACCGTCAAATTGCTGCCGGAATCGCCGTCTAGCTAGACAGGTCATGAGCTATCCCTTGATTGCAGGCGCCCTCTGGGTGCTCGCAGCAGCATTCGTGGCGTTTCTTCCAATGCGGCAGCAGTACCCGCCGGGCGTTGCCTTGCTGCTGCTCGCGCCTGTTTTGCTCGTGTGGATCGGGTGGGCGCACGGCTGGCTGTGGCTCGCTTTAGCGGTATTCGCCTTCGCCTCGATGTTCCGCAACCCACTGATCTATCTGATCAGGCGGCTGCGCGGTGAAACACCGGAGGTGCCGCGATGACATGGTCGCTTTTCGCCGCCTGTGGCTGGCTGGTTCTGGCCAATGTGGTGGGCATGTTCCCGTCGAAGAAGAAGCACTGGCCGCAGGCCTATGTGCTGATTGCATTTGGCTTGCCCCTGCTGGCCTGGGTCTACTGGGAAAACGGGGTATGGATGAGCGCGCTGGTATTGCTGGCGGCCTGTTCGATTCTGCGCTGGCCGGTGCGGTATCTCTTACGATGGCTCCGCCGGGTGGTCGTGCGTGAGGGACTGGGGACACCATCGCGCTGACGCCCTTCGGCCATGTCGGGCCTTGGACGGCGAAGAACGGCAAGCCCCAACCGCAAAGTTGCGCACCGGGGCAGCGGGAACCGGTCTGCTCCAAACGCTCAAACGCGCTGTGAGGCGGTGCGAACCGGCAAGACCAGACCGCCCAACCGTGCCTTGAGACGGCGAAGACCGGAAAGACCCGGCAGATGAACCTGGCACTGACGAGTCCGAAATCCGAAAAAGCCAACCGGCAATTTTCAACCCATGTTGCACGTCTTCACGAAACCTCAGCCAATTCGCCATCCACTAGGGGTGGGAGGACGGAGGCATCTATGTGCGTTAACGAAAGTTACGGGTCGGTTAACAAGGGGAAGCGTTCGGCGCTTCGCATTTCAATGCACCCGAGGCACGGGCCGCGCGCGATTTGAATCAAATTGTATCCCCTCTCGCCCGGTGCTAGCCCCGGGATCATGGGTGGCATCGCAGATATTCCCGTCGAAGGGCGTCTGATCCCGGGGTACGACCTTTCCGGCGTCACCTGGCTCCGCGTGGGCGGCCCGGCTGAGTGGCTCTTCATGCCCAAAGACGTGGACGACCTTCGGCGGTTTCTCGCCGCCCTGCCAAGCGAGGTGCCGGTCTTTCCGATGGGTGTCGGCTCGAACCTGATTGTCCGCGACGGTGGCCTGCCGGGCGTCGTGATCCGGCTGAGCCGCGCCTTTGCCACTGTCGAAGTCGGCGACGGGCAGGTCACGGCAGGCGCTGCCGCGCTTGATGCGACCGTCGCGAAGGAAGCAGCGCGGGCCGGTCTGGATCTGACGTTTCTCAGGACCATTCCCGGCGCCATCGGTGGCGCGGTGCGGATGAATGCAGGCTGCTACGGCTCTTACGTCGCCGACCATTTCATCTCGGCGGATGTCATTCTCCGCGACGGCACACGCGCTACGCTCGGCCCCGATGATCTGAATTTTCGCTATCGTGATAGCGATTTGCCGGGCGGTGCTGTCATCGTCTCGGCCACCTTCCGGGCCGATCCCGCGGACCCCGCCGATCTTGGCGCCCGGATGGAAGCCCAACTTGCCAAGCGTGACGAGACACAGCCGACCAAGGACCTCTCCGCCGGGTCGACCTTCCGAAACCCCGCCGGGTATTCGTCGACCGGCCGGGCGGATGACCGGCATGACCTGAAGGCCTGGAAGGTCATCGAAGACGCGGGCCTCCGCGGCGCCACACGGGGCGGCGCACAGATGTCGGCCAAGCATCCGAACTTCCTCATCAACACCGGCGATGCCACCGCCGCCGATCTGGAGGGCCTTGGCGAAGAGGTGCGGGAAAGGGTGTTCGCGCACTCGGGAATCAGATTAGAATGGGAAATCAAGCGGGTCGGCAAACCGGCCCCCGAGGCAGAGAACGAAAACGCACGAAGCTGAAGCTTCGGCACTACACAGGTCAGGGCGGGTATGTCGAGCAGGGCAACCCCCAAAGTGACGGTACTGATGGGCGGACCTTCGGCAGAGCGCGAAGTGTCGCTCTCTTCCGGGCGCGCATGCGCCGCCGCACTGCGGGACGCAGGTTATGAAGTCAGCGAGTTGGACGCAGGCCCGGACGTGGCCGAGCGCCTTGCCGCGGCGCGCCCCGACGTCGTCTTCAACGCGCTACATGGCCGCTGGGGCGAAGACGGTTGCGTTCAGGGCATCCTCGAATGGCTGCGCATTCCCTATACCCATTCCGGCGTCCTTGCCTCGGCGCTGGCCATGGACAAGACGCGGTCCAAGGCCGTCTTCGCCGAAGCCGGTATCCCCGTCGCCCAAAGCGGCCTCTTTCACAAGGCAGACGTGATCGCGGACCACGTCATGGCGCCGCCTTACGTCGTCAAGCCCAACAACGAAGGTTCCTCCGTCGGCATTTATATTGTCGCCGAAGCTGCGAACGGCCCGCCCGCGCTCAACGGCGACATGCCGGAAACCGTGATGGTCGAAGCTTACATCGCGGGCCGCGAACTGACCGTCTCGGTCATGGACGACCGCGCGCTTGCCGTGACCGAGATCGTGACCAGCGGCTGGTACGACTACAGCGCCAAGTACGAAGAAGGCGGTTCGCGCCACGTGGTCCCGGCCCAAATCCCGGACGAGGTCACGGACGCCTGCCTCGCCCACGCCCGGACCGCGCATGATGCGCTGGGCTGCCGGGGCGTCAGCCGCACCGATTTCCGCTGGGACGACACCAAAGGCCTCGCTGGCCTCATCGCACTCGAAACCAACACCCAACCCGGCATGACCGGCACCTCGCTTGTTCCCGAACAAGCCGCGCACATCGGCATGAGCTTCCCCGAGCTTTGCGACTGGATCGTGAAGGACGCCTCATGCGACCGATGAAGGACCCGGCCCCCTCGCGTCTTGCGTACAAGCTGAACCGCCTGATGCTTCGTCGCGGCGTCCGGACGTCCCTGCGCTGGGGTTTGCCGGTGTTGATCCTGGCCAGTATCGGCGCCTTCTGGGCCTCCGACCCGGCCCGCGTCGAGGCGGCGAAGGACCACGTCGCCGAACTCCGCCGAGAGGTCGAGGAACGCCCGGAGTTCATGGTCCGCATGATGGCCGTGGAAGAAGCCTCGCCAGCCGTGGCAGCGGACATCCGCGAGGTGCTGTCGCTGGATTTCCCCATCTCCTCCTTCGATCTCGACATGGATGCACTTCGCGCACGGGTCGAGGAACTGGATGCGGTCGCCTCGGCTGCCGTACAGGTCAAGTCGGGCGGCGTGCTGTCGGTCGCGGTGACAGAACGCATTCCCGTCGCCGTCTGGCGCACCGGGGGCGGATTGCAACTGGTCGACCGCGACGGTCACCGCGTTGTCGGAATAGCCTCACGGGTGGAACGCCCGGAACTGCCGCTGGTCGTGGGCGACGGCGGTGACAAGGCCATCGGCGAGGCACTGGCGCTTTACGCCATAAGCACACCGCTGGCCGAACGGCTTCGCGGGTTCCTCCGCGTCGGCGAGCGGCGTTGGGATGTGGTGCTGGACCGCGACCAGCGCATCCTTCTGCCGGAAGAGGGGGCCGTCGCGGCCTTTGAAAAGGTCATGGCGCTCGATCAGGCGCAAGACCTTCTGGCGCGCGACGTGGCGGTCGTGGACTTCCGCAACCCGGCGCGGCCCGTGCTGCGCCTGGGCAATTCCGGTCTGGATGACCTTTTTGAAACGGATTTCAATCTGAGTGAGGGCGAGTAGACGATGACAGGGCTCTATCAGGCACAACGCGCGATGCGGGCGATGCGGCGCGCGGCGATCCAACGGGGTGTGATCGCCATTCTGGACGTGGGCACATCGAAGATGGCCTGCCTGATCCTGCGGTTCGACGCGCGCGAGCGTGTGGTCGAAGGCGAAGGCATTGGTGCGATGGCGGGGCAAACTCAGTTCCGCGTGATCGGCGCGGCGACGACCCGCTCGCGCGGGATTGAACTGGGTGAAACCACTGCCGTACAGGAAACCGAGCGCGCCATTCGCACCGCCGTTCAGGCAGCGCAGAAGATGGCGAACGTGCGTGTCGATCACGTGATCGCCTGCCTTTCGGGCGGTATGCCACGGTCTTACGGATTGGCGGGACAGGTGAATGTAGAAGGCGACATCGTCTCGGAAACCGATGTCGCCCGTGTGCTGGCGGCCTGTGACCTGCCGGACGTGGGCGCTGACCGCGAGGTGCTGCACGCCCAACCGGTGAACTTCGCGCTCGATCACCGCTCGGGCCTGATAGACCCGCGCGACCAGATCGGGCAGCGGCTGGCGTGCGACATGCACATGCTGACGGTGGATCGCGCGGTGATCGAAAACCTGATCTATTGCCTCAAGCGCTGCGATCTGGAATTGGCGGGGCTGACGAATTCGGCCTACGCCTCGGGCGTATCGGCACTGGTCGAAGACGAACAGGAACTGGGTGCGGCCTGCATCGATATGGGCGGCGGGACCACGGGGCTTTCCATCTTCATGAAGAAGCACATGATCTACGCCGATGCCGTGCGGCTTGGCGGGGCGCATGTGACACAGGACATCTCGAAGGGTCTCCAGGTCTCGGCAGCGGTCGCCGAGCGGATCAAGACCTTCCACGGTGGCGTCGTTGCCACCGGGATGGATGATCGCGAGATGATCGAGATCGGCGGCGAGACGGGCGATTGGGAACACGATCGCCGCACGGTCAGCCGCGCGGAACTGATCGGGATCATTCGCCCCCGGATCGAAGAGATCCTCGAAGAGGTCCGCCAGCGTCTGGACGCCGCCGGGTTCGAACACCTGCCGTCCCAGCAGATCGTGCTGACGGGAGGGGCAAGTCAGATCCCGGGCCTCGATACGCTTGCACCGAAGATCCTCGGCCAGCAGGTCCGCGTCGGACGACCGCTTCGGGTCCATGGGTTGCCGCAAGCGGCCACCGGGTCCGCCTTCGCCAGTGCCGTGGGCCTCTCGCTCTTCGCGGCCCATCCGCAGGACGAGTGGTGGGATTTCGAGATGCCGTCTGAATTGGGCGCGCCGCGGTCATTGAAGCGCGCGGTCAAGTGGTTTCGCGATAACTGGTAAGGGCCTTGCGGTTACGCTTCGTTCATCCACCAGCGCGCTGGTCTGTACAAATGGGAAATCCGGGTGGCGGGATCGCGTACAAATGTGAACTTGGTGTGTACGTTCGCCGTTCTTTCCGTTTCGTGAACGGTGCGAATCTGTTAAGTTATCCACAAGGTTCGAAACAAGAACCATGAGGCGGCGAGCAGGTCCCTCTGATTGTGCGATACAACCCACGGGTGTTACGACATCGCCCGCAAAGCGCATATCTGTGTGAACATAGTGCGCTAACCCTGTGACAGATCACAGGATATTGGGTTTCAGTCCACATACAGGGAGTGACCGTCAAAAACTTGCCATATTTCGTGGTTTGAGGCTCGAATCGGGGTGACCCGACGACGTGTTTTGGGTAATGTCGGTGCCATTCCAGCAGGCGGCCTTAGGGCCGGGACGATGGAAGCGCTCCTAGCCCGGTGGCGCTAAACAAGAAAAAACAGGCGGACGACCCATGACGTTGAATTTGACAATGCCCACTTACGAAGAACTGAAGCCACGCATTACGGTTTTCGGCGTCGGTGGCGCAGGCGGCAATGCCGTCAACAACATGATTGATAAGAAGCTTGAAGGCGTTGAATTCGTTGTAGCAAACACCGATGCGCAAGCGCTGCAGCAATCGAATGCCTCCACCAAGATCCAGATGGGTGTCCGTGTGACCGAAGGCCTGGGCGCCGGTGCGCGCCCCTCGGTCGGCGCGGCGGCTGCCGAGGAAACGATCGAGGAAATCGTCGACCAACTGGCGGGCGCGCATATGTGCTTTATCACCGCTGGCATGGGCGGCGGTACAGGCACGGGCGCGGCACCGATCATCGCTCAGGCCGCCCGCGAACTTGGTGTGCTGACGGTGGGCGTGGTGACGAAGCCGTTCCAGTTCGAGGGTGCCAAGCGCATGCGGCAGGCCGAGGAAGGCGTTGATGCTCTTCAGAAAATGGTCGATACGTTGATCATCATTCCGAACCAGAACCTGTTCCGCCTGGCGAATGAAAAAACGACGTTTACGGAAGCCTTCAGCATGGCGGACGACGTTTTGCACCAAGGTGTGAAGGGCGTCACCGACCTGATGGTCCGTCCTGGCCTTATCAACCTCGACTTCGCGGACGTTCGCGCCGTGATGGACGAAATGGGCAAGGCGATGATGGGCACCGGCGAAGCCGAAGGCGACGATCGCTCGGTGCAGGCCGCCGAAAAGGCCATCGCCAACCCGCTTCTGGACGAGATCAGCCTGATAGGCGCTAAGGGCGTGTTGATCAACATCACCGGCGGCGACGACCTGACTCTTTTCGAGCTGGACGAGGCGGCCAACCGCATTCGCGAAGAAGTCGATCCAGACGCCAATATCATCGTGGGCTCGACCATGGAGCCCGAGATGGTCGGCAAAATGCGTGTCAGCGTCGTGGCGACCGGTATCGATGCAGTAGTCGCCGCAGCAACACCTCCGGTGAGGACGGTCGCAGCGGAACCCGTTGCGCAGCCCGCCTCTGCGCCGGTGGCTGCGGCCACTCAATTCGCACCGGAAGAGGTTCAGCCGGCCGCACCCGCACCCGCCGAGCCGAGCTTGTTCGAGACAGTCGAACCGCAGCAGCCCGCCGCGGTCGATGACGGTCTCCCACCGCCGGCGTATCAACCCGCGCCTGAGCAGGCGGCTGCCTCGGCGCCGCCAGCACCCGGCACTCCTTCGCCTGAAGCTCTGGCGCGGGTGGAGCGCGTGACAGGCCGCGCGCCTGGGTCCATGGCACATCATGTGCCGGGCGAGGCGCGCTATAATCAGGCTCCGCCAGCGCAGTCGAGCGAACCAGAACGTCCGCGTTTTGGCATAAACACGCTGATTAACAGGATGTCAGGCGGCGCGGCCGACACGACCCGGCCTCAGCCACCCATGAACCGGGACGTTCCGCAAGAGGGTATTGCAGAAGATCAGGAACGTATTGAAATCCCAGCCTTTTTAAGGCGCCAAGCGAACTGATCAGTATTACGTTTCACTCCCTGGGGTCGGCGCAAGCTGACCCTTTTCTTTTATTTCCAATTAGAAGACAGATAGTTTTGGTAGGCTGAAAAGATAGTGATTTCATAGATTTGTAGCGCTTCGCCATAAAGATGCCCTATTCGACGCCCTACTTTCGACAAGCTCCCTAACGATAAACGAGGTTGGTGTCATGTGCTCAACCTGTTTGAACGAAGGGGATGTCTATGTCTTGCCGCCGTAAACTGCTGCTAAGCGCTCTGCGCTTCCAAAGAGATGAAGATGGCGCGTTGGTCGTGTTCACGCTCTTCCTTTTCATGTGCATGATCGTTTTCGGTGGTGTCGCCATCGACCTGATGCTTTACGAAAACAAGCGCACGCACGTTCAGAATTCAACCGACCTTGCGGTGCTGTCTGCAACCAACCTGCGTCAGACACTGGACGTCAAGGAAGTCGTCAAGGACTCCTTGGCCAAGAAAGGTATCACGGTGACGGATGACGATATCTTCGTTGAAGAGGTCGGCGTTGGTGAACTCGTGACCGGACGCCAAGTGGCTGTGGGCGTCAACGCGCTTTACAACACTGCCTTCCTGGGATGGACCGGGTTGAGCAAACTGCCATTTGGGGCCGCATCGCGTGCCCGGGAATCCGTTAATGACGTGGAAGTCTCGCTGATCCTGGACATCTCGGGGTCGATGGGATCCCCGATCACCAAGCTGACGAATATGCAGAACGCGGCGAAGGACTTTGTGGACGGCGTTTTGGAAGGTGCAGAAGACAATCGCGTTTCCGTGTCGCTGGTGCCGTACTCGACCCAGGTTTCTGCAGGTCCCGAATTGCTGAGCCGCCTCGTGACCGAGCACAACCACGATTACTCGCATTGCGTGAATTTCGAAGAAGAAGACTTTGAAACCACAGCAATTCAGCGCTATCGGCCTGTAACCGACGCTGATGGCAATATCGTCGAAGATGCATTTGGCAACACGATGGTTGAACCCATTCCGCTGTCCCAAACGGCCAGCTTCGACCCGTTCCGTCACTTCTCCTACGGCCGTAGCCACCGTTATCCGGTCTGCCGCGACGAGCAGTTTGTCGACATCGTGCCATGGTCGAACGATGCAGAAGCTCTGAAGGCTCAAATCGACGACTTCACCGCAAACGGCAACACATCGATCGACGTTGCGATGAAGTGGGGTACGGCACTGTTGGATCCGTCGATGAACGGTGCGCTGAATGCACTGATTGTGGATCCGGATGTGACCGTCGATTCAGAATTTGACGAACGCCCGCACCAGCATGACTACCCGGATGTTCTGAAGTTCGTGGTGGTCATGACGGACGGGATCAATACCACGCAATACGAGCTTGAGGACGAGTCCAAGGAAGGCATGAGCGACATCTACTGGCGCTACAACGACCATTGGATCAAGGTTGGCAACAACTTCTGGAACATGGACGACCGTTGCTGGCACTATCAGAACGTCGGCTCGAACAGCTGCAACGGCAGCCGGCAGCCGACCGAGGACCATCGCCTGTCCAACCTCGACATGTGGCATGACATGACCATGCGGTGGCGCGCCTACAACGGGTTCTATCGTCGGACCTGGGATGCGAGCGACTACTACGATGAGTTGGACAATCACCGCAACCCGATCTATGCGCGCTCGAACAACCCACTCGACGACACGAAGGACAGACGCC
>JAAUYD010053298.1_pt1 | contig 10560 bp, 10 predicted proteins | sample 7278101 | NCBI WGS metagenome assembly JAAUYD01 (sample SAMN14350128, study PRJNA611818) | marine sediment metagenome | isolation source: surface marine sediment (0.6m) | place: French Polynesia: Moorea | collected 2018-08
ACGGATTCTCAGCCAGTCGCATGGAAACCTGGCCCCTGTGCGATCTTCTGGCCGACGCCATCGGGGCCAATCTGTTCTATACACGCCTTACCGGTCATGGCTTGGACGGACGCGCCATGGCCGACGCCACGGTGGAAAACTGGCAGAACGACGGGTTGGAGGCCGTGGCCATCGGGAAGCGGCTGGGACGCGCTATCATCCTGGTGGGCACCTCCACCGGCGCCACCCTGGCCACCTGGCTGGCGGCTCAACCGCAGGTGGCTCCCTTGCTCCATCGTCTGGTCCTGCTCTCGCCCAACTTTTTCCCGAAGAATCCCATGGCGGCGGGAACCCTCTGGCCGCCAGCACTGAAGGCTTTCGAGAGGTTTTTCGGCGGCTGGCGCTGCTTCACCGTCCAAAACACCGGACAGGCCAGCTACTGGACCGTGCGCTATCCCTTGAGCGCCATCGCCACCATGATGCAGTTGGTCTATCTGGTCTGGCGCATCGACCTCCGACACGCTGGCATGCCGCTGTTAATGCTGATCAATCCCTGGGATCGGGTCATCAACGTCACCCTGGCCGCCATGCGTTACCTGGCTTTCCCGGGGCGCTCGAACAAACTGGTCCTGTACAGGAAGAACAGGGACCTGGGGCGACATATTCTGGCCGGCAGCATCCTCTCCCCTGAGACCACGACGGAGGTGGCGGCCATCATTCAGGCATTTATTGAGCGGCGGGCCTCCCCTGCCCGATGATCATCCCCGGTGGACGCCCTATGGCCGTGAGGTCTAGCAGCGCTTTGATCCAACCAGCGGTGCACGGACGACCGCAGGATGTCAGGCGCAATAATGGGGATTGAAGGCTGGCCCACAGCGCTTATCCTATCTGCTGAACACGGCAACCCGTTACTTAAGAGAGGCTATCCATGAACGAGACCCATGACACCCATCTCAAATCGATCGGCTATATCCTATGGATCTTCGGATTTACGGGCGCCCATCGCTTCTATTTCGGCAAACCCATCTCCGGCACGATCTACTTTTTTACTCTGGGTCTGCTGGGCATCGGTTGGCTGATCGACCTCTTTCTGATTCCGTCGATGGATCGCCAGGCAGGCATTCGCTTTCGCGGCGGGGACATCGACTACACGGTTGCCTGGGTGTTGCTCACCTTTCTGGGGTTGCTGGGCATTCACCGCATGTACATGGGCAAATGGCTGACCGGCATCGTCTATCTGCTGAGCGGAGGCATCTTCGGCCTGGGCTACCTGTATGATTTCTGGACGCTGAATGATCAGATCACAGTGATCAACGGCTCCTGACGAGGGGGCGATCGATGGCAACCTTTCCCTCCAGAAAACGAAGCCCTCCCAGCCCGTTCATCTGTTGACGGATCTGCCAGGTTCGCCGCCTGACATAATCGGACGGCCGGTCGGCAAACATGCGTCTGGGACTGGGCAGCACCGCCGCCAGGGTGGCCGCCTCCCGGCGGCTCAGGCGGCTGGCCGGTTTGTTGAAAAACCGCTGAGCGGCCGCCTCCACGCCGAACACGCCTTTTCCCATTTCGGCAACGTTCAGATAGACTTCCAGTATGCGCGCTTTGGTCCACAAAAGCTCCATGAGCAGCGTCAAGTATGCTTCGATGCCTTTTCGGACATAGCTGTGGCCCGGCCACAGGAAAAGGTTCTTGGCCACCTGTTGGCTGATGGTACTGGCCCCCCGGGGACGTCGGCGCAAACGGTTTTCTTCTACGGCATCGGCGATGGCTTTCACATCGATGCCCCAATGGTCGAAAAAATTCTGGTCTTCCGAGGCAATGACGGCAAGGGCTGCGTGGGGAGAGATCCGCGCCATGTCGACCCAGCGGTAATCGACGTCCACACCGCTGAGCTGTTGCCGGAGCATGAATGCGCTCGTGGGCGCCGGCAGCCATCGCAATACCAGGAACACGATCGCACTGATCAATATGATCAGCCCGGCCGTTTTCCACAGCAGGCGCCAGATCGAGCGATACCAAGGTCCATGTCCGGTGGCGGTCGGGGGCATGCGGCCTACATAACGCATGACGAGGTGGCCTGGCAACCTGTCGGTCGGCGTGGCCCATCTTTAGCAACAGGGCCGTTTACCCATGGTGACCTTGGAGGGATTTAGAGCATGTCCGCCTGGGCGTAGTCGGCAATCACCGCGTCGACCAGGGTCGCATTGGCCTGTTCGGTCAGATTGAGTGCCTCGGCCATTTCGGTAGCCGTGGTTTCCGGATCGGCGACGAACCACTGGAGAGGACTGCCGTGCAAATGACTCAGATGATCGGCATAGGCGATGATTTCAGCCAGATGACGGTCCTCGCCGGCCATGTCGGCCTGGTGATGGAACTTGACGCAGGCCCTGGCCGATGCGGGCATTTTCCATTTTTCCATTAAAAGCACCCCGATCTCCGTGTGGTCAGTGTTGACCACCCGGCGCTCGGCATCGTGGTCGCAGAGCGCGTCCCGTTTTTTGAGGTTTTGGACCTGACGGTAGGCGTCGGCGTCGACCATCAGCAGCACCAGTTTGCCGATATCGTGCAGCACGCCGCCGACGAAGGCCTGCTCAGCATCCTTGAAGCCGGTGGCCGCGGCGATTCGCTTGGCTGCCACGCCGCATTCGACCGAATGCTGCCACAAAAACTGTCCCCAGGTGCGCATGCCGGGATTGCTCTTGAAAAAATAGGTCTGCATGGAGGCCGACAGGACCAGGCTGCGGGTGGTTTTGGCGCCCAGCCGGGCCAGCGCCTGGTGTAGGGAGTCGACCCGCTGAAGCCCGCCGAACAACGCAGAGTTGCTGATTTTGATCAACTTGGTCACCAGGGACTGGTCCTTGCCGATCACCTCGGTCACGGCCTGGATATCGACCTCGGGATCGGACAACATGTCCAATGCCTGGGTCACCAGGGACGGCAGGGGCGGCAGTTCATGAATTTTGGCCACCAATTGCTCGGCCCCGCTCGGCGCGGCCGGTTCGGCCGGGTCCGGTCGGTCGATGGATTTGACCTTCATCGCCGGACCGGCTGTCGCCGACAGGCGCGAGGTCACCATCCAGGATAGCAGTTCGAGGTAGTGCTGGGGGGATCGCCCCGAGAAGCCATTGCGGTTGAAGGCGTAAATAAACACCGCGACCTGCCCCTTGTTGACCACCGGAATCAGGGCACATTCGCCCGTTTCGGAGGCACCGGAAAACCTGTCCAGCAAGGCGGAAGCAAAGCGGTTGCCGAAAAAGCTGACACCGGAACGGTGGACGGCGATCAGTACCGGTTCGTCTTCCAAGGCACCCAACGATCCGCTGGTGGACCGCTGGTCGAGTCCCTGGCCCTTTCGAAGCAATTGTTTGCAGTGCACCAGCTGCCCTTGCTTGGCCGTGAGGATCAAAATGCCGTCGTAGAATCCCTTGCAGAAGGCAACCAGGGCCTCGATGCGTTTCAATGGGTCGTCACTGTGCATGAGGTTCTTGAGCGCCCGGCGAAAGGAAGCGAACAGCGGATCGCCACCGGATTCGGTCGCAGCCGGAGGGGCTTCGGCACGCAGTGGGGCGAGGTTAAGGGCTCCCGCTTCGATTTGAGACTTGAGAATCGCCACCACCGTACCGCTGTCGAAGGGTGCTTTGTCAAGTATGTCTCCGATGGTCGTACAGGAGGCCGCCAGTTGCATGACCACCCGCTCCTCGGCCGGAAGGTCGCCCGCCGGTTGACCGCCATCGGCGGCAAGCGAGAATTCCCGATCGAGAGAAATGATCGTTTTAATGAAGTCACGATGCTCGTCCGACTGGGCGGCGATGGAGATGGCGATCATACGGGCGTCCAGCCGGGTGTCGGCGATGTCTGCCTCAATCGGTGTGTCCGTGAAATGGAAGGCACCTGCATCGAGCAGGAACATCTCCAGGAGCACCTCTTGCATACCGGTCAGCAGTACCTCTTTGACCGAGGCGAGGGGAAACAGGTCGAGTTGGGTCAGGATGGTTCGAATGGGCAGATGGGTTTCCCGTTCGATTTGCCGGATGCGCTTGACCTGGTCGGCGGACACCTTGCGGTTAAAAATCAAACCCTGTAATATTTTGGCGTCTCCCCGGGCGGAATGGGCATCGACAATGAATCCATTATCGAAGCTGAGCGTGATCAGGCGCTCTTGCTCGGTGACGGACAGTACGCCGTTGAGATTGAGCTGCGACAGGAACATGATCGCATCGGCGGGATGGTATTTACTCAGATCTCCGTTGAATTTCATCTCAGGCCTCATTGGATTGGGTGGTCGACTCTTAATTCGACCATTTTTCCTTAAACTTGAGTGTGATATATTTAAATTTCGTTAATGCTGACCAATTGGCCAGCCCCAGGAGCACCGTGAGCATGGATGGAGGCAAACCAAACCGGGCAATGCAACCGCTGCACATCACCGTCAGGCGGGCAGCGCGCGCGGACAACCACCGAATTGCCACGTTGGGCCGACAGGCCTTTTCGGACAGTTTTAGGGCCGATAACCACCCCCGGGACATGGCGGCGTATCTGGATCGATCCTTCGGCCCCGACATCCAGGCGGCCGAACTGGCCGAACCGTCATCTTGTTTCCTGATCGCCGAAGCCGCCGATAAGCCGATAGGCTATGCCCGTATGGTGGAATCGCCGGCACCCGCTTGCGTCAATGCATCGCGGCCGATCAACCTGCAGCGCCTCTATGCCGTTCGAAATTGGATCGGATGCGGTGTGGGTTCGGCATTGATGCGCGCCAGCATCGACGAGGCGCGGCAACGGCCATGCGATGGTATCTGGCTGGGCGTCTGGGAAAAAAACCACCGGGCGACTCGGTTCTATCGTCGATGGGGCTTTTCTCAGGTGGGGACGCAACCCTTCTTGCTGGGCGATGACCGCCAGACCGATTTAGTGCTGTGGTTGCCATTGGCCTCTTCGTCTGGTTCCGGGCAAGACCAACCAAGGCAGCGTTTTGATGAAAAGCGTTCAGTGGTTCGTGGCGATCATCGCCCTGCTGGCACTGACGGGCACAGGCATCACCGGACGCGGAAACGAGGGGCCGGCCGGACAAAGCCGTAAAAAAAAGGTGGAAGGACACCATCGATTCGGCCAAGAAAACGTTTAAAGCAATGACCGACGACTGATCTGCACACTATCGGACGGCTCGGTCAGGGAATCTTCGATGATGACCACAACTGACTTTCAGCGCTGCCCATGGCCCGGCGACGATCCCCTGATGCGGCGTTACCACGATGAAGAGTGGGGCGTTGCGGTTCATGACGACCGCAAATGGTTCGAATTCATCGTTCTGGATACCTTCCAGGCCGGCCTCTCCTGGAAAACCATCTTGCACCGCCGCAAGGCCTTTGATCAGGTGTTTCACGGCTTCGACCCCCAGCGGGTGGCCCGCATGAGCGAAGCGGCCATCGCCCGGGCCATCGCCAATCCGGCCATCATCCGCAACCGGCTCAAGATCCGGGCGACAGTGACCAATGCCCGGGCCTTCATTCAATTGCAGGCGAATCACGACAGCTTTGACGACTTCATCTGGTCGTTTACCGACGGGCGTGTCATCCACAACAACTGGCGTAGCGAAAGCGATGTGCCGGCCAACACCGAGTTGTCCGACCGGGTCAGCAAGGCCCTCAAGCAGCGGGGATTCAGTTTCGTGGGCAGCACCATCTGCTACGCGTTTTTGCAGGCCGGCGGCGTGGTCAACGACCATCTGGTCGGCTGTTTTCGTCATCGGGAATTATGCCAACAGAACCTCTCAAGAAATCGACATGACGCGAGCGGAAGCCAAGACGATCCTTGTGATTGAAGACGACGCGAACACGGCGTCGCTCATCACGCTCTATTTGGAGCGGGAGGGATTTGCACCCCTGGCGGCCGGAGACGGAGCCCAGGGACTGCACCTGGCTCGCCGGCACCGGCCTGATCTGGTGATCCTCGACCTGATGATTCCCGAGATCGACGGATGGGAGGTCTGTCGCCGGTTGCGGCAGCATTCCGAGGTGCCGGTAATCATGCTCACGGCCCGCGGTGAGGAGATCGATCGGGTGGCCGGCCTCACCCTGGGAGCGGATGACTACGTGGTCAAGCCGTTCAGCCCGCGCGAACTGATGGCACGCGTCAAGGCGGTGCTGCGCCGCACATCGCCTGTCGGCCGACGCACGGCATCCATCCTGGCGCACGGCCCGGTCCGTCTGGATCTGGAGAAAAGGCGCCTGACCGTTGACGGCGCACCGGTGGCCGTCACGCCGCACGAGTATGCCCTTCTGGCGGCGCTGATGGCCGCTCCGGGTCGCACCTTCACCCGCGACGAACTGCTGGAGCACCTCTACCCCAGGGGTGAGGCGGTGGTCATCGATCGCGTGGTGGATGTTCACATCGGCAAACTGCGCCAGAAAATCGAACCGACGCCTGCCGAGCCCCGCCACATCCTCACGGTTCGGGGCATCGGTTATCGTTTCGCAGACCGGCTGCCGGATGGGGAGGTAGATGGATGATCAAACGCTACCTGATCGTTAAACTGCTGGCCGTCAATCTGGTGGTGGTGGGGTTTGCCGTGGTGGTCGTCTGGCTGGCCATCGACACCCTGGCCGCCGGCTACTTCGTTACCCTGATGGAAAAATACCACATCTCCCCGGAACCGGCCCACGACATGTTCGTCGATGCCGTACATCGTTACCTGATCTGGGCTTTCGCCGGCGCCATCGGCCTGGCCGTATGCCTCAGCTACGTATTGTACCGACGCATTCTGGGGCCGTTGACCCGCATGAACGCCATTACCGGCGAAATTGCCGCCGGTCAGTTCTCGGCCCGCGTGCCGGTGACCACCAGCGACGAAGTCGGACAGCTGGCCCGGGCCTTCAACCGCATGGCACAAAACCTGGAAAAACTCGAACAACTGCGTCGTTCCTTGATGATCGATGTCGCCCACGAACTGCGCACGCCGCTGACCAATATCCGTGGATACCTGGAAGCCCTTAACGATGGCGTGCTGCCACCCGACCCGGCCACCCTCTCCCTACTCCAAGATGAGACCCTGCGGCTGGCGCAGCTGGTGGAGGATGTACTGGCCCTGGCCCGTGCCGATGCCGCCGGGGGACGACTTCAACGCGCAGATGTGGACCTGAAGTCACTTGTTGAAAACACCGCAGCCACTTTTTTACCGGCCATCAAGAAAAAATCGTTGACCATAGATATAGACCTACCATCGCAAGCGGCAACCATCAGGGCCGACCGCGACCGGCTGTCGCGGATACTGCGCAACATCACCGATAACGCCATTCGCTACGCACCGGAAAACAGCCGAATCAAGATCGTCATCACCAATGAAGCCGGTATGCTAAGGGTCGATTTCGCCAACACCGCCACAGGGGTATTGGCTGGGGACCTGCCCTACCTGTTCGAGCGCTTTTACCGGGGTGAGAAATCGCGCTCTCGGCATCACGGTGGCGCCGGCATCGGTCTGTCCATCGTCAAGGAGCTGGTGGACGCACACGACGGTAAGGTCCATGCCGATCTTAACGATGGTGCCATCCATGTCGGGTTCACACTACCGACGGATGGCGGTTTGAGAAATGCCGGGTCAGCCGAACCCAGCTAAAAGGGGGCACCCACATAGGAGGCGATTGCCACCGCAAATCGTGATGTGGCCACGCCAACTACAGACAAACCCTAAACCACTTTTCATATTTGATGGTTCCGTAAAAAGTCCGATATCTGCGTTACGCTTCATCCCTCATCATTGCGGAGTACCCGCAAGTACGCCTCATTCCTCGGGATTTGCAAGCCTTGATCTCGGCGCTTTTTACGAAACCATCTGCTTTTCGACTTTTCACGGGTCCATCATATTTCAGCGATTGATTGCCCCTAATTCCCCCAATCGCTCCACCCTTGATAATCTTTACTCAATCTTTACCTTAATCTTACACATCTGTTTTCCGGATGTCTTATTGTCTGTTCATTAGCGTGATGAATCGCACAGATGAACGGGAGGTACCAAATGAAACACACAATCATCGCATCACTGGTTCTGGCCGCCGTGTTTGTCGGTTACCAGCAGGTCAGAAGCATGGACGCTAAAATGGAGAAACCCATGGACAAAATGGCTGAAAACAAGCGGTCGGCCGTATTCGCCGGCGGCTGCTTCTGGTGCACCGAATCGGACTTCGAGAAGGTCGACGGTGTCATCGAAGCCATCTCCGGATACACCGGTGGCCGGATTGAAAATCCCACCTACAAACAGGTTTCCGGGGGCGGCACCGGTCACGTGGAGGTGGTCAAGGTCGTCTACGACCCGAGCAAGGTATCCTACGAGCAACTGCTGGATATCTTCTGGCGACATGTCGATCCCACCGATGCCGGCGGGCAGTTCGTCGACCGTGGCGATCAATACCGCAGCGCCATCTTTTACGCCACCGAGGAAGAGCGGCAGATGGCCGAAGCGTCAAAAAAGGCCCTGGCCGCCTCCGGTCGTTTCGATCGACCGGTGGTGACCGACATACTGCCCCTGGAGACATTCTATGAGGCCGAAGGCTACCATCAGGACTACTATAAAAAGAATCCGCTGCGCTACAAGTGGTACCGCTCCGGTTCCGGCAGGGATCAATTTCTGGTGAAGACCTGGGCCAAAGAGGAAACCAAAATGGAAAATACTCAGGTAAATCGGGTAGTCGACACCGGGACCAATCAGGTTCGCTACGAGATCCCGTCGGACGACCAGCTTCAACAGACGTTAACCCCCATGCAGTACCGGGTGGCCAGGCAGGACGCCACCGAGCCGCCGTTCAACAATGAGTACTGGGACAACCACGACGCCGGCATCTATGTGGACATTGTATCCGGCGAACCGCTGTTCAGTTCGACCGACAAGTTCGATTCGGGTACGGGCTGGCCCAGCTTCACCCGCCCGCTGCAACCGGACAATATCGTGGAAAAAAAAGATATGACCTGGCTGATGGTGCGCACCGAGGTGCGCAGCAAACATGCCGACTCTCATCTGGGGCATGTGTTCGAGGACGGCCCCCAGCCGACCGGTCTGCGCTATTGCATCAACTCGGCGGCACTGCGGTTCATTCCGGCCGAAGCGCTCGAGAAAGAGGGCTATGGCAGCTACCGGCACCTGTTCGAAAATTAGGCTCGTGCCCATCCATAAATGACCAATTTGCCCGATATCTGCGTTGCGCTCATATTTTTATCCTCGGAATATCAAATATATGCCTGTGGTAAAAATTCTCGTGCGCCTTGATTTCAGTCAAATTCGCCTATTTCTGGACGGGCACTATGCTCACGGCGGTTCGATGCGTGAGCGATGGCCAAGCAGAGGAGCGGAACGATGAAACCATCGACCTATTTTGTCATCACGACGGCAATTATACTGAGTGGCCTACTGGCAGGCGGCCTGGCGGTGGCCGATGATGGACCGACCGAAGAAGCCGTGTTCTTTGTACAGTGATATGGCGTGGGCAAATCGGCCCTGGATGGGTTGGAAGGCGTCAAATCGGTGAGTAGCGGGTTCAGCGGGTTTCGTGAAATCAACACGGTGGTCTACGACCCCGACGTCATCACCCGCGATGAGATGGTGTCGGCATTGAAAAAAGCCGGCACCCACCGGGGAACGAAAGAGTAGGTCTTCCGAAGACGGAGGTCAGGAAACGGATATCCGACGTCGGACCTCGGACCTCAGACCTCGGTCATCCGACCTCCGTCCTCCGTCTTCCGACCTCAAGCAGCCGCCTGCCCCATCTCCAGGCCCAGTTCCAGGGCCTGTTGGTTCATCTCAACAAACCCTGACGGGATGCGCCGCTCCAGCACCTTCATGATCGACGCCGGCTGAACCAACCCGGTCAGGCCCACCACCGCCCCCAGCATGCAGATGTTGAACACGATCGGCTTGCCGATCTTCTCCATCACCGCCGCGTACATCGGCAGCTCGCGCAAGCGCGCGTCCACCTTCAGATGCGGTGTCACGAAACGGCCGTCCGTTATCAGCAGACCCCCGGGACGGATGATGTCGCAGAACTTGGTGTAGGCCTCCTGGGTCAGGCACACCAGCACGTTGGGCTGGATCACCTTGGGAAAGTTGATCGGGCTGTCCGCGATGATCACGTCGCTGCGCGTGGCACCGCCCCGCGCCGCCGCCCCATACGCCTGGGTCTGCACCGCCTCCAGACCCTCGTGCAGCACCGCCGACTCCGCCAGGATGATCGCCGCCGTGATCACCCCCTGACCGCCTGATCCCGAAAATACCATTCTACATCGCTCCATCTACCGTCCTCCCATGGCCTTTTCGATGATTTGGCTGTACTCAGCGCAGTACTCCGGCTTGTCCACCTGAACGAAGATGCCCCGCTCGATCAGCTCCGGATTCTCGGCCTTCTTCTTCGACCCGATGGGCACTGTCAGCTCCTTCATGCGCGTCATCATGTCCACCGCACTGCCCTGCTTGTTCTTGCGACCGAAGTAGGTCGGGCACTGGCTCATCACCTCCACCACCGAAAACCCCTCGTGCAGAATCGCGCTGCGGATGATCTGAGACATCTGCTGCACGTGGTACGTCGTCGTGCGCGCCAC
>JAAUYD010158658.1_pt1 | contig 10558 bp, 9 predicted proteins | sample 7278101 | NCBI WGS metagenome assembly JAAUYD01 (sample SAMN14350128, study PRJNA611818) | marine sediment metagenome | isolation source: surface marine sediment (0.6m) | place: French Polynesia: Moorea | collected 2018-08
ATCCCTAAACCGATCACAGAACCTATAATATCTATGAACCTTTTCATCCACGAGCGAATGGAAGGATGGGTTGTGGGTAGCTGTTCTTCTAACTGACGGAGTGGAGTTGTTGGCACATTACTAGCAGTTTGAATTTCAAACACTCGATCTAGTTCTGTCAAGCTCAGCACAGCCATCACCTTGGAATTTACATTACTGAGAATAAATCCAATCCCTTTATCCTGGGTAATTTTCAAGCTGCTTACCAACGCACCCAAGCCACTACTATCCATAAAAATGGTGTTCTGGAAATCAATAATAATTTTCTGGGGAGGTATATCTTTTTGAGTTAAGCTTTGACAAGTTTGTTGAAAGGCTACAGCCTCTAACACGCTCAACCTTGATGGTGTGTTTATTATGGCCTGATCTTGAAGGAAGGTAACTGGAAAATTAACCTGTGGAGATGGAGTGGTCATAAAACTTTCTTCTAGTGTGAAAATAGGGAGGGAAGAGGTAAATCTAAATGTAGACGGCTTAAGAATAAAGAGGTATTTTCAAGACAAATGTTGCAAATAATTGCCTACGCGAGCACTGATCAAAAACGGCGATGCTATGAAAGCACCTGCTTTAGGGGATCGCCTCTTGGATGGCTTTCGTTGGGAACATTGGGAACATGGCTCGGAAATTTGGTCAGGAGGATTCACAACAGAATAAGAAGCTGATAACTGTACGATGGTGACGAGGTGAGCAATTAATTCATAATTATTAATTCATAGTTAGTTATTAATGGTGAAAACCCCTAAATTATTTATGGATCACGAATTTTTGGATTACACGGACAGTGGAATCTGTGTAATCTGTAATTGGATAAATTTTCAACTTTGCTTGATTCAAGAAAGAGGATTCATCCGTGGGCACAAACCCATGAATTATCAATTATCAATTACGAATTATTCTGACGCATACGCTTTGTTTTGATCAAAATGAATATAAAAAATAGTGCTAGGGAAAACAACGCCCATTTGATCGAAGTCTTTTCCGCTATTCAAGGGGAAGGACTGAATGTGGGAACGCGTCAAATTTTTATTCGCTTTGCTTTATGCGATTTACGCTGTCACTTCTGTGATAGTGCCCATACTTGGAATATACCCACAGAATGTAGAATAGAGCGCAACCCTGGCTTGCGCGATTTTGAAAATTACTCTAATCCTGTCCCCCTAGAAAAATTACTAGAATGGGTTCAGCAGCAAAATGCACCTTTTATACACGATAGCATTAGCCTGACCGGAGGCGAACCTCTGATTCATGCTCCTTTCCTAATCAAATTTTTACCATTGGTACGCGCACTTACGAAATTACCCGTATACTTGGAAACTGGCGGACATCGTCCGCAGCAGTTATCTCAAGTGATGCCTTACTTGGATTTGGTAGGTATGGACTGGAAACTGCCAAGTGTCAGTGGTGAAAATCATTGGCAGGCACATAAAAATTTTCTCCAACTCTGTTATCAGTCAAAGTTAGAGGTTTTTGTCAAAATAATTGTTTCTAAAAATACAGAATTGACAGATTTACAAAAATCAGGGGAGTTGATCGGTGCTGTAAGTCCTCATATCCCGGTGTTTTTACAGCCTGTAACGCCTTTGAATACTGCTACTGGTTCCATAAGTCAAATAACCATTTTGCCACCTTCTCCTGACCAAGTTTTGGCATGGCAAGTTTTAATGAAGGGATTTGTCAAACAGGTACGTGTAGTGCCACAAACCCACAAGATGTTAAACCAACTTTAGAAGAAGTGAGGGAGTGTGGGGAGTTCGGAGTTCGGAGTTCGGAGTTCGGAATTCAAAGGGAAGGAGTGAAGGAGTGAAGGAGTGAGGGAGTGATGGAATTATTCTAAAATCCAAAATCCGAAATTTCTTTTCAAGTCCCCAGATTTATCTTTGGGGTCAATCTAAAATCCAAAATTAGTTGGCAAGTAGATTTTGGAAAGGATTGCTTGATCAGCCTTTTACAATCCCGGACAGTTGTTCATGGGGGGAACCCCCAAGACCACACTGTCCTCAAAATCTAAAATCCAAAATCCAAAATTCAATAAACTCCCTCATTCATATCCCTGGATTTTGATTTTGCCTTTGCTTTATTAGCACTGCGTTTGAGGGCAGATAAACGGGCTTCATATTTTGACCGCTGTCTTTTGCTGGGAGTCTTATCAATTAAGGTTTTGAGGGCACTACCCAAACTTTTATAAGCATTGGGGAGACTGTAACCAAAACGCTGTGCTAGAGCGATCGCTTTTTCATCTGCTTCGGTTAGCTCTTTAATTTGCTTGCTACCATTATTTTTTTGATATAGCCGCCAACCAGATACACCACATAGTGCTAAAGCTAACACTAGGAGTAATCCATCCTGTACCCATAATTCACCCACAGCACCACCTAAACCAATGGCTAATGCTGCCATTTCCCAGCCATCTTTAGGAATAGTATCATTTTGAATCCGGGCGACTTCATGCCAGAACAGCAAATTGCGCTGATCCATCGCTAATTCGTCCCACTTCACCAAATCAATTTGAATTTCTATCTGATCCCGACTAATTTCTTCACAACGGATCAGGGGTGGATTCACCTCTATTGTGCCTTCCACTGTCACCCAACTTTGTAATTCTGGCGGTAGTAAACCTTTTAGCCGTCTGAGTTCGCTCATTTCTGCCTTAGCAGAAGAGGTTACATAAGATGTCATAATATCCAGACCAAAAAAATTTTAGTATATAGTGAGGGTATCATTTTGGAGTATAGCTATTTTAATCAGATGTCAGCTTCCTCGCTGGGGAAACTGCCCCGTTTCTTTCTGGCTTCCATAGCTTTTTCCAGCAGTTCTAGCATTCCAGGTGCTTGTTCCTGAATGCTAAGTAATAGCCTCTCACCCAATTCTATATTTCCTGGATCTATGCCTGTTACCATGACTTCCTGGAGACGCGGTATGGCAATGCTATCTACAATTTGAATTAGGGCACTCAAACAACGGTTAAATTGCTTTTCTGTGAGTGCTGAGTCTTCTAGGGGAAACTCGATAATGGCACGAATTTCCCCGTCTGAAGTGTCATATTCCCATTGCAGCATTTTCGTTTCCCAGGAAATAGCTAACATGGTTTGTAAAATGTCTGCTTTATAAGGATGATCTGCTACTCCTGTTAAAACTTGGGGGGCAAATAAACGAAAAAACCTCCCATCTTCATCCAATTGTACAACTATCAGGAAGTCTTCCAGGTGATCGGCTTCGACACCTGTAATAATACGTTCTGCTTCCTCATCAAAACGGTAGTCCCAACCCAGGTTATCCAAGTACCTGGCAATCTGTTGTAGATTAGCTCCCATAAAAGCCTCATGAAAAAATTTGGAGCGGCTCTTACCAGATATTAGTTTAACCTGTTCCGGGTCACTGGTATTGACACTCTTACCGCTAAAGCTGCGCTTGTAGGGGGAGATTCTTGCTTTATTGGGTTTGTCTAGTCCTAAGACAACGAGTGTCTTAAAACCCCGTCGGTGATTCTCCTCCACAAGCATCTGTTTAAAGTCCACTAACTGTCCGGCAGCAGACAAAAAATATTTTATGATGTATCGTTTTCTCATTCATAACATTCGACCCCCCTGCTATCAGGTATTTCTTTTTGGTGATGCGAGTTATCTGGCGAGAACCACCAATCTTGCCCCACTAGGCACTTCTGGGTGCGTTGGCTTCTTTATTTTATCACAAATGCCTCCCAAGAAATGACAAGGGTGTAGGGGACAGGGAACCCCATGATTAATTAGAACTAAGGGTTTCCAACATTGCTCCATTAAGATAGATTGTGGTGCTTAGGGTCGATTTTTTTGAATATTAGCCCCAATTTCCACATGATTTTGAGCATACTCTGATTTGAATTTTCAAATAGCAGCAATTGTAATTTACTTACAATGCGCTACTGATAATCACAATACTAAATGTATAGTCATAATTGTTGTGAACCATACAAATTGAGTCTTACTCTGCTGTAATTTATTAGTTGAGTAATGAAATTTTTTTTACCCATGTTGATGTTCAAATCCGCATTATTATCAGCGATCGCATTTTTGACACTCGGCTTAACTGCTTGCGGTGGAGATGCCCCAGGAGCAGCTAGTAGCAGCCTGTTAGATCAAATCAAAAGTCGCGGACGGCTAACTTGTGGTGTCAGTGGAGATAACCCTGGATTTAGCTTTGTGGGTGCTGATGCTAAATATAGCGGACTGGATGTGGATGTCTGTCGTGCGGTGGCCGCTGCTTTGTTTGATAATCCAGATGCGGTGGAGTATCGCAATCTCAACGCTAAAGAACGTTTTACCGCCGTGCAAACCGGGGAAGTGGATCTTCTCAGCCGTAACACCACTTTGACAGCTAGCCGGGATACTTCTGTGGGTATGGCATTTGCTCCCATAGTCTTCTACGATGGCCAGGGGATGATGGTGGGTAAAAATAGTAATATTAAATCTCTCAAAGATTTGCAAGGTAAGGCGATTTGTACTGTCACAGGTACAACTAATGAACAGAACTTAGCCGATAAAATGCGACAGATGGGAATTAGTTATAAACCTGTAGTATTTGAAGATGCTAATCTCGCTTTTGCTACCTACCAACAAGGACGTTGTAATGCCATTACCTCGGATAAATCCCAACTAATTTCCCGGCGTACTACCCTCCCTAAACCAGACAATCACATTATTTTAGATGAAGTCCTTTCCCAAGAACCTTTAGCACCGGCTGTGGCTGATGGAGATGCAAAATGGGCGGATGTTCTCAAATGGGTAGTTTATGCTTTGATTAAGGCTGAAGAATTAGGAATAAATTCCCAAAATGTGGCAGATTTCGCCAGTAGTGATAATCCTGAGATTCAACGTTTTTTAGGTAGTAAAGGCAACCTCGGTGAAGGGATGGGTTTATCCAAAGACTTTGCTGTCAGGATTATTAAACACGTTGGTAACTACGGCGAAATTTACGATCGCAACCTCGGACCTAAAACCAAATTAAATCTACCTCGCCGTCAAAATCAACTGTGGACAAAAGGTGGACTTTTGTATTCTCCACCCTTTAAATGAGGAGGGAAGGAGGGAAGGAGGGAAGGAGTGAAGGAGGGAAGGAGTGATGGAGTGATGGAGTGATGAATTAAAGACTGTCAACTAACAACCAACAACTAACAACCAACAACTAACAACCAACAACTAACAACTAACAACTAACAACTAACAACTGTCAACCCTCACTCCCCCACTCACCCATGACTCGAAAAATCCCTCATACGAAACCTCCCCTATGGCGAGACGAACGCTTTTGGCACGTAGCAAGCCAGTTGATTGTTGTCTTTCTAGTAGCAGCAGCGATCGCAATTTTTTGGAGTAACCTCACTCGCAATTTACAACAATTAGGCATTCAATTGGGGTTTGATTTTCTCCAGCAGCAAGCTTCCTTTGATATTGGTGAAACTCCTCTCCCCTACAACCCATCGGATACCTACAGCCGTGCTCTGTGGATTGGCTTAATTAACTCCTTACGAATTGCGATCGCTGGCATTATTATTACTACCATTGTGGGTATAACTGCGGGAGTCGCCAGGCTATCTGACAACTGGTTGGTGCGGAACCTGGCTTTGGTATATGTAGAAATATTTCGTAATACACCCCTGTTACTACAATTGCTATTTTGGTACTCTGCGGTGTTCCTCAGCTTACCCAAGGTAGAAAATAAAGCCTCCCTAGGTAACTTGATTTACTTCAGTCAAAATGGGGTAGAATTTCCCTGGTTTACCCTTTCTCCAGAATTTTCTGCCTTACTACTCGGACTAACTTTTTATACAGGCTCATTCATCGCCGAAATTGTCCGGGGTGGGATTCAATCCGTACCTAAAGGACAATGGGAGGCTTCTGCTTCCTTGGGTTTGCAGCCATCCCTCACCATGCGGTTAGTAATTTTTCCCCAAGCATTACGGGTAATTATTCCATCCCTCACCAGTCAGTATTTAAACTTGACCAAAAACTCCAGTTTAGCGATCGCAATTGGCTACCCAGATATTTATTTTGTCGCCTCCACTACCTTTAATCAAACTGGTAGGGCAGTAGAGGTAATGTTATTAATTATGCTTACCTATTTAACCCTGAGTTTGATTACCTCTATATCTATGAATGTATTTAATCGCACTGTGCAAATTAAAGAGAGGTGATGAGGGGAGGAGTGAGGGAGTGAAGGAGTGAAGGAGTGAGGAGTAGGGGCGCAAGGCTTGCGCCCTAGAGTGAAGGAAATTATCAAATATGACAAATCCAATATCTAAAATCCAAAATCCAAAATCCAAAATCCAAAATCCACAATTGCTATGGTTGCGTAAAAATCTCTTTAGTACTTGGTATAATGGCTTGCTTACAATTATCTGCTTGCTATTACTTTTCTGGATAATAACAGGAATCTGGGATTGGGCAGTAAATAAAGCACAATGGCAGGTAATTCAAGTTAATTTACCCTTATTGCTAGTTGGTAGATACATTCGCAGTCAGTACTGGCGGATTTGGAACGTTTTTGCCATCGCTAGTTCTTTAACAGCCTTGAGTTGGGGTGTATTCACTGCTAAGGAAAGAACAAGGACAATTTTTGTAGCAATTGCAGCTTTAATTATCAGTATTATCTTGGTAGTTGTGCCCCTAGACTTAAACTCCCGTTTCTGGTTATTGGGAATTACTGGCTTATCATTTGCAGGTGTGTGGCTAGGCAGAAAATTTGCTCACATTATTGCTTCCTGGCTATCTTTGGCATGGTTACTATCTTTCCCTCTCGTCCTCTGGCTGATTGGTGGAGGATTGAACCTGCAATCGGTAAGAAGCAGCCTGTGGAATGGTTTGCTACTTACCCTATTGATGGCAGCAGTTAGCATCGTCCTTTCTTTCCCCATTGGAGTACTACTAGCTTTAGGGCGTGCTAGCAGTTTATCCCTATGGCGTTGGTTTTGTATTTTATACATTGAAATAGTGCGAGGATTGCCCCTGATTGGCATTTTATTCCTGGCACAAGTCATGTTACCCTTCTTTTTACCCCCAGAGTGGAAATTAGATAGAGTTGTCAGAGCGATCGCTGGGCTGATATTATTTAGTGCAGCCTATATGGCAGAAAATGTCCGGGGTGGATTACAAGCCATCCCCCGTGGACAAGTAGAAGCTGCCAAAGCCTTGGGATTAAAAACACCCTTAGTAATATTATTGATTGTCCTTCCCCAAGCCCTACGTGCTGTTATACCTGCCATTGTCGGTCAATTTATCGGACTTTTCAAAGACACTTCCTTATTATCCCTTGTAGGATTAGTAGAACTCACCGGAATTGCCCGTTCCATCCTCGCCCAACCCCAATTTATCGGCCGCTATGGGGAAGTTTACCTATTTATTGGATTAATTTATTGGCTATTTTGTTACTCCATGTCCCTCGTTTCTCGCAGGCTAGAAAGGCAGTTAGGAGTTGACAGTTGACGGTTGACAGTTGACGGTTGATAGTTGACAGTTGACGGTTGATAGTTGACAGTTGACAGTTTAGTTCTTTCCCTCCTTCACTCCTTCACTCCTTCACTCCTTCCCTCCTTCCCTCCTTCCCTCCTCCACTCCTTCCCTCCTTCCCTCCATCACTCCTTCACTCCTTCACTCCTTCACTCCTTCCCTCCTTCCCTCCTACTTCCGCAATCGGGGATTAATAAACTCATTCAACCCCTCACCCAGTAAAGATAAACCCACCACCATCAAAGTCATAGCCAAGCCGGGAAATAAAGCCGTCCACCAAATCCCTGTAGGTAAAGCATCCAAAGCCTGTTTTAAATCATGCCCCCACTCTGGTGTTTCTTCAGGTAAACCCAAGCCCAAAAAGCCCAAACCACCCAACACTAAAATGGCATCAGCAGCGTTGAGGGTAAATAATACAGGTACACTTTGAATTACATTAAAAAACAAATACTTTCTCAGTACCTGCCAAGTATTAGCACCCATAGCTTGGGCAGCTTCAATAAATAACTCTGTCTTCACACTCACAGTGTGGTTGCGGACAACACGGTAATATTGAGGAACGTAGGCAATGCTAATAGCGATCGCAGCATTTAGTATACCCCTACCAACCACAAATGCCAAGGTAACCGAAAGCAGCAAACCCGGTAAAGTGTAAATACTATCCATGAGAAACAGCAACACCTTATCCAATTTACCGCCAACATAGCCGCTAACCATACCCAAAGGCACACCAATCGCCATACTCAGCGTCGTTGCCAATAACACCACTTGTAATGCAGCCTGGGCACCAAAAATAGTGCGAGAAAACACATCATACCCTTGGCGACTAGTACCAAACCAATATTTCGCCGATGGTGCTTCGTGAATTGGGTTAATCAGAGAATCTGTAGGGTCTTGCAACCATCCCCAACCCTGAAGAACGGGAGCAAGGAATGCTAGTAGTATAAACAATAGGGTAATGACTAACCCTATAAGCATTAATCTCTGGGAAAGACTGGGATTTCTGGCAAATCGTAAGAACTGTGGTAGACGACTTTTGGTCATACTCATAGGAGTTCGGAGTTCGGAGTTCGGTTTAGGAGTTCGGTGTTCGGTGTTCGGAGTTTTTCCTTGATTTTTTTGGTGATAGTTACCAGAATTCTGATAATAATATCGTTTTCTTGTCTAAGAAATTTGACTTTTTCTTGGTGAATAGCTCCTGACTCAATTAAGAGAATCAGCCAATATTCCGTTTCTCTGGCCTCTTTTAAAGAAATTTCCATTTTGTGAAGAAAGTCTTTATCACTCTGTGCTGACTGAGCTTCTCTTACATTCGCTCCGATAGAAGTACCACTACGAATAAGTTGAGATGATAGAATCTTTTCTACGCCACCTTTTTCATCAAGAAAGCGACAAAGTTTGACAATTCTGACGGCAAAAGTTAATGTTCTCTCTTGAATTCCTTGATTATCCGTCATGAGTTAAATGCTTCATATTTTGCTCTTAACTTTAACTCCGAACTCCGAACTCCGAACTCCGAACTCTGTAAGGTGGGCACTGCCCACCTTACAATATATCTGTTCAAATATTACTAGCAATCAGCTGACGGTACTGACTCTTTTGCTTCACTCCTTTCAACTCGTGTAAAAGTTCCTTATCCTTAAACAACTGTACTGTTGGTGTTCCCGTCACCCCCGCATTTTCCGCAATCTCCTTGTCTTCATCGATATCAATTTCTACAAAGTGGATTTTGCCATCAAACTCATCTACTACCTTGTTTAATATGGGTTTTAAGGTATGACAAGGACCACAACCAGGAGAAACATATTTTACCATTAACAAGCGATCGCTATCATGGAATAATTTCCGTAAAGCATAACCTCCATGATGCCGTGTCACCTGTAAATCAAATTCTGTAGGAGTTGTTGGTTCGCTAGGGGTTGGTGTTGGTGTTGTAGTAGTTTCAGATTGTTGATGGAACTCCTGAATCAAATTATTAGCCGATAACCAGCGTTCAGCCAATAACGCCGCCATACAACCAGTACCAGCCGCAGTAACGGCTTGGCGATACTCATGATCCTGCACGTCACCCGCAGCAAATACTCCTTCCACATTGGTTTTCACCGAATCAGTTTGGGTAACAATGTAACCAACCTCATCCAGTTCTATTTGTCCTTTAAATAAAGATGTATTGGGAGTATGACCAATGGCATAGAATAATCCCTTAGATGAGATTTTACCCTCTTCCCCAGTTTGCCTATTACGGATTTTCAAACCTTCCATCCAATCATTACCCAACACATCTACCGCTTCCGTATGCCAATGCACCTGAATTTTTGGATTACTCAAAACCCTATCTTGCATTGCCTTGGAAGCACGCATCTTCTCCCCGCGTACCAATAAATTTACCTTGGAACCATACTTAGTCAGGTAAACAGCCTCTTCCGCCGCCGAATCACCACCACCAATTACAGTCAACTCTTCCCCACGAAAAATTGGCGTGGCTCCATCACAAATAGCGCAAGCAGAAATTCCCCGACTCCAAAACTGCTTTTCACTAGGTAAACCCAAACGCCGAGCTGTCGCCCCCGTAGCGATGATAATGCTATGAGCCTTAAATTCCCGTTCATCTGAGCGCACAGTAAATGGACGTTGACTGAAATCTACCTCAATCACATCCTCAGTATATAACTCGGCCCCCCAACGCTGGGCCTGCGCCTTCATCCGTTCCATTAATTTTGGTCCGGTAATCCCCTCCGGGAACCCAGGAAAGTTCTCTACCTCCGTTGTTGTCATTAACTGTCCACCAGGTAAACCTCCCATTTGAAAGCCTTCAAATACCACAGGTTTTAAATTTGCCCGCGCTGCATAAATAGCCGCTGTAAATCCCGCTGGACCAGAACCAATAATGACTAGGTTTTCTATCTTAGGATTGGTCATAAATACTTATTCATAATCATAACGACTACGCTTAATATAGCATAATAAATTGGGGTAGATGCTGGACTTCTTCAAGGATGACGGTTAAGAAAGCTCCTTTTTCCGCAAATTGGTTTGTTTCA
>JAAUYD010074709.1_pt1 | contig 10556 bp, 7 predicted proteins | sample 7278101 | NCBI WGS metagenome assembly JAAUYD01 (sample SAMN14350128, study PRJNA611818) | marine sediment metagenome | isolation source: surface marine sediment (0.6m) | place: French Polynesia: Moorea | collected 2018-08
TATCAGTATCTTTACGGATACAATATACCCCAATTTGTGGAATACATTTTTATATCATCTGCAACTCTTACAATTCTGAATCAATGCAGAGTAGTCCTATAACTTCCATCAGGGTTTTTATGAATATTTTTAAGTTGAAATCACAGGAGTATGAATTTAACTCTCTTCAGAATGAACTATTGTGGAAATTAGCGACAAAAATGGCTCATGTTGCTTATTTCTGGACCGCAATGGGTATATTCGCCTTAATATCTGGAATCATTGCTTTATTTATACAAACGAAAGAGGTAGATTTACGGCAATTATTCCTAGGAGTATTTATGGGTACTAGACAGTTAGACTTAGAACCTATGCTGAAGTTTGTTGTTGGCATTTTAGTCCTGTCTGTATACATTATCTTCATCGGTAGGTCTACTGCTAGGGCTGCTGTTAAATTTGGGAATGTGGTAAATACTGATGGCCATGACATCACTTATTTGATGGCCGCTTTACGTAAACTCGATCGCGTCTGTTCTCTTTACTATCAATTAGCGGTTCTGCTTGTAGTTGCAATTTGGATTAATATTATTTTTACCTAGAACTAGTACCGCTGAGCGGAGCGTCAAAAGTCAAAAGTCATTCAATTTTGGATTTTAGATTTTGGATTGACGAGAGAACCGGCGACGACGACAGTCGCTCTGGGTAGTTCACATCTTGCACCATAAGATTACCCTCGAAAATTAGAGTCTGAAACCCTTGATTTTTCGTAACCCACCTATGCCCACCTTACCCTTATTGAGAAAGTGCAAGATATGTGGTAGCGCGAGTCGTGACCTCATGTCATTTGCCAGGGGATTGAGATAATCATAGAAATGTTTGTTTTTCTCCACGGATAAATCCACACGGCTTGTATCCAGTTTGTTTTAAGTATTTTGTTCTCTAGCTTTGATGTTTGATAAATGGTTGGTTTCTTGACGCTGTGCTGTACTAGTGAATTTTCGAGAACAAGTAACAATTACATTTTTAAGTAATAACTACATTCTTTGTGTTTTCTTGCTGTTCAACTTGTTGGTGAATGGGAGTAATACAATAGGAAGGGAACATTCCTATCGCCTTTTGTACTTAGGAGTAAGATATTTGACTATCTCTCCTCAGTAATAATTCTGGCAACTATCCCCACATCATAAACACTTGTAGTATTAACACCCTTGTAATATTCCTATGACTTCCCGGATTCGCTTTTTAATGTGTGCCCCAGACCACTACGATGTGGACTATGTAATTAATCCCTGGATGGAAGGGAATATCCACAAATCATCGCGCGATCGCGCTGTGGATCAATGGCATAAACTACACCAAACTATCAAAGAACATGCCATTGTAGATTTAGTTACACCAGAAAAAGGGTGGCCCGATATGGTGTTTACCGCTAATGCTGGTTTGGTATTGGGTAAAACCGTAGTACTGAGTCGTTTTTTGCATAAGGAGCGACAAGGAGAGGAACCTTACTTCCAAAAGTGGTTTGAAGAAAATGGTTACACAGTTCATGTATTACCCCAAGAATTACCCTTTGAAGGTGCAGGAGACGCACTTTTAGATCGGGAAGGACGATGGTTATGGGCTGGATATGGTTTTCGTTCAGAATTAGATTCCCATCCTTATTTAGCTAAATGGTTAGATGTTGAGGTATTGTCATTGCGATTGATTGACGATCGCTTTTATCATTTAGATACCTGTTTTTGTCCCCTCACCAATGGTTATTTACTGTATTACCCACCTGCTTTTGACTCCTACTCCAACCGCTTAATTGAAATGCGAGTCGCCCCAGAAAAGCGGATTGTAGTTTCAGAACCAGATGCAGTTAACTTTGCTTGCAATGCGGTGAATGTAGACCACATTGTGATTATGAATCAAGCATCTGACAAGTTGAAAACACAGCTGGCAGATGTTGGTTTTCAAGTTATCGAAACCCCCCTCACAGAATTTCTCAAAGCTGGTGGAGCTGCTAAATGTCTCACCCTGAGAACCACAGAGCCGGTGCGGGAAGAACTCCACGCCAATGTATTTGTGGAAAGCCGGGTAATTGCTATGAAAGGGCACTTATTAGATGCAGGTTTGATTAACCGTGCCCTAGATTTAATTGTCGATAATGGCGGTAGTTTCCAAGTCCTCAATTTTGATTTGGGAGAACAACGCCAAAGTACTTCCTCCGCAGAGGTGAAAGTTTCTGCCCCTGACCATCAAGTGATGGAAGAAATCATCTCCCAGTTAATCGAGTTGGGTGCTGTAGATCTACCCAAAGATGAGCGGGATGCAAAATTGGAGCCTGTAACCCTGGCTGGGGTTGCTCCCGATGACTTCTATGTTTCTACTATTTATCCCACGGAAGTACGGATTGATGGCACATGGGTGAGGGTAGAAAAACAACGCATGGATGGAGCGATCGCAATTACCGAAACCCCCAATGGTCTTGTGGCTCAGTGTAAGTTACTGCGGGATTTAGCCATTGGAGACAAGGTAGTAGTAGATGTACAAGGTCTGCGTACCATCCGCAAACCAGAATCTAGAGAACAGCGTAATGCTCAAGAATTTAGCTTCATGTCCGCTGGGGTTTCCAGCGAACGCCGGGTGGAATTAATAGTTGAGCAAGTCGCCTGGGAATTACGTAAAATTAGGGATGCTGGTGGTAAAGTAGCTGTCACAGCCGGTCCCGTAGTTATCCATACCGGCGGTGGCGAACATTTAGCCCAATTAATCAGAGAAGGATACATACAGACATTACTGGGAGGTAATGCGATCGCTGTCCATGATATAGAACAATCCCTCATGGGTACTTCCCTGGGCGTGGACATGAAGCGGGGTGTGGCTGTACGAGGCGGACACCGCCACCACTTGAAGGTAATTAATACAGTCCGCCGTTACGGTAGCATTGCCAAAGCCGTGGAAGGCGGAGCAATCAAGAATGGGGTAATGTACGAATGTGTGAAAAATAACGTCCCCTTTGTTCTCGCTGGTTCCATTCGGGATGATGGTCCCCTACCAGACACCCAAATGGATTTGATTAAAGCACAAGCAGAATATGCCCAACATCTGCAAGGAGTGGAGATGATTTTAATGCTCTCATCAATGCTGCACTCCATTGGTGTGGGTAATATGACTCCTGCTGGAGTGAAAATGGTTTGTGTCGATATTAATCCAGCCGTGGTTACAAAATTAAGCGATCGCGGCTCCGTAGAATCTATGGGTGTAGTAACTGATGTGGGTTTATTCCTCAGCTTGCTGGTACAGCAATTGAATCAGTTAACTAGTCCATACACCACCCAAGTAGGGTAGTCAACCGGATGACGCGGGGACGCGGGGACACGGGGACGCGGAGCGGGATTTGTCCGGTGCCCCGTGTCCGGGGCGATAAGCCCCAAGGGTCAACAGTCCCCCATCAAAATCTGCGATTTGATGGCTCCCGATTGGTGGGCACCTCAAGCCCCCACCACATCGGTGGAGGAGTGCGTCTCTTCTTGACATAAGGTTAGTGAAATATACGATAGACGAAGTATAAATTTTATACTTACAGTACTTGCCTAATTCTTCTGACTGTATTTGTGCTCAACCATCCTGTTGTTCAGAAATATAGCAGTTTTCACCCTTTGTGCAATACAGACTTAACTTAACCTCACCCGGGCTAAAGCCACCCCTTTCTTTATTAAGGAAAGGGGAAAGGGGTGGGGTTTTTTTGTGTACCTGATCAGGGGTGTGGGGTGTACCGAAAGAAAATAGATTGCATCTTTGTACAGAGACGGTATCACTTCCCATAACCTTTTAATTAAGCATTTGTATAGGCAGTTTATAACTAAATATTAAGGATAAAACATTAGTATGACTGTTGAGTAGGCTTGATTTGAATTAATTTATCTGATGTTAGATAATTAGTGCTTTTTAGATGTAAATAATTGGTCGCATCTGGGAATACTAGCTTTAAGAACAAATCAGACAACTTACATCAAAACTAGTAACTAGTCATCTAATTTGTTTTTCTATAGGTTTAACGTGCTTAATAATCCGGATTTGTTCTTTTGTCAAACGTAGAGAATAAAACCGGAGCTATCAATATGAAAACTGGAGGAAAACCATTAAAACACACCCAGCATATTAAAGATATTCCGGAGTTATGAAGTTCCTACTTCTTTTTAACACTATTATCTGCAAAATTACTTACGTAATAGTAGTGATAACAAGAAAAAACGTAGATGTCAACACTTCATACAGCTCCATCGGCAACTAGTCTTTGAAAACCGCTAAAACATCACTAATTTTTGAGATATTGATATGTTTATAGATACATTTAATGAACGGGGCAGTGGAAGATAAAAGTTCTTTCTACATTTACGATTATTTTCCCACTAATTAAAACTCTCTCTATGCTAGTTTCTTGTTGTACCAATATCGGCAGACTCACAACCAATTATTTAAATCTAGTTTTGGATTGATGCTTAGGTAAGCCCGATACTGATAATTAAGCAACAAAAGAATTCACCTCCCTATTTTTCTTCAACGTCATAGATCCTACTCCCGGTAAAAATCTAAAATTGCTTGGGGTAATGTACAGTTGAATGGCATAATTTCCACCTGCCGGGAACCCCCATCGGTATGGGTGAGGTTCAGGCAAATATAGCTATGGGGTTTGTAGGGCATTCGCTCTGCCCACTCTATAGCGACAATTCCAGGTTCCACCTCAATTCCTTCCCAGTAAGTTTCTAAGTTTAAGTTTGCAACTTCTGGGGTGGCGAGGCGGTATAAATCTAGGTGATAAAGGGGAATGCGTCCTTCCGTATACTCATTAATGAGTGTGAAGGTAGGACTTACTATTGGTTCGGTGATACCTAAACCTTTACCAATGCCTTGTACTAAGGTGGTTTTTCCAGCACCCAAATCACCTTCTAACAACAGAATACTCATAGCATCAAGGTATTTACCTAAGTAAACCCCTAATTGATGGGTTGCTTCTGCATTTATCAGTACAATTTTCATTAATAATAAGTAATCTATGGAGTTACAAATCCCCGACTTCTTAAAGAAGTCGGTGATCGCTCACATCTAGTGATTTTTGATCGTCATATTTTTTTTCGATACACCACTATACCATCGGAGTAAAACCCGAGCTAATTTTTGAGGATCGTGGCGCACGCAACCCGTTTCATCTTCATGCATGATATTGGCAATGACAGTGCGTCGTCCCAGTTTATTGATTTCTGAGCGATCGCAAAATACGGGGTGGGAGTTTTCTTGGGCATAACGGATATGGGCGCGGGCAGAGGGTGGTTTTTTTTGTAGTAATACAGCATTAAATAAGGGTCTACCACAAACCTTGTCAATGGCTTTGATATGGTCGCTGACGGTATATCCTTGGGTTTCCCCTGGCTGAGTCATGATATTACAAACATAAATCCGGGGAGCAGCAGAAGCGGCGATAACATCGGCAATTTCTGGTACTAATAAATTAGGAATTACGCTAGTATACAGGCTCCCGGGTCCCATAATAATGCAATCTGCTTCCTTGAGAGCTTTGATGGCAGCAGGTAATGCTGGAGGATTGGCAGGGGTACAGCCAATGGTGACAATATTACCTCCAGCTTCAGTAATACTGGATTCTCCCTCAATGCGGCGACCATCTGCTAACTCTGCCCACAGGCTCACATCACTGAGGGTAGCTGGTAAGACCTGCCCTCTAATGGCTAAAACTTTGGAACTAGCGGCAACGGCTCTTTCCAGATCACCAGTAATTTCACTCATTGCCGTCAAAAATAAATTACCAAAACTGTGACCTGTCAATCCATCCCCAGCACTAAAGCGATATTGAAATAATTCTGTTAACAACTTTTCCTCATCAGCCATTGCCGCCAGACAGTTGCGGATATCCCCAGGAGGTAAAACTCCAATTTCTCGTCGCAATCGCCCTGAGGAGCCTCCATCATCAGCTACGGTGACAATGGCGGTAATATTAGCACTGTAGTTTTTTAAACCTCTCAACAGAGTGGAAAGACCCGTACCCCCACCAATGACCACAATTTTGGGTCCCCGGTACAGCCGACGATGGGCCAGTAACATATCAATTATTTCTTCATCCCCTTCCGGTCGAATAACTCTAGTTATTGAACCGACTGTGCGAGTTTGTCCCCATAGTAGTAATAACAAACCACATATCATCACCAAAGGTCCACTGATGTAGTTTGGTAATAGATTGGTGATAAATCCTAACAAACCCCTCAGCAACTGAATCGTCCAAAATATGGGTGTCAGCTTCACCCAAATAGCTAATCCGAGAACGGCTAAGATTACACCCCCCACACTAATTAACAACCAGCGTTTTACCGATAGACCGGGAGACAACCATTTGAACCACTGATTGACTCGATAAGATGTGCGACCACTGCGATCGCGGGAATGCTTATGGAGAGCTTTCAGGGTTTGTCTGATTAAAGCAATTGACATACCTATTTCCCTGCACTACTCACAACAATAATTAACAGCAAATTGAACCAATACTTAACTACAAGCATACCTGTGAAATTATTGAACATTGTTTTTTGTATAATTTGATGTACCCATAGTATTCTTATGCAAGTATTCTTGAATCAAGACAGTGTTTTAAGTGTGACATTGAGTCGATCTTCATTCTTTAACTCGCTACGCTCAAAGTCAGAAGGAAGAAGGACGAGGGAAGAAGGTAAAACAAAGCAACTCTAAACACTCATGGTTTTCCTCTTTCTGGCCTTCGAGCTTTTGGGTTTAAAGCTTCGACTTCCCTGTTGCTTTAATATCGAGGCTTCCGGTGAGCGTTCAGCCGAACCGCAAAGTCGAGATTAGCGGAGTCGAGATGTTAACTCCCCCACCTTTGATTAAAAATTTGCTGGTCTACAATTGATGGTGGGTTTAAATCCCCCACCAATTATCCCCTCAAACCTTCTTCCTTCTTCCTTCTTCCTCCTGACTTCGTAAATAAATTAAGTAGTTATAAACTTTTTATGAATGTAGAATATGGCATACCCTTAATTTATGCAATTGTACTTACTTCATACATATTCCACGTCCTAATCCCTATATCCTATTCTCTGTAACAGTTTTTCAAAATGTTAAGTTTTGATGTAGTTCAAATCTGATAATTTTTGCTCGGCATCAATCGTTGAATGTATCTAAGTATCTAATGATAACGTCAAAAAAGCTACTGGTTATTGTCCCAAGTGAACAAGCGATCGCATTAACCTTTGTTTGTTTAGGTAATAGATAACATTAATGGATTTTTTGCCTTTTCTTGAGGAACTAAGATATTCTCAACTACATTAGACTCAGAAATATAGGTATAAGTTGCCAATTTGCCAGGTATTGAAAATTTTTCTAGGTTGAGAACCATAAAATTGCATGGAAAAGCTAATTTTAGGATTAGATCCAGGACTAGCTATTTTGGGATTTGGAGCCATCACCAGTAAAAGCAATGGCTCAACCACACATCAGACAACCGTGAATATGGTTGATTTTGGTATCATAAGTACCCCAGCCAAACAGGAAATGGGACAGCGCTTATGTACTTTATATGACGATTTGCATACTTTGGTGACAGAAATTAAACCAGACTTGGTGGCGATCGAGAAATTATTTTTTTACCGCATGGCTAATACCATTTTGGTAGCCCAGGCTAGGGGGGTACTGATGTTAGTATTAGCACAGCACAAATTACCCTACGTAGAGTTTACCCCCGCACAAATTAAACAGGCTTTAACGGGGTATGGGAATGCGGAAAAATACGAAGTTCAAGAAGCTGTAGCGCGAGAGTTAGATTTAGAAGAGATTCCCAAGCCAGATGATGCTGCGGATGCTTTGGCGGTGGCTTTAACGGCGTTGTTTCAAGCTTGAATTGATATTCACGAAGGAAGAAGGAAGAAGGAAGAAGAACCCACGTTTAAAAACATGGGATTGAAAAGGACGCGGTATCCCATAGCACTATGTTGCCCGCACCACAAGTGATTTTGGGATATTTTTATATTTGCAAGTGCCTTAATTGTAATAACTTGCACCAACTCCGATAACAGGAGGCAGAGCCTCCAAAACCTAGTTACCAGGCTGAGCCTGGTAACTAGAATATAGAGCCTCTGGCTCTGATTGAAAATGGTGCAAATTATCAGTTATTAAAAATTTTGATCAAATTAGGAATAAACAAGGGTGATTGTGTAGATAATAACTAGAAGTCGTGTTGGGAGGTAGTGGATGGAACTAGATTTGAAAAAGTTTTACAAAGCCTGTAACCCTAGTAAGACCATAGTTATCAGCAATCCTGTAGACCGGCAATATTATATAGATTTTGCTTCGGTACGGGGTGGTAAGATTATTGAAGAATTAAAAGAAAATATTACATTTTTTTCACCCAACGAACCGACATGCGAACTGTTTACAGGACATATTGGCTGTGGTAAATCTACAGAATTGTTGCGGTTGAAGGCGGAATTAGAGGACGACGGGTATCATGTAGTTTATTTTGAGTCTAGCCAAGACTTAGAATTGAGCGATGTGGACATCGCTGATGTTATGCTAGCGATCGCACATCGAGTTAGTGAAAGTCTAGATACTTTAGAAAAGCTGGAACTGGGCGAACCCCAGGGTTTGAAAAAGTTACTTGACGAGATTGCTAAAGTTTTACAAACAGACTTGGAAATATCCGCCGAAGCATCAATTCCTGGTTTAGGGGAAATTAAGGCAGATAAAAAAGATGGAGTTTCCGTTGTAGCCTTGGGCATTGGTAAAATTACTGCCAAAGCTAAAGATAGTCCCCAACTCCGCAATAAGTTAAGGGAACATTTGAAACCAAGAACCACAGGGATTTTAGACGCTATTAATGGAGAATTACTAGAACCAGGAATTAAGAAGCTTAAGCAACGGGGCAAAAAAGGACTGGTAGTAATTATTGATAATTTAGATCGGTTGGAGAATTCTCAGACATCTTTGACACACAATCAAGCAGAATATGTGTTTGTGGAACGAGGAGAACAGTTACGTCAACTCAAGTGTCATGTGGTTTACACTATGCCCCTATCCTTGAGATTTTCCAATGATTTCACCAGATTGACCCAGCGATTTATGAGTAATCCCAAAGTACTACCAATGGTTCCTGTCCAACAACGGGATGGTAGCATACACCAACAAGGAATGTATCTACTCAAACAGATGGTCATGGTACGAGCCTACCCATATTTACTCCCAGAAGAACGTTTGGAGTTAAGTACAAAGGCTTTTGACAGTCCAGAAACTTTAGAGCGGTTATGTTTGATTAGTGGGGGTCATGTCCGCGAGTTACTAATGTTACTTTACGACTGGATTAAAAAGCAACGAAGCTTACCACTTTCCAGAAATATATTGGAAAATGTGATTAAATCTCGCTGCAATCAAATGACGTTAGCCATTACAGATGATGAGTGGGAATTGCTACGTCAAGTTGCTAAAAACAAACAAGTGCGGGGAGATGATGGCTACCGTAACTTAGTTCACAGTCGCTTTGTTTATGAGTATAGCGATGTCAACGGGTGTTGGTTTGATGTTAACCCCCTCTTGGCTGAAGCTCCTGAGTTTACGACATTTTAAGGATGAAGTATGAAGGATGAAGTATGAAGTATATAGCGATTTGCATTTGAATCCGGTACACCTAAACCTCACCCTGTCCTATGGGACATCCCTCTGCTTACTTAGACACCCAGTGGCTACTTGCAGGGTAGGAGAGGGAAAGAGGGTGAGGTAAATCACCCATATCTTACACCTTCTCAACAAGCGTAAGGTGGGCACTGCCCACCCTACCTCTGCGACTTTGCGTGAGACAACTCCTAACTCTTCTAGGGCGCAAGCATTGCGCCCCTACTAACTCCTAACTCCTAACTGCTTATGAATCGGCGACAACTAATTGAAGATATTCCAGCTTATAACGAAAATTCGTGGCAGGAATTATGCTGGGCGATTGAACAAAGTTCTAGTACAGCTAATTCTACAGGAGAATTTTCCCTGATTTTGGCACATTGCAATTCTGCCAATTTGCGACGGCGATTGACGGAAAAATTGCAATCATCTTGTCCTGTGGAAATTAGGGAGATATTACTAGATCAATATGTCACTAAGCTGTACAGATATATTCGAGCGGAACTGGGTAATGAGCATCCCCAAGGGTTGGTGATTTCTGGGTTGGAATCATTGCAAGAAATTGATTCTGTGTTGAAACGTGCGAACCAAGTACGGGAAGAATTCCGCAAACATTTTCCTTTTCCCGTTGTGTTATGGATGACAGATGCAGTGTTGCAAAAGCTAATTAAATTAGCTCATGATTTATACAGTTGGGCAACAATTGTTGAGTTTGCCATAGATACTGATGATTTAATTCACGTTATCCAACAAACTGCCGATAGAGTATTCACTAAGGTATTAGATGTTGGTGCAGGAAGATTTTTACATAACACCACCTTAAATTTGGGAATTGGTTCCCCACAGCGTATTGAGTTGGAGTCAGCAAGGTTAGAGCTGCAATATCGCGGTGTGACATTACAACCAGA
>JAAUYD010019863.1_pt1 | contig 10553 bp, 10 predicted proteins | sample 7278101 | NCBI WGS metagenome assembly JAAUYD01 (sample SAMN14350128, study PRJNA611818) | marine sediment metagenome | isolation source: surface marine sediment (0.6m) | place: French Polynesia: Moorea | collected 2018-08
CAGATGGTTTCGTAAAAAGCGCCGAGATCAAGGCTTGCGGGCCGCGAAAGCGAGCATTAGCGAGCGAATAGAAATAAGTTTACAATCCTTTCGGCGAACATTCATGTTCCATCCCGAGGAATGAGGAGTACTTATGGGTACTTCGCAGTGACGAGGGATGAAGCGTAACGCAGATATCGGACTTTTTACGGAACCATCAAGGTTTGATAACACGTGAGCGGAACCATGCCAGCTGCGATGATTGCCAACCGGACCGAGACGGTCCCAGGGCTGCGCACCAACGGGTGCCGTCGGTCGCCATGGCGGAACACGATCCTGGCAGCGGCCGCCTGTTTGATCGTCGCCGGCATCCTCTGGGCCGATAAGATTGCTACAGCAGGACCAGCCTTTCAGCCGGGCGAACGACTCAGGTTCATTCTCAAATGGACCATCATTCCCGCCGGCGAAGCGGTACTGGAAGTGCTGCCTTTAGAGCACATGGCCGGCCGGGATGCCTATCACTTTGTGCTGACTGCCCGTTCAAACGCTTTCGTGGATGCCTTTTACATGGTCCGCGACCGGGTCGATGCATGGTCTGACACGGTGATGCATCAGTCGCTGCTCTACCGAAAGAAGCAGCACGAAGGCAAAACCCAGCGGGATATTATCGTTTCCTTCGATTGGGAAGACAGCACCGCCCAATATGTCAACAAGGGCAGCGCGCGTGAGCCAATCGCCATCAGCGCGGGCACCTTCGACCCGCTGGCTATCTTCTACTGGTCCCGATCCGAGCATCTGGCTGTGGGCGGTCAATTGAGACGCTCGGTCACCGATGGCAAAAAACATGTCTTGGGCATCGCCAATGTGGTTCGCCGGGAGACGGTACGGGTGCCCGCTGGCAAGTTCGACACGTTTCTCATCGAACCGGACCTTCGTCACGTGGGCGGGGTTTTTGAGAAGAGCCCCGATGCCCGGCTACAGCTCTGGGTGACCGCCGACCATCGGCGCCTGCCGGTGAAATTGAAAAGCAAGGTGGTCGTGGGCAGCTTCACCGGAGAACTGGTCGACATGTCAGGCACTGAACCGCAGCCCGCGGTAACCCTTTCGGGAGAAGGAGATGGGCACTAACGACCACCAGTGATTGTGGCGGCAGACCGCCGATCGCTGCATCGAAACGCCTGAACTTGCAGACGCCCTGCGCCAAGAGCGGACACTGCACTGACTGCCGCGTGCCCCAGTGCATCTGTCAAATTAGCACCATCTCGCACCGTAAGCCTATGCTGACCGACATCACTCTCTTTCTGATCGGTCAATTCCTGGGGTTTTAATGCCCCTTACCCAATATTTAGGAGACATCCATGATCGCCAACCGAACCAAATCCATAGCCGCCATTATTCTCTGCATGGCGGCGATGCTTTTGTCCGCGGCACCTGCCCTGGCCGCAGACGCCCCGGCCGGACAGATCGCCACAGTCAACGACAGCGTCCTGACACGTCAGGACCTGGACCGTGAAATGAAATTGATATCCTTCAAGTTGGCCCGTCAGGGACGGCCGATGGATGACGCCCAATTGAAACGCTACGAATCGAACATCCGCGAAACCCTGATCAACCGGACCTTGCTGTTGCAGCAGTCCAAGTCCATGGGAATCGAAGTCAAGGATAGCCTGGTGACCAAGGCCCTGGAGGAATTCAAGGCCGCCTTCAAGGATGAGAAAGCCTATCAGCAAGAGTTGGGGGAGATGGGATTCACCGAAGCGTCTTTAACAACGCAGATCCAGGATGGACTGACCATCAAAAGCCTGATCGACAAAGAAGTCGTCCAGAAGCTGTCCCTGTCCGATCAGCAGGTTCGGGCCTACTATGATGACAATCCCAACCTGTTCCGAAAACCGGAGCAGGTCAAGGCGTCGCATATTCTGGTACAGGTGCCGCAGAATGCAGACGAGGCCAAAAGAGCCGAGGCCCTGTCCACTATCCAAGCGCTCAAGACCCGTATCGACAACGGTGAGAATTTTGCCACACTGGCCATGGAACATTCCGACTGTCCCAGCAAGGCCAAGGGGGGCGACCTGGGATTTTTTGGCCGGGAGCAGATGGTCAAGCCATTTTCAGATGCCGCCTTTGCGCTGCAACCGGGCCAGATCAGCGACGTGGTGCAGACCCGTTTCGGCTATCATCTGATCCGGGTGACCGAACGACAGGCGGAGCAGACCATGGCCTTCAACGACGTCAAGGAGGCGATCGCCACCCGCCTGCGCCAGGAGCAGGAAGGCAAAAAGATCGATGCCTATCTTGAAAACCTGAAGAAACATGCGGATATTAAACGATTTCCGCTTTAGCTTTTCGCTTGACAATGAGTATTTCATTGGCTAATGAAATTTTTGGATGATAATTTGGCCACAGCAAATCCTGATCTGACGTCTTCTGAGCGGCAATCTTCCTTGTGCCGGAGTATCGTCTGCAAAGGCAAAGGGATAATTTGGAGGGGACTATCGAGGAGAGGAGGTCAGTGTTTTGGCGAACGGTACAGTTAAGTGGTTCAATGACAAAAAGGGGTATGGCTTCATCAACGAAGAAGAAGGACGGGACATCTTTGTCCACTTTTCCGCCATCGACATGCCGGGTTTCAAGACCTTGTCCGAAGGTGATATGGTCATGTTCGATGTGGAAGAGAGCGACCGTGGTCCGGAAGCCAAGAATGTGAGAAAATCTACCTGACAGGCTTAGCATCGAATTCCAACCGGGGCATCCCGCCGGCAGTGGCGGGATGCCCCGGTTTTTTTGTGCCCTACCTTTTCCGATCCGTCTAATTAATTAAAGGAGATAACCAATGCAGCATGCGGTAAGCAAAGCGGACTGGGTCGCCCTCTTCCGGGAGATCGGCTTGACGGACGACCAAATGAGTCAATGGCACAAGCTATTCGAAAACCGCCACCCGAACGGTCACGAGGCCTTTCTGGCCTGGTTGGGCCTTCCCGTGGACGAGATCGCTGATATCCGCAACCGCTATCGATTGTTGTCAACGGGCGGTGGCCGCGGTTGTGCAGTCACCGCTGTCGATGCATTCAGGCGGACAGCTGGTCTGATGGTGGCCTTGCTTGCGGCAAACCAGCCTTTCTTTCCTACTCCCCAATGATCTTGACCAGCACCCGCTTTTTTCGACGCCCGTCGAACTCGCCGTAAAAGATCCGCTCCCAGGTGCCGACGTCCAGCCGGCCGCCGGTGATGGCCACGACGACCTCGCGGCCCATGATCTGGCGCTTCATGTGGGCGTCTGCATTGTCTTCACCCACATTATGCCGGTATTGGTCCACCGGTGCATGGGGAGCCAATTTCTCAAGCCAGACGTCATAATCGTGGTGCAGGCCCGACTCGTCGTCGTTGATAAACACCGATGCAGTAATGTGCATGGCGTTGCAGAGCACAAGGCCTTCTTTAACGCCGCTTTCATCGATGCATTGTTGGACATCGCCGGTAATGTTGATGAAAGCCCGGCGAGTGGGCACTTCAAACCAAAGTTCTTTTCGGTAGCTTTTCATAGGTTTCACCCTAATTTGGTTTTTGACAAGCAAATCTCTAATTTTTCGATGAATATGGAGTTATGCAGTCCACTTTGGGATTATTACTGAGACGTTAACATATAATCGTGAAGGATTAGAACATGAGATCAGGCATATGTCAAAAGCCATGAAAATGGCGATCTTAACTCCAATGATTGGATTTTAACACATAGGATTCATCGAGCGTAGGATAAAGAACAGGATAGTAAAAAACTTTCAGGATGACGCAATCGAAAGAAATTGATATTCTGGTTTGCGATGTTGTTGTGCGGTAAAATATGTCCTATGGGGTGATTAATGATCTGAGCAGTATATGATGCCGACTCAATTCAATTAGGCCTCGGCGTTCAAAATCCTTTAGCAGCCTACTTATGACTTCTCGTGACGATCCTAGCGCATTGGCAATCGTTTGATGGGTGATGTTCAGCTCGTCGTTCTCCGCCTTTTCGATCAAAAAATCCACCAGGCGTTGGTCCATCTTGCCGAAGGTGACATCCTCCACCAGCTCGATAATTTCGGAAAATCGTTGGCTGAAAAAAGAGAAGATAAATAACTGCATCTTTTCTGAGCGGGTCATGAGCTTGTGAAACATCTCTCGCGAGAGGTATAGCATGGCGCCATCCTCAATGGCAACGGCATTCGCCATGTAGTTAGAATTGGAAATTATGCAGGAAGCATTAAGCACGCATGTTTCACCCGGCAGGATATGGTAAAGGGTGATCTCCCGACCGTTCTGGCTCACCATGAAAACACGGATCTCGCCGGAAAGAAGCAAGGTGATGCCAGGGCAATCGTCGCCCTGTATGTAAAACTGGTCGCCTGCTTTAAATGTTTTGTGACTGCTGTGTTTGATAATGGTGTCGACCAGATGGTGCGATTCTCCGCCCAGAACTGGAAACAGCTTGATGAAGGTTTTTACGATGCTCATGGAATCTACCCTTCGTTTTGGCCGTGTCATGTACAGGGCATTTCAGATCCTATCCAGATAAACCGGCAAGCAGGTATGCCGCCATTTCTGAAATATAAGCAATAATCCTTACCGCAACAATGCCATTTTAGAATTTTAAGAAATATATACCGGCCATGAAAACGAAATGTCGAGGCACGCTCGACAGTGGAAGGCCTGGAAAGTTGCCCGTGTCTTGCTTTGTTAGTCGAATTGGCGTTTGTGACAATGTCACTGACATCCATATCCGTATATCGATAATGTGAACCCTCAATGAATCGAAAAGGCCTGATTGGATAGCGTTACCGCCAAATAAAGGAGGATTAAAGAATGGCTAAAAAACTGCTTATCGTCAGTGTTATCGCTATTTTTATTACCATCAATATCGGCCCGCTTCACGCAAAGAACCGGGTTGATGCGGATCCGGACACCTATGAAGGCTGGTATGATGATCGGGATATCGAAGATGCTCCCGCGCAAGTGCAGTACGGATACGAATTGATCGTACACACACCGGTAACATTGGGGCCTGAGGGATATGTCAAAGGTGCCGACGGCAATCCCATTGTATACAGTACCCTATCATGCTCCAGTTGCCATTTCGACGGGGGCCGTGTCGTCGAAGGGATACCTTTCTTCCAAGTACGGGATAAATACGCACCTCCTGGAAAATTTTGGCGACCCAAAAACCGGGTGCGCCAGATTGAGGAACGCATAAACTGGTGCCTGGTTAACTGCGCAAACGGACAGATGCTTGAGGAAGATTCACCGGAAATGCAAGCCATGGTGGCCTATATGAACTGGCTCGCCGATGGCATTACCGATCCAAGCATGAAAGGACCGGAGAACTGGCAGAATATACCGGGACACACGTGGCCGTCTCTACCCGAAGATTTTCTCGAGATGAGTGCAGATCCCGAATTGGGCGAAGAAATTTATTATAACCGCTGTGACCGCTGCCATGGCGAACAGGGGGCCGGTCGAGGTGAGTATCGCAGAGGTGAGGAAAAGGCACGTGTCCCAGCATTGTGGAGTTCACGATCTTACACAAAAGGTGCGTTTGGCATGCATGCCGTGCCCAATGTGACCCGTATGATTGCCCGTTGGATGCCATTAGGTGATGCAGACCTGACCCTACAGGAAGCCATGGATGTGGCAGGTTTCATCAACACCAAAACGCGCCCGATGGGACCGGCGACCCAGACCTTTTTTGACGGAGCCGATCCAGCTACCGGTATGCCCAACTACCTTCTTAAGCCGGCCTATTGGGCCATCGGTGCGCCCATTCCCGATGATCCGTTTCCATACGAACAGCGACTGTTAGGGCCGTGGGTAAATATCGATGAGTGGCAGGCCACACAGCGCCAAGCGTGGCTGGATAATGCTCAGCCGTAAACGATTGTTGCTCAGCTCTAATAGATGGCGACTTGCCTTTCTACAATGGCATAAGAGCCCTATGAGCATCTGAAACAAACCCACTTCAAGTGGGTAGACAGTGCGATACAGAGCAAGAATAATTGCAGAGAAGCCACATGGACCCACAGCATTGCGGTTGGCAGCATATCCTTCATTGAGAAGATTAAAGAGGCGCTTGGTTTCAGGGCAAGAGGACGAAAGATCCGTCGCGCCAGCGATGCATTTGAACTTCGGGAATCCTTGAAACCATATGGCATGACGACTGCTAAAGAACCAGGAAACACCTTTTTAAGGGATCAGCAACCAACTTTGCCTTAATCAGCCGGTTTTGGCCCCAAAAAAAGCCGATTAAGGCCGACATGATAGGATCCTTTTTACTCTTTTCAATAACTTTCAGTATGATACTGCGGCCCGACCCGTATCCACACTATTGATGAAGGCCCGCCGGGTGGGGACCTCGAACCAGAGTTCTTTACGATAACTTTTCATTGGCAACTCCTCATGTTCGCAGTGGTAAAGAGACGAACGGTAATGATGGTTGGGGAATGGCCAAACCGTCCAACCGTTAAATGATGGATACCTGAAACGGATATTGTTGAGGGTAACCAGAGGATAGATGAATGTCAAAGCACCAAGTAAGAAAGGCCGACCAATGAATGATTGGACGGCCTTGAAGTGATCACTTGAATTCAATTTTCAGATCATCGTATCCATCAATCCTCATCGTCGTCATCGTCATCATCGTCATCATCGTCGTCATCGTCGTCATCACCATCATCGTCATCACCAGGAGGATCGATTACACGGATTATGTCGCTGCCCTCAAACGGAATTCCGTCGTAAAAGTGACCATGCACGGTCATGGGGACTTCATTGCTAGGCGATACACCAACCAGATCTGCGGTTTTGAACTTAGCGACAAGTTTTTTCTTTTTCAGTTTGACTTTATACGCCGGAGCACCTTCACAAATTAGCGAATCCGGATCAATATCGGATAAGCTATAGTTGCTGTTTGCCGGCAGGGTAATAAACAGGGTCAATTTACCGTGGCGTTTCAGATTAAGCGTTTCTGGTTTGATCTCAACATGAACGGCAGCAATCGCATCCGAAACATATACACTGATGGTGGTTTCGCTGAACAAATTTGGAATCCCACCGCATCCTGAAGCCCAGGTTCCGTCATCGGTCACCCTTAGTGTGATGGTATGCGTTGAGTCTGGCAGCCAGGTATCGGGAATGTAGAAAACTTGGGTTTCTCCCACGAAATCGAAGATTCCATCGCCATTGAAATCCCACTCCCATAGTGTGATGGAATCGCCTTGGGGTTCATCTGGATCATAGGATTGGGAGGCATCCAGAACAATGCTACCATTGGGCGCAGCCACATAGTTTGGGAATGAATCCGTGGGATCACCATCGGCAACCGGTGGGTGGTTGTTCAGATTGATGCGGATTACCACGGTTTCATCATCGACATCCGTATTGCCCAGATCATCTTCCACTTCCAGAACAGCCAGGTGCTCGACTTCATCACCGCAAACGATCTGATCGTCATAAATAAAAGTTGGCCGTGCGCTGCTATCATTGGTTTCAAAATCCCAAATACCATCTTCATCAAAATCCCAGCGGAAAGCAGTCAGGGTTCTTATTGGATCCCTGTGGTATGAATTTGAGTGATCGAAGGTGATCACCGTTCCAGGGCTGGCTTCCGTTGGGGCCGCCTGGGCCACCGCCACCGGCGGAGACACATATACTTCAGGCGTGAGAATCAAAACACCGGTTGCCGTAGACATCTCCCTTCCATACCAGACGTCACCTGTCCAGGAACCATCGCTGTGTTGTTCTGCAATCAGAAATTCGGCGTATTCAGAATACCAGTCGTGGCTCCCCAACATTTCTACATTCGGTTCAAAGCCGCGCATTCCCTTCATAACGGCATATTTGGCATAATAATTTCCCCAGTGATCCCAACTCCAGTTGGTATCGATAAACCCGATCGCAGCGTTAACCCTCGAATCATTGGCGGTCGCGCCAATCCAAGCCAAGGATGCAATGCCGGCACCTGTTCGTGCCACGTTTCCACCCGGAGATGTATAGCCGAATCCTCCGTCAGCATCCTGGTCAGCAGTCAAGTATATTTCCAGTTCTTCTTTGACATAATCCGGCACGACAATATTAAAATTAGATTCTGCGGCTTCGAGCCCAATGACCGGCCATTGTGTAACCGACATGTCCGATTGACTGTAATTGGCTGCGTAGCGCCAGCCACCCCGCCAATCCCCTACATCGGGTTCATTCTGAGCGAACGCTAAAAAGTCGGCCATATCCTGGGCGATGTCGCCATAGGTGCGCCCATACAGCCCGAAGCCACCCACTTGATTGATCAACGAGGCGTCACCGGTGCTGGCCAGGGCCATCAGGACGATGCCGGTTTCATACAGCTGCGATTGGAAGATGCTGTGGATGCCGTAGCCGTTGACCAGGGTATCCGGGTCGCGGCCGTCTTCGACATGGATTGGGTAAGGGTGGCTTCTCGACAGGATGCGATTCAGTCCTCGTCGCACGTCCTCCACATAGGGGTTGTTGTCATAATCGCCACCGGGCTTATGCCCCTGGTTTTCCCAGGCCTGGACAGCTGCTCCGGTGGCACCTAATGCTTGATCGGTCAGTTCGCCGTATGGCAAGGGGCCGCTGTCCCAGCGCAGCATGTTCTGATGCATCCACCACAACGCCTCGTCGATGGCCACATTCACCCTCACGCTTTGGGTGGCGGTGGCATGGACCCTCACCGGATATTCTGCCGTTACAACCGCGCCACCGCTGGTCACGCGGATTCGGGAGATGAAAATCCTATTAAACTGCTGATCGGGATAGGTGTGCTTGGCTGACAGATCGTAGCGATTTTGGGTTGAGTTGGAAAAATCATAGGTCCCATCGCCGTCGAAATCCCACTCATAGACGTACGTGCCGTCACCACCCCTGGCGATGGCTTTGAATGTGATTTCCCTGCCATTATAGGTGTCGTGGGGAATCAGCGGTGATTCAGCCACCCACGGTACCGTGAGCACTTCCAAATCGCCGGAAGTCAGGCCCGGCAGATCTCCCGTGACAAACTGCAGTCGCTCCCCGTTGGAACGGTTGGCCAATGTGTCGTATGAAAAACTGTCGTGGATTTCGACCTGGACTTCATAGGTGGTCAGTGGATCCAGTTCACCTGGAGAAACCGTGTAGGCTGTTCCCCCCAATCGGCGCGTATTCACTACCCGATTGTCATTCGTGTCATAAATCCGCAGCCGGTAAAAAAGAACTCGTCCGGGAACTTCCGGCCATTTGAATGTTGGCGTGACACCATCGCCGCCGATAATCTCAATTTCGGAAGCCCCTATAATGGGAAGCACTTCGACGAAATCCTGGCTGTCTGTTGACGACTGGGAAGTGCCGTTGGCCAGCTCAACGGTGAAGACATAGTCACCCAATGCCGGGGGACCATCCAATTCCTTGAAGAAGCCCCCTCCATACCAATCCGTACTCTGGAACTCATAAACAAATCCACCCGGTCCGTTGACATAAGCCCGGGCCACTTCACTTTGGTCGACATTGACGCCTAAATCGAGCCACGTTTGTTGTCCTGCGCTTGTATTCACATGATAAACTTGGGCAAACGGTATTAGAATCGTATCCAGATAGATGGTTTCTCCATTGGACCTGTTGTTGAGTGTCGCATAGCTGTTGCTGTCATGCACCTCTACGTGTGCTCGAATATCGATTCCAGGCGGCAGGACTCCGTCAGGAACTGAAACTGAAGTATCCTTTGTTCTGTCCGTGCGATACAGTGCATTCCAGTTTTCGTCAAAAACTTGCAGCCGGTAGTAATTTCCCGGGGAAACATCAGGCCAAGAAAATGTTGGCGTACCCGTATGATTGCCGACAACAGCAACATCCGAGGCTCGAATGACCGGCAAGGTAACCAGCGGGCCCTGCACATCGTCGGCGGTATCCAGCGTGCCGTCCTTGAAGTTAACCGTGAACGTGTAAGTTCCTAATTTCGGCGGTCCTGGAAGTGATTTCCAATAATAGTTTTCAGTTAGATCTTCATTGAACTCTTCAGCAGAATAGCAATGGATCGTGACGCCGTCGGGATCTTTTACGCAAGCCGAATCAACCGAATCAGACAGGACATCGATCCCCAATCCAAGATTAGTAAAAACGCTATTTTCATTTACCATATGGGTGACGCCGGCAAAGGTGATTTGCTGGCTCCAACCGTTATGAGCTGTGGCGAACAAGGCTGCCAGCACAATCAGCGAATATATTCTAATTCTGGTATGCATTTTCATAACTCCCCCCGACTTGCTTTTAGAGAAACAGTTCACCTCCTACTCCATAGGAAAAAGACCGTATACCCACAACGCGAGGCCTCCTGTGTGCGGAATAGCCACCCAGGAAGCATCTGTAAGGAATTTTAAGGATTTCCTTTTGCACCGGTCACCCTGTTTAGGAAGACTTTCCAATGTCGGAAAAGGAAGGAAAAATTCTTGTAACCGCAAAGAATGGAATATCTACGGGGAACAGAACAGCTGAAGAATCATCATGCAAAGGGAAAGGCCACTCGTTTCAGCATTGTTGCAAAGCGCGCATACTCAAGAAAG
>JAAUYD010078313.1_pt1 | contig 10551 bp, 8 predicted proteins | sample 7278101 | NCBI WGS metagenome assembly JAAUYD01 (sample SAMN14350128, study PRJNA611818) | marine sediment metagenome | isolation source: surface marine sediment (0.6m) | place: French Polynesia: Moorea | collected 2018-08
ATCTCGCAAAGTAGTATCAAAGATAATTACTCGGTCTGACTGTGTTTTAATGTTCATAATTTTTAGATTGTTCCAAACAAAAAGTTAAAATTCAAAACCCATTCGTGGCGCAGCTGCGCGTCTTCCAAACTTAAAATAAAGCATTATCCCTAAATGACAGCATGAATTTCCAGGTAGAGATGTAGCAATACTAAGTCTCTACAACAGTGCTTACTGAAATAATATAAATCCAATTACTGTATATTGTATACAATATACTAAAAATAGTATACAAAAATTGGGATATAAAAATCGAAAATGAATTTAAGCGAACTCGCAGCAAATGTGTTGCAACAACAACGTAGTACTCCCGATTTAATTGCTGATGCTTTACGAGAAGCAATCATTCAAGGCATATTTAAAGAAGAACAATCTCTCAGACAAGATGAGATCGCAAAACAATTTGGAGTTAGCCGCATTCCGGTTAGAGAAGCACTACGTCAATTAGAAGCAGAAGGTTTAGTAAAGTTTTATAACAACCGAGGTGCTGTAGTGCCTGGTTTATCCCCCAGGGAAGCTCAGGAAATCTGCGAAATCCGAATTGCGTTGGAAAGTATGGCGATTAAGCTTGCAATACCGAACTTACAAGAAGTAGATTTAGAAAAAGCTCAGTCGATTCTAAATGCAACGGTAACAGAAACTGATATTGCACTGTTGGGGAAATTGAACTGGGAATTTCACTCGACTTTATATGCTCCCGCGCAACGAATGCGGTTGCTAAATATGATTAACAATTTACATCTGAGTATCGAACGTTATGTGCGCTTGCAAATGGTAAAGATGAATTACTTGGAGCGTTCTCACAAAGAACACCATCTGCTTTTAGATGCTTGTCGAAATCGAGATACTTCAACTGCTGTTAGATTACTGAAGCGACATATAAATACAGCAGCGAAAGAATTGGTAGCTTATTTAGAGCAAAAATATAAAACATACAATATATAAAATGCACAATATATAAAATACAAAATATATAAAACATACAATAGATTTGTATGAATTTTATGTGTATGATTTTTTTAATGTGTATGATTTTTAGTGTTATTTTTCGGTAATACCACTTGCTGAATAAATATTCTTATTACCTTTCTGAGAAATTAATTTATTATCTTTAGATAAGCGATCAATTTCTTTTTCTTCTACATATTCTTGTTTTTCTAGATAAATTGGGATCTCGATTGCAAATTCTGTTCCTTGACCTATTTCTGAATTACAGATAATGGTTCCTTTGTGTTTTTCAACAATAATTTGGTGACTAATTGATAAACCAAGTCCCGTTCCTTGTCCGACTGGTTTAGTAGTAAAAAATGGATCGAAAATTCGAGATTTTACAGTATTAGGTATTCCCGAACCATTATCTGCGATGCGAATCAAAACGAAATTATTTTTGGATATATCTGTGGTGATTTTGATTTGACGACAATAATTTTCATCGTCTAGAATAGAATATTGATTTCTGCGGTCATACAGAGCATCAACCGCATTACTGATAATATTCATAAATACTTGATTCAATTGTCCGGGGTAACACTCTACAAAAGGAATTTTCCCATAATTCTTGATGATTTCAGTTATGCCATATTGAGAATTTTCCTTTAATTTGTTTGTCAAAATTAGTAGAGTACTATCAATCCCTTCGTGAATATCTACACATTTTCTTTCTGACTCATCTAAGCGGGAAAAATTGCGTAAAGATAAAACAATATTATGAATACGTCCAGCACCATTTTTCAATGAATTAATCATTTGCGGTATATCTGAAATTAAAAAATCTAAATCAATTTTTTCAATCGAGTACTTTATTAATGGGCTTGTTTCTCCACAACATTTTCGATACAATTGGATAAGCTCTATCAAATCTTCCATGCACTCTTCAATATAATTTAAGTTACCAGAAATAAAGGTAATTGGATTATTTATTTCATGAGCAACCCCAGCCACTAATAAACCCAAACTAGACATTTTTTCTGCATGTATTAATTGAGTTTGAGTCTGTTGTAAATTTCGTAGAGCTTTCTCTAATTTACTTCTTTGTCTTAATGCTACTCGAGTTAAATTTTCTTTCATTTTGAGTGTTTCTTTTAATTCTGCAGTTAAACTTTCCGCATCATCTAAAGCAGTATTTTTGGCTTGCAATAGAAACAAGAAATCACTAATTGGATAATGAATGGCAAAATCTTTCATTTCTATACTTAAAGGAGAAAGACTAGCTACATCAGTAATCCATGGGGAACCCAAAAAGAAAATAACATCTTGTTTTTCTTGATACATAACTTGACCTTTCAATTGCATATTTTTATGAAGGAACTGCAAAATGAATGGAGAACAAGTATTTTGTTTAACTATATCAAAATCAAAAATAATACATGGGCTATTGATTTGAAAGTGTTGCTCAAATTTACTATTAATCAGTGGTTCAGGAGTAATGCGTTGTAGAACTTCACCAGCTTGTATAATCTCTTGATGACGATTTAGTATCATGTGAAAAGGAAAAGCCTTCGCAAATAACTCTGGCGAAAGACTTAATTGCTCATGATTCATAATTTTTGGTAGATTCCAAGTTGTTTAAAGTTGACATAAACACCTGAGAAATAAGCTTTTAAGCAACTAGATTTTTCATAATGCTAAGGCTTATATACAATGCTTGATGCATACAAATCTTTTTTTTTATATCAAATAAAAAATAATACTGTAAATGTTGAATTTACCGAAAAAAAAATTAAAAAAAATTAAACAACAAATAAATTGACTTTTTCTTTATAGGAAATCTAATCTCTTATAAATTCATATCTCTTATAAAGTCATATATATATCTAGAAATTCTAGATAATTTGGATAATAGAAGTAATATCGAGCTTCGATTTGCTAAAAAAGCTGTACCCTAATTATTTGTAACATATACATCATAGATAATGTTATACCTAGAAGCGAGCGTGGCTAATACATTAAAGATTACTCTTTACACCGTAAGCCCTAATGTACCATACTAGCTTTACTTTTAACTCCTGAATTCTGACTCCTGACATCTTACTTCTACAATCTGTAATTTTTATTCAAGATAATTGCACGGAACATGTTTCAATAGTACAAAATCAATATAAATGTCACTGGATATTGATTTTCATCTTATGAGTATATTCTCCAATCAAAAACTTTGCTTAGGTATTGGTTTTGCTGCTTTTTTCGGGGTTGCTTTAACTGCTGGTCATTTAAATACTCATTTAAAAAAGATTTCTCGCGCTCAAACTAGAAATCAAACTCAAACTCAAACTCAAACTCAAACCCAAAATCAAGATCCAGTCACCACAACTAAACCATCGTTACAACTAGCTGCAAATTATCAAAATAGTTTTGTTGTTGAAACTACATCTCAAACAATTAATAATAAGCAGGAAAAATATCAAACACAACAAAAGTCAATATCAAAAACCTACCAAGTTATCGATGAGTTAAAAAAAAATAAATTCAAAATAAATGGCGATCGCGTTTTTAGAGCGGGAAAACTACCAGGAACTAAAGTTAATTTGAATCAAGCAGACTTATTAACAGTTCTGATAAATACCAGAAAATATTTCCAAGAACATGGAGATGCAGATCCAGATATTCAAAGAGTGGGAATATTGGGGACTCAAGGTGTAACTGTACCGGATGTTCTCAAAACTTTGGATTTCATGATTGCAATATTACGTGAAGATATCGCCAATGGTAGACCAACCCGCCTGCAAAATCCCACTTTTATTAACAATAATTTTAGAGTCATTAAATGGTCAGCATATAACCCCAAAAAACTCCGGAGAAAAAATTTACGAATCACAAAATATGCTGTTTTTTCTCATTCCGGTTCTCGCCAAAAAACTTCTACTTTTAATATACCAATTTACAGTCTCAAAGATGAGTTAGCGACAGATCTATTCTATAAAAAATATACTAAACAAGATGTTTTATCGGGAATTTATGAATCGGGTGGAAAAGAATATGGTAAAGTAGAACCCCTTGCTTATCTTACTCGAGAGGGTTTAGAAGAAGCATTAATGCAGGGTACAATCCTGATTAATTTTACTGATGGTTCCCAAGCATTTTTTAATGTGGATAGAAATAATGGGATTCCTTATGTCAAAGGATTAAGAAGAAGAGCACAAAAACGTTATTGGTACTTTAGACAAGTTGATGCAATTAAAGGCTACGGTTATAAGATAGATGCGAAAATCTCGGTAAAACCAGGAGTAACTTTTGCTGGAGATGTATTGAATGTTGGTTTGGGTAAAATTATTGTCTTAGAATATACTAAAGGTGGAACCAAGCAACTGAAAATGGGAGTTTTAGCAGATACGGGTGGTGCATTTTTACCCAATCTCTATCAACTGGATTTTCTTGCCGGTATTTTTCCTAACAGACAAAAATTTAACCAAAATAATCGCAGACTACCGGAATATGCAAATGCATATATCTTAATCAAAAAATAGCTTAATTAAAAAGTAGGGAACAGGGAACAGACTCAAATAATTGATGTATAGCAGTTTTGGAATTGTTCTTCCTCTTCTTCTTTCTCCCTGTTCCCTGCTCGGTGCTCCCTGCTCTCTTCTCCCTTCTCCTCTACCCATTTAATGAGAAGTAATTAAGGAAAATGATATGACAAGACTTAAGCATCAGATGACGGAGCTTTTTCTCCATACTCCATGTCATTTTGCTCCGCATAACGATGCATAAAACGCATAAAACGTTCCCAATGATCTTCTTGCTCAATTTCAACCTTGCATTCTACCTTTTTTAATTCGTCTCCTTCATCCCCACCAAAAATAAATCGAGTAGAAGAGGGTGTAACGCTAATTTCACCTTCCTCATCACTTAAGAGCATAGAATTTAAAGACTGCTTGGTAAAGCTATTTGCACCTTCTATAGCTTTCAATTTATTAAAAGTCATCACAATAACCCGATTTCCAGAACGGATATTTTTGCGCAAACTAACATTATCCAGTTCTTCTGTGACGCCAGCAAAAAACTGAATTGAAGGAGTATTTGATGCCATGATTTATACGAATAATATTATCTCTGATATGGATAATAATACTGCTGATTTGTTGACTGTTGATAGTGATTTGTAGGTAAAGTTCTTCTCGCCCCATTTTGAACGGGACTAATTACTGGTGAATGATAAGTATTCATGGGCACAGCAGTGGGGTTATTGGGATATGTGGGAGCATTTATCCCTCCCTGTCTCATGGGGTTAACTGGCAAAGTATTTCCATTCGGTTGATTCGAGACATTAGTAGGTTTACTTAACTCTTGAAAAGCCTCACGAGAAACCGATTTAATAAATTTTTCGGCGCTGGGGTCATCTTTGATTTTTCGCTCGACCATCACGGCGATGGTGTAACGCTTACCTGTTGACAAATCAACTAGACCTGCATCACCTAACATTTTGCCGATGTAGCCCGTCTTATTAGCGATTGTTGCTCCTTCTCCCAGACCTGTTGGCAATAAATGTCTTCTGGTATTTTGTCGCATAATTGCCAAAATGCGATCGCGTGATGGCATACTCACTAAACCACCCCGACTAACCATCGCCATCAAACTTCCTAAATCTTTGGGTGATGTGGTATTTGTCCCTTCAATATCTGGAAGTGGGTTGCGAAGTAAGGTGTCACTCAAACCCCAACTCCGAAAACGTTGATTTAGCGCCTGCATACCCCCCATACGCTTTATCAACATGTTAGTAGCTGTATTATCGCTGATCGTCATCATCTTATCAGCAACTTCCAATGCTTTATATGTTTTTCCTACTGGTTGATTGCGCATATCTCCAGAACCACCAGCGATATCATCTTTTTCCATGGTCAAAACTTCATTGAGGCGAATTTTGCCACTATCCACATCTTGGAAAAAGGCAACCAAAATTGGTATTTTAATTGTACTAGCCGCCGGGAAACTAGCTGTAGCATTGATATTTACATAACGTCCATCATCCAAATCAATCAAAAATACTCCCGGACGAATAGCGGGATTATTACTCGCCAATTTTTGCACGCTGGCTTTTAAAGGAGCGATTTCTTGGCTCAACGCAAAATTACCGGGATTTAGATTAGACGGAGATTGATTTTGTCTCAACTCATTTTCAGACGATGAAGAAGCAGAATTGATTCTTGTCGCTGGATCAAACGTAAATAGGGCTGTACCGACAATTGCGCCAATTCCAACTCCAACAATCAACAGTCGCAAGCCATACAAAATCGTTCTAGCCATCGGCTTTAATCGCGTCCGGCGAGACATGGTGATTTTTTTGGCTGATTGTGACTGTTTGCGTACCCGCTTCAACTTCACAGTTTTGGAGTTTACAGTTTTGGGGTTTGCTGTTTGGGGGTTAATTGTTAAGGGGTTCGCAGTCCGAGAATTTGCCGTGTGAACCCGAGAAGCTGGAATCTTTCTGGTGGGATTACCCTTCGGTTGGGTTACGGGTACCCTTGTTCTTACACGTTTAACAGGAACGCCTTTAGAGGCAGAATTTTTGGCTGCTAGAGGACGCGCCAATGCACCTCCCCTTGAGGTCGGTGGTTGCTTTCTACGAGATTTTGCTGAACTATTTGCCACTGTTTTTTCTGTACTAGGAAACTGACGGCGATTCATGTTTTGACGCCGTGGAAAAGCTGTGAACTTGTCTATTGACTCTGACACCGCTACTCCTCTTTAGTCACTCAATGCGAACTCTCGTGTGTTAACTTCCGAAAACTGAACCTACTTCCAAAGCACCCAATTTTTAAGTTTTAAATTTTAAGCTTTAAATTTTGAGCTTTAAACTTTGAGCTTAGTAACTGCCATCGTTCTAGCATTTCCGTGTTTAGTGTAAGTCATAAATCATTATTGTGTAGGATAATCCCGTACATATTAAACAATGATTTACAAGTTTTCACGTTCATTGGGTTTACCAGGAAGATCTAGCAATTCGCCATTGGATAGCGCCCACAGGGTTTGACGCAATACCCCCCTAAGCATGGCGACTTCTTTTGTACGTAGTTGGGCGCGATTATACATTTGACGGAACTTTTCCATTCGGCTAGCTACTGTATGGGGATATAAGTAACTAATAGTTAATAGTACAGATTCTAGCTGTTGGTAATAACCTTCGACAACGTCTAAAGGTGCTATGTCATACTCCGAATGATTAACAGATAATGTTTCCAGGGTATTTTCGGAGGTGCCTTTATAGGTATTTTGTGTTTTTGCATCTATCTGTAGTTGTATTTTTTTTGTTTTTTTACAATTATCTTCTACTTTATACCCTGAAGATTCATAAGATTTGGAAGATTCTACAAATATTTCTGACATTGTCGCCAATTCATAACAACAAATTCCTACACTTGTGGCCAAATTTAAGGAGGAGTATTCAGGATTAGTGGGAATGCGCATAAATCGCTGAGCGTAGTTTAATTCTTCATTACTTAGTCCCCGGTCTTCTGGGCCAAAAATTAATGCTGCTGGTTGTCCGATTTCTTCAAGTAACCAGGGTAAAGCAATACGGGGTGGTTCTAAAGGTGTTTCCCAATCTCGATCTCTCGCAGTTGTGGCGATCGCACGTTTGCATCCCTGTAATGCCTCAGGTAAAGTATTAACAACCTTGGCAGTCTGCAATACGTCTTTAGCGTGAACCGCCATTCTTAGTGCTTCATCCCCTAAGTAATCGCATTGAGGATTGACCAAAACCAATCCATCCAAGCAAAAATTCTTCATCACCCGCGCCACAGAACCAACATTTATCGGACCTGCTGGTTCTACCAAAATAATTTTTACTCCAGTTATCATCATCTAGAAATCTCCTTAGAAAAAGTAATCCTCAACAGATAACAGATAACAGATATTAGATGACAAATAATTGATAAATTTGATCTTGAAAATTTATATTAAAAATTGATATTGAAAATTATTTCTGAGTAAGTGATAGATTGTAATAGTGAGCGTTAAGTAACATCTTGTAGCAAAGAGTTTCTTCCTCATCGCACCACTCATTACCCAATAATAATGGTTTCAAATTGGAAGATTGGTTTAGTCCTAAGCGTTGGAGTGTGTGCGGCTTCCACCGGTGCTATTTTTTCCAGATTAGCATTAGATGCTGCCGGAACTTATGGAGTTGAAGTTAGTCTATTTCTAGCTGCTTCTCGGTTAATTTTAGCGACATCAATCTTGCTTCCATCTACCAGGAAATTTCCACAGTTTCATAGCAATACTACAGCTATTTACTGCGCTGGTGTTGCAGGATTCTTTCTTGCTTTACACTTTGCTACTTGGATTTCCTCACTTAGCTACACATCAATTACTGCTTCTACAACTCTAGTTTCAAGCAATCCCATTTGGGTAACGCTGTTTTCTTGGCTGTGGTTTAAAGAAAAACCTTCTTATTTTACTATCATTGGCATAGTAATAGCCGTTGTTGGTGCGATCGCCATCGGTTTGGGAAATACTCAAGCGCAAGTTGTTGCTAGTCAGCCATTATTGGGTAATGTTTTGGCTTTAATCGGAGCATGTGCTGCAAGTTTATATTTGCTCTGGGGACGTGAAGCCCAAAGACGAGGTTTGAGTATTGGAGAGTATATTACTGTTGCTTATAGCACAGCAGCATTAGTACTTTTACCTTTGCCTTTGATAGTAGGTTCGGGCTATGTGGGCTACCCTATTAATGTTTACATGTACAGTTTTTTGATGGCTATATTTCCTCAACTCATAGGACATACTAGCTTCAATTGGGCGATGCGATGGATGTCACCGACTTTGGTTGCACTTTTGATTTTGTTTGCACCAATATGTTCGATTTTATTGGGTTATCTAATTTATGGAGAAGTACCAGGAATATTGGAATTTGTTGGTGCAGGTGTGTTACTTATTGGTGTTGCTTTAGCCATAATTGGCTCGAAACGGGAAACTGAATAAGTTGACACTCCGCGATTCTGTAAGGGCGTGGCTTTAGACCCAAATTTTTTGGTAAATTCGGTTCAAATAAAATAAAAACCGATATAGTAGAGACGACCTGGTGGTTCGCCTTATTTTATATTAAAGAATAAGGGATAGGATTTTTTAGGTTTTAGAGGTAATTTACCGGATATCATATAAACTTTGGTACTAAGCGATTTTGTGGCATCCGTAGGAAATTACTTATTATGGCAACAATTAATGATAATTATTTGAAACTTAAAGCTGGCTACCTATTTCCTGAAATTGCCCGCCGGGTGAATACCTTTGCTGAGGGAAATCCAGAAGCTCAAATTATTAAACTGGGTATTGGTGATGTCACCGAACCTTTACCTGAAGCTTGTTGCAAAGCAATGGTTAAAGCTGTTGAAGAAATGGGCGATCGCGCCACATTTAAAGGTTATGGACCCGAACAAGGTTATCCTTGGTTGCGTGAAAAAATTGCCATACAAGACTTTCAATCGCGGGGTTGTGAAATTGATGCCTCAGAAATTTTTATTTCAGATGGTTCTAAATGTGATACTGGTAATATTCTCGACATTTTTGGTCATGACAATATAATTGCTGTTACCGATCCCGTTTACCCTGTTTATGTAGACACTAACGTCATGGCGGGAAATACGGGAGATGCCAAAAATAATGGTGAATATGAAGGTTTAGTATATTTACCCGTTACTGCCGAAAATAACTTTACTGCAGAGATCCCCTCAGAAAAAGTTGATTTAGTTTACTTGTGTTTTCCCAATAATCCTACAGGTGCTACCGCTACAAAAGAATACTTGAAAAAGTGGGTAGATTACGCCAAAGCTAACGGTACCATTATTTTCTTTGATTCTGCATACGAAGGATATATTACCGACTCTACTTTGCCTCACTCCATCTATGAAATTGAGGGAGCAAGGGATTGTGCAATTGAATTTCGTTCTTTCTCTAAAAGTGCTGGGTTTACGGGTACTCGTTGCGCCTTCACTGTTGTCCCAAAAACCTTGAAAGGAAAAGCATCTGACGGTTCGGATGTTGAAGTTTGGAAACTTTGGAATCGCCGTCAATCCACCAAGTTTAATGGTGTTTCTTATATTGTGCAACGGGGTGCGGAAGCTGCTTATTCGGAAGAAGGTAAGTCACAAATCAAACAGCTAATTAATTTTTATTTAGAAAACGCCAAAATCATTCGGGAGAAACTTACTACAGCAGGTTTACAAGTATATGGTGGTGTAAATGCACCTTATGTCTGGGTCAAAACTCCCAATAATTTATCGAGTTGGGATTTCTTCGATAAGTTGCTTCATAACACTAATGTAGTAGGAACTCCTGGTTCGGGTTTTGGAGCTGCGGGTGAAGGTTATTTCCGAATTTCTGCCTTTAATAATCGTGAAAATGTGGAAGAAGCAATGAAGCGTATTACTGAAAATCTCAAGCTTTAGATTAAAGTTTTAGATTTGTATTCTATTCCTTGCTGATTGCTAACAGGATTTGGCACAAAAAAACTGAAACCCTGATGACTACAGAGACGCGACATATTTTCCTGCGGGAATGTTTTACTAGCGCGTCTCTATA
>JAAUYD010149341.1_pt1 | contig 10551 bp, 7 predicted proteins | sample 7278101 | NCBI WGS metagenome assembly JAAUYD01 (sample SAMN14350128, study PRJNA611818) | marine sediment metagenome | isolation source: surface marine sediment (0.6m) | place: French Polynesia: Moorea | collected 2018-08
ATCGCCTGTTTGGGTGTGGGAGTGAGAAAAGTTAATCTGTCTGGGATTGGCAATTTGTCTGACACGTAGATCGACTTACCAAACATACTTGTTTGGTGTTGGATTGATGTTGAACTGGAAACGAACAGAAAATTAAGTGCCCGCTTAGAGCACTTATTTCAAATCTGTACTTAAATACTCACTTTTAAGCTTGACAACTTAACTGGATGTACCTATTTCTGTTTGAGCTTGAGAATGGAGCATTAAACCGTATTCCAACCCATCTACCACTGCTTGATAGGAAGCAGTCAAAATATTGCTTGAAACTCCGACAGTTGTCCAACGCTGACGACCATTACCGGATCCAACTAATACTCGGGTTTTCGCTGCAGTTCCCGTATGTCCGTTGAGAATCCTGACTTTATAATCCGTCAATTCAAACATTGCGATTTGGGGATAGAAGTTTGTTAAAGCTTTGCGTAGGGCAGCGTCGAGGGCTGCTACTGGTCCTATACCTTCCGCCGCTTCTAAAATATCTTGACCGTTCACAGCAATTTTGACAGTTGCCAATGCATCCCCATTTTCTAAACTCTTTTCTAGGTGTTGAACTAGATCGCAATGGACTTGAAAGCCTTTGATCTGAAAAAATTGTCGCCGTTCTCCTAAAGCACCGCGTAGGAGCAACTCAAAACTTGCCTCAGCAGCCTCAAATTGATAACCTTCATGCTCTAGTTGCTTGAGATTGTGCAAAATTTGTTTGGTTGCAGGATTATCTTTTTCCAATTTAATCCCAAAGCTACGAGCTTTCGCCAAAATATTACTTGCTCCTGATTGCTCGGAAACTACAATCCGACGAGAGTTACCAATTCGTTCGGGTTCAATATGTTCATAAGTAAGGGGATTACGTTCCACTGCGCTAACATGCATTCCCCCTTTGTGAGCAAAAGCTGAATTACCAACAAAAGGAGCATGTACGTTGGGAGCCAGATTTACAACTTCACTTACAAATCTACTGGTTTCCGTTAGCTTGGAGAGCTGGGTATTTTCTATACAGTTGTACCCTAATTTAATTTGTAAATTGGGAATTACAGAACAAAGATTGGCATTACCGCAGCGTTCGCCATAGCCATTAATTGTACCCTGTACCATATTTGCTCCTGCCGTCACCGCAGCCAAAGCATTAGCTACCGCAGTATCGGAATCATTGTGGGTATGAATGCCAAGCTGAATTCCAGTAGGAAGAGATCCAACAACATCCGTAACTACTTGAGTAATCTCATTTGGCAGTTTTCCACCATTTGTATCGCATAATACTAACCATTCTGCCCCAGCATCAAGAGCTGTTGTTAGAGTCTGGAGTGCATAGTCTGGATTATGCTTGTAACCATCAAACCAATGCTCCGCATCGTATATTACCCGACGTCCTTGAGAAATTAAGTATTTTATTGTATCATCTATCATCCCTAGGTTTTCTGCTAAAGTAGTCTTAAGACCTTCCCTGACATGTAAGTCCCAAGACTTACCGACAATTGTCACCCAACGAGTACCAGCAGCAATAATTGCTTGTAACATTGGATCTTTGGCAGCAGTGATATTGGGACGCCGAGTAAAGCAAAAAGGAACAATTTCTGCCTGTTCGAGCGGTTCTTCTTGTAACTCCCAAAAAAACTGTACATCTTTAGGATTTGCTCCAGGCCAACCGCCTTCAATGAAAGGAACTCCTAAACGGTCTAGGCAACGAGCAATACGTAATTTATCTTCTATGGAAACTGATAGACCTTCACACTGCATACCATCCCGAAGGGTGGTGTCATAGATCCAAATTTGGCGCTCAGAATTTGCACTCATAAGTTAAAAGATGGGTGAAGAGTAAAAATATGGGTAAAGTCAAGGATGGATGATAACAAAAGTTAAAAAGGAATGTGTAGGTACACAAAAAGCAATACAACAAAAAACTCTTACAAAACTCCCAAGTGCTAGTTGTAATAACTTAGGAATAGCTGGTTGAATGGGGTACTTCGAAGGATTTTAGCTGGTGGCATACAGTTGTAGATAATCTCCGTAAAATTTTGGTGCAAAACAGCATTGAACTTTACAATCAAAACGCTAAAGTAATAAACTATGAGTATGCTATTATCTGCGGAACCCGTATAGTAAAACCAACAGGTGAAGTGCCACAGGCGGATTTTCCCACCTCCCCATTCTCCTGAATCAGACTTTTGTTTGTGTATTTCAAACTAAGGTGAGAGTTAATTTAACTAATTAATTACGACACAAATAGATAAATTCTGGGGACGAGGTTCCCAAAAGAATGTTTGTACAATCTTTGGCTAGAAAAGGAAAAACAGAAAATGGGTAGATGGACACCACTGGTTTTAATGGCTGGAGGCTTAGCAATTTTACTCGGCACCCTATTGGGAATAAGTTTTCCAATGGATGGACGTAACGCTCAAGGTCCGAAAACGTCTGATAAAGAATCCAGCGTTCTCCCAGCCAATATTAATGTTAATAGCACAACAGCTAAGCAATCATCTGGAAATGCTAACAATGGTAGCACTGTAGCTCAAAAGCCCTCTAGTACAGATCCTTCTGTTGAAGTAAGCCAGAATAACAATACTTCCGGCACCCAACAAAACCAAGAGAGCAATCAAACAACTATTCAAGATGGAAGCGCTCAAGGAAATGGTGAAGGAAATGATGGGGGAGTTAGCGGTGACGGAAATGGTGAAGTAACTAATGGTGGCGATAATAGCGAACCAATTCGTGCCTTGTGGTAGTTACCGCTTATTAGTTATAAGTTGTTAATTATGAATTAGTTATGAGTTATTTTACCAACGTACTAATAGCTCATGGCTAATAATTAATTATTAATGACTCATGAGCAGCAAAATTTTAATTATTGGTAGCGGCGTAATTGGTTTAGCGATCGCGGTAGAATTACAGTTACGCGGTGCCCAGGTCACATTGGCAGGTCGTGATATTAACGGTGCTGCCACAAACGCTGCTGCAGGTATGTTAGCACCTGGAGCCGAACAAATTCCTGCCGGTTCAATGCAAGATTTGTGTAGGCGTTCGCTCTATTTGTATCCCGAATGGACGCGTAAAATAGAAGAATCAACTGGAGAAAATTCTGGCTATTGGTGTTGTGGCATCTTAGCACCTGTTTTTAAAGAATTAGAAAATAGTAAAAAAAATATTAAATCTGTAGAGACGTACCACAGTACGTCTCAAAACTTAGGGGTTGGAAAGCAAAGTGATGATTCCGGTTGCTGGTTAAATAAAGAAGCAATTCACCAATATCAACCTGGATTAAGTACAGAAGTAATAGGCGGTTGGTGGTATCCAGAAGATGGACAGGTAGACAATCGTGCTTTAGCAAAAGCACTATTAACTTATTCCCACTCATTGGGAATAGATATTAAAGAAGGTGTCATAGTAGAAGGCATTCAACAACGCCAAGGTAAAGTCACTGGGATTCAGACAAATATTGGTACTTTGTCCGCCGAACATTATGTTTTAGCTGCAGGTGCTTGGTCGAACCAAATACTTCCTTTACCTGTAAATCCGCGCAAAGGTCAAATGTTGAGCCTGCGAGTACCGGAATCCATAACAGAATTACCTTTAAATAGAGTTTTATTTGGCGAAAATATTTACATTGTTCCCCGACGAGACAGACGAATTATCCTGGGAGCAACCAGCGAAGATGTAGGTTTTACTCCTGGAAACACTCCTGTTGGAATTCAAAACTTATTACAGCAAGCAATTCGACTTTATCCTCAGTTAAAAGATTATCCCATTCAAGAATTGTGGTGGGGATTTCGTCCTACCACCCCCGATGAACTCCCAATTTTGGGTAGTAGTCCCTGTGAAAACTTAACTTTAGCTACAGGTCATCATCGCAATGGTATTTTACTTGCGCCAATAACGGCAAAATTGATTGCTGATTCAATTTGGGAGGAAAAATCTGACCCCCTCCTAAGTGATTTTCACTTTTCTCGTTTCCTTGAAAGGTCATCTACTAATATTTCTATGCTTACTCATCCGTCTAACTTTTCCTCCAATTCAGCGATCGCAGATCGGCAAACTACCCAATATTTAGAGGACTCAACCCTCAAAATTGCCGGAAAAACATTTCAATCTCGCTTAATGACTGGAACGGGTAAGTATCGCAGTATAGAAGAAATGCAACAAAGCGTTATTGCTAGCGGTTGTGAAATTGTCACCGTGGCGGTGCGCAGAGTACAAACCAATGCTCCCGGACATGAAGGTTTAGCCGAAGCTTTGGACTGGGAAAAAATCTGGATGCTACCCAATACTGCAGGCTGTAAGACAGCAGAAGAAGCAGTACGCGTGGCGCGTTTAGGACGAGAAATGGCTAAATTACTCGGACAAGAAGATAATAATTTCGTCAAATTAGAAGTAATTCCCGATCCTAAATATTTACTTCCCGACCCAATCGGAACTCTTCAAGCTGCAGAACAATTAGTTAAGGAAGGTTTTGCTGTTTTACCTTACATCAATGCCGACCCAATGTTGGCCAAGCATTTAGAAGAAGCTGGTTGTGCTACAGTTATGCCTTTAGCTGCACCCATAGGTTCCGGACAAGGACTGCAAACAATTGCCAATATCAAAATTATTATTGAAAATGCTCGAGTTCCGGTTGTGGTTGATGCCGGGATTGGTTTACCATCTGAAGCTGCCCAAGCAATGGAATTAGGAGCAGATGCATTACTAATTAATAGTGCGATCGCTTTAGCTCAAAACTCTCCTGCTATGGCAAAAGCAATGAAATTAGCTGCAAATGCCGGTCGGATTGCATATCTAGCAGGGAGAATGCCAATTCAAACTTATGCTATTGCATCATCCCCTGTAAGTGGAAGGATTAACGAATAATTGCAAATCAATCAATTACTCAACATTGGTATTGCAAATTTGCTGCAAGCAAAAGTTGTTTCCCATTTCACCTGATAATGTTCTTGTGGTAAATTGAGCAACACCAATGTAAAGATTCTTATATAATGGTGAGAGTATATATACTCTGTGTGTAAATTTCTCTAAAAGAAGAAGGGAGTTATTCTATGCCTTACACCACCGAAGAAGGCGGTCGTTTAAATAATTTTGCTCGCGAGCCACAAGTTTATCAAGCAGAACCCCCATCATCTAAGCAGAAACGCAATTACGTCATTTTTGGAGTCTCCGGTTTAATTTTGGTCGCTGGCTTGATTTTTCTCACCTTCTCCATATCCAACCTTAGTTAATTCAAAAACATAGTTAATTAACATAACTTAAAATAAATTCACATTATTTAAGGTTCCGGATATTTTTCTTCGGGACCTGATTTATGTTTTTTTAAAGACATTAAAACAATTAGTATAATGAGTTACTTTGTTTAAATTGATTTATTGGAAATTTGATTTATCCTGAAAAGACTCCCAGATAGGGGAAAGTCATATTCATGATTAGTATTTAAAACTAGTTTTATCAATTTTCGAAGAGACAAGTTCCTGTAAAAGCCCTTAAGTTTTAATGGCTAAGATTGTTTCTTTCATAACATTTTTTCTTATAAAAGAAATTAATTTCGCAAAGTAATTAGAAAAAATTAAACAATGTTCTCAAGCAGATGCTTTTCTGAGTAAGTCACTGTCTTGTGAAACTCCTTGATTGGTAAATGTCCTTTGGGTCTACCATGAATCCCATAGAGTCAATTACTAAAGCACCGTTAATAAACGTAAATCTTTATAATTGCTATAATACTGCTCCCAGCAGCCATGAGTGCAAACGAAACACCACATTCCGATAACACTGCTTGGAATCGACAAGTATACCAACGTCTCAAACTAGCCCTTGGTCTCGGTTTGCGACGTCAAATTTTTATAGCGGTATGCGATGATTTAAACCTGAGAAATCAGGTTGCAGCGCGCTTACACTCTAACTTAGCGTATCCAGTCGGACAAGTTTTATCTAATTCTCAAGAAACTAGCACCCCAGCTTATCCCAGGCTGGTTACCTTGAGATTAGATTTAGTCCAACCAAATCCGATAGTGCAGATCGACCAATGGTTAAACAATTATCCACCACCTGTGGTAGGAGGTTCAAAAGATAGCCCGGGTAAAGCATTACCAATACCGGCGTTTCAGATTGTGGGAATTGAACAACTTACGAGACAACCGGTAGCAACGCAGCGTCTATTTTTGCATAACCTCAGATTAATTGAACAACAACTATCTGGCCAAGAGTCGAGTTTACTAATGTGGTTGTCACGCCCTTGGTTATACGCAGTTCAGCAGTCTGCACCTCAATTTTGGCGCTCTCGAACAGGTGTATTTACTTTTTCTGGCGAACCTACGCCAACAGCTAAAAATCAAGCTTCCCCAGAACGTCTTTCTAGTTCTCGGAATATGAATGTAGATCATCTAGAAAAATCTATATTGGAAGAATCGGTTGGGCTAGCAAAAGAAGATTTTGATTTTCAGATTGAAGCACCTATAAAGAGTAGCAGCCGATTACAAGATAGTTCTCTTTCCAAATCAGACTTATTTATACCCAATCCTCCACAGGAGGAAAGTCATTTGAGTATTCGTGAGACGAATCAAGCATCTTCTTCTCTGGCTTTGTCCCATATAAGCAAAGAATTAAGCGAGTTAGTAGTAGCAACAATTAACAGTCAAATTGATCTTGAATCAGAGGAGAAATGGCAACCGCAGCAGATTTTAGCAGAAATTGAGGAATTACACTCAAAACAAGCAGGAAAAACAACTTTAGCTCTCGCCTATCACCGTTTGGGTAACTTATATCGTCAGCGAATCGAACAAGGGGATTCAAATTTAGAAAGTTTGATGGTAGCAATTCTTGCTTATCAAGAGTCGATTACCTATGATGATAACTCACCTCATGTACCAGATATCTTAAATGACCTGGGTACACTTTATTGGATGCTTTATCGCACTCCACCTAATTCAGAAGAAGGTCAAGCTTATATCGAACAAGGAATTGAGTTTTATCAGTTGGCGTTAAAAATGATTTCGCCACAAACTCACCAAGAAACCTATGCTCGCATTCAAAACAATTTAGGAACTGCTTACGGTGATTTAGCACGATTTACTAACCCATCGGAAAATTGGCAACAAGCCGTTTCTGCTTATTGTGAAGCACTTTATTTCCGGACTGCAGAAATGGAGCCATTAAAATATGCTGCTTGTCAAAATAATTTGGGTACTGCTTATTGGCATTTAGCACAATATAACCAACCTGTAGAACATTTGAAAAAGGCAATTAATTCTTATCAGTTAGCCCTAGAACACTATACCCCGGAGGAGGAACCGCTCAAATATGGCATGATTCAAAATAACATTGGTACAGCTTTCTGGAATTTGGCACAATACGAGCAACCAACCCAAAATTTACAGTTTGCAATTGATGCTTACCAAGAAGCTTTGAAATATCGAACTTCTGCAAATCTTCCGGTTGCTTGTGCTGCAACTCAAAATAATCTTGGAACAGCTTATTGGCATTTAGCAAATCAAACACAGACACCGAAAGAGTTCCGAACAAAGTTTTTGAATTTGTGTATCAATGCATATAAAGAATGTCTTGCTTTAGCTCATTCACTTAAAGGCGCACCTCTAAGTTTTGATGTTTATGCGACTCACAATAATTTAGGATTAGCTCACTATCAACTAGTGACAGATTCTTATTTCAAGGGGGATAAAAATATTCGTTCTGAGCATCTAGAAACTTCATTGGAAAATCATTTGAAAGCTTTGAATGGATTAAACAAACAACCCGATGCTTATCAAACAACTCTAGCTTATGTAGTTAAAACAATTCGTGCATTCCACAATGAATTAGGCTTGCAAGGACAAAATTTAGCTTTATCAAAAGTTCCAGGTCAATTATTGCCAGAAATATTGCCTAAGTTGTGATTTTTAGGAGTCAGAAATCAGAAGTCAGGAGTCAGAAGTCAGGACAGACCGCGCTTACAGCGTTAACGGATCCGTAGGTAGCGTAGCTATAGTGGGGCGTAAGCACAGCAGGAGTCAGGAGTCAGGAGTCAGAAGTCAGAAGTTTATTACTCACAGTTCACTTATATTTTCATCGCTGATAACAACCGTTCGCTAATTAACCAACGATTTGAATCTTTTTTAATCCAACGTTTTTCTTTGTCGTTGAAGTCACGCTGTTCGATTAAAACTGATTTCAACTTGCTTTTTTGCTGGAGTTCTAAACGATAAAGCATACTTTCCATCGCTCTTAACCCAACTGTCTGCTCAAATGCACTTTTTGAATTACTGATTAGGTCCAGTACTAAATCGAAATAAATCGCTTTACCAGACCATTCAGCAATGGAAAGCCCTAATAGTCTGTGACCTTGGTCTTCTGATTGCAAAAATGTATTGACTTCCGATACAGGAAAATTAACTATTTCTGCAAGAGCGCGCATTCTACCAGCGATCGATTCCATCTCGAATGTTCTCTGTGCGCCAGAAGGCATAGATTTTCTAATATCTTTGTAGCGTTGGGCTAAACCTTCCAACAATTGCTTAGCATCAGATACAGGAATTTTTGAAGAATAATATCTTTGCCATTCCTGACGGATTTGCCGCATTTCCTGCTGTTGTTCTGGTGGAGCAACTTCTTCTGCTAATTTTGTTTGCTCAATTAAGAATCCCAGAGAATCTGCGCTCAGGGATTACAACATATTTATCATTCCCGAGCTATCAAACTCTCCTGCAGGTGTTTTTAGAACTCCACCACTCAAAGCAAAAATTTTTAGTACTGCAGGTAACCACATTAGGGTTAGGAAAATAGCAGTTGTATTTTTAATTGCAAATTTACAAGAAAAATCTTTACCCCACGTAATTTCAATAGTGCTCAAAATAATAAAAATTAGGTTGATAACTAACCAGCTTTTTGGCAGAAAAATGATTTGACGTAACAACCACTCTACTGCTTCTTTGGAAATCTGATTATTAATAATTTTGTCTTTGACTTTACTACTCATTACTCCAGACCTGCTTATTTTGTTAGACAGGTGCTAATCAATATAAAAGTATATTTAGACAATAGATTTAATCCAATAGAATTTAAGCCAATAGAATTTAATACTTTGGAATACTAATTGAATAACTACTGATACCACTCAATATTAAATCCTAGCAACGATGCAAACTAAATATTATTCTTAGATATAACAATTAGGATAAGTATATTTTTACAGGAATCAATTCTGAAATATTTAATTATGAAGTACTTAATTATGAAGTACTTTATTCTGAATTATTAAGTTAATTACCTGTAGCTGCAGGTTTTAAATTCTTATTTGTAATTACTAATTTGTACAAATTTTTAATTACTATCTTGTAATTACTCGGCTGTAAACTTCACTATTAGATTATTTTCTTCTGCAGCCTTATATATTAATCCTCTCAACTGCTTATCTTTTAGAGATAATACATCTGTATCTGGATCGTAGGTAAGGTAATCTTTTGCGCGCTCATAAAATACGATAGAGTCTTCATTATTGTGAGCACTTCTGTAAATGATGCCATCAATTTCTGAATATATCGCTTTTTCTTGGTAAAAGCATCGTGACCAAGCCTGAGTGATATTTCTTCTATCTGTTTTTGCTAGACTAGCTTCATTTGCTCCAGCCCGCATTGCACCTTGGTCTCTAATATCTAGAAGCATTAAATCGCGCTGAGCAGTCAATAAAACAACCTGGTGGTCAGTTATTTCTATCAAAGGTAATGTTTGACTAAATACTTCCACTAAACAACATGAAAATTTAAGTGCAGCGTATAGTACCCCCCTATGTGGATCGTAATCTCCTTTGATTTCCAGTTCTTGATGACAAGGAAAACATAAACCACCACAGTGGTGGTCAAATCTTGCACAAGGTCCCCAGTAACGAAATGTTAGAGGTTTTGGATAGTATTCTGGATGGGGACGAAAAATTCTGCAAATACTTTCACCTTGGTTAAGAGTATAGTGCAGTGGTTTAGCTCGAACTAAATTTTCAGGCGAGGGAGATGCTATTTTTACCATCTTCAAAATTTCTCAACTGATTGACTGAAAAAGCTGGTAAGAATTAACTTGGATTATCAATTCAGTATTCATAGCTTTTAGTCTTGACTTTGAGATATGACAAGACTATAAAGATATATACTTTAAATATCAAGTTAATTCCGGAATTTCACATCCGACGAAGTTATCTTCCATACTTATTTCAGTCAATCAATTAGCTTCAAGAAAAAAATAAGAAGTAATGGTAGTGGGTAAAATATAAAAAATACTTATAAGACTAATGTCGATTTAGATTATTCCCACACATTTAGCTTCAGCAACAACCCGATCTTTTTCACCTTTTTGTAAAGCAGCAATCGGAGTTATCCCTCCCAATTCTTGATTTGTTTTAGTCAACCAACTTATTTTTGATAAAGCAGGAACGTTAAGAGTTTTTAGTACATCCGGTAATCCATCAATTACTCCATCAGGTCCTAAGTGGTCAAATTGCCATTTAGGAAACTTCCATTTACCTTCATCCTGAACTGCAATTAAAGTATTTTTTTTCAA
>JAAUYD010071052.1_pt1 | contig 10549 bp, 6 predicted proteins | sample 7278101 | NCBI WGS metagenome assembly JAAUYD01 (sample SAMN14350128, study PRJNA611818) | marine sediment metagenome | isolation source: surface marine sediment (0.6m) | place: French Polynesia: Moorea | collected 2018-08
ATGTCACCACATCATTAATATCTAATACTCGTCCAAAAAGAATTCCTGCTCCTACATCAACTTCAATACTTGCTGTGTAGCCTTTATAGTTCATCATGCTTTAATTTTTGGTTCGATCAAAAATCCTTTGATAAAGTTAACGAATTCTACATTTTGCAATGCTTCTTAATTAGTTCTTAATTAGTTGTAAACTTAGTCACATTAACCTGATTTTAAGCTACTATATAGTAGCAAAATTGAATACTTTGTATATTCGTATTAAAAGCTCAATAAAAAGAAAGTAAATTCTATTTCCAATCATGCAGGAGAGTTTTTACATGAGCGAGGAAAATCATAATGTATACAATATTAGTCATCTTGGTGGTAATTTTAACCAGTCTATACAAGGAAACTATACAGAAGTACATGGTAATTATATAGACACTACTCAAGACTTATCTCAAGCCGCTGCTCAAATACAAGAATTATTAATTCAACTACAATCTCAGGGATATAGTGAAACAGATGCTCAACAGAAAGTAGCAAATGATTGGGCAAATAAAGCTAGAAATGATCTCAAAACTAAAGGAAAATTGGTCAAATTAGGAAAATATATAAATAATGCTGCCGCAAATGGTTTGATCGGACAAGCTGCGGTAGAAGCAATTAAATTAGCTTTGAAGTTGTCAGGTATTCCTCTTCCATAAAGCATCGGTCGGATGTTGAACGATGAGAAATCAAATTATACGAATTCTTGGAGGATTTTTTTCTCTGATTAAGCGGCTTCCAATTGAATGGAAGATAATATGCTTTTGTTTAAGTTCATTGGGAGCTATCAAAGCTTTTCAAGAAATTTCTAAAATTGTTGTAGCAAACTCTGATTTGATTGTAAGAATTTTAATTTTTTTAGGTATTCTACTATTTGTCACAGGTTGCTGCTTGTATTTTTTGAAATTTAGGCGAAATCAAAGAGAATTAAATTCTAGTTTAAATGATATAGATTTAACAGAAGAAAGTAATTCAATAAATTCTCCTAATATTTATACAGAGGGTAATTATAACGAATCCATTGGTGGCGACTACGTAGAAGTACAAGGAAATTACATCAATATAAATCAGGATTTTTCTGAAGTTGCTGCTGAAATTCGCGAATTAATCACTCAACTGAAAAATCAAGGATACAGTGAAGAAGATGCAGAGATAAAAGTTGCTAATGACTTGGGGGAGCAAGCTCGTCAAAGGCCTAAGTTGAGAAAAAAGCTCTTCAAGTGGAAAAAGTCTTTCAGTCGTTCAAAAACTAGAACAAATAATGAAACTGAAGTTGCGAGAGAAGTAGTAAAAACTGCTACAACTTATCGTCAAACTTCTTCGAGTCATTTTACTGAAGTTACTCAAGGAACTTTCCAGAAACTGGATGATTTACTTAGAGCAAAAAAATGGGAAGAGGCTGATTTTGAAACAGCAAAGCTGATTTTTACTATATCCGAGGATAAATTGCCGGAAGATTCTGTTTACAGAAGTCTTTATCTAAAGTATGTACGTTCAGAACATATTACAGTTATTCCGAGAAAAAACTTTAATACTATAAACAAGCTTTGGCTGAAGCATAGTGGTGGACGCTTCGGTTTTAGCGTTCAAAAGGATATTTGGATAAAACTAGGTGGTGCTTCAGATACTTATTATACTCCTACCGAGGTAAAAGAAAAATTTGGCGATGAAGTTGGTTGGCGTCGAAAAGGAGAATGGCTTTATTACGTCGATCTTTATGACTTACGGCGAACAAAACCTCGCGGTCATTTTCCATTAATGTTAATGTTACGTTCAGGTGAAACAGATCGATGCCGGGTTGATTTCTCAATTCTTGAAACAATTGTTGGACGTATATATAAGTTTTAACTGATTTGATTTTACTTTTTTAAGTTTTGGTGCAATTTTGCCCTTTAGCTTTTCAGAATTTTTGTGATAAATTTTCGTTCAATAAACAGTGGTCTGTAAAATCAATTTTGAAGGATATTGATATTACCATAAAATTGTAGAGACGCGCCATGGCGCGTCTCTACATTGGTTATTGCTACAAAGCGAGGTTTATCAGAAATTACTCAATCCCTTCAATCCGATCCTCAGCTTCCTGATACAACTGTTGCAGTAACTCCAAATTCTCATCACTGGTTTCCCAGTAACCCCGACCATTAGCTTCCAACAAAGTTGTAACCATCTTGCGGAAAGAATTAGGATTCAGGTTGAGCAACCTTTCCTGCATTTCCCGATCTTTCATGAAGGTGTCGTTCGCATCTTCGTAAATCCAGTTATCAACGGAACCCGAAGTAGCACTCCAACCAACGGTATTAACTAAACGTTTCGATAATTCCCGCACCCCTTCATAACCGTGGGAAAGCATTCCTTCATACCATTTGGGATTCAATAATTTAGTCCGAGAATCCAAACGCACGGTTTCCGATAGGGTACGCACCTGAGCATTTGCTGTGGTGGTATCTGCCATGTAAGACGCTGGCATTTTACCGTCTTCCCGCAAACTAGCAACTACCTTGGTGGGGTCAGAATCGTAGTAGTGGGAAACGTCGGTTAAGCTAATTTCGCTGGAGTCCAGATTTTGGAAAGTAACTTCCGCTGTCTTCAAAGTAGTTTCAAAGATTTTCCGGGAGTTTTCCATCATTCCGGGGTTATCAGCGCTGAAAGCAAAGGACTTACGTTTGAGGTACATTTCCTGTAACTCTTGTTCGCTTTCCCAACTGCTGTTTTCTACCGCTAAGTTGATGTTAGATGAGTAGGAACCGGATGCATTGGAAAATACGCGTGTAGCTGCTTGACGTATATTAATTCCCAACTCTTCCGCTTGTTCCATTGCATGTTTGCGGACAAAGTTCATTTCTAAGGGTTCTTCTGCTTCCGCAGCCATTTTCACGGCTTGATCGAGCAGGTTCATTTGGTTAATGAACAGGTCGCGGAATACTCCAGAACAGTTAATTACTACGTCTATTCTGGGACGTCCCAACTCTTCTAAAGGAATTAACTCCAGTCTGTTCACCCTTCCCAAAGCATCGGGAACGGGACGCACCCCAACCATCCACATAATTTGGGCGAGTGATTCCCCGTAGGTTTTAATATTATCGGTTCCCCAAAGCACAGTGGCAATGGTTTCGGGATATCTACCGCCATTTTCCTGCATTTGTCGAGCTAGCAAGCGTTCTACAACGACTTTTGCTGATTGAACTGCTGCTTGGGTAGGAATTGCTTGGGGGTCGAGGGCGTGAATATTTTTACCTGTGGGTAATACATCAGGGTTGCGGATTGGGTCACCACCGGGTCCGGGAAGAATATATTCACCTTCCAAACCTTTGAGTAATGCTCCTAATTCGTTATCAGCGCAAACCTGTTGCAAACAGAACTCCAAGTATTCAAATAGGGGTTTAATTGCTTCCTTATCTACCTTGGTGTAACCCGCGTCATGCAAAACTTCGATCCAAGGTTCCTTCTTACCCATATTAAAGAAATTCAACTTGGAAACCAAGGAAACCCTACCTTCTGCGTCAGTTTGCGCTCTGACCAACGCACCGACGGTTTCCCGAGTAATCATGGTAATATCCTGCAACAATTGGACGTCATCTAAAACGCCTTTATCACTGTTGCGGTAAATTTCTTCGATATCGCGATCGATACTTTCGGCGATAATTCTTTGCAAACTCTTGATTTCTTCTTCGGGACGGTCTAAACCAGCGATATTTACCAGAGTTGCGATCGCTTCTTCAGCACTAGGAGGTTTTCCGACAACATGCAATCCACAAGGTAGGAGTCGCGATTCAATTTCCATTAACTTGCGGTACACAATTCCGACGATATTATCCCGTTCTTCGGAACTCATATCTTTAGCGTCGGTTTCCGGAATGTCAATATCCTTATCTAGGTTTACCATCCGGCATTTATCCATGATGGTATTAACAATGGGAATACCGCGACCAGAATCTTTTAATGTTTGGTAAGAAGCAATTAACTCGCTGAGTTCTTTTAAACCTTTGTATAAACCTGCATTTTCCGCTGGAGGAGTCAAATAGGAAATTGTCTCGGCGTAGCTGCGGCGCTTGGCGATGGTGGCTTCACTGGGGTTATTAGCTGCGTAATAATACAGGTTGGGAATGCTACCAATTAAGTTATCTGGGTAACACTCATTGGACATACCCATTTGCTTCCCGGGCATAAATTCCAAGGAACCGTGGGTTCCAAAGTGCAGTACCGCATCAGCACCCCAAATTCTTTCTAGGTAAGTATAGAAAGCAGCAAAACCGTGGTGGGGACTTGCAGAGCGAGAGAACAACAACCGCATCGGGTCGCCTTCGTAACCGAAAGTCGGCTGTACGCCAATAAACACATTACCGAATGACTTACCGTAAACCAACAGATTTTGTCCGTCGCTGTTGAGATGTCCTGGTGGTGGACCCCAGTTTTCTTCCAAACGCTGGGAGTATGGTGTCAATTCTTCGTATTCAGGAACCGACATCCGGTAAGCAATATTTAGCTCGGGGCTCGCATACTGGGCTTGGGCGTCATGAATTACCTCTTCCATTAACTCTTTGGCGCTACCAGGTAATTCCGGTAAATCGTAGCCATTATTCTTCAGGGCTTTCATTACCTCGTAAATGGAACCAAATACGTCCAGATACGCAGCCGTTCCCACATTACCTTTATCCGGTGGGAAACTAAATACAGTAATTGCTACCTTCTTATCTAGTTTGGGCTTACGACGCAAACTTGCCCATTTTAACGCCCGTTGCGCTACAGCTTCCACCCGATCCTGCAGCGCGATCGCTTTACCGGTGGTACCATCCCTACCAGACAAAATAATCGGTTCAATCGCCCCATCCAACTCCGGAATGGCAATTTGCAACGCCACCTGAATGGGATGCAAACCTAAATCGCTATCCATCCACTCCTCAGTGGTTTGGAAAACCAAAGGTAAGGCTACCATGTAAGGGCGATTTAAGCGCTTGAGAGATTCAATTGCTTTGGGATGATCTTGTCTTGCAGGTCCACCTACCAGAGCAAAACCTGTCAGGGATACTACAGCATCAACCAATGAGCTATTGGTCGCCGAATCGTAGAAGTAAGCATCCACAGGCTTGGAAAAGTCCAAACCGCCAGCAAAAACCGGCACAACTCGCGCTCCCATGGATTCCAATTCCTGGACAATTGCCACATAATGGGCATCATCACCGGTAACCAAATGGGTACGCTGTAATACCAAACCTACACAAGGTGCTAAAGGATCTTTTAAATTTTGAGAAATATCTTTGCGGCTGCTGTACCAATTGAGGTATTCCTTAACATCCTCATACATTGTGGTGGCTAAAGGATGCCATATCCCCATATCGGGATAGACAACAGGTTGCTCGTATTGGAGAGCGCCTTTATCGGTTTCTAAATCTTTTAATACATATTTATCAGCCAGCATCAGCAAGAAGTTTTCCAGATTTTCTGGGGAACCACCCAACCAATACTGAAAACTAAGCATAAAATTCCTAGCATCCTGGGCTTTATCCATCGGAAGGAACTTCAAAACTTGCGGTAACGTCCGCAGTAACTTGAGCATTCCATCTTGGAAAGAAGCACCAGACTTTTCCTTGCGCTTACGCATGAATTGTGCTATTGCACTCTTGGATTGTCCCAATTGTGCCAAAGAAAAGCTACCCATTTTATTCAGGCGCATAACTTCTGGCATGGAAGGGAAAACCACTGCAACATCTAAATTGTCGCGGTGTGGCTTGACCGCTTCCGCTAACTTTTGGGCTAAATCTTCGATAAAAATCAGCGAGGCGATGAAAACGTTGGCAGTTTCTATATCGCGCTTGAACTCCTCATAGTTCTCTTGGTCTCGGAGTTCCTCGATCAAATAACCACTAACTTCGATCGCTAAGTTAGGGTTATTGGCGTTAATTACTCTTACCGCTTGGGAGAGTGCGCTCTGATACTGGGACTCTAGCACGACATAGACCACCTTAATTAAATGTCGCTCCCCGAGATTTTCTGGCGCGATATGTCTGATGGTGGACTTGACGTGGGTGAACATGCTAACGAGGCTCCTTTTGATGCGTGTTCTCTATGCTCGGCAATATCAGTCTTTTTATCAGAAAATAACTCCCAAATTCTGCTTTTGTAGATTATCTGACACAAAACGATATAAATTCCGAAACATAAATTAATAATTATTTGCATACTGCATTAGCATTTACTCACAAAATATGTATTTTTGTAAACACGAATAAGGGTGATTTTATGTGGAATTCCGGGAAAATCTATTGAATTCAAAATATTAAATTCAAAATATCAATCTCAAAATATCAATCTCAAAATATTAAAATCAAAAAAAAATAATGGAAAATGTAGATGTTCTAATTCTTTCCAATGGACCAGGTGAGATAACCACTTGGGTGCGACCAGTAGTTAGGGAATTAAGACGAAAGCTAGGAAAAGATCCAAGCAAACTAAGAATTTCCGTAATTTTGTCTCCTTGTCCCAACGCCAGTGGAAAAGAAGCAGCGATCACAAATTCCTATCCGGAAGTGGATAGAACTCAGGATGCAAAGCATTTCCTTCGATTTCTGGTTTGGGGAAAAACAGAGCAAAATTGGCAATGGCGCAAAAAAGGAATAGTTATTTTCCTGGGTGGGGATCAGTTTTTTGCTGCAATGATTGGGAAAAGACTGGGTTATCGGACGATAGTTTATGCTGAATGGGAGGCGCGCTGGCATAATTTAATCGATCGCTTTGGTGTCATGAAAGCAGAAGTTTCAGCCAAAGTAGATCCCAAATATGCCGATAAATTCACAGTGGTTGGCGACCTAATGCAAGAAGCAAATAGTGATTTGTCATTTTCCCATGAAAAAGATAAATTTGCCAATCAAAAAGTAAAAGCCAAAGAAATAATTGCTTTTCTTCCCGGTTCAAAGGCGGCAAAATTAACCCAGGGGGTACCGTTAAGTTTAGCGATCGCCGAATATATTCACAAAAAGCGTCCGCAAACGGAATTTATACTTCCCGTCGCGCCGACATTAGATTTAGAAACCCTAGAAAGTTTTGCAAATACCGAAAAAAATCCCTTCACAAAAATTTTTGGGGATGTTTCAGCAAAAATACTTAATCACGAACCAAAAATTATCGTAGAAACTAGTTCAGAAAATAGCTCAGAAATTAATTCACAATCCAACTCAGAAATTAACTCAGAAAAACCCAAACTTAAAACAGCAAACGGCATCACCATAGAACTTTGGACTCAGCATCCAGCCTACGAAATCTTATCTCAATGCCAAATTTGCTTAACTACTGTAGGTGCAAATACTGCTGAAATAGGTTCTTTAGCAATACCTATGATTGTATTATTACCCACACAGGAACTTGACGCAATGCGTTCTTGGGATGGAGTACCGGGAATATTGGCAAATTTACCATTTGTTGGTTCTAGTATTGCCAAAACAATCAATTGGTTTTTCCTGCGTAAAAAAGGCTTATTAGCATGGCCTAACATTTGGGCAGGTAAAGAAGTTGTACCAGAATTAGTAGGCAAACTTCAACCCGAGGAAATTGGGGAAATGGTTTTAGACTACTTAGAAAATCCAGAAAAACTAGCACAAATGCGATCGCAACTGCAAAGCATTCGCGGAGAAGCAGGAGCAGCAGAAAAATTAGTAAATATGGTTGAAGAGGAAATTGATAGTGAGTAATTAGTAATGAGTAATTAGTAATGAGTAATGAGTAATGAGTAATGAGTAATGAGTAATGAGTAATGAGTAATGAGTAATGAGTAATTTCTGACTCCTGACTCCTGACTTCTGACTCCTGACTCCTGATTCCTGACTTCTAACTCCTGACTTCTAACTCCTGACTTCTGACTCCTGACTTCTAACTCCTGACTTCTAACTCCTGACTCCTGAGTATTTATTCCTTCACAAAACAACATAATTAGTTAAAATTAGTTAGGTTCAGTTTCTTCGTTTGTTACCAAACGGTATCAGCAATCTCATGCAATTTAACGAGCGTGTATCCCGACTCCCCTTTGCTCCACTGCTTCTAATTTCTCCGTTTTTCCTATGGGGTACGGCGATGGTAGCGATGAAAGGAGTAATCCCCCACACTACACCGTTATTTCTTGCTGGATTGCGAATACTCCCTGCTGGCGTGCTAATTTTGATCGTCGCAGCAATTATGGGTAGACCCCAACCCAAAAGTTGGAAAGCATGGTTGTGGATTCTTTTATTTGCTCTGGTAGATGGAGCATTATTTCAAGGATTTTTGGCGGAAGGTTTGGTTAAAACTGGCGCTGGTTTGGGTTCGGTAATGATTGACTCCCAACCCTTAGCGGTAGCATTAATGTCCTGTTGGTTATTCCAAGAGCAGATTGGTTTGTGGGGATGGCTCGGACTGATGTTAGGGGTGACCGGAATCGCTTTAATTGGTCTACCTGACGAATGGATTTTAAGTATTTTTTCTCAGATCTCTCAACTAAATATTTTCTCCCAAACTACCAATATTTCTCAAACTCCAAGTTCTGAAATCTTGTTGATTTCCCGCTCGCTCTTCGAAAGCGGTGAATGGTTGATGCTATTAGCTGCATTATCAATGGCGGTAGGAACGGTAATGATTCGCTTCGTCATCCGTTATGCCGATCCCGTAAGTGCCACTGGATGGCATATGATTTTAGGTGGGTTACCATTGTGGTGCATCTCCGCTGTCACAGAATCAGAACAATGGATTAATTTGCTACCATCAGATAGTATTGCTTTGGCATACGCAACTGTATTTGGTAGTGCTATCGCCTATGGATTATTTTTCTACTTTGCTTCTAGTGGAAGTCTCACTAGTCTAAGTTCTCTCACCTTTCTGACTCCTGTATTTGCTTTAATTTTTGGTAGTTTACTCTTAAGTGAAGTTCTTAGTCCTTTGCAATGGGCAGGGGTGTGCTTAACTCTACTCAGTGTCTACTTAATTAATCAACGTCAAAATTTGATGAGTGAAGACACTCGAGTCTCAGTAAATGAGCGAAAAGTACGCAAATGTAAAGTAAATGAAAAAAATATCCGAGAAAAACAGCCCTTTCAAAAAGTATCGGCGAAAAAACTTCACCATTTAACCGTAAATGTGAGAAAATCGGACTCGGAAATTTTGCCTTAAATTAAAAACATAGGATATATATTTTACGTATTACATCTCAGTTAGAGACGTTGGCTGATGACGTCTTTATAATGAATAGCTGTACCCTTTGATTAAAATTTATCAGGGTAAAAAATGTTAAGTTTATTGAACCTAATTTTAATTTCACTAACCGGATTAAGCCGGATATTCTTAAGAACAATTGTAATATGAGGCTATGCCATTATCTAATTTTAATCACCACTTGCCTTACTTGCCTGGAGTATAAACCCAGTAGTGCAAGCATAGCCCCTTTTAAATCCGCACCTGAGAGTGTAAAAATTTCTCAAGCAAATTCTGATAAGATTTCCAATGGAGTTTTACCTCTCAGACCAGGAAGTAGAGGAGCACAAGTTAAAATTCTCCAAACTCAACTCCAAGAACTCGGATATTATGAGGGTTCTATTGATGGAAAATATGGTGGAACTACAAAAAGTGCTGTTTTTAAATTTCAGTCAGCCAGAGATTTATCTGCTGATGGTGTTTTTGGTACTTCAACTAAACATGCTTTAGAAAAAGCACTTCAAGAAAAAAGACTCCAGTCTTCCATTGATTCGAGCGCTCAATCGAGTCACATAACCGCAGAAGAGCAAGGTATATTCGGGTGGTCTTTAATTGGTATTGGAGTTTTGGGAAGTACGGGAGCAATTCTTTATATCATCAAGTTATTTTCCCGAAGAGATGAAGAAGAAGTTAGTTACTTTTATCCTTCACACTCAAAAAACCTTACTACACCCAATACAAATGGAATTCAACCAAATGGAATTCAACCAAATATAATTCAACCAAATGTAATTCAACCAAACGGGATTCAACAAAATATAATTCAACCAAATGGAATTCAACAAAATATAATTCAGCAAAATGGGATTCAACTCCCACTGTATGAATTGAATACAATTCCTGAGACCGTTAAAGAGATTGTACCTCCAGTCAAAGCATATTCTCCAGCAGATGAAACTCTTATTAACGGACAAGAAGCGACAGAAGTACCATCAAAAACCTGGTTATCCTCCGAACAAGGTCCCCATCTAGCTAAATTCAATCTAGTTGATAAGCTAATTAAAGATTTATACAGTCCCGACCCACAGCAAAGACGTAAAGCTGTTTGGGATTTAGGACAAGAAGGTGACTCTAGAGCAATTCAACCACTTACTGAGTTAATGGTTGATGCTGATTCCCAAGAAAGAAGTTTGATTTTGGGTTCGTTATCAGAAATTGGTAGTCGTACTCTTAAACCAATGAACCAAGCTTTGGCGATTTCATTGCAAGATGAAAGTCCCCAAGTGCGCCAAAATGCCATTCGTGATATCACCCGCGTGTATGATATGATGGCTCAAATTAGTCAAATCCTATCTCACGCTCTGGAGGATGA